>ENA-UPSA01000639-UPSA01000639.1-bioreactor-metagenome-genome-assembly--contig:-NODE-639-length-46447-cov-405.138149_pt1 | contig 46447 bp, 33 predicted proteins | sample MGYA00238183_ERZ773288 | MGnify/ENA primary metagenome ERZ773288 (study PRJEB29028, sample SAMN07631243) | bioreactor metagenome | isolation source: Switchgrass digestor | place: USA: Dartmouth... | reverse complement strand
TGGGCGAAGTCAGATACTCTGCTCTGACAAGGACATTCCCCGATATCGCCGAGCAACTGTTCGAGCAGGCTGAGAAGGACGCAAAAGAAAGACTTGAGGCATACAAGAGGCTTGCCAATGGCTGAGCATTGATAAGTGCGGCCGGTTGAGCTCTCAGATGCGCAAACGTTCTGCACCAATAAAGCCGGCAATCGGGCGATATAAGAGCCGTTGACTAAGCGTCGGACGAATGCAAGATTCAAAGCGTCGACCGGGCTTGCGATTCAGGGTTGACGGAAGATGAAAATGTTGTTGCGGCCGGCGGGTGATCGTTCTTATACGATCATTCGCCGGTTTTTTATTTGACTGTTTTCACCGCTTTGCTCATGAATGCTGCCTTCTATATATGTGTACGGAAGCATATAATTGATTGAACTGGTATCGATGAAATCTATTTGATCACAGTGCAGCCGGGATCGGACGGAGGGAGCGCCATGCAGGGGATGGAAAATGAAATAAATCAGTGCTTCGGTATCGACGTAAGGAGCATTTTCCCTTATAAAGATGCTTATGTCGCAGTCACAGCGGCAGGGAAAAAACTCATCAAAAGAGTGCTGTTTTCACCTGAAAGGCTGAAATTCGTGCACTGGGCCAAAGAGCATCTGGTAAGAAACGGTTTTGAAGGAGTGGACAGGTACCTGGTCACGCTGGCAGGAGAACCCGGCTTCTGGTGCAACGATTGTTTGTATGTAATGACTGATTATGTTGAGGGACGTGAAAGCTGCTTCGATGATGACGAAGATTTGATAAAAGCTGCGGAAGCTTTGGCGGCACTGCACCGTGCGTCTGCCGGCTATGTTCCTCCCGAAGGAAGCAAGGTGCGGGATGATCTCGGGAAGCTTCCGGTATATTTTTCAAAGCGCCTGAATGATATAAGGAAAATGAGAAAACAGGCAAGAAAAGGGAAGAGCCGTTTCGATCATCTGTTCCTGCAATATGCGGACCATTTCATCAGCATGGGGGAAAACGCGATCCACCGCCTTTCCGCATCATCCTACGACAGGCTTGCCGACAGGACCAGGAAGGAGAGATCGTTCTGCCATCATGACTACACACATCATAACATATTGCTTAATGACGGCAGGGTTACTGTCACCAATTTCGATTATTGCTGCTTCGAACTCAGGGCTTATGACATGGCCAACCTGATCAGGCGTAAAATGCGGAGATGCGGCTGGGATATTTCAAAAGCAGGACTGATCACCGAATCCTATAACAGGATCCTGCCCCTTGGCGCCGACGAGATGGAAATAGTAAGGATCATGCTGGAATTCCCGCAGAAGTTCTGGCGGGTCGTGAACCGCTATTACAACAGCAGGCGCAGCTGGTCGGAAAAAGTCTTTTTGGGAAGGCTTGAGGAGGTCATTGAAGAGACAGGCCCCCTTGACGCCTTCCTGAAGTCTTATGACAAAGTATTCATGTAAAAGTCGGACAGTTTTAATGTTTAAAACAGTCCTGTTATACTGCCGTTTTCACTTATGTCGATCTGTTCCGCAGCCGGGACTTTCGGCAGTCCGGGCATCGTCATTATTTCGCCGGTGAGGGCCACGATAAAGCCGGCTCCGGCAGACACCCTGACTTCGCGGACATTTATCTCAAAATTTTCAGGTCTTCCGAGTACTTTGGGGTTGTCGGAAAGCGAGTATTGCGTTTTTGCCATGCAGACAGGCAGATCATCCAGCTTCAATTCAGTCAGCTTTTTGATCGTTTTGTCAGCGGCAGATGAATAGGTCACGCCCCTGGCTCCGTAAATCTCTTTTGCTATGGTCTCGATCTTTTCCTTCACGGGGGCTTTTACGTCATACAGGAGCCTGAACCGGGAGGGAACGGTATCAAGCAGGCTGAGCAACTTCTCCGCCAGTTCCCTGCCGCCCTCGCCGCCTTTTGTGTAAACCTGCGAAATTGCTGTTTCTACGTTCAGATCTTCGCATCTCTTCCTGATATATTCCAGTTCTGCCGGGGTGTCCGTATCAAACAGGTTTATTGCCACAAGTACAGGTACGCCGAATTTTCTCAGGTTCTCTACGTGTTTCTCCAGATTCGGGAATCCGCGCTTAAGGGCTTCAAGGTTTTCTGCGGCAAGTTTTTCCCTCTGGACGCCGCCATTATATTTAAGTGCACGTACAGTCGTCACAAGCACTGCGGCGTCGGGCCCGAAGCCTGCGAACCTGCACTTGATGTCAAAGAACTTCTCAGCGCCCAGATCCGCTCCGAAACCGGCTTCCGTAATAACATAATCCGCAAGTTTCAGCGCCAGCCTGGTGGCTTTTATACTGTTGCATCCATGAGCTATATTGGCGAACGGGCCGCCATGCATCAGTGCCGGCGAGTGCTCCAGGGTCTGGACGATGTTCGGCTTGATCGCGTCCTTGAGCAGGAGCGCCATGGCGCCTTCTGCCTTAAGCTGTGAAACCGTTACGGGTGCCCCCGAGTAGTCATATCCTATGATTATTTTCCCAAGCCGGTTTTTCAGATCAGTGATGTTTTCTGCAAGGCACAATATGGCCATTATCTCCGATGCCGCGGTTATGATGAAGCCGTCTTCCCTGGGAGTGCCGTCTGCCTTTCCGCCGAGACCTACGACAATATTCCTGAGGGCCCTGTCGTTCATATCCATAGCCCTTTTCCATACTATCTGCCTCGGGTCTATCCGAAGCTCGTTCCCCTGGTGGATATGATTGTCTATGATTGCGGACAGCAGGTTGTTTGCAGCGGTGACGGCATGTATGTCGCCGGTGAAATGCAGGTTGATGTCTTCCATCGGCACTATCTGCGCATATCCGCCGCCGGCGGCCCCGCCCTTCATGCCCATAACAGGACCAAGTGACGGTTCACGCAGGCATATGACAGCTTTCCTGCCCATTGCTGTCAGGGCCTGGCCAAGGCCGACCGTTGTGGTCGTTTTTCCTTCACCTGCCGGAGTCGGGTTCACCGCGGTGACCAGGATGAGTTTGCCGTCCCTGTTGTTCCTGACTCTCTGCCAGAGACTGTCCGTCAGCTTAGCCTTGTAATTGCCGTACAGTTCAAGTTCATCCGGGTTGATACCCAGAGTCGAGGCTACTTCAGTTATCGGCTTCATTTTGCATTTCTGAGCTATCTCTATATCCGTGAGCATCGAGTCCAACCTTTCGCGTTAAGTTTACTGCACTTTATTATACATTCCTGTTTGCTCCAAAACAATAGAAATCAGTGAACGTTTAATTAACAAATCCGCTGCGGTTTACATATTATAAACCAGGAAACCCGGTGAGAGTGCCATATAGACTTATCACCGCGAAACAGAGCATGAAACGGCAGGTGATGGGATGAGCGGGATAAAGATTGGCGACATTGTCGCAAGAAAGTCTTATGGATGCGACGTTTTTTTCAAGGTGACAGACATAACGGAACGGGACGGGGAAAGGATACTTACTCTCAAAGGCATCAGCTACAGGATAGAGGCCGACGCTCCCGAATCGGACCTGGAAGTCCAGCCGGAGGTAAAAGTCAGGGAATACAGGGACAGGTGCTGGCGTGAAGCTGAAAAAACCGCAGCGGACAGGATATACGATATGAGATACTACCGCTATTACATGCCAAGGAGCAGGGGGTGGCGAAAAAAAGCGTATTATAGAGATACCTCAAATGACAAGCCCGATAAAATAAAGAGACCGGGAAAAGTACTGCATCTGGATGGAGACAGGGATTACCTGGAGAATTGCATTGCCGAATATAAAAAACTCGGGATCGATGTTGTCGGCGAATATGTGCCCGAAAAGGATCAGCCCGCAAGGGTCTATTCACTGCTTTCTGAACACCGGCCTGATATTCTTGTGCTGACCGGCCATGACGGCTTCATAAAAGGGAAGGACAGCTACAACGATATTTCGTCGTACAGGACTTCGAAATATTTCATCGAAGCGGTCAAAGAAGCCAGGAGGTTCAATTCCGACATGGACGGGCTGGTAATTTTCGCCGGCGCATGCCAGTCGATGTATAATGAAATAATAAAAGCCGGAGCCAATTTTGCCAGCGCTCCTTTCCGGGATCTTATACATGCCCTCGATCCTGTAAGGGTATGCCAGAAAATCGCGTTTGCGAGCATCGACACAGTTCTGGACGCAGAAGACGTAATAAATAATACGATAACAGGGAAGACTGGTATAGGAGGTATACAGACAAGGGGAAAGTACAGGGAAGGATTTCCGGTCGAGCCGTATTAAGGTAAGGGGACACTTCTCAGCAGAGAGGTATTCCTTTGTGGACGAGAAATGTCCCCTTTTGATCAGGTGCGGAGACACTCCTCAGTAACGGGTATTCCTCTGTGGTTGAGGAATGTCACGCGTTTGATTGGAGAGGGGACACTTGTTTGCAGAGAGGTATTCCTTTGTGGACGAGAAATGTCCCCTTTTGATCAGGTGCGGAGACACTCCTCAGTAACGGGTATTCCTCTGTGGTTGAGGAATGTCACGCGTTTGATTGGAGAGGGGACACTTGTTTGCAGAGAGGTATTCCTTTGTGGACGAGAAATGTCCCCTTTTGAATAGGCGCGGGGACACTTCTCAGAGGAGGGTTTCCTCTGTGGCTGAGGAATGTCATACGTTTGATTGGAGAGGGGACACTTGTTTGCAGAGAGGTATTCCTTTGTGGACGAGAAATGTCCCCTTTTGAATAGGCGCGGGGACACTTCTCAGAGGAGGGTTTCCTCTGTGGCTGATGAGTGTCCCCGTAACTTTGCCTGAGAAATGCGTTTTGCCATATCAGGGGAAGCTTACCGCAGGCTGGAAATATTTCTCAAGGCAATGGAATGTCACACTTTTGGAAATACATGACAAAAGCCGTGGCGTAACCGGAGAAAATACAGGATTTTGCGAAAAGTACTTGACATAATTGAATTTCCCCTGCTATAATATATAACTTTTTTTTGACAAGCTATGATGTTTGTGATATAATTTATAAAACAGAAGACGAGGTGATCAGATGGCTGAAAAGAGAGACCTTGTTCAAATAAAGAAGAACATTGAAACCTGTATAGGCAAAAGGGTTCAGCTCAAAGCCAACAAAGGCAGGAAGAAGGCTTTTATCAAGGAAGGAATAATAGAAAACTCTTATCCCAGCATCTTCGTCATCAAGTTTGAAAACGAGTATGAGACAACAAGGAGAGTATCTTTCAGCTATACGGATATTCTGACCAAAGCAGTGGAACTTGTAATTTACAAGGACGACAAGGAGATACTGGTGAGCTGACCGACCGAATCGACGATTAAAAGCCTCAGGAAGCCCGATCGCATGATCGGGCTTTTTCATGTCCGCTTATTCTGCTGCGCCCCCGGCATGAAGGTATCATGTCTATTTTACAGTAATATTTGAGAGGTCCTGTCAATATACATTTAGAGAGGAAAACGCATTCAGTCATGCGGGAGGAGGATTTCAAATGTCTCTGGAACTGGTTGGTGAGCCCATTAGGATCAATAGAACCGTTGGCGAGGATTCTACACAGACCATTGTCGAGAACGATATAATAGTGCCTGATACAAAGCCGGATATAGCACGCATTTTGCTGCTGGACGGGGATGCCTGGGTCAAAGGGGCCGAGGCTGCGGCGGACAGGGTGCTTGTCAACGGCTCGGTCAGATACAAGATTCTCTATATTTCAGACGACCCTGAACAGCCTGTAAAAAGCATAACGACAGTATCAACGTTCCAGTATGCGATGGAAATACCCGATACCAGGCAGGGCATGCAATGCAGGGTCAATTGCGATATAGAGCATCTTGAATATGAGATACTCAACAGCAGGAAAGTCAATGTAAAAGCCATAATCAGTCTTTCGGGAAAAGTTACGGAGCAGGTCGAGCAATATATAACGAGAGACCTGACAGGTTTGGACGGGATACAGATCCTGAAAAACAGGGCGGCTGCAAATACATATCTCGGGGATTGCAGGACAGAATGCAGAATCAGTGAAACGCTCGACATACCGGTTGGCAAACCTGCGATCTATGAAATACTGAGAAACGATATAAAGATCACCGGCAGGGAATACAGGGCAGGAGACGACAGGATCGCCGTCCGGGGAAACCTCAATATATCAACTTTGTATATCGCTGATAATGAAAACCGCAGCATACAGTTTATGGAGCATGAAATACCGTTTACCCGGATGATCGACATGCCGGGAATTGATGAGACATGCAGCAGCAGCAGCATCGATATCTCGATCGGAGAAGCTTTCTTCGAGGCGGAAGAGGACGGAGACGGCGAACTGAGACGCCTGAACTGCGACGTGATGCTGGATATATATGCGCAGTGCTATGGAAGGAAAGAAATAGAACTTGCTGAAGATGCATACAGTCCGTATTCGAGAGTAAACATCGATAAGGAAGAACTGCTGCTCGATGAACTGGTATCTGAGAATACCAGCCAGGTGACACTCAGGGAAAATATTGAAGTCGATGAAAACGCCCCGGACATTTCCGAGCTTTTCAATGTACTTGGGAAACTTTCACTGTCATCCGGGGAAATAACTGACGACCGTGTCACCGTAGAAGGAGTTGCCGTCTGCAATGTACTGTATCTTGCCTCCAGCGAAGGGCAGCCCGTGTACTGCGCGGACCGTGAAATACCCTTCAGGCAGTCGATTGATGTAAAAGGCGCAAGAGAAGGCATGGACCTTGACGTGGATATGGAAATAGAGCATTACAGCTACAGCATAGTCAATTCCAGGGAGGTGGAGGTGCGCCTCGTAATAGGACTTAAGACAAAGGTCGGCAAACAGCTTTCCGTGCCTGTGATAGTAAACGCACAGGAGCAGCCCCTCGATGAAAAGCGGGCTTCGGCACGGCCCAGCATAATCATTTATTTCACACAGCCCGGGGACACCCTGTGGAAGATAGCAAAGAGATATTATACGACTGTCGACGAGATCCTCAAGAACAATGACCTGTACGAAACCGAACAGATTGCGCCCGGAAGCCGTATAATCATCACAAAAAGGCTGTGAACTGGAACATTATAATAAACTGGCGTGCCTGGCACCGTTTAACTGCCAACTGAAGTGCCAGGCACCGGAAACCGACTGACTGAAGTGCCAGGCAACCTGATGCCCGGCACTTTTTATTGTATTGGCCATGTTTTTTGTATATAATATACATTAAAGTGTATATGCCGAGGTAATGATGTCTTACGTTGAAATACCTGCTTATGCGAAAATCAACCTTTCTCTCGATGTGGTCCGCAGAAGGGAAGATGGTTATCACGAACTCAAAATGATAATGCAGACGGTTTCTCTCCATGATACCGTATGCCTTGAAACCACAGGAGACGCAGGTATACACCTTGAATGCGGCGGCGCTGTGCCATGTGACAGCACGAACACTGCATGGAGGGCTGCGGAACTGATGTTTAGACGATACGGCATGACAGGCGGGCTCAGGATAAGGATCACAAAAAGGATACCTGCAGCGGCCGGCCTGGCAGGAGGCAGCGCAGATGCGGCAGCAGTATTGAGAGGCATCAATGAACTTTATGACCTGAATCTGGACGCAGGCGAACTGAAACGGCTTGGGCTGCATATCGGGGCGGATGTGCCGTATTGCGTCGAAGGCGGGACCAGGCTTGCGGAAGGGATCGGCGAGATACTCACCCCGCTGCCGGATTTCAGCGGGATCGATGTGGTGGTCGTAAAGCCCGGCATATCGGTATCAACACCCTGGGTATACAGCCAGTTCGACCTGTCGCAGGTAACGGAGAATGACAGGCCCGATACGGTGAAGTTGATCGGAGCGCTTGCAAGCAGGGATATCAAAGCGGCATCGCAGTATATGAAGAATGTCCTGGAACTTGTTACGATCCGAAAGTACGAGATCGTCAGATATGCAAAAAAACGTATGGCGGAAGCAGGCGCGGAAGCGTGCCTGATGAGCGGGAGCGGACCGTCCGTTTTCGGATTGTTCGCTGACCGGCTGGAAGCGCAGAAGGCATATGCAATGCTTTCAGAATACCGCGAATGGGAATGCTTTATCGCGAAGACGGTATGAGAATGGTCGAAAAAACGCAGAATGAGGGTAAAGGAGATGTGCGGCTATGGCAGGAAAGCTGTCGAAGGTCAATCTGAACGACTACAAGCCCTTAAGGGATGTAATTTTTAATACTCTGAGAGAAGCTATCATCGTCGGGGAGCTTAAACCCGGACAGAGGCTCATGGAAGTGCAGCTTGCGGAAAAAATGGGTGTCAGCAGGACACCGGTAAGGGAAGCGATAAGGAAACTTGAACTCGAAGGGCTGGTGGAGATGCTCCCGAGGAAAGGGGCGCATGTGGCGGAGCTCTCGGTAAAGGACATAATGGACGTGCTGGAGGTCCGCGCGACACTTGACGGTCTTGCGACTTCCCTGTCGGCAACCCGGATAAGCGAAGACGAAAAAAAGGAACTCAGGCACATACTCGACCAGTTCATCAACTGTGTTGAAAAGGAAAACCTGCAGGGGTCGATCAAAAAAGACGTGGAATTCCATGATGTTATCTACAAATCATCGAGAAACGACAAGCTGATCCAGATTTCCAACAACCTCAGGGAACAGGTCCAGAGGTTCAGGGTCGTATACATCAAGGATTACAGCAGTTCAAGGGAACTGATAAGAGAACACACCGGGATCTACGAAGCTATAGTTGCCGGGGATCCGGAAGCAGCGATGAGAGCGGCACAGCTCCATATAAAGAACCAGGAGGAATCGATAATAAGGTCGCTGAAGAAAAAACACAGTGAAGCGTAAAAATAAGGCGGGGCAGTGGAGCTGATCACTCCACTACCTCGTATCCTAGCTCTGCGATCTTTTTCCTGATATCCTGAGGCTTTTGCAGACCGGGATCATATGAGACCTTTACAGATTGTGTCTTAAGGTCGATATCCACGCCGCTGACGCCCTCGAGACGACCAAGTTCACTGCTTATGCGGCCTGAACAGACACTGCATGTTATCGTGGGAACTGTGAATACAACTTCCATATGAATCCTCCCTGTGAGCATTGCTTCGAACAGTATTGTTTGCAATTTGTGCTTTAAAAATAAATCATTATCAAACATTTAATAATATTTATCGTATTATTGATTGCATCGTGAATAACGGCCAGGCAGTTCCGGCGGCAGGTATGCGCCTGTGGGCCGGATATGTCTGGCTTTGCAAACGGAACGGAGGGGTTGCGGTGCCGTCTGGCGAATTCTGGTATGACAGCTTTTTAAGCAAATACAGGGCAGGTATATCCCATGAATTCCTGTTCTATTTCAACGTCCGTGATCTCGTGGACAACTACAGGTACATGGACAGGTACATCTACGAGGAATTCATCAAAAAGAGGAACTTCGGGATAGTCGCGTTCTATGACATCTCTCGGGGGCTGACTTTCCTTGATGCAGGAATGGAGAAGGAGTTCAACATAATAACGTCCAATGAGGCCTCCAACCTGATGAACGCAATGCCCTCAAAAATTTTCCCGTTCATCGACAGGGCGCTGAAAAATACGAAAATGGCACTTTTTATAGACCATATCGAGAAAATAATACCTGCCGGCGATATAGCGAGCATGACGCTCGAGGAGAGGATAGCGCTGATATGGATATGCGAATGGTCCGTCAGCCCCAAGATATCGTCGGTAGGAAGCTGTATCATGATGCTGTCCGACAACCTGGCCGACGTCAGCAGGGAACTGCTTAAATCGTCCTACAGGATAGAGCCCATATTCGTAGGTTTGCCTGATGAAGACCAGCGCAGGGAATATATAGAATATTTGCTCAAAGACGGCTCTGTAAAGGCCGAGATAACTGCCGACGAATTTGCAAAACTTTCGTCCGGGCTGAGCAAAAAGTCGATAAAGGACATAAAGCTGAAATCGGAAGCAGAAGACATACCCATCAGCTTCGAGTTTATCAAGGAAAAGAAGCACTCCGTGCTCCAGAAGGAATACGGGGATGTGATGGAGTTCATCTATCCCGAGATAGGTTTCGAGGACATAGGCGGGATGGACAAGGCAAAGGAATACCTGCTCAAAAATGTGGTTTATCCGATACGGAAGGGAGACCTGAGGCGTGTGCCGATGGGCATATTGCTCTGCGGGCCTTCCGGGACAGGCAAGACGCTGCTTGTCTACGCGCTTGCCAAGGCCAGCGGCTTTAACTGCGTGAAGATAGACATGTCCAGGATACTGGGCCAGTATGTCGGTGAAAGCGAGAAGAATTTCAAGAAATGCCTCCTCGGCGCCCAGTCGCAGCACCCGGTCATCGTATTCGTGGACGAGATCGACACGGCTTTCAGGAGAGGAGACAGCGGAGACAGCGGCGTCGGCAGGAATATATTCAGCGAATTCCTGCAGTTTACCGGCAATACGGGCAACAGGGGCAAGGTCATCTTCATCGCAGCCACCAACAGGCCTGATCTGATGGATCCGGCGCTGAAGAGGGCAGGAAGGTTCGACAAGAAGATACCGATCCTGCTGCCGGACGTCAGGGAAAGGGCGGAAATATTCAGGATAATAATAAATAAATATAAATTCGAAACAGACGTGGAGGACTTCACCGCGTTTGCGGAGCAGACGGAAAACTATACGGGCGCGGAGATCGAAACCGTTGTGAGGAAAGCCTATGAACTTGCCAATGAGGATGACAGGGAAGGCGCCGTCCTCACTGCCGATATTATTTCCGAGGCAATAAAACGGTGCCGCCCGAGTACGCAGCAGGTACAGTTCATGACTATGCTGGCCATAGAAGAGTGCGACGACAAGGATCTGCTTCCTGACAAATACAAGGGCCTGCTGGATGAAAGGAACATGGACGACAGATAATTTCCATATATGGTTGTTTTACTTTACATTGGGCATTATTTGTTATAAATTAAGAATATGAATAGCTTAGAACGGCTAAATATTTAACGGGGAGGCAATATTATGGGTTTTTTCAAAAGACTCGGTGCTTTGATAAGAGGATTTTTCAGCAGATTGCTAGGCGGCGTCGAAGAGAGCAATCCTGAGCTTTTGTTTGAAGACATAAAGAACCAGATCGAAAAGGCAAGAAAGGAAGCCGAGCAGCAAATCATCGAAATCCAGACAAACGCTGAGCTGATAAAGATCGAAATGAAAAACGCGGAGAAGAATCTCGAAGCGGTCAGGGCAAGGATCGAAACTGCTCAGAAACAGGGAGACAAAGAGCTTCTCATAGAGCTGCTCATGCATGAAGAGGAGTACCAGAACACATATGAAATGCACAAAGCGACCTACGATTCGGCAATGGCAGAGGTAGCAAGGATAAAAGAGGACTACAAGATATTCGAGTCCGAAATGAATGCCAAGCTGAACGAACTCAAGACATTGAAGTCACAGGCGAAGATGGCCCAGCTCAGGGAGAATATCAATGCCGTCAATGCCCAGTATACTTCCAGGAGCAACAGGGTCAGCAACGTCAACGAGAGCATGGAACGGGCAAGGGAAATGGTGAACAGGAAGACTGCCCGCGCCAATGCCATGGAATCGCTTAGTGAAAACAACCTGGATCTGAAGCTGAAGAGACTCGACATGAATTCGGCAAGGGAAAGGGCAAAGGCCCGTGCAGAGGCCATGCTTTCAAGCGAGCAGGGCTTCGAAGTCAAGGAAAAGGCAGAGAACAAGGCGACCCAGTAACCGCAGACATTTTTACATAAAACCGGTGCAGGGAACATGTATATGATATTCGTGTAATACAAGCAGGAATGGTGGTTGGACCTATGAGGGCCAGGATGGTTCTGAGCGCATTGCTCAAATTGAGGAACATAGGAATATTGATCGTTGCGTGGATACTGTTGGCAATGCTGAGCAGCATGCTGCCGCTTCCCGCGCTGTTCGGCTCCGCGCCCGAACTGCTGACATTTGCTGGAGGTCTGGCTGTTTATATCGTTTTTGTGATACAGTCCCTTTTAAGCAAGGACTTCCAGAATGAATTCAACCAGAAAGAGAAGTTCAGGAAGATCCGCGAACTGAACCGACTGGCCAACAGGCTTTCCGCAGAGGCAAAAAGGAACACGAACAATACCTATCTCCTCAAGCTGAAAAAAGTGATGGAAGACAAAAACGACATATTTGCCTCTTATTCGTCAGGAGAACCCGGTTATCTGAAGGAGAAGATCGTTGAACAGACATTGAACCTTGTCATTGCCTACCTGAAGCTGCTGAACAACTTCTGCATAAGGAGCCGTGAACTGAGCAGCGTCGATGTCGGCGCCATATCCGCGAGGATAAATGCAAACAACAGGAAACTCAGCTTTGCCAAGGACACGCGGATGGCTGAAGATATCAGGAAGATCATTGAGATGGATACAAGGCTGATCGAAAGGCTGAAGGAAGAGAAGAAGGACCTGGAAAGGATAAGCGCACGGCTGGATTATATGGAAAGCACGGTAAACATGTTCAAACACCAGATAATGTCCAGCATAGAAAACGAGGAGATGCTCGAGCAGCTTGAAACTGCCGTGAACGAGGCGGAAGCGCTGGATGCAGTGCTGTATGAGAGGCGCAGAAGCAGGATTCAGTTATAATGCGGAATAATGGAGCAAGGCTGGTAAAGAGGCTTATGCATTATTCGCGGGTAAAAACGAAACAACGGGGCTTATGTGCAAGAGGCAACAAATACGCAATATGAAAGTACAGATACAGGGGACGGGAAAACAGATATGTTAATTCCCGGCCCCTGTTTGGCTTTTCTTATCGGAAGAACTATGATATGTTGTCAATAGAAATGGAATGACGAATGGGATTTTGACTATGCCGTGCAAAGACCGGACGATATTGGGCGGGCAGTTTTCCGTAAAAGCGGTTCCTGAGTAAGCCGTTATACTATGTGAAGCAGCCCGTAAACATGAAATCTGCGAAAACCGATTAAAGGAGCTATGGATCGACATGGCAATTCGTTGTGGAGTCGATATCATTGAGATCGACAGGATCAGGAAGTCCCTTGAGGAACTGGAAAGTTTCCGGAGCAGGGTTTTCACGGATCATGAGATCTGCTACTGCGAGGGCAGGAACAAGGCCAAATATGAAAGTTATGCCGCAAGGTTCGCGGCAAAGGAAGCCGTGCTCAAGGCATTGGGCACCGGGCTGTCGGACGGCCTGGTATTGAAAGATATCGAGATCAGGAACGATGAAAGAGGAAAACCTGAAGTGGTCCTGATGCGGAGAGCGCTTGAGGTCTACAGGCGCCTGGGGGCGGGATCCATCGATATAAGCCTGTCGCACTGCGGCGGGTTTGCCGTAGCTTTTGCCGTGATCGAGACATAAATGACCGGCGAAAGTATGGAACTGCAAATTGAGGCATACGAACAGGCATGAGGACACAAAGGACGAGTGCGGCTGCATGGTAGATGAGACGAAAGTAATGAAGAGCGGGAGCGTATACAGGACGATCACAGGGAAAAAGGGACGAGTATGCAAAAGCAAGTATATGCAGGTATATGAGAGTAAAGGGTGAACCAGGATGAGGGTAAGATTTCTGCAGTTCGGAGACCTGCATTTGGACGCGCCTTTTACATCGCTTTCGGATATGGAAGGCAGGCCGTCCCAAAGGAGGCTTGACCTGAAAAAAGCGCTGGCGCGGCTGATGGATCTGGCTATCGTAGAAAAAGTCGATCTGGTGCTTGTCTGCGGGGACCTTTATGAGCATGGTTATGCCGGGAAAAGTACGATCCATTATATCTGCGGACAGTTCGCCAGGCTGGCGGGCACGCCTGTGCTGATCATACCCGGGAACCATGATCCGAAACTGCCCGGATCATACTATTCAGAACACCGGTGGCCTTCCAATGTCCATATTCTGGAGAGCGGCGATATTTTCGAGCTTCCCGGGGCAAATACCAGGGTTTATGGCGGCCTGGACAGCGGACCCGCCGACCCGTCTTTTATAAACATCCTAATGTACCATGGCACGTTGGATATGCCGTTCGACTCGGGCGCATTCCAGCCGTTATCCGGTGCATATGTCGAAAAAATGGGTTTTGATTACTGTGCGTTGGGCCATTTCCATACAAGGATAACGGGAGGCGGAGCGCGGGGGATCTTTTATAACGCGGGAAGTCCTGAACCTTTGGGTTTCGACGAACCTGGCGACCATGGGGCGTTCATCGCTGCAATTGAAAAAGAGCCGGGTAAAAAGGGATCGATCCGAACAGAATTCGTCTCCGTCTGCGCCAGGCGTTATCTGGACCTGACGGTGGACGTCGGTGACTGCCTGAACAGTGAACAGGCTGCAGACGCGGTCGCTGCCCAAATGGTTTCGGCAGGCGGAACTGCCGACCTTTTCAGGGTAACGCTTACCGGCTATCTGTCGGCCGGTGTGCAGATCGATGTTGAAGAAATAGCCGACAGACTGAGAGATTCGGCATTTTATCTGAAGATCACAGACAATACGCAGCCTGATTATGACCTGAAAGCGATTTCACGCGAAAAAGGACTCAGGGGCCTTTTCACACGGAAGATGCTGGAGCGGGCGTCGCAGGCCGGCGACGACGAGGCCGCGGCGCTTGTGATGAAGGCGCTTTATTACGGGCTTGAGGCTATAGATGAGGGAAAGGTATGTATATAGGCGGTATAGAGATCAAGGGGTTCGGAAAACTGAAAAACCGTTCGTTTTCGTTCGGCAGGGGAATGAATGTGATATATGGCACGAATGAGGCAGGAAAATCGACCATACAGTCGTTCATCACGGCAATGTTCTATGGCCTGAAGGGCGGGAGGAGCTCCGGGACAGGCATCCCTTCTCCGCTAAAGAGGTTCATGCCATGGGACGGTCTGCCGTATGGCGGCGCGATCACATATACTATTGATAACGGCGATTCCTTCAGGATAGAACGCGATTTTTTCCGGAACACCATCGCAGTGTATGACTCCAGTTACAATGATATCACCTCTTCTTTCAACTTCGGCAGGGACAGGCTGCCGATGGTCGGAGAAGCGCATCTTGGGATGGACGAATCGACATTTGAAAGTACTGTCCTCATAAGGCAAATGGAGGTCAGGCTCGACAACGGCAGTTCATCGGTGCTGGCAGCCAGGCTTGTGAATATGGACAGTCCGGATATCGACGGACTGGTCTTTCAAAGGGCGGAAGCCGTGCTTACCAATGCCGTCAAAAACAAAGTGGGAACAGAAAGATCCAGGACCCAGCCGCTGGACAAACTGCAGTCAGAGCTGAAGAGACTTGAGACCGAGTACAAAGCGCTTGCGGAAAGGCAGAGAGAGAAAGAGAAACTGCTGCAGGAACTATCGGAAATAAAAGCCGGACTACGGCGGCTTGAAGCGCAGGAGCATCGTCTTGTAAAGATAGGAGAGCTAATCGGGACAAGGAAGAGGATAGATGACGGCATGAAAAAGGAAGCCCGTCTCAGCGAAACGGTGAAGCAAATAAGCGAGATCGAATCAACTATCGGGAAACTGCATTCTCCTGATGATAGCGGCGGGAAAACGACGCAGAAGCACGATGAAACAGGTGCCGTGCAGCCGGGCAGATACCGGCCGGGAATGACGTCGAAGGCCATGATTGCCTTCAGGATCGTACTGCTTCTATTATGTGCCGCTGTATTGCTGGCATCCGCAGTGCTCATGTTTGCCCCTGCCGGAAGCGAGTTTGCCGCGGTTCCCATACCGCCGTATGTCTATGCCGCTGCAATGCCCATATGCGTATTGATCGGTGCGATGCTGGCCAAGGGCATACTGGATGAGCGGAAGAACATCGGTAAAGAAGCAGGACCGGGCAAAACAGGTGCAAATAACATGGCCTTTTCCCATGGTACGAAAACCGGGCACGTTAAGCCGTCTGCGGATGGCAGGACAGCCGGAGGAGGAGCGGCAGGAGGTGCCGATGTGACAGCCGGGGAGATCGGCGAAAAGCTGGCTGCTCTCGAAACGGCAAAGCGCAATCTGCTTTCGGGAGCATCCATGATGTGCGGAATAAAAGCCGGTAGCGTTTCGGACGTCAAAGCAGCCCTGGATGATGTGCGGGCAGACCTTGAAAGGCTGAGCCGGCAGCTGCAGAGCGGGCTTGAAGAGGCTGCCGCCATGGATGTCCCTTTGCCCGGGATATTTTCACAGCGTGAGCTTGATGAACTGATATATGATTCAGATATAAACTGGCTGGAGGACGGATGGAAAACCGAATCGGAAAGCCTGCGCCGGAAAATCCTCGATACTGCGCTGAGAGAGAAATACTGCGAAGGACAGCTTGATGAAGACAAGGGAGAAACCGACAGGATGCAGCGGGTGGAAGAAGAGATCGCCGCGGTGAGGGAAAAGATCGGTAAGCTCGAAAACACGGGAAAGGCACTGAAACTGGCCCTGGAAGTGCTCACCGAAGCCGCGGAGGAGATCCGGCTCAGCAATGCGCCGGAACTAAACAACCGCCTGAGCGTCATAATATCAGGGCTGACCGGAGGAAGGTACACCGACCTCAGGGGAGACGACAAACTTTTGCTTAAAGCCTCCGACCCACAGCAGGGGGATGTGCGAAACGTGTCGGTCCTCAGCGGCGGTACGGCAGACCAGATGTACCTTGCATTGAGGCTTGCGGTAGCCGATATGCTTACATCCGGCGGCGAAAGCCTGCCATTGGTCATGGACGAGGTATTTTCGCAGTTTGATGACAAACGGACCGAACTTGCGTTAAAATACTTGTATAGAGAGCGCAGGGACAGGCAAATACTGCTGTTTACCTGCAAAATGCGGGAAGTGGAACTGGCGCGGGAAATATACGGGAACGAAATGTATTTTGTGGAGTTGTGATATGAAATTGCTTTACAGAAGAAAAGGATTAGGAAAAGCGGGCAGACTGCTGATCTCAGCATTGCTCATCTCCATGCTGCTTGGCGGATGCGGCGAAAGGGCCATGCAGACAGCTTTGGAGGATACCGGCGATAAAGCCGGCGAAGGAAGCGGGCAGACCGTTAAATTTATCAATGGGATACCGATGGATGAAAACGCGGCAGTGGTTACCGTAAGCGTTGCAGACGTGTACGAGAAGCCTGACGTCAAGTCATCGCGCATCACCCAGGTACTCTGCAACCAGCCTGTCAGCATCATCAGCAAAAACAACGGCTGGACAAGAGTGAAAACGGTCAGCGGCATCACAGGATGGATAAGATCGAAATTCATCTCAGATGACATATCGAGTATTTCAGGCAGGATATATACTTACAGGATCGTCGTGACAAGCAGGGAGAAGACTGTTTACTCCATGCCCGGCAGCGGCGCCACCATGGTCGATGCGCAAATGGGAACGGAATTCTTTGCTTTCAACAGCAGTGATGATGCCTATGAGGTCTTCCTTCCTGAAAACAGGACAGGATGGATCAAGGGAAGCGGCATCATACGGATCGATCCGCCATATGGCGAGATACCTGTGACAAATGCCAGCGACTTTGCCGCGACTGCACTGAAATTCAAAGGGACGAGTTTTATGCTGAACGGCCTGACTTCGCTCGGGATCGATGCGCCTGGGCTTGTTTATATCTGTGCCCGGATAAACGGGGTGGATCTGCCGGTGACCCTCGAAGGACAGTTGAATGCAGGCGTGGAAATACCGCTTGATAAAGTCCAGGCGGGAGACCTGGTGTTCCTCGCAGAAAAGGCGGCTGACGTTTCTGAAACGGAGGACACCTCGGAAACGGATGACAGCGGGGAAGTGAAAATAACAAGCGTAGGCATATGCACCGGGGGCAGCAATTACATTTATGCGGGCAGGAAAACCGGATATGTCGCAATTGGCGACCTGTACCGCGAAAATCCGGACGGCATCGCAGTCAAGGCCCGGAGGATATTCAACTGACAGCCGGAGGCTTACCGGTTTCATCGAGTTCAGGTCTGATGGCCATTCCGGACCGTTTTCGGCTCACTCCAGCTTATGCCGGCATGCTGCCCGAAGCGTCTGTTTACGGTTTCCTGAATTCCGACTTTGCCGATCTGAAATCTGTTTTTCCTGCTGATCAGATCCGTTACAAGCATGGTTATATCTTCACAAGCATTCGGCCTGGCAAGCTTTGCTGCCGATTCGGACATGCTCTGCAGCAGTTCGGGGTCGTCCAGCATTTGTTCAAGCGCTTCGGGCAGGCTGTCGCCTGAAGGCAGCCAGCAGGCCGCGCCGGATTCCAGCAGGAACCTTGCGTTCCTTTCCTCGTGTCCGGGGATGGCATCCATGAAAAATATAGGCAGCCTTTTGACCAGCGCTTCCGCTATCGTGACGCCGCCCGGCTTTGTAATGATCAGGTCTGCTTTATCCATCAGCTCGCTGATATTGTTTGTATAGCCAAATATCCTGGCGTCTTTCCCTGAAGCTGCCGCAATCTGCACGAGCCGGCGCTTCAGTTCCGTATTGTGCCCTGTAACGGTTATGATACTGATATCCCGGCCGATCTTCAGCAGTTCAGAAAATGTTTCCTGCATGCTGCACAGCCCCAGGCTCCCTCCCATAAGAAAAACGGTATACCTGCGGTGCCCGTATGTCCTGGATCCGTTGGCGCCGTTTCCTCCGGTGAACCGTTGGGAAACAGGTATACCTAATGCATGGATGCGGTTTTTGTCGATCCCCATTGCAGCCATCTCGGATCCGACATCCTCGTGGGCGACGATGAAAGCGTCCGTTTCTTTGAAGTACCAGAAACTGTGGCTGGTGAAATCGGTCACCACGGCTATCACAGGTATGTTTATGATACCTGCTCTTTTGAGTTTCGAGACCATATGGAGCGGTATTGAATGTGTACAGATAACCGCATCCGGCGACCTCTCAGTGAAGAGACCGGCCAGGCCGGACGACAGAAGGCCGCCCATTGCTTTTGCAAAAGCTGCGGCGGACTTGTTTTTTTCGGAAAGGTAATACAGTCTCCTGTATATCCACGGCGCTTTTCTGATGGTTTGGAGGTATGTGCCCGTTATTAGCCTGTCGATACCTGCATTAATGTATTTGAGCGCATCGATCAGTTCCGTCTCGCATCCGGGGACATTTTCCTCCATATATTCCATGATGGCTTCGGCGGCTTTCACATGGCCGCCGCCTGTATTTGCCGCCAGAAAAAGTATTTTCATCTGCTGTCTGCCTCCGCATATCATTTTTGACAAAAGTCCCGGGCATTATTACAGTTTTATCCTGCTCTAATATGCGCTCAGGTCCCGGTTCGAATAATTTCATGTAATGTGCAGAGAATAATCAATGCAAGTCTTCGGTATTAAGAGGGAAAAACAGCGGATGCCTGGAATTATTGAGGATATTTGTACAAATCAATTCCGGAACGATCAAGGAGGTATTTGCTCTGGACATGAGAGAAGAACTGCCGGATTCAAAAAAAAGACCGTCGAACATAAAAATATATGCGTTACTTACCGCCCTGTTCATTGCCGCAGCAGCCTGGGGTTATTACCAGTACAGGCGGGCGGCGGACCTGAGGCAGGAACTTGACAGCCAATACAACAGGGCTTTTTTTGAAATGGTGGGCTATGTGCACAATGTAGAGTCGCTCCTTGCAAAATCCATGGTCAGCACGACCAATGAAAGGACCGCCATCACTTTGCAGGAAGCCTGGAGACAGGCAGGACTGGCACAGACGAACCTGGGACAGCTGCCGGTATCTCAGCCGGTGCTGGCGAGCACGTCTAAGTTCCTGACCCAGGTCAGCGATCTCAGTCTTTCGCTGGACAACCAGAACATCAGGGGCAAGTCGCTGAACAAAGAACAATATGATATGCTGAAAAAACTCTATAGCTATGCCGTATCCCTCAACAAAAGCCTCCAGGAACTGCAGGAAGACCTGCATGCCGGCAGGCTCAGGTGGGGCGAACTTGCAAACAAGGGCACGAGGCTGTTCAGCAAAACCAAGCCCGGTGAAATGATGAAAAAGATCGAAGCTGTCGGAGAGAACTTCAAGGATTACCCGACGCTGATATATGACGGACCGTTCTCCGACCATATGACGTCCGGCAAAGCCCGCGGACTGACAGGTGATGATATAGACGCCGAAACAGCAAAGGAAAAGGTATTCGAATTTTTCGGAAAGGACAAAGTCCAGGAAGTGACCGACCTGGGCAAAAATGACCATGGACAGATCAAAACTTACGATTTCCAGGTCAAACTTAAAAATGCCCCTGAGGACCAGGCAGTTTATATCAGCGTGACACAGAAAGGCGGGCATATAAACTGGATGCTCAACAACAGGCCTGTTAAAGAGGAAAAACTGGACATGGACGAGGCAAAGGCAGCCGGGATCAAATTCCTGAAGGAGAAGGGATACGAAAACATGGAGGACACCTACTACCTCAAGAACGACAATACCGCAACCATAAATTACGCTTACAGGCAGGACGATGTCACCATGTATCCGGACCTTATCAAGCTGAAGATAGCCCTCGACAACGGGGAAGTCGTAGGCATTGAGGCAAAGCAGTACTTTATGAACCATACGGAGCGCGATATCCCCGAGCCGGCGGTCAGCATGGAAGAAGCCAGGGAAAAGGTGAACGGCAAAATGAAGATATATAGCTCAGGCCTGGCATACATTCCTACGGATTACAATAAGGAGATCTTTTGCCATGAGTTCAAGGGGAAGCTTGACGACAGGGATTTTATCGTATATATCAATGCTCTTACCGGAGAGGAAGAGGATATCCTCATGATCGTCAATACTCCCAACGGAGTGCTTACGATGTAATAACTACCCGGTTTTGGCAATAGCCCGGTATCTGACATTGCACTGCAAAACATCAGCGCACCGAAAAAGCAGCACGCCAGGAAGAAAAAGAAATGGAACCGATTGCATTTACTTTAATAAAACGGTAATATATAGAGAGTTAATCTTAGAGATGAGCCGTACTTAGACATGAGAGCGGCTTTATTTTCGGAGGTGCGCCATGATCGACAGCGGCGAAAAAGCGACTGCCGCCCTTGCCGGAGAGAATGTAAAAAAACTGAGGCCGGGTGTCGACGGGGCATGCGTTTTATTTTCAGTGGTTATCATATTATTTGTACTCCTGGGCTACAGGATCCAATCAAGGGAGTTTTATTCCGGCATACTTATCACTGAATTTATGCTTATACTGCTGCCTGCGCTTGTGTTCGCGGCGATATCGGGGGTCAGGTTCAAAGAAGCGCTCAGACTTGACAAATTCAGGCCCGTAAACATTCCCATCGTTATCGGGATCATGATTTTTGCCATTCCTGTGGCAACGTTGCTAAATGTGCTGAACCTGCTTGCAGTGGATTCGATATTCGGCAAAACGGTTATGACGTCGCTCCCGGCGGCTGAGAACGGAGTCCAGTTGCTTGTGAACATACTTGTTATTGCCGGCAGTGCCGGGATCTGCGAGGAGGTCCTGTTCAGGGGCGTATTACAGCGGTCGTTCGAACGTTTCGGGGCGGCCGGATCGATACTTCTCGCAGCCCTTTTATTCAGCCTTACCCACCTGGACTTCCAGAAGATACTCGGGACATTCGCGCTTGGTGCACTGATCGGATATATTGTGTACAGGACCAACTCACTGTACTGCGGTATGCTTGCACATTTTACAAACAATGCAACAGCAGTTTTCGCTTCATACATATCGGGGAAAATGCTGAAGGCCTTTCAATTGTCAGACAGGATGCCATCCGGCCCGGCAGACATCAGTGCGTTGTTCGACACGTTTGCCGCGTTGCCGGTGGAGCAGAAAATGATCATATTCATGGTCTATGGTTTTGTATTTCTTTTTGTCGCGATCGTTCTTACACTTCTGGTCTATTCGCTGACGAGGGCAAATCGTGTTTCTCCGGTAACAATGCCGCATGGTTCCGGACTTTCATACGGTACGCCTGCGCAAGGGAAGGCAAAAGGGCTTTTATGGCTGCTGCCCGGGATTATCCTGATCCTGCTCTGGTTTTATGTCCAGGCAAACGGATTCCTCGGCATACAAAACGCTGTCACCGAAGCGTTCAGGTTGCTGATCGGCGCCGTGTGATGCCGGTATATTGACCGATCCGGCAAAAAAAGTTGTCTTGCAAGGCAAGGTTTTATATTATGACGATGTATCCTGACAGCGACGGTTTCCGCTCACAGGTTGTCATGATATGGCCTTATCTTCTGAGATTCCGGATATCGTCGCCTGCAAAGCGGTAAATTTTAAAACTGCCTGTTATCCTGGATACTATCCTTTCGTCGTAGTATTCGAAGAGCTTGTGCAGGTCGATGTTCGTGGCTATGATCGTCTTGCAGGGCCTGCGCATGTCGTTGGACATTCTTGTGTCGAGTATGTTCAGCAGTTCTGCATAACGCGTGGCCGAGGGGGACTCTGTCCCCAGGTCGTCTATGATCAGAAGTTCGGTCTCGAGGATGTTTTTATATGCGCTCGGGTCCCATTCTTCGTTGTTGCTGGAATTATACCTGTATTCATATATAGTGTTGAATAATGCCGGGGCCGTGAAGTACAGTACCGTATGCCCCGCTCTCATCAGTTCCATGGCAATGCACCCGGCCATGAAGGTCTTTCCTGTGCCGGTCGGGCCGCAGAAAAGAAGGTTCCTGGTTTCGGGATCGCTGAATTTTTCCGTGAACTGCCTGCAGTTTTCCAGTATGCCGATTATCTGCCTGCGGGGAGACTTTTTGATGCCATACCGCTCTTCATCGGCAGTGTCCGGGTACAGTTCCGTATTGAAGCTTGCAAATCCGTCGTTGCCGCTGATGCCCAGGTTCGAGTTGTCGTACAGGTGGTCAAGGAGAAGCTGCCTGTAGCATATGCAAAGTGTATCTCCTTTCCCGTCGGATGAACTGATGATTCCTGTATCGTTGCATTTGCTGCATTCGAAAACGGGTGTCAGGTAATCGGCTGGATATCCGTTGGATGTAAGTATCTGTTCGCGTTCCCTGCCCAACTCTTCTATTTTACTTGCAAGCTCTTCCGCCGCGCTGTCGGCAGGTACCGTGCCCATCAGGATGGCCTTGTTGTACCTGAAGCCGGCGCTGTTTATCTCGTCCTCTATTTCCTCAAGACGGGGGAAACGGTGATACAGTTCGGCTTTCTTTCTTTCCAGCTCATCTATCGCCTTCCGGCGTTTTTGATCGAGCTCGTTTTTTATCATCTGGTGTATGCTGTAACTGATACTGATGGTTATCATCCTTTCCGGTTCTTATATATGCCGGGTATCAAATGCTGTGTTCGTTTGCCCTGCAAACAGCGCGTATGGATCTGCGGTGAACGGTTTTGCTCCCGTGCCATGTGCATCTCCCGGCTTACACATCCTCGTAAAATTTGTCAAAATAGTCGTCATCATATTTGCGCTGTTCGAAATTGCCCTTCTGCGGAATAACGTTCCCCCTGGCTTTGGACCTGGGCTGCTTCGGGGTTTTGGCCGAGCTTTCGGCAGCGAGTATCTCTTCTTTTGTTTTATAGCCTTTCTCGTACCAGTTGGTCAGGATCCTGTTTATGTATTCGAAACTTGGCGATTGGGCCGATGTCGTCCTTCTTAAGGCTTCTTCAATTATATCAGCATTGAAGTTGTATTCCGATACCCATTTCTCGATATAGGCGTCTTCGTATTCTGTAAGCGATCCATGTCGCCTTAGCTTTTTCATGATCATGCCGCGTATGTCCTTGATCTTCTGGGCTTCCATCGAGTATTTGTCAAGGTCGAAGCTGTTCTTTATGTTTTTGCTGTGCCAGTTGTCGGCAACTTTTGTTATGTACTGCCGCGACAGGCCGTTATGGTCATAGCAGTGCTTGAAAAGGGCATACATGACATCCTCTTCGAATCCGTACTTGTCGAACCATGCGTCGATATCCGTATACCATGAAGGAGACATCACGCCCTGGAAAAATGCGTTGTTTATGCTTGAAATAAATTTGCTGCGCTTTTTGCTCCTTTCGATGCTCAGTTCCGCTTCCTCGGGAGTGGATGTGGTCTTGGCCCTGTAGACTTTTTTGATTTCCTTTTCCTTTATATCGTTGACCGTTATTTCATTCCCGTCGGCGCTCCTTGTTATGAGCCCGAGATCCTCAAGCCGCGTCAGGGCGTCTTTCACGCGCTCCGTCCGGAGTTCGAGCTTTTTGGCGATCGCCTCCGACGTCATGCTTTTCCTGTATTTGCCGAGAAAGAGGCAATATATGTATACTTTAATAAAATCGCTTTCAAGCGACGGCATGTATTCGGATATGAAAACATCCGGTACCAGCGTATCGGAATAGAGTATTGAGAAGTTCTCGTCAAATACCATGAAAAATGACCTCACTGATTTGTATACCATTCTTATTGTGTTATCTTTAACTTATTATAGCATACCAGGCGTCCCCATTGAATAATGTTTGATTTATCGCCGGCATATTCGTCGGACCACCCGCTGGCAAGCATCGCCGATAAAATCATATGTTTTTTTTATTCTGGTAGACAAGCTGAATTTATTACTATATGCTAAAAGAAAGATATCGGCCTCAGGCTTAAGGTAATGCCTGCCGGCTGCCGTTCCTCGCTTCGGCAGGGATCGGGGACTGGTACTGCGATTGCCTGTTTAAAATAACTGGAGGATAGAGTTGATCGGGAGGATGTAATTGCTTGAAAGATAAAGGCCTTATTACTTTGAAATATCTGCAGGAGTATATAAGATCAAAGGATTTTTATCCTGACAGAAAAAAAGATTATTTTATGAAACTGTCGGAAGAAGTCTGCGAGCTTGCCAGAGCTATCCGCAAAGATTTAAGGCCGGTATCGGGAGGTCAGATAAAGGAAACGATAGAAGAGGAAATATGGGATGTGATCTATTATGCGCTGGCGCTTGCGAATTGCTGTGACATAGACCTGGAAAAATGGATACCTGTAAAAGAGAAAATAAACAATCAAAAATACAATACGGGAATCGGATTCGATCCGATGTGATAAAATTGCAACTAGCGCTGAACCACATAAATACAGTTGATTTTAACGCAAGAAAGTATTATTATAATATATACAGTTACGGAAAGCTGTTTTGGCATACCGCATCGCTGCGAGATACGCGCCCATAGCTCAACTGGATAGAGCGTCTGGCTACGGACCAGAAGGCTGGGGATTCGAGCTCTCCTGGGCGCACCAAATCATCGGGTCAGAGCCTGTCAGTATAAATACTGACAGGCTCTGGTTTTGTTTGCGGCTAACATAGTAAGAAGGTTAATTTTTTTGGAGAAAGTTGATATTTCAGTGATATTAATAGTATTATATAAATAACGTAATTTTTCTTCCGGGACTAAATGTAAATACATAAATACATTTCAGTCGATCATTACCAGAGACAGGAGGGTTCATATGCAATACAGATCATTTGGAAAACTGGACTTCAAGGTGTCGGCACTCGGATTCGGGGCAATGAGACTTCCGACCAGGCAGATGCAAGGACCGGGCAACAGACTCGACAATAATATAGATGAACCGGAAGCGATCAGGATGATCCGCCACGCTATAGATATGGGAGTCAACTATGTCGATACGGCCTATGGTTACCACGGCGGGCAGAGCGAGATCCTTGTGGGAAAAGCGCTCAAGGACGGATACAGGGACAGGACGGCGCTTGCGACGAAATCACCGGTCTGGCTGATAAATGGGCCTTCCGATTTCGACAGGCTGCTGGACGAGCAATTGGGCAAACTGCAGACTGACCATATAGACTTTTACCTTCTGCATTCGCTCAACGGCAATGCATGGGAGAATACCGTGCTGAAGCATGATTTGCTTAGCCGGATGGAAGCGGCTAAAAAGGCGGGAAAGATCAGGCATATGGGCTTCTCCTACCACGGCGATTACGATTCATTCGCAAAAATAATCGACGGTTTTGACAAATGGGAGTTCTGCCAGATCCAGTATAACTACATGGACATTGAAAACCAGGCAGGGATGAAAGGGCTGAAATACGCGGCTTCAAAGGGCCTTGCTGTGGTGATAATGGAGCCGTTGCTTGGAGGCAGGCTGGCCAATCCGCCCAAAGATGTCAAGGCAGTAATGGAGGAGGCGGATCCGGCCAAATCTCCTGTCGGCTGGGCGCTGGACTGGCTGTGGAGCCAGCCTGAAGTATCTGTGGTCCTCAGTGGGATGAGCACCATGAAACAGCTCGAAGAGAATATAGCGCTGGCAGATAAGTCTGAAGCCGGAAAATTCGGCAGGAACGAACTGGATGTTATCGACAGGATCCGCAGAAAATACGGTGAAAGGATCGCAATCCCATGCACGGGCTGCAGCTATTGCGTGCCTTGCCCCAACAATGTCGCGATACCCAGGAATTTCTCGATATACAATGACGGCGTGATGCATGATGACATGGAGGGAGCGCGGGTCGCATATAATAACTTCTTCAATAAGGAGAACCATGCGAGCAACTGTGTGAGATGCGGAGCATGTGAGACGAAATGCCCGCAGGGGATAGCGATAATGGACTGGCTTGAGAAAGTCGACAAAGCACTGAGCAGATAAAGAGTTATCGCTTAAGACAGACGTCAGGCAGCCTGCCGAACGGCAGACTGCCTGACGTCTTTTTATTGAATGATGCATGCAGCCGAACCATACGCGTCAAATTAAATCCTTTACCTCCTTATATGAATTTGACGACATATATGGTAGAATAATAATACAATGGCAAAAATATGACAAAATGTCTGATCATGCGGAACGAAAGTCCGAAAACCAAAGAAAAAAAGGCTGTAAACGTTACAGACACAGCCGTGTTGATGGGGTGAAGAATTGTATAAGGTATTACTTGTTGATGATATGGAGATCAGCCGTCGACAAGTAAGACGGCTCAATCTCTGGAACGGCGAAACGAATTTCTGCATAGCTGCCGAAGCCCAGAACGGTCAGGAAGCCCTGAATATGCTGAGGCAGGATAAGTTCGACCTTCTCATAACAGACATCAAGATGCCAAAGATCAACGGGATCGAGCTGATGAAGGAGACGGCTGAAAACGGCCTTTGTCCCTGCGTAGTGCTTCTGAGCGACTATGAGGATTTTGAATATGCCAGGCTCGGCATACAATACGGGGCTTTTGACTACCTTGGCAAACCTCCTGAATACAACAGCATGCTCGACCTGCTGAAAAGGGCCGAGCAATATCTGCACAGGAAGGAGCAGGAGGAAAAGCTCGTCAGGAGCCTTTCCGAAAAGCTTGAGGAAAAGATCGGGGACACTTTCCCGTCGGCGGAACTCGAGCAGCTGATAGAGGCGGTTAAAACGAAGCAGCAGGATATAACGGGCGACATAGACAGGCTCTGCAATGCCATCGAAGCTCTTTACGGGAATGATCCGATAAAAACCGGCACCGCACTGAAAAAATCAATGTCTGAACTGGTTTCGCACTTAAAGACGCATTATGCCTGGATCGTAAACTTCATCGACGGCAATAAATACAGGAACCTTGATTTTGTAACGGCGGACGGATCCCGGACAGCGCGGGAGGCTTTCGGAGATGCGGTAAAGGAGTTGTATGAATCTATCAGGAGCTTTGAATATGGGAACTCCGAAGATCAGCTCGAAAACAGGATATGCCGTTATGTGCTTGAAAATGTCGATACCGAGGTTTCCATAGAAGGGATATCAAAAGTCCTTTTCATGAACAGGAAATACATCAGCGAAGTATTCAGGCAAAGGACAGGCGAGTTGCTTATAGATTACATCACAAGGATTAAAATGGCCAGGGCGGCACGGCTTCTATGTCAGAGCACCAGGAAAACATACGAGATAGCCCTTCAGTTGGGATACAGGGATACCGAGTATTTCAGCAGGCTGTTCAAAAAGCATATGGGGATTACTCCCAGCGAGTATAGAAATTCCTCGACAGAGTCATAATCTGACAAATTTCTAGGTAAATACAAGAAATAATTCATTTAACAACGCTTACCAACAGGGTATCATTACAGACAGGGAAATAATGATGTCCTGTTTTTTATTTGGCGTCAGTCAGCCTAATCATGAATGAATGGTGGATGCTTATGGAAGATACAGCTGCGCTGTCAGTGATCGTGGTCGAAGATTCCCAGTATTTTGCGGATCTGACCGTCAGGATACTGAAACGAAGCGGACTGAAACTCAAAAGCAAGGTAGTATCGACAAGATCAGCACTGCTTGAGGCATTGAAGGAAGACCGGTATGACATAATCCTAAGCGATAATGTGATGCCCGATTTCAGTGCATTAAGCGCGTTGGAGATAAAGAATAACATATGCAGCGACGTACCGTTCATCATCGTTTCTGAAGATGTAAGCCAGAAGGATCTTGAAGAGGCATTCCGGAACGGCTGTGATTCCTATCTCCCCAAAGACAGGATAGCAGAGCTGCCGGAAATCGTACGAAAGGTCCTCAGCGCTTCAGGGCATCGCGCGTGAACGTTTTGAAACGCTGCCGATCCGTTCGCACTGAAAGGGGGTGACATAATAATGAAGTCTACAGGTATTGTAAGGAAAGTTGATGAGTTGGGCAGAGTGGTTTTGCCCATAGAGCTGAGGAGGACATTAGATATAGCTGAGAAAGATGCACTTGAGATTTTTATAGATGGGCAGAATATTATACTTAAAAAGTACGAGCCGGCATGCATATTCTGTGGTGATGCCAGGGATGTAGTCAATTACAGGGGCAAGAATATATGTTCTGCCTGTATGAAAGAACTCAGAGGCTGAGCCGGTTGTGGACAGCAACAAGGCTTCTTGCGCATAGAAGCAATTTGTTCGCGTGCGGGGCAAATTGCTTCTATGTTGTGGGTCCGACCCAAAGGAATATTGCTATGCAGGTACATCCCATATGATGCCTGCAGGCAATTTCAATAATATAAAGCGTTTCCCAGGGGTGGTATTCTGAAATACGGCAATAAATACCAATTGATCGCAAAAACAATGCAGATTGCGGCAGTAGCATTAATCGCAGGTTTTATTCTGTACTATTCAGTTACAAGGATATTAATAAGTGAAGTGGAAAATTCACTGGTCAAATTTTCCGAACAGGGTGCTGCAACGATCAGTGAGTTTATTCATGGGCGCCTTGCCGATATCAGATCCATGGCTGAAAACAGCATCATCAGAAACAGCAGCCTGCCTGTTGAACAGCGCCTTGATGAACTGCGGGCCCAGCTCAAGCTTGACAGTTACAGAAGGCTCAGCTTGGCTGATCTGGATGGAAATGCAGTATCGACCGACGGTATCACGCTCAATGTCTATGACAGGGAATACTTCCAGAATGCGCTGAAAGGAAAACCGAGCGTGTCCGACCCGATAATAAGCCGGGCCGACGGCGCCATCGTCATTGTATTTGCTTCTCCCGTATTTGAATCCGGTGAAGTGACCGGTGTGCTGTATGTAACTTATGATGCGGATGTGATCAGTAAGATCGCTGATGACATAAGATTCAGCGACAGGGGTTACACGTTCATACTAAATAAAAATGGCGATATCATCGCCCACAGGGACCGTGCGCTCGTATACGGGCGTGTCAATCATATTTCGGAAAACAAACCTGAACTCGGCAAGCTCATCGAGCTTGAAAAAAGAATGATCACAGGAGAAAAGGGCGCAGGAGAGTATTATTATGAAGGCGAAAAAAGGTATATGGGCTTTTCCGCGATCGAGAGCACCGGTTGGTCCATTGCCGTTACGGCGCCGAAGGGCGATGTTTTCAGAAAGCTCAATATCGTGTCTGCGATCCTGCTGGTGTGTATCCTGATAGCTTCATTTATAATTGCATACATAATGTCACGTTCGACCCTGCTGAAGGAAGATCTCCAGAGACAGCAGGTTAACACCCATAGGATCGCTGATTTTACAAACCTGATAGCCATGACTATCAGGACCGACGGCACCATTCTGACGACGAACAGGTATGCCGAGGATCTTTTACTGTATTTTGACAAATTTGGCGAAGAAAAAGTAAATAATATTTTTGAACTCATTTCCGACTCGGACCGGAATATGCTTGAAAACACAGTGGGCGCGACCAGGGAACAGGACAGCAGCACCAGCTTCGATCTGGCGCTCAGCAGGGGAGACAGCAAAGTTGTCCACGTTTACTGCAGCGCCATTACTGAGAAAGATAATGCCAATATTATCGAGATAATCGGTATTGACATAACTGACAGGGTCATGCAGGAAAACATACTGCAGGACAGTTTTGAGGAATTGACAGTCGTATATGACGAGCTTGCAGCCAATGAGGAAAAAATTCGGCAGCTGGCCTTCAAGGATCAGCTCACGGGCCTTTCCAACAGGACGGAGTTATTAAATGAAATGGAAAAGGTGTTTTCCAAGTTCAGGGAAGGCGAAAGGTGCGCGCTGTTGTATCTGGATATCGACAACTTCAAGTTCATCAACGATTCTTTCAGCCATTCGGTCGGGGACATGCTTCTCGTTGAGATCGGCAAGCGCCTCAGGAATGCTTTTACTGAAAGCGAGCTGGTTGCAAGATTTGAGGGGGACGAATTCGTCGTTTTCGTCAGGAATTTCGGTTCGCCGGATGAACTGAATGAAAAGATTTCGACAGCAATGGGCATATTCAATGAACCGTTCAATGTAATGAGGAATACTTTCCATATATCGGCAAGCTGCGGTATATGCGTCTATCCCGACCAGGTGAACTCCATAGAGGAAATGATGAAAAGCTCCGACGTGGCCATGCATCATGCGAAAAAAGAAGGAAAGAACACCCACATGATGTTCAGGCAGGAAATGAACGATGAACTCGTCGAAAGGATGGCAATGGAGAACGGGCTCCGGAATGCCCTCGCGAACAATGAATTCATCCTTTTCTACCAGCCCCAGGTCGAGTTGTCGACAGGCGAAATCGCAAGTTTTGAAGCGCTTCTCAGGTGGATGCATCCCGAAAAGGGCATGATACAGCCTCTCAAGTTTATAAGCGTGGCGGAGGAAAGCGGCCTGATCATCCAGATAGGCAAATGGGCCCTGAAAACTGCGTGCGAGTTCATCACCAGGCTGAACAGCAGAACATCGAAAAAATACGGTATATCGGTAAATATATCAGTCGTTCAGCTCATGCAGGCGGACTTCGTGGACATGGTCAGGGAAATACTTGAGACGACAGGGCTCGAACCGTCCCTTCTGGAGCTTGAGATAACGGAATCAAAACTTGTTGAGGCTGTTGATATGAATCTTAAGAAAATACATGAACTCAGGGAACTCGGAGTCAGGTTTTCCATCGACGATTTCGGCAAAGGATTTTCTTCGCTGAGCTATCTCAAGCAGTTGCCTGTAAACACGCTCAAGATAGACAAGTGCTTTGTCGATGACATACCGGACAATGACAACAGCATGATAGAATCCATAATACATATCGGGCACAAAAGGAACCTCGTCGTAGTGGCGGAAGGTGTTGAAAAGAAGGAACAGATGGAATACCTGACAAAGCATAAATGCGATATGATGCAGGGATATTATTACTCAAAGCCGGTTCCTGAAGAAGAAGTGCACAGGCTTCTTTGAACAGGCATGCGCCGGCCGGCGGCAGACCTGTCCTGTGGACAGTTTTTGTGAATTATCTACGCACCAGTATATTATCCACAACTTTGCAGTCTTTATAACTCGGTTATGCACAGACTTATCAACATTATCCACAGGCATATTTCCACAAAACGGACGTTCTGTGCGTATTTTTTTCGACGTCCTGCACGGTAAATAATTGCATATTTAAGAAGGAATTTGTATTATTTTGACGAATTACTCCATTGGAATTATCATGCAGCTAAGACCAGCAATCATGGAATGGACTACTTAAGAGTCTGTATTTCCAGGGGGTGGAGATGATAATATGAAACGCAGGACGGAAAAAGTTCTGAACTTCTTTGGGGATGCAGCAGCAAATGCCGTGAATGCAGTGAAAAATGCAGTCAAAAATACCGGCGGAGCTCTGAACAGATCCGGAAACGTGCTCAGGATAATAAAAATACAGTCCAGACTTATCGCTGCATTCCTTGTGCTGTCATTGCTGCCACTGAGCCTTATGGGCCTGATTTCATATTCCCGGTCCAACAGGGCCATTTCGGAAAGGATAAAAAAGTATTCCACAGGACTGATCAACCAGACTGCCGTGAACCTTGAGTCAGAGCTTGTAAAATATGAGCAGCTGGTCAGGGAAATCGCCTACACGGACTCGATCCAGCAGTCGTTCACCGATATGAGGGGACTGAGCGCGGAAGAAAAACTCAGGTATTCGTTCCAGATAAGCAACACCATAAGGGAAAAATGTGCAACATATAATGAAATAGCGCAGTTCGGGTTTATAATCGAAAATGACGCAAACAGGGCATTCCTGAAAGACGCGAAAGAAATAACGGACCAGGAAACAAAAAGAATATATGAAAAGGCAAAGGAAGCACGCGGAGCGCCGGTCTGGCTGATAACAGAGACTTCGGCAGGCAACATCCTCCTCGTTGCAGCCAGGGAAATAAACAATACTAAAAGCGGCGGGAAGATCGGCGTTTTTATTATCGGCCTCGATACGGGATATTTCAGGGAAAAGCTGGAGAACGTCGATTTAGGCGTCGGGTCGCAGTTGTTTATGATGGACGCTGATGGCACGGTACTTGTGAGCAGGAACGAGGATGTGGCCATCAACCGGAAGTACAGCGATCCCGCCATACTTGATATGCTGGTATCAGGGAGGGAACAGGGGACATCCACGTTCGACTTCGATCACAATCTCGCAGTATACTCATACCTCAGGGACCATGACTGGTATGTCGTTTCGCTGATACCTTACAGATATATCAATGCAGCAGGGAACTCGATACTCGCCACTGTCATAATACTTTTCATCGTATTCGTTGTGGTATCTACACTGCTTTCATTCGGAGTATCGTCGAGCATATCCGTCCATTTGAAGAAACTCGTGAACGTGATGCAGGAAGCACGCGGCGGAAACCTTGCGCTTCACCTTGAAGACAGGAGCAATGACGAGATAGGTATCGTGGTCCGTCATTTCAACGATATGCTGGAAAATATACGCGGCCTTATAGCAAAGGTCAGTGATTCGTCCGCCGACCTGATTGACAGCATCGGTAAAATAAAGACGTCGGCTGAAAGTACCCGTACAGCATCAGAGCAGATTGCGCTGACAATGCAGGAAATAGCGAAGGGCGCCGGTGAACAGGCCGAGGAGATCTCCTGCGGCGTGACCTGTACGAACCGGCTGTCGGAAGGCATAAACAAGGTCGGCGAAAGCATGGAAACGGTTTCGTCCGTTATAAACGATACGAAGGAACTGTCCGAAAGAGGGCTTTCAGTCGTTATGATGCTCAAGGAGAAAGCACGGCAGACCAATGACATCACCAGGAAGATGGCGGAAGATATCCGGAGCCTTAATGCAGATATGAAACAGATCAGGAAGATCGCCAACGCCATAGGTACAATAGCTGAACAGACGAACCTGCTGGCATTGAACGCTACCATCGAAGCGGCGAGAGCCGGAGAAGCCGGCAAGGGATTCTCGGTCGTAGCTTCGGAGGTCAAGAAGCTTGCCGATAAATCCAAGGAGTCGACGGCAATGATCAATTCAATAATAAACAGCATCCAGGCGAAAGCCGACAGTACAGTCATTACGGCGGAAACCGGGAGCAAGGTCGTGAATGAACAGATGGAAGCCGTGAACAGCACGGACGAAGCTTTCAAGAATATCTACTCTTCAATGGACGAGATAATCGAAAACATGAAGGTGATGCACGAGTCCGTCGAAAACATGATTGCTTCCAGGGAGGATACCGTGAGGGTGATAAACAATATTTCCGCCATATCGCAGGAGACAGCGGCAACCACACAGGAGGTGTCGGCAAGCAGCCAGGAACAGATGAGCGCAGCGGAAGAGCTTGCGATGCTTGCCGAAAAGCTCGACGACATGGCGCTGGAACTCAATAAGGCCATATCGATATTCAAGGTCGAATAGTGAAAAAAGGCAAAAAAAGGTGGTTAGTCAGGCGACTAACCGTGTAAAGGGGGTCAAAATGTATTTTGTGAGGTCACTAATATTTTTGCCCCCTTTTTAATTCTTTTATACATTCCTTTTATAAATTCTTAAACCAGATCCAGAAATTTTTCACTGATCTCGGAAACAATGGTCTCTATGTGTTTCCTGGAGCAGTCTATCTCAATGTCGGCATTTTTTTTGTATAACGGCAGCCTTTCCCTGTACAGGGAACCGAGCGTTTGGCCGGGCGACATAGCGATTCCCCGGTTCCTGGAATTCTTCAGCCTGCGCTCAAGCTGATACAGCCTGGCATTGAGGAAAAAAATGATACCATGTGCTTTAAGATGGGCCATGGCAGTTTCGCTGTATACCACGCTCCCGCCTGTTGCTATCACATGGTTCCTGAGATCGAGGCTCTTCACCGTATTTTCCTCGATTTTAATAAACCCGTCTATGCCGTGCTTTTCTATTAGTTCCTGTAAATAACTGTTCTCCTGCTTCTGTATCAGGATGTCAGTGTCAGTGAACGGCATTTTCAGCGTTTTTGCCAGCAAAACGCCAACAGTGCTTTTGCCTGCACCGGGCATGCCGATCAGCACGAGGTTCCTGCCGCCTGCCATAGATCCAACTCCAAAAATAAAATAATCATCTCATGATAATACTATAACATAGATATATACCGGAAAAACAGGATTTAAACCAAACATCGGAGGGTACTTCATATGGACTATCAGAAACACGGCAACGGTAATGCAAAAGGGAGGGCTAACTACGGCAGAGGCCGGGGCGGCAATGAGGCCGGCAGGGAAAGACGCGGACCGGCGGATGGCGGTTTTGACATCAGCGCAGATTCGGAACCCATGCATGACAGGACTTTGAACGGACGGATCGTGAACGCGGAAAGCCTGCAAATAGATGCGACTCTCAATGAAATATCCGGGGAACTCAAACAGGGCGAAACGCTCATACTCGACATAGGCAACAATTATTTCGAGCAGACGGATGAAATATACGACACTCTCGTGTTGCGAGGATACAATGTAAGAAAAACTTTCAGGAACGGCAGGAACCAGATTATTGTAAGCAGAGGGGACCAGGACAGGAAATTGCGGCATTAAAGCTCTCCTGCCAAAGCATATCACGGCAGCCGAAACATTTACAAATTCATTACAGTATTATTACATTATGATACCGGGCCGATCCAAAGCCCACAGCGCTATAAAACCATGCGGATGCGATGCCGATATATAATATGGACTGTACCCTTGATCACTTCAGGGACAGTATAGCATAAAAGTATGAAAGACCTGGGATCGGGTCGTATATATTGGCGGAGGTCGGCATCGTATGAAGACTATCAGGAAACCTGTTGCAGTATTTTTGGCCGCGACTGTACTTTACGGCATTTTTTCGATATTCGGCACTGTTTCTTTTGCTGCACCCGATTCGGTTAACATTTCAGTGGTAAGTTACAGTGACGGAAAGCTGACGATCCGCTGGGACATGCTTTCGGACGCACGTTCGGCTGAGATAACTTACCACAGGCCCGGCACAGGCGGGACCGCCACGTTTCAGAAAGAAATCGTCGCAGCCGAAAATACTTATACCATTGAAGGCCTGCAGGCCGATTACATATATGACATCTGCGTTACGCTGTACAATAACGTTGATCCGTCTGCCGGAGAGGTCACAGGCAGAGGACTGCTTTATTTTCTCCCGGCCATCACATTCACTGCGACTGCGCCGAAGCAGCCCTATGAAGATATTCCCGGCGGCGGCAGGGAAATAGGCGGGACGCCGAAACTGAGGCTGAACTGGAAACAGCCGAGGATGTATTACGATAGTTCGGGCACGGCCACTTATGAACCCGGCAGCGGTACTTTTATCGGGGCCAACAGCGAAGCGGCGCTCGATTACATGCGGGATTCCTATAAAAATATCTACGACGACAGAGACTGGGATAAATTGTCGCTCGACTACATGATAAATATATCAACAGACGCCAACAAACTTGATTCAGGATCTTCGGTGGTAATAGAGCAGCAAGCGGACTTTAATTCATATTCTGCATATGTTTCCGGAACACCGGCTAAAAAAGCGGTGATCCCAGGCGCCAATGGTTCTTCCGGGTACTACAGTTTTGAACTGCTGGGCAGAAGAGATGAAAAAACGGATATAAGCAACGATGTTGACGGAGACGATATACTTCCACACAACGGCATTTTCCCGGGTACTGTTTATTATATGAAGATAATACCCATATACAGCGACTCGAACGGGGATAATGTGCCTGCTGTCAGGGTCGGCGACCCGGATGATAAAAACTGGAGCATTCTGGCCGGTTCGAAGCCTTATATAAGTACGCCGATCCGTTTCCAACTGACCAAGGACAGTTTCAACAACGTATATGTGAAAATCTACAGGATCAACCAGGGAAGTCTTGACCTTCCCAGGCTTTTTTACCAGGTCCAGTCTTCGGTCGATGATACCATCCCGGGAGACTGGCACATACTCGACACACTTGACGACTCATATTTCAGCGGGGAGTATGCCGTTACAGTGATAACAGGCGTGAGTCCCGACAACAAAGTCTTTTACAAGATAGTGGTCAAATCCGAAGGCGCCGAAGACAGGCTCGAATCGCTGCCATTGGAATATATGCTCGTCGCGGATACCGACAGGCCTCCTTTGCCGACGGGCGTCACAGTGATAAACAGGGCGCTTAATGAAAAGGAAGCCACCGATCCGTCCGGGACTGTCAGGAAGGTCAAATCGACGGACATCACTTTATCGTGGGAAAAACCGATAAACTGGGACAGCGTCAAGGACGATCTTGTTTATCATTTCCTGCTCAGTACGAGCCAGACGGATCCCGGTACCGGTGCAAAAGTGCCGGTATATGTGGACGGAAAGCTGTGGGGCAGGCCGGAAGGATATGAAAGCAAATACAGGCTTGTGAAATACATATCAGCGAATTCGAGCAGGATAAGGGATGTTGGAAACAGGCTTGAATTCACGCTGGACGGGTTCGAACTGTTCGATCTCGACGGAGACCCGGCCACACCTCCGGTGCTCGGAACCGATGATGAAGGGTATCCGACATTCCTGATCCCCAACACGGTTTACTACATTCAGATGTATACCACAAAAGCGAAGGATGCCGGAACGAGCGATCGTGACAAAATGTCCGACCTGTCCGTAGTGGCAAGCTTCACAACACTGGCGGGCTTCGAGGCAGATGTACCGCTGCCGCCGAATTTCAGCCTGGGCGGCAACGGCAAGCTCACTTCCGGAGGAAAGGTCCTGAACTATATAGATCTCAGTTTCAGCAAGGTGCAGGATCTTGACTGGCGGAACTATACCAGTGAATATGATGAATCAAAATATCAATATGATATCTATTACGACATTTTCATGAATATGGGCGCGAACCGGCTGAGCTTCATACCTGTGGGAACCACCCAGGAACTGCAGGGGGATGTGTTGTTCACCGGCGCCGACGATCCGAGGAGTTCTGTCGTAACAGCGAGGATCTGGCAGTTTACCGACGATGGTTACAACAAGCTGAAAGACGTGCTGCCGAACGACGCAACATCGAATCCTGCTGATAAATTCGGATCGAACTTGCTTCCCAATACGACGTACTATTTCCTCATCAGGACCAGGCTTGTGATCACGAACAAACAGGATCCTGACGATATAATATTGGAAAAGACTTCGATGTTCTCGTCTCTGCTTCCGGTGACGACCACGATACTCGATGTCACTCCTCCCGATGACTCCCAGCGCAGGCCGTTGGCTCCGACGGACTTCTCCATCGCGGTGGATGCAGAAGGAGAGCAGTTGCTGTCCGACAGCAGCGTGACGTTTTCGTGGACCCACAGGGAAAAAGATGTGATATACCAGATAGTCAGGACTACAGGCAGGGTGCATCCCATGGCTGAACAGTCGGAATATGAGAATGACCCGGAATATTTGAGCTTCCTTGACGATTATGATCCCCTGCAAAGCGGCGGAGTTTTCATCGATCCTGAGGGCGATCCGCAGCAGAACTTTCCCGGTAAATTTACATATGACAGCAGCACCGGTATCTGCAGATTCACAGTGGACCGCGGCATGTTCCCAAACAGGCTTTATTACTTCAGCATCAAGGCTATCAAGGTGGGGACCGACAGAAAACCTGTCACACCGCCGTCTCACAGTGTTTGGGTCTCTGTTCCGGTCACGACATCGTTCATAGAGGCTCCGAGTATGCTGGAAGCCGTTCCGGGAGCTGAGATCGGCTTTTTCTGGACAGACTCCTCTCCGGCAGCTTCTGCCGAAGATTACACCATCTGGCTGAAAGGACCCGGGGATGCTGCGTACAAGCCGATGTCAAAAGCGCAGGCGACGATCATCAGGGATCCGGACAGAAAAACCTATTACGGCAGAATTACGGGCCTGAAACATGGATCATCATACAGCGTGAAGGTAACGAGGGGTTCCGGCACTACCGTCTATGAAAAAACGGACTTCACGACAAGGGACAGCTATCATGAACTTGAAATAAAATGGATGGGCAAGCTTCTTGATGACTACGCGAGCTATGAGATCGCCATAATGGAGGAAGGCGGATCCGAGTACACTGTCCTCACCGCTGCGGATCTTGAATGGTACATAGACAAAAACGGTTCCGTACTGCCCTACTATACCGAGGAGACAGCAAGGACCGTAGGCAATGACAGGCTGTATTACCACGCCAGGATCAAAAGCATGGATGTGACGCTGCCGGGAGGTATAGTGACGAAACAGCCGCTCAAATCCAATACGCGGTATTATATAAAAGTCAGGTCGAAGAAGAGGGATCCTGTCTACACGGATATAATCTCATATTCGAAATATATAGGCCCCGTAAGCATAAGGACCGAATTCAGCCAGGAGGACTATGACAATACGGACCGGGAAGAGCAGCAGCGCGCCGAATTCCTTGAAAAGATGGACCAGCTTGAAAGAGGGTATTTCTGGAGGATCGCCATTGGGACCAATAATATCACGAGTATAATGCTCAAGGGCGACAGGGTAGCCGACGCCATGAGGAACTCCCCGGGCGACTCCTTCATGATAGACATTTCAGAAATTTCTGCCAACATCGAGAGGGACGAGATATACATACCTGTTTCGCTGCTGAATGTTATGAAATCAATTAAAAAGAGCCTCATAATCAGGTCGGACGGCACTGAAGTCGTATTGAGGCCTTATACGCTGGACGCCGTGTTCAATGAGACCGTAAAGGGCATCAGGGAAAGGCAGGAAGTGAAAGAGCTTTACATCAAGCTCGATCTCAGGCGTGAAAACCGTACGGACAAGACCCTTCCGTCCGGCATGATCCCCGTGTCCGCCGTAAACGGGCTCGGGATCCAGGCGATGGGATTCTCAATAGCATATGAGGATATGGCTTCATTGTTCCATGACAGGCTTTACAATAAAGACACCGGACTGGTCGGCGAAAAACTCAGCATGCTTCTGAATACATATGTTGGAAGCGGCGCAGGATCTGCTTCGCTGATCGACCAGTATACCGGCAACCTGGTGAACCTGATAGAGAAAGAGCTGTCCGTATACATCGACAATACTATCAAAGCGATAAAACTCACGAACACCGTCAGGGAAATCAATGCCTTCGATTCCCCGGTTTCCGTAAGGCTGAAGACCGGCGAATCAGGCGAACTGAAGTCGGCATATGTGAAATATAACGGCATGGACAGCTGGCGGAAGGCTACGATCAGTGAAGCAGGTTCGATCGTTGCTCTCGAACTTCTGAAGCCGGGCACATTCGTGATCCTCGTGCCTGACAGGAGCTTCGGAGGCATCCCGGAAGGACACTGGGCCAGGGATTACATAGTAAAGATGGCTTCCAAGTATGATCTCGAGAGTGTTTTCCAGGGAGCAAGGACCAACTTCATGCCTGAAGTAAATGTGACCTGCAGGGAAATAGTGCTGCTGTATGAACTGACGACAGGAAAGGCCCCGGCGAATACGGGACTTAATATAAAGACCCGGTTGACGGAACTTGGACTTGACGATCTGCTGCATCCAAATTCGCTTGCGAAGGATGCGAGCAGGCAGCAGACTGCGGCCGTACTTGCAAGGCTGCTTGCCGCCAGGAAAGGGACTGATCCCCGCAGCCTCAGGCCCCGCTCGACAATAGCAATAACCGATGAAAAGGATATAGATGATCAATACTATATGTCCGTTCTGATAGTCGTCGACATCAATGTAATGCAGCTTGACGCCTCAGGAAGGTTCCGGCCCAGGGGCACCATGACCCGTGCCGAGGCTGTGGCCGCATTCGCAAGGCTGCTGGAACTGACCGGCGAACTGTAAACTGGGTGGTCGGCAGCCGATGTATCGAGCAAGAGGTGATATGCCAATGAAGCAAAACTTAAGAGAAAACAGCAGAATAAACAACGGGATATACAGGAGACCGCACAGGAGTGCAGCAGGCATACTGGCCTTTTTGCTGCTGGCCGCGCAGTTCATCATTGCAGTTCCGGCAGCTGCGGCAGACAATCCGCCTCAGCCTGCGCCCGAAAAGCTCAGGGTCGAAGCCATTTACGACCAGGCGCCGAATGTTCAGCCTGCCATAGGCTATAACGAATACGACAAATATTATGTCGACCTGAAGAGTGACAAAATCGCGCGTCCCCTGAATACTCCGGCTACCCCGAGCATATACCTGAACTACTATCTGCAGGAAGTAACCAAGCCGTACAAGCCGGCAAAGCCTACTATCCTGAAGGAAGCGGATGTGCCTGCGGATACTTCCGCAGACAACAAGATACGCCTTAGAGAACTGAATTCAGGTACTGTTTACTATGCTTATTCCAGGGCCTACTACACTTATACTACTGCCGAGGCGGGCACTTATACCAGCCCTGAATCGACACCGTCCAATACAGTAAAGTTCCTTACGGATATAGAGATAGAAGCCTATTCCTACGGCCCGAACCAGATAAGAATAGTGTGGGATGACGTGTGGAACGCAGGCAAAAGAATGGATTACAAACTCTACGTTTCTGAAAACAGCCAATTTACAAATACTCCTCCCATATATATCGGGCAGGAGCAGATAGGCCAGAACGGGCCGGTGAGAGTCAACGAATCGACCGGCAAGCTCGAGTACATACACACCGTAAGGGATCCGGGAAGAGTATATTACATAAAAATTGAGCCGAATACAACCGAAACGGAACTCAAACGGTCGCCTTCCAGCAAGGTCGTAGCTGTCAGCAGCTTCATACTTGCCAAAACGACCAGGGTGTCGGTGGATCCGGCCACAGGCAACACCATATGGAAACTGGAATGGAGCCCCGTGGTCACGGGCCTGAGCGGCAGCGATATAAAAATCACGTACCATATATACAGGGGCACCGGGACCGCCGGCAGCATAGAGCAGTATATAGCGGCAAAGAATGACACTACGTTCTTCCTGACGGTAGCACCGGGCGAAGAAAACTACTATTACATCATAAAGGCAATAGTTACGAGGAATGGCCAGGATCTTTATCCGGGCATACCGATCACTTCTTCGAAGATATATATCAAGGAGTCGGAAGTCGCTGCGAAACCGGCCGTACCGGAACTAGTCACCGAACTGTCCGACGCTGCCATGACGGTAAGGCAGGAGATAAACGCCACCGACGCGACTATCCTGTGGAGAGTCCCGCGCAAGGGGAACGGGGAGGTCGACAGCGATGTCATGTATGATATCTGGCTCGTAACCGACCCGAATCTTATAAATAATCCGCCGGCCGGCAGCAAAATAGCATCTGACCTGAAAATGAACCAGGGCAACTATGTTATGAGCGGCAACATACTGCTTGGCTATAAATATACGATCAGGGACCTGGTCCCGAACACCACGTATTATCTGAAGATCGTAGCAAAAAAGAACTACATCGAATATGTGGACAGCATGCTGCAGAACGTGACACTTGAGTCTGATCCGGCGTTGAAGATGTTCATAACGCCGGCCCTGGGTCCCGCCGACCAGCCTGTCGTGCCCGGAACGCCTCCCCTTAAGCTGAAAAAGGACAAACAGGGCAAGGAAATGGTCACCAGCACGACGGTTGTCATAACGCTGAAGAACAAATGGTATGAGGAGTACACGAACAAAAAGACACCGGACGCCGAACCAGGCGAATATTCCTGGTATTTCAGGACGCCTTCGCAGTTGGACGAGATAAGCGCTGATCTGGTCGACAAGCTGGAGTCCGGCGATAGTTCCGTCGATCCGCGTCTGTTCAGGAAAGTGGAATATGACGAGGGAGTGACCATCGACGTCGGCGTTGTGGAATATGTCCCGGGAATGGATTACAATGACCTCGAAAATATCCCGGCTGACAAGGTGATCGGACATACGGTGACGGCAAACGATCCCGATGAGGATATCAATGCCGAAGACAACGTCAGGGATAACCACAGGCACAATGTAGACATCACGCTGTATGACCTCGAACCGAACAAGACCTATGTAATATGGGTGCGGGCGGTCCGCCGCAGTGTAAACCTGATGTCGGGCCCGTCAGATCCCATCCTGGTGACGACACTGCCCGATTTGCCGGTCGAAGCAGAGAAACCGACCGTACCCGTATTCAATTATCATTATGCCGGTGACACATTCATAGATCTGGGCTGGGACTTCAACAGCCAGTATGTTTATTACCTGGAGTACGGGACAGCCGACGACAGGTCCAAAGCTATCGGCAGGATCACAATAACGCCGCAGGATCTGGAATATACCACGTATTACAGGGTAAGCGGCCTTACGCCGGATACGGTCTACTATTTCTGGATACAGGCGGAAGCGACCAGCGCCGCAGGCGAGAAAAAACAGTCTGATTTCAGCGACTCCTATATCGTGAAAACGCAAAAGGAGATCCCTCCGGATACGCCTCTGGGATTCGGCGTAAAGGACAGGACCAAGGACAGCATAACATATGAATGGCTGGCCGTGGAAGGAATGGAATACATACTCGAAATAGACGACGGTATCGATTATGCAGGCAGCACAAGGTATCATATCACCGATGCGTCCGAGTTCACCGTCACCGGCCTGAGATCCAACTTCAGATATTATGCAAGACTGTATGCATATGATCCCGCGAAAAAACTGGAATCTGCGCCTACTCAAAGCGTCGTGGTACGGACGCTCCGGTCGGCCGATGATTACGATTCCAGCGAAGATCCCGACTATGTGATAACCGGCGATTTCATCATAAAGGACAGCTATGTCATAAACGGCACATGGAAGGTCCGGATCACTGGAGTCAACGCGGACCGCTTCATACAGCATGTAAAAACCGATGACGTCCTCGATTATGTCATAGACCTGAAAACCATGCCCCAGGGGACAAAAACGATATCGCTGATAATTTCGCAAAAGGTGTTCAAAGCATTGGGTACCCTTGGCGAAAACCTGATACTCAGGACCGTCAGCAATACCATCATCATCCGTCCCGGAGTCATGGCAGACAAAAACGGCATATATGGTTCGGCAACTTCCGAATCCGATTTCATCATAGACATCGTCCTGCAGGCAGATGCTGCAGGCGATACCGGCAACATGACATTCAAAACCCCTGTATCGGATATCGCCGTGAGCCTGTCCGACGGTCTGCCGAAAAAGATCAGCAGCTTCGGCAAACCGCTGAAGGTGGAATATGAATACACTTCCGACGGGTGGTACGAACCCGGCACTACGTATGGCTATTATCTGCCGTCGGGTGAGAGCGCCTGGAAAAAGGTATCCCTGCAAAGAAACTATAACTATGACGCCGGTATAGGCATACTGGCGTTTGAAGTGCCGGTTCCGGGAAGGATGGCGATAGCCGACCAGGGAACGGATTTCTACACCGACATATCAAGGAGCTATGCAAGACGTTCCATAGCCAATGTCGCATCGGTCCATGAACTCAAATCTGTGACTGGAAAGAAGTTTGAGCCTGAGAAGGACCTTACTGTCGGTGCGGCGGTCAAGTTCATGCTGGACGTCCTGGATGCCGATTACGGAGTCAATTATATGACCCTGGCCGCGAGGGCCGGAATAATAAATGCGGCGGACACGGGCAGGGCCGATGAGAAATGTACGAGAGAACAGCTTATATCGATGGCGGCAAGGGTATGCGAGATAAAAACCGGGGACAGGATCGGGAATGACCAGACTGACCTGTCGGTATATAAGGACATCGGGCAGGCAAGCCCTGCGCTTCTGCCGCGAATACGGTATGCCTGCCGTACCGGAGTGATAACCAGCAGGTTCTCAGACACGCTTGGCCCGAAAGATGTCGTTACGCGGGCAGAGGCGATGGTGCTGCTGGAGAAACTGCTGCGCTACGCAGGGGAACTGTAAGCCATATCAAAACATTGTGAGGCGGCATCACAATTTTGCCGCTTCACGTTTTTTGTCTCAAAGCGTTCTTATTAAATTTGAAGAATTATGATCACCATCCAGCAATGACGTCGGGCATAGAATTTTTTCATGTATACGCCCTTTCATATGAGGCAATAATTCTAGTGGAACCGTACCGCAATGATTATGTCAAGCTGGTTTTGCGGCATTGGCCCGTTATCCGGCCGGGCATGGCAAATGTCCGATAAAGGGGGCGTACCATGAAACGATTATTTATCTGCATTTTCACTTTTGTTTTATTTATCTCCATTTTTTACGTTTTAATGCATACGGGCAGCCGGGATAAACGAACAGCGGCAGAAACCGTCATGAAAGCTTTCGAAACGACCGGCGCCGAAGCTGCGGCGTCGGAAATATACATCAGAGGAAGATCCGTCAATCCCGGCGTCGATGAAAAAACGTCCCTCGGCCTTCTCGATGAACTGGTTGCTGCCGCCGGTGCCGTGCGCAGCGGCGATATGCCTGTTTTCTGCCCGATAGATACCGACTTTGCCAGCGGATACGAAATAAATTACATAATTGATGAAAATAAAAAAATATATATGACAATACTGGACCTGAAGGAGCCTGAAACCGGCAAAACGCTGCTTATAAGCCTTTATGACATTTCTCGGGAGCCAGCGCTGCAAAAATATTCCGAGGCTGTCACGAAAGTGCTTGACAAGTACGGTATCGACCATGAGATAAACATAACGGTCACGGGATTTGTGGAAGGAAAGCTGGAAGATGATGATACGGCAGCCATTTTCGACAGGGCTATGAGAAACGCGGGCGCGTCAAGAGTCGAGGGTATAAGAGATAACGGACTGGTCAGCATTTCCGCTTTTTCACCGTACACGAGCGGAGCGGTCCGTACGGGCGGGAAAAAAGTTAACCTGAGCATGGCAGCCCGTTACAACTCCTTTGAGGACAGGACTTACATATGGATAGCGTCGCCAGTGATAACGACGGAATATTAGCAGGCAGTGCAGGACAAGGGGGTCAGGATCAGAGAACAAAAGACGGCAAAGGGGAGAGTAATGTGTCCAGACTGATCATACAGGGATCAAGGCCACTTAAAGGAAGAGTGCGAATCAGCGGAGCAAAAAACTCTGTACTTCCGATAATCGCGGCATCCCTGCTGGCGGATGGGAGATGCGTCATAGAGGAAGTCCCGTATCTGAACGATGTGAAAATAATGTGCGAACTCGTCAATTCACTCGGTGCATCGACAGAATTCTCAGAGGACTGGACCCGGCTCGAGATAAGCTGCAGGTCGCTGTTGAACACAATGGCGCCTTATGAACTGGTAAACAGGATGAGGGCGTCTTTTCTCGTGGCCGGGCCTTTGCTTGCAAGGTGCGGGCATGTGAAAATATCGCTTCCCGGCGGCTGTGCCATCGGCTCAAGACCTGTTGACCTGCACCTGAAGGGTTTTGCGGCCCTTGGCGGGTCCATAACGCAGGGGCACGGATATATCGAGATAAGCAGCAACGGACGCCTGAAAGGCAACAAGGTTTACCTGGATTTCCCCAGTGTAGGGGCCACTGAAAACACGATGATGGCAGCGGTACTGGCAGAAGGCAACACAATAATCGAAAATGCCGCGATAGAGCCGGAAATCGTGGACCTTGCCACCTACCTTACATCCATGGGGGCCGACATAAAAGGCGCAGGGACCGACACTATAAGAATAAACGGAGTAAAAGAGCTTCACCCCGCAAACCATACCATAATCCCCGATCGTATAGAAGCCGGCACTTTCATGGTCGCTGCCGCGATCACCGGCGGCGACATAACTATCGATAATGTCGTACCGGACCATCTCAAGCCTGTGACTGCGAAGCTTAGAGAAGCAGGGGTCGAGATCTCGGAAGAACTGACATCTGTAAGGGTGAAGGGAAGCAGTATCTCTCCCGTCGATATAAAGACCCATCCGTATCCCGGATTCCCCACGGACATGCAGTCACAGATCACGTCGCTTCTGAGCGTGGCTAAAGGCACCAGCGTGGTCATCGAGACTATATTCGAAAACCGGTTCATGCATGTATGCGAATTGAAAAGGATGGGCGCGAATA
>ENA-UPSA01000635-UPSA01000635.1-bioreactor-metagenome-genome-assembly--contig:-NODE-635-length-46570-cov-10.016382_pt1 | contig 46570 bp, 40 predicted proteins | sample MGYA00238183_ERZ773288 | MGnify/ENA primary metagenome ERZ773288 (study PRJEB29028, sample SAMN07631243) | bioreactor metagenome | isolation source: Switchgrass digestor | place: USA: Dartmouth... | reverse complement strand
ACTTTGTCACTACAAGGGAAGAAACAGCGAGAAGCCTTGCAACAACTACATTTCAACACGAGCAAACTTTGTAACTCCGTGAGCAAACTTATTTGTAACTGAACAATTGCCACTTACCAATATGCCCGTATACATGCGGTTTCCCGTGTGTTTACGGGCTTTTTTTACCCAAATTACAACCATAGCCGCATTGTAGCGAATTGATTGAAAATTCTGGAACAATATGGTATTAATTGGATAAGGAGGTGGCATAAGGCGATGGCTTATATATTAGTACTGTTCGGCATAATTGGCGTCCCGGTCTGCTTGATTATTCTCCTAATTCAGATCATGAGAAAGAAAAGAAAAATACCTGTTGTAAAGACTATGGTCGGCTTATTCATGTGTTTTGTTTTGGGATTGATCCTCATGCCCGGGTCCGAAACGGTTTCAAAAGAGGCTTCTACCTATCAGGCAGAACAACAAAAGACGGAACAGAGTGAACAAGAAAAAGTTAGAATACAAGAAGAACCCCCCATGGAAAGTAAACAGGTTTCAGATCTCAAGGCAGTACAGGGGTCAGAAGATAATAGCCTTGATGGGGAGCAAACTGAGCAAGAAGATGATAATTTACATCAAATTGGGGAGATCGTAATATACGAGGGATTAGAAGTAACGGTTAAAAATTATGTGTTTTCTAATTATATTGCCAATGTCAAGGGCGGCGCGGCCCCAGGAAGTAACAACCAATGGTGTGTGGTTTACGTAGACGTGCGTAACCCAACAAAAAGTGCAATTACGTTAAGAACACTTTTTAATAGCAAGTATGATTTTAGCTTAGTTTACGATAATGAATATACATACTTGCCATCATTTCAAAATTATAATGAGTTCTTTGAATTTCATGATGAAATATTGCCTCTTGAGACAATAAGCGCAACATCGTCATTTGAGTTGCCAAACGAGGTTATTAATTCCAATAAAGAGATCGTTGTGTATTTCTCCAAGAATAAAATCGATGCAGAAAAAGTTGGATGGATAATAAGAGAGGACGCTTCTAAAGAGAGTTAGCTGCAGAAATGCAGCTCTTTCTTTTTATCCTCGTTTTGTTTGTTAGTGGTAAAATTATCGCTGCAAACAACAATTAAATTATTGTAACATATTTCTATTTCTATTGCTTTTTGTCGCTTTTGGTTCTAAAATGGAAATATCATCCAATTTGGCTGGTGGGAATATGACTTATTTAGCGCATATTCGCGAAGACTCGGCGGAGCAGCCCCTGGACGTACATATTCGCAACTGCGCTTGTTATGCCTCCCGGGCAAACATCGCGGGGCTGAAGCAGGCAGCGTATCTGGCGGGGCTTCTGCATGACATGGGAAAGTATACAAAGGAGTTTCAGGAGTATCTCAGCAGGGCGGCGGCGGGGGAAGCGGTACATCGCGGCAGCGTCAACCACACCTTCGCCGGCGTCCGCTTTGCCATAGAGCGCTGGCATACATCCCAACAGCCTGCCCTTCGCGACATGGTGTGCGAAATCATCGCCGTGGCAGCCGGCGCCCATCATGGTTTGTTTGACTGCATTGACCCGGACGGCAAAGACGGCTTTCTTCACCGCTTGACGCTGGATGATACGGCATACCGGGAGGCAAGGGACAACTTTCTGCGCCACTGTGCCGGGACAGAGGAGCTGGACGCTCTGTTTGAAGCCGCCGAAACCGAAGTGACGGCAGCCCTTGAACAAATGAAAACATATTGCGCCGACGCCGGCGAGCTGCATTTTGGCCTCGGCCTGCTGACCCGTATGCTGTTATCCGCAGTAATTGACGCCGACCGGCGGGACACTGCGGAATTTATGTTGAACACCACCTTCCCCCAACGGGAATGTAACCCGGACCTATGGATCGGCTCCTTGCAGCAGGTCGAAAATAGGCTGGACAACCTGCCGGTGCAATCTTCCCTTCATCGGGTTCGGCGCGCCATTTCGGACCAGTGCAGGGCAGCGGCGAGCCGACAGGACGGCATCTACCGTTTAGCCATCCCAACCGGCGGCGGCAAAACCCTGTCCAGCCTGCGGTACGCCCTGGCTGCCGCGGCCGAACAGGGCAAACAGCGAGTGTTCTTTGTGATTCCGCTCCTGAGTGTGCTGGAACAAAATGCGGCTGTGATACGGGAATACATCGGGGACGACAGCTTGATTTTAGAGCACCACTCCAACGTGATTCAGGAGCAGTCAACGGGAGATAAGCTGGACCGAAATGAGCTGTTGATGGAAACCTGGAATTCCCCCATTGTAATCACCACTTTGGTGCAGCTGCTCAACACTCTTTTTGCCGGCAAAACCTCCTGTATTCGGCGGATGCAGGCCCTGGAAAACAGCGTCATCGTCATCGACGAGGTGCAGTCGGTTCCACGGAAGATGCTTTCCCTGTTTAACCTGGCGATGAACTTTTTGGCCCACTCCTGCCATTGTGTGATTTTGCTTTGCTCCGCCACCCAACCCTGTCTGGAAAGAGTGCCCCATCCGCTGCGATTTCGGGAACCCGCCGATTTAGTCCCCGTCCATGAGGAGTGGCGAAAGGCGTTTCGCCGCACCGAAATCCTGGACAAGCGCAAAAGAGGCGGCTATACCACCGATGAGCTGGCCGCACTGATTGCAGAGCGTATGGAACAGGTGGACAGCCTGCTGTTGATTTGCAATACTAAAAAACAGGCGAAAACACTCTTCCACTCTTTGCGCCTTGCGGACGCGGAAGTCTATCATCTGTCCACCGCCATGTGCATGGAGCACCGCATGAATACCCTGGCCAAAATCAACCATTGTCTCCAACACAGGCGGCGGGTTGTTTGCGTCGCCACCCAACTGGTGGAAGCAGGCGTCGACTTTTCCTTTGCCTGCGTCATACGTGTGTCCGCCGGTTTGGACAACATCGTTCAGGCGGCGGGGCGCTGCAATCGGAGCGGCGAGTTTGGGCAGTTGTGCCCCGTGTATATCGTCAACTTATGCGAAGAAAACCTGCGAAACTTGGAGGACATCCGGCAATCCCAATTGGCCGCGGAAGCGCTGATGACGGATTTTGCGGAACATCCCGAGCGGTATCAAAAGGACCTTTCCTCCGACCAGGCAATTGCTTCCTACTACCGCCGCCTTTACGCCAACCTGCCCGTGAATCAATTGAATTATCCCCTACCCCGTTTGCAAACCACCCTCTTTTCCCTATTGTCTACCAACGTCGAATCTCAAAGCCGCGGCAAGAGCCTGGGGAAATATTTCCTTGCCCAGGCGTTTCAAACGGCAGGGAAAGAGTTTCGGGTATTTGACGACAACACCGTCGATGTTCTGGTGCCTTACGGAGACGGCGAAACCATCATTGCGGAGCTGGGCTCCGATGCTGCAAAAAATGACTTGCTTTACCGCAAGCAATTGCTGGATCAAGCCAGGCGGTTTTCCATTTCCCTTTATGATTATGAGCTGGCGGCGCTGCAAAAGTCGGGCGGTCTTGCCAGGTTATACGATTCGATTGACGTGTTGCAGCCGGGGTTTTATTCCGATACCACCGGCTTTGATTTGCACGGTGACGGCAATGGATTTTTGGAGGTGTGATATGATACACAGGAACACGGTGGAATTTGAAGTGATCGGCGATTACGCCCTGTTTTCCGACCCCGTCATGCGCGTCGGAGGGGAAAAGTGCAGCCTGCAGATACCGACTTACGAAGCCCTGAAAGGCATTCTCTCCTCCGTCTACTGGAAGCCGACGTTCATCTGGGTCATCGACGCCGTGCGGGTGATGAACCCCATTCAAACCGAGGTAAAGGGCATTCGCCCCATCAAATACAACGAGCCCGGCAACGACCTGTCCTACTATACCTATTTAAAAGATTGCCGGTATCAGGTGCGGGCCCATTTTGTCTGGAACCCCAACCGCCCGGAACTGAGCGGCGACCGAAACGAACACAAGCACCACAACATTGCCAGGCGCATGATTGAGCGGGGCGGCCGCCGGGATATTTTCCTGGGTACCCGCGAGTGTCAGGGATATGTGGTTCCCTGTGTCTTTGGGGAAGGCCCCGGCTATTACGACGATACCAAAGAGCTTGCCTTTGGCCTGATGTACCACGGCATCACCTACGCAGACGAGGCCTATTCGGAGGAAACCAGGGACAAGCTCACCGTTCGATTCTGGTATCCGGTGATGCGTCAGGGCGTTATTGAGTTTGTCCCGCCGGAGGATTGTCCGGTGGTGCGAACGGTGCGGGAGATGGAGGTAAAACCCTTCGGTGTGGAGTACGGCAACTTTTCGGGGTTGCAGGAGTTTGGAGAGGTGGGGTGTTAAATGGGTATCATGCAGACGGCCTACCGCACCTATGAAGCTCAAATGCATATGGCCGGCATCATAGAAGAAGGCAAGGAACCTTTAACGCCGGTTTCCCATGCCATCCAAAATGCGCACATTGAAATTGTGCTGAACGGCAAAGGTATTTTTCAACAAGCTTATCCCGTTCCAAAAATCAAATCCAAAACCATCATTCCCGTCACCATTGAGTCGGCCAACCGCACGAACAAACCATCCCCCCACCCTTTGTGCGAACAATTGGAGTATCTGGCGCCTTTTGGAGAAGAAAAGTTCGACGCGTACCTTACACAGCTGGAGCAGTGGGCCAATTCCGAGTTTTCCCACCCCAAAGTCCGGGCGGTTTTCGCCTATATTCAGGGGAAAACCATCCTGCGGGATTTGGCCGAATCCGGCGTGATTGCCCTGGACGATACTGGCAATCCCTCCAAGGGGAAAATTGAAAATGTGGACTACAACAAATGCCTGGTACGCTGGCGGGTGCAGACGGAACAGGAGGAGGTTCGCGACGCCTGCTGGGAGGACCCCACCCTCTTTGACAGTTACATCGCCTATTACACCCACCAACTTGCATTGAAACGAAAAGACATCTGCTTTATCTCCGGGCGGGAAGACGTCATTGCCGAGATGCACCCCAAAGGCGTGATTGCGGCCAACTACGGCGCCAAGCTTGCCTCGGCAAACGATAAAAGCGGCTTTACCTTTCGGGGGCGCTTCGCCGACGCCCGGCAGGCTTACGCCATCGGCTACATCGCCTCTCAAAAGGCGCATCATGCTCTGCGGTGGATTGCATCCAACCAGGGCGTCACCTTTGGAAAAAGAACCTTTATCTGCTGGAATCCGGAAGGTATCCCGGTCCCAACTTTTATGCTGCTGGGGCTGCCAAACACCGAACCGGTCAACTTTGTGCACTACCGCAAACAGCTTTTTGAAACGCTCAGCGGGTATCGGCAGGCGCTTCCGGACACCAGCGACGTGGTGATTGCGGCCTTTGACGCCGCCACCACCGGGCGCCTGTCCGTCACCTATTACAACGAGCTCAAAGGGTCGGACTTTTTCAACCGCATCGAAGATTGGTTTGCCAGCTTTTGCTGGGATACCTGGTTCGGCGTGCGCTCCCCCACCCTTAAGCAAATAGTAAACTGCGCCTTTGGAACCCAGAGAGGAAATACCATTGAAGCCGACGACGCCATCCTGCCCGAGCGCATGCAGCAGCTTTTGCACTGTATCATTGACAAGCAGCCCATCCCCGTCGATGTTGTAAAAGCCCTTGCCGCAAAAGCAAGCACGCCTCAGGCTTACACTCCCGAAAATCGGGAGCGATTGCTAGTCACAGCCTGCGCGGTGATTCGCAAATACCGCAACGACAAACGAAAAGAGGAGGAATGGACCTTGGCACTGGATACATCCAACACCGACCGCAGCTACCTGTTTGGCCGGCTGCTGGCCATTATGGAACAGGTGGAGAAAAGCGCCTCGGACTACGAGGAAGGTCGGGAGACAAACGCCATCCGCATGCAGTCTGTCTTTGCGCAGCGCCCCATGTATGCCTGGCGGATTCTGGAAGAAAAGGTAGGCCCGTATTTTTCGCGCCTCAGCCCGGGGCTTAGAAATTACTATAAAAATATGATTGGCGAAATCACCGACAAGCTGAACTGGAATGACCCCCAGCTCGGCAAAAAACTGGACGATATTTATTTGCTGGGCTACTATCACCAGCGCAGCGCAATGACCCGCAAAAGAGAAGAAGGCTGTAAAGGAGGAGAAGGAGTATGAATCCGCTGAAGAATAAAATCGATTTTGTCGCCTTTGTCTCGGTCACCATGGCAAACGCCAACGGCGACCCTCTAAACGGAAACCGCCCCCGCACCGATTACAACGGCTATGGGGAAATCTCCGACGTCTGCATCAAGCGGAAAATCCGCAACCGCATGCAGGATTTGGGCCACCGCATCTTTGTGCAGTCGGAGGACCGCTGCGACGACGGGTTTAAAAGCTTAAGCCAACGCGCGGACGCTGTGCTGGGAAAAATCAAGGACCGAGAAGAATACGCCCGTCTTGCCTGCGAAACCTGGCTGGATGTGCGAAGTTTCGGCCAGGTGTTTGCCTTTAAATCCAACGAAAAAAGCGGCGTGTCGGTGGGGGTTCGAGGGCCGGTGTCCATCCACCAGGCAGTCAGCGTATCCCCGGTGGAGGTTTATTCCCAGCAAATCACCAAAAGCGTCAACAGCGAGCCTGCGGAGAAGAAAAGCTCCGACACCATGGGCATGAAGCACATGGTGCGCTTTGGACTTTACAAAATTAAGGGCTCCATCAACGTCCAGTTGGCCCAGAGAACCGGCTTTACCGAAGAGGACGCAGAGGTCATTAAGGAATGTCTGCGCACCCTCTTTGAAAACGACGCCTCCTCCGCCCGCCCGGAAGGTTCCATGCAGGTGTGCAAACTGTATTGGTGGAAGCACGACTGTCCATCGGGACAGCATTCCTCCGCCAAGGTACATGCCAGCGTGTCGGCCGTGCTGAAGCCTGGCGTCGATACTCCCTCCAGTTTCAATGACTACGACATTATTCAGGAGGAGTTACCCGGACTTCAGTGTGAAGTGATCGATGGAATATAACGAAGAAGAGTTCCTGATGCTGTCAGGACTGCAGCACTTTCTCTTCTGCCGCCGGCAGTGGGCTCTGATCCAAATCGAAAACCAATGGGCCGATAATTTCCGCACGGTGGACGGGACCCTGATTCATCTAAATGCTCACGACAGCGGATTGCGGGAAAGCAGAGGGGACCGCGTGATGGTACGGGGAATGAAGGTCTTTTCCCGCACCCTGGGTGTTTCCGGACAATGCGATGTATTGGAATTCGTCCGCAGCGACGACGGAATTCCCCTGGATGGGCGGGAGGGCTTGTGGAGGCCCTATCCCGTCGAGTACAAACGCGGTTCCCCCAACAGCCAAAGCGGGGACACCCTGCAACTATGCGGGCAAGCCATGTGCTTGGAGGAAATGCTTTGCTGCTCCATCCCGGAAGGCGCGCTTTATTTTCATGAGATACGGCAGCGCAAGGTCGTGCAGTTCACGGAGGAGCTGCGTCAAAAGGTTCGGGACTCTCTTCTGGAAATGCACGACCTCTACCGTCGCGGACATACTCCCAAAGTAAAGCCTACCAAATCCTGCAACGCCTGTTCCATGAAGGAGCTGTGCCTGCCCAAGCTGATGAACAAGCGCTCTGTGATGGAGTATCTGCGCCAAGGCATGGGGGATGGAACATGAAGCACCTGCTCAACACCTTGTTTGTCACTTCAGAGGATGTTTATCTGACTTTGGACGGTGAAAATGTGGTGGTCAACCGGGAAAAGGAAAGCATTGCCCGGTATCCGCTGCACACCTTGTCAAACATCATCTCCTTCTCCTATGCCGGTGCATCCCCCGCACTTCTGGGCGCTTGTGCGAAGCGGGAAATCGGCTTTGCTTTCTGTACGCCGTCGGGGAAATTTTTAGCGCGGGTCACCGGTGAAAGCAATGGAAACGTCCTGCTCCGACGGATGCAGTACCGGGTGGCCGACGATCCGTTTCTGAGCTGCCGTGTTGCGCGCACGATGATTTTTGGCAAGCTGTACAATTCCAGATGGAGCATTGAGAGAACCTGCAGAGATCACGGCATGCGAATCGATGTCGAGGCACTAAAAAATGCTTCCCTCAAGTTGAAAGAACTGCTGCCTGCCGTTTTGGAGGAATCCAGCCTGGAATCTTTGCGGGGAATGGAAGGGGTTGGCGCCAGCACCTATTATGGAGTCATGGATCACATGATTCTGAACAACAAGGAAACCTTTTTCTTCCGGGAAAGAAATCGCAGGCCGCCACTGGACCCTCTGAACGCCCTGATTTCCTTTGCTTACAGTCTACTCGCTCACGACTGTGCCTCTGCCCTGGAAAGCGTAGGGCTGGACGCCTATGTTGGCTTTTTGCACCGTGACCGCTCCGGTCGGGAATCCCTGGCATTGGATTTAATGGAGGAACTTCGCCCCTGTATGGCGGATCGGTTCGTGTTGACACTGGTAAACAACCGAATCCTTTCTGCCAGAGATTTTGAAACAAGCGAGACCGGCGTTGTATTGTTAACAGACGACGGAAGGCGGACTTTTCTCAAAAACTGGCAGGCAAAAAAGAAAGAAACCATCACTCATCCATTTCTGAACGAAAAAATGCAATGGGGGCTTGTGCCATACATCCAAGCGCTGTTGCTCGCCCGCTTTCTGAGAGGAGATATGGATGAGTATCCACCCTTTTTGTGGAAGTGATTGCTATGCTTGTCTTAATTACGTACGATGTCAATACCGAAGACGCCGCCGGGCGGAAACGGCTCAGACAGATTGCCAGGCAATGCGTCAATTATGGTCAGCGAGTGCAATGTTCCGTGTTTGAGTGTCTGCTGGATGCGGCACAATACAGAAGCCTGAAAGCGAAATTGTGCGCAATAATAGACCCGGAAAAAGACAGCCTGCGCTTTTATCAGCTTGGAAACCGATATCAAACCAAAATTGAGCACTTTGGGTGTAAGGCAACTTATTTTCCGGAGGATGCGCTCATGGTCTAGCGGTGCGAAGGTGAGGCTCCCATACTTGCCCCAGGAGGTTCGCACCATAAAAATCACGGTAATATGCCGCCCATATTCCAATGCAATCGGTAAAAGCATTCGCTTAAGCCAAAGCAATCATTAAAATTTGTTAAATCATTGCAAGAATGTCACTTCAATTTGTGTATTTTTGCTGTCGCTCCCCTCACGGGGAGCGTGGATTGAAATGCTTATTCCTGGCTGGACGGTGAAGACAGCGACAAGTCGCTCCCCTCACGGGGAGCGTGGATTGAAATTTTGCACTGCCGAGCGAACCGGATCCGCTGTGCCGTCGCTCCCCTCACGGGGAGCGTGGATTGAAATAGAGTACCAGGCCCCAGCGCCTGCCGCGCTATTAAGTCGCTCCCCTCACGGGGAGCGTGGATTGAAATCTGGGTTTCAGAACTTATATGACTGAAAGCGGCAGTCGCTCCCCTCACGGGGAGCGTGGATTGAAATTTCTCCTCCCTTATGAGCGATTTTTCTTCATGTGTCGCTCCCCTCACGGGGAGCGTGGATTGAAATTATTTCGCTGGCGGTCATGGTCTTATACGGAAACGTCGCTCCCCTCACGGGGAGCGTGGATTGAAATCTGAAAGGCATAAGGATGGCGCCGTTCACTGGCGTCGCTCCCCTCACGGGGAGCGTGGATTGAAATCTAAACCGACCCGGCCTTTATATAAACCCCGGAGGTCGCTCCCCTCACGGGGAGCGTGGATTGAAATAATGTCGTCCAGCGGGATTTTCTCGATAGACCTCGTCGCTCCCCTCACGGGGAGCGTGGATTGAAATGCGCAGGGCTTCGATAGCCATTGTGTTTACTGCTGTCGCTCCCCTCACGGGGAGCGTGGATTGAAATCCACCTTACACGGCAGCACCACCAGCCGCCCGTGTCGCTCCCCTCACGGGGAGCGTGGATTGAAATGTTGGATGATGGGACCAAAAACATGATTGTCACAGTCGCTCCCCTCACGGGGAGCGTGGATTGAAATGCCTTAGAGGTAGCTATTGAAGCACTCCAAGACAGTCGCTCCCCTCACGGGGAGCGTGGATTGAAATTTACTACTTTACTTATGAGGAAACGCTACCTCAGTCGCTCCCCTCACGGGGAGCGTGGATTGAAATGCATTACTCGGCGTTGGTGCTTGGCGTTATCCGCGTCGCTCCCCTCACGGGGAGCGTGGATTGAAATTCTTCTGCTAAGATTGCTTTGGCTAGCTGGTTGGTCGCTCCCCTCACGGGGAGCGTGGATTGAAATCTAAGAGTGTAGCTAATCGTCTGTCCTCGATGGGTCGCTCCCCTCACGGGGAGCGTGGATTGAAATAGCCACTCTTTCATCGCCGCACAGCCGGATTCCAGGTCGCTCCCCTCACGGGGAGCGTGGATTGAAATTTCTTCCGTCCTCGACAGAGCAATCACCAGCCACCCGTCGCTCCCCTCACGGGGAGCGTGGATTGAAATAAATCTGCAACATCACTGATGCTGGAAACGGGAAGTCGCTCCCCTCACGGGGAGCGTGGATTGAAATATCAAGCTGTAAAAGGGAACACTAAAATCCGCTTGTCGCTCCCCTCACGGGGAGCGTGGATTGAAATATAAATATGGACTTCTAAGGCTATTGCATAGGCGTCGCTCCCCTCACGGGGAGCGTGGATTGAAATATCCTGAATATCAAGAGCCTCAAAAATATCATCGTCGCTCCCCTCACGGGGAGCGTGGATTGAAATAAGACGAGCTTTACATGTAGGATGCTGATGAGCAGGTCGCTCCCCTCACGGGGAGCGTGGATTGAAATTTTCTCCCTTCATTCTTCGGTTGTGACCGTGGATGTCGCTCCCCTCACGGGGAGCGTGGATTGAAATTCCGGCGACGATGTAGGTCATCTCGCCGATGTAGGTCGCTCCCCTCACGGGGAGCGTGGATTGAAATGCTGTCGTATTCTGTCCTGTATTCGCCTGTCGTGTCGCTCCCCTCACGGGGAGCGTGGATTGAAATCCAAAAGCCAAAAACGCTTTCTAAAGGGTTTGAGCGTCGCTCCCCTCACGGGGAGCGTGGATTGAAATTTGTCGTCTATATACATGGGGCTTTTGTTTTTGAGTCGCTCCCCTCACGGGGAGCGTGGATTGAAATCTTTCCATATAAATCACCTCCTGATATATGCATAAAAGTCGCTCCCCTCACGGGGAGCGTGGATTGAAATCCGGTACGGATGCCGTACATGGTGTATCCGTACTGTCGCTCCCCTCACGGGGAGCGTGGATTGAAATCCGTGGATTACCGTAATAATCCGGCATATCCAAGTCGCTCCCCTCACGGGGAGCGTGGATTGAAATAAAAATGTTGTTACAATGCCTTTCTGAGCTTGTGGTCGCTCCCCTCACGGGGAGCGTGGATTGAAATATGTTCGTGTCGGGGATATTGAAAGGCTGTCAAGAGTCGCTCCCCTCACGGGGAGCGTGGATTGAAATTTCTCAAGCGCACTAAGCATGGGGCTTTGAAGAGTCGCTCCCCTCACGGGGAGCGTGGATTGAAATATGTTGCTTGTCGCACAATCCACCAAAAAAGCGGCGTCGCTCCCCTCACGGGGAGCGTGGATTGAAATTTGACTATAGTGGCGCACGACCACAAGCCGGACGACGTCGCTCCCCTCACGGGGAGCGTGGATTGAAATTCAGTCTTTACGCCGTACTGGTAACAGAATCGCCGTCGCTCCCCTCACGGGGAGCGTGGATTGAAATGCATAGGGGAGGGGGAAGGTATGAAAAGGTTTGGTCGCTCCCCTCACGGGGAGCGTGGATTGAAATTTCATGTGTTTTTTTTTAAATCTCCTTACCCTTCGTCGCTCCCCTCACGGGGAGCGTGGATTGAAATGATGCTGCTGCCCCAGCAGAACAGGAGGGAGAGACGTCGCTCCCCTCACGGGGAGCGTGGATTGAAATTATTAACTCAAATTTACACTCGCTGAAAAACTCCTGTCGCTCCCCTCACGGGGAGCGTGGATTGAAATGAACATAAGGCGCTTGGCGAGCGTATCGGCAAGGGTCGCTCCCCTCACGGGGAGCGTGGATTGAAATTCACAACCGAGGAGATTGAGCGGGAAAGGGCAAACGTCGCTCCCCTCACGGGGAGCGTGGATTGAAATTAAGCGCCTGCTGGAGCGTGTGGCCAAGCGCCTGGTCGCTCCCCTCACGGGGAGCGTGGATTGAAATAGACATAGTCGCCAAAGCGCGGGCGGCAGAATTGGGTCGCTCCCCTCACGGGGAGCGTGGATTGAAATCGGTTGGAAGTAGCAAGCCAAACACATACCCACGTCGCTCCCCTCACGGGGAGCGTGGATTGAAATCCGAACGGTATTGCATAAAACAGCATAATAATAACGTCGCTCCCCTCACGGGGAGCGTGGATTGAAATCTGACTGGGATATCCCCAGTTGGGCGCGCAGCCCGTCGCTCCCCTCACGGGGAGCGTGGATTGAAATCCCTTCCGGTCTGGATACAGTATCACGGTCGGAACGTCGCTCCCCTCACGGGGAGCGTGGATTGAAATCGGTTGGAAGTAGCAAGCCAAACACATACCCACGTCGCTCCCCTCACGGGGAGCGTGGATTGAAATCAGTAATGGAAAATCTCAGCAGAGTCGTCAATGGGTCGCTCCCCTCACGGGGAGCGTGGATTGAAATTAATGTGCAGTATTACGCGCCTGGCCAATCAATCGTCGCTCCCCTCACGGGGAGCGTGGATTGAAATCTGTATATTGTTCGCTCGCGTCGCACGCCGTGCTCGTCGCTCCCCTCACGGGGAGCGTGGATTGAAATCTGCTCCTTTCTGCGGATTGAAATAACAGCGGAAGTCGCTCCCCTCACGGGGAGCGTGGATTGAAATTTGTTACTTTTGCTTTTTGTTATCGCCGTATTATGTCGCTCCCCTCACGGGGAGCGTGGATTGAAATTTTTCTGGTATTTTTGATGCTATTTGGGATGGTTGTCGCTCCCCTCACGGGGAGCGTGGATTGAAATTCATCATCCTCCAAACATACAACATACAAACATGTCGCTCCCCTCACGGGGAGCGTGGATTGAAATTCCAGTTTTCTTGGATGTGCCACTCACATATTCCTGTCGCTCCCCTCACGGGGAGCGTGGATTGAAATGAATATCGTCCTGGAAAAAAGGCTCGGAATCAAAGTCGCTCCCCTCACGGGGAGCGTGGATTGAAATTTATCCTGACCCCTCCCAGCCTGACCCTTCTTATCGTCGCTCCCCTCACGGGGAGCGTGGATTGAAATTTGCTTCTTGTGTAGTTATTATTTTAGTTGTTTACGTCGCTCCCCTCACGGGGAGCGTGGATTGAAATCTTTCTCCCGCCCTTTAGCCGGGGCGGGGCGGCGGTCGCTCCCCTCACGGGGAGCGTGGATTGAAATGTGCTTGCAGTCCTAATGGTCGGAATTGCACCCGTCGCTCCCCTCACGGGGAGCGTGGATTGAAATGTTGCGAAACGTGGGAAAAGGCAACATTACGTCGGTCGCTCCCCTCACGGGGAGCGTGGATTGAAATTTGCATTTGTAGTTGTCGCTCTTATTAAATATAGGTCGCTCCCCTCACGGGGAGCGTGGATTGAAATGTCATATTGGCCCGATTCCACCGCCGGTTGGCCCGTCGCTCCCCTCACGGGGAGCGTGGATTGAAATGGGCATTATTACATCTTGCAAATACACCTACGCGTCGCTCCCCTCACGGGGAGCGTGGATTGAAATTCCTAATCGTCCAGCATACTATCCCCAAAAGGTTAGTCGCTCCCCTCACGGGGAGCGTGGATTGAAATTGAAGCATAGTCAGGGACGTACTCCATAATATCACGTCGCTCCCCTCACGGGGAGCGTGGATTGAAATTCATTTCTACAGTTCCAAAGTCTAGAGCATCTGTAGTCGCTCCCCTCACGGGGAGCGTGGATTGAAATCCCACGTTTCGCAACGATGGAAAATAGGGCAACCGGTCGCTCCCCTCACGGGGAGCGTGGATTGAAATAGATTCAACCTGCGGAACTGTCATAACTTCCACTGTCGCTCCCCTCACGGGGAGCGTGGATTGAAATGTATTGTGGCCGCCAAGGTTCAGGAAAGTCTATTGTCGCTCCCCTCACGGGGAGCGTGGATTGAAATCTACCCCTTATTTGCCATTTACTGGTTGACACGTGTCGCTCCCCTCACGGGGAGCGTGGATTGAAATACAGGGGTTGAGAGTGGGAATGCATGTAGTTTAAGTCGCTCCCCTCACGGGGAGCGTGGATTGAAATCAATTGAAGGTACATTCGATGCAGAGCGTGCAAAAGGTCGCTCCCCTCACGGGGAGCGTGGATTGAAATAAACCTATTATCATTGTGTATTACTGTGAGACGGTCGCTCCCCTCACGGGGAGCGTGGATTGAAATACATCTACAGCATCATTAACGCTATCCAGTCTGCGGTCGCTCCCCTCACGGGGAGCGTGGATTGAAATACTGGTTGACACGTAAATGTAAAATTGTTATAAGTCGCTCCCCTCACGGGGAGCGTGGATTGAAATCGGAAAGATTTTTGCTGCTCCCACGCCGTCAAGTCGCTCCCCTCACGGGGAGCGTGGATTGAAATTATTTAGCTGGTCCAGCTTTCGGGTTAATCCCTCGTCGCTCCCCTCACGGGGAGCGTGGATTGAAATAAAGATAATTTTATCTGAGGCGCCGTTTCCTCCGTCGCTCCCCTCACGGGGAGCGTGGATTGAAATATTTTCGCTGCCCCTTTCGTTTTGTTCTGGTTATGTCGCTCCCCTCACGGGGAGCGTGGATTGAAATTTGTAGGTCGTGTGCAAGATGGTGACGTTGTCGGTCGCTCCCCTCACGGGGAGCGTGGATTGAAATGCAATATCAATTCTGGCCTTGCATCCTGGAGCGTGTCGCTCCCCTCACGGGGAGCGTGGATTGAAATGTTGGATGATGGGACCAAAAACATGATTGTCACCGTCGCTCCCCTCACGGGGAGCGTGGATTGAAATTTGAAAGTCTACGGATTTGGATTGAGAAATACAAGTCGCTCCCCTCACGGGGAGCGTGGATTGAAATACGAAAGAGCAGGGCGGATATGGAGCTTGAAGCCGTCGCTCCCCTCACGGGGAGCGTGGATTGAAATTTCCACCCAGCGTTTTCTTTATGTTCCTCCAGGGGGTCGCTCCCCTCACGGGGAGCGTGGATTGAAATACCGACTGGCAAGCGCTAATCATAGGTACAGGTCGTCGCTCCCCTCACGGGGAGCGTGGATTGAAATCCAAATGCCAGGAAACGATTGCGTCAGGGTTGTGGTCGCTCCCCTCACGGGGAGCGTGGATTGAAATATAGGTGTAAAGGATCCCGTAATACCCCGCCTGCGTCGCTCCCCTCACGGGGAGCGTGGATTGAAATACGCGTGAAATTCTCACATGACCCCCACCCCCCTCGTCGCTCCCCTCACGGGGAGCGTGGATTGAAATGATGATGCCGCGCCCAGCGGATACCAACAGCTGGGTCGCTCCCCTCACGGGGAGCGTGGATTGAAATGGGTACGCTCCCAAGGAAAACGGCGACGAGGCGCGTCGCTCCCCTCACGGGGAGCGTGGATTGAAATGGGGCTACCTACAAGTCCAGGGACGGTGCGGCTGCCGTCGCTCCCCTCACGGGGAGCGTGGATTGAAATATAATCTTGAAATCGCACGGCAAAGCCCCCGCCCTGTCGCTCCCCTCACGGGGAGCGTGGATTGAAATTGCTTGAGAATGCCGCGCACCTTGTTAGAAACCGGTCGCTCCCCTCACGGGGAGCGTGGATTGAAATATAATCTTGAAATCGCACGGCAAAGCCCCCGCCCTGTCGCTCCCCTCACGGGGAGCGTGGATTGAAATGTCGCGAGGGGCAAGAAGAAATGAATTGGCCCCGCCGGTCGCTCCCCTCACGGGGAGCGTGGATTGAAATCCCTTTCTTGATTTCAGTGGATTGAAATAACAGCGGTCGCTCCCCTCACGGGGAGCGTGGATTGAAATTTCTTCCGTCCTCGACAGGGCAATAACCAACCAAGTCGCTCCCCTCACGGGGAGCGTGGATTGAAATCACGGTAGTCGGCAGGATCGGGACACAATCTGCGTCGCTCCCCTCACGGGGAGCGTGGATTGAAATATTCTTCCCGCCGTGCGGCGGCCGTGTTGTTACAGTCGCTCCCCTCACGGGGAGCGTGGATTGAAATACAATTATACATCGAAAATTATGCGTTATTTCAGGTCGCTCCCCTCACGGGGAGCGTGGATTGAAATTCGCGGGTACGACAGGGGCTACGAGAGCGACGACGTCGCTCCCCTCACGGGGAGCGTGGATTGAAATGATTTGAGCGATATTAATGTTTGGCTTTTTCTGCAGTCGCTCCCCTCACGGGGAGCGTGGATTGAAATACATATGTCAAGCGCAGAAACCGCCCTCACCGCCCGTCGCTCCCCTCACGGGGAGCGTGGATTGAAATCAACTGAAAAAATATTGCGCTCCTTGCGGGCAGGTCGCTCCCCTCACGGGGAGCGTGGATTGAAATCCAGATGGGAGGCTGAAAGAAAAATCGGTTAGATAGTCGCTCCCCTCACGGGGAGCGTGGATTGAAATTCCGCCCCTCCGGGCAATTTCCCGCTGCTTTTCTGTCGCTCCCCTCACGGGGAGCGTGGATTGAAATTCCGCCCCTCCGGGCAATTTCCCGCTGCTTTTCTGTCGCTCCCCTCACGGGGAGCGTGGATTGAAATTGATTACCTCCCTGTTTGGTGTCTGGCTACAGCGTCGCTCCCCTCACGGGGAGCGTGGATTGAAATAAATATCAAATCCAACGTCCACGAGTTTTACGACGTCGCTCCCCTCACGGGGAGCGTGGATTGAAATTACCAGTACTTTTTGACGGCGGACGCACTGGTAAGTCGCTCCCCTCACGGGGAGCGTGGATTGAAATATGCACCGTATGTCATTAGAGTAATTGCACGAGCGTCGCTCCCCTCACGGGGAGCGTGGATTGAAATTTCCGCCATCAGTATCACCCCCCTATATACAATAAGGTCGCTCCCCTCACGGGGAGCGTGGATTGAAATGATATTCCTGAGTGGGTACCAAAGCTGGGCGGAGTCGCTCCCCTCACGGGGAGCGTGGATTGAAATAAATATCAAATCCAACGTCCACGAGTTTTACGACGTCGCTCCCCTCACGGGGAGCGTGGATTGAAATTACCAGTACTTTTTGACGGCGGACGCACTGGTAAGTCGCTCCCCTCACGGGGAGCGTGGATTGAAATATGCACCGTATGTCATTAGAGTAATTGCACGAGCGTCGCTCCCCTCACGGGGAGCGTGGATTGAAATAAGTATGAAAGCACCGGCCAGCCTATGATCTACGGTCGCTCCCCTCACGGGGAGCGTGGATTGAAATAGCTATATCACGAAGCAGCTTGATGTCTTCTTCGTCGCTCCCCTCACGGGGAGCGTGGATTGAAATCCTTATCAGAAGCAGTTCAGGCGCTGTCGGATCAGTCGCTCCCCTCACGGGGAGCGTGGATTGAAATACCTATGATTGCAGGTGTAGGATTGCCACCCTTAGTCGCTCCCCTCAGGGGGGGAAGTGGATTGCAATTTATAGCAACTCGTGATAGTATAAATTAACATGTCGCTCTCCTCACCGAGGGCGTGGATTGAAAAAATGATTTTGATATGGCCGATTAAGTTGCACCCCTTTTGGGGTGCAACTTAATTATCTCAATGAATTTGATATGGAAACAATAACAAAGAACACTTAAATTAATTGCCGATAATGCCAAAAACACCATATTTCTCCATAATGTTCTTGACAAGCGGCATTTAGCTCCGTTAACATGAAAATGCAGGATATATTGCTTTTTTCTGCTCCACTGTTTACACAAGTTGCCCCTACCCCATTTGCTGGAACCCAATTCATTCCTGTTAAGCCAAGCGGAAACGTAAGCCCACAGGATTCGGAGAGTGGCAAATGATGTTAACCATTCACATCGGCACATTAATTGTCGCCTTGATATCAGGACATATTGTCACCGGCCTGATGGGCGGTTTTTTCCTTGCCAGGCGCAAAAAAGACGCCATCTTTTACACGTTTTTGCTGGCACGGTTCTGTGATGCTCTGGCGTGGGGATTGTTGAGCCTGAAAGGTCACATCTCTAACTGGCTGTCCATGCTGGTCGGGGGTGCTCTGCTGATATTGGGAAGCACTTTTCAAATTATTGCTTTTTTCCTGGTCAAAGAGCGCCTCACCTTGCATATTAAGCGGATTTGTTATAGCTTTACTTACCTATCCCTGTTTCTTCTGTCGTGGACTCTCCACCTCTTTCACTACAATAATGTCGTCCACATGGCCGTACTTTCCTTCAGTTTGGCCGGACTGTGGAGTATTCCGTGCTATTACTCCTTCAGCAACAAAAGCGCATCGTCTTTTCAAAAGTTCATGTCCTATGTGTACGGCGTGTGGATTATTTTCCTGATCTTCAAGACCTTTGAAGTGCTTTATTTTTACGTTCCCATATCGCCCATAACCGACCATCCCTATCACATATTGTTTTTCCTGTGGCAGTATGTGGTCATGATGGTGGGAAATATCGGCCTTATTTTGCTTTCCAAGGAAAAAACCGACCGACAATTGACCAAATATGCCACCTACGACGAACTGACCGACCTTTATAACCGACGGGCTTTTTTTATCCGGGCCAAGGAGTGCCTTTCCTTCTGCACGAGACATCAGACGCCGGTTACTTTTTTTATGATGGATTTGGACAACTTTAAAAAAATCAACGACAAATACGGCCACATGGTGGGGGATATCGTGCTGAAGCACTTTGCCAGCACGTTAAAGAAGCAGCTTCGCGGCTACGATATCTTAGGCAGAATAGGCGGCGAAGAATTTACCGCCTTGCTGCCGGGAGTCAGTGAAAAGGAAGCTTACGGCATTGCCCAGCGGTTGCGAAACTCGGTAGCGGAAAGTGTGGTACATATTCTACATTATTCCATCAAATATACCGTCAGCATCGGCATTACTTCCGTGGTTCCCACCCAATACACCACCATTGAACAGCTTTACCGGGTGGGGGACCAAGCCTTGTACCAGGCAAAACAAAATGGAAGAAACCAGGTGGTCGCAGCCAATTTAAAGTGAAGGCAATTTTCCTTGTCAAGGCATCTATTGAATGGATGCCTTTGCTATTTTTTCTTTGGCTGCAGGGATTCCACTTTCTTGCGGCACTATATGGATGTAGCAGATTTTAGGTCTTTTCTCCAACCACAATTTGTGCTATACTTTGTTTTATTGTAAGCTTTATTGTAGCAATTCCATCAGGAGGTTGTCCCAGGTATGAGGAACAAAAAAGGCAAGATTGCCCTGTGCTCGCTTGCGCTGGGTTTGTTGACCACCGCGCAGGCTTTTTATCCCGCTGTGTCTTCGACATCTGGCATGGCTCTTTCCCTGTTGGGAGATCAGATTACTCTCGAGCAGGAAGCTTCTGCCACCTTTGCCACCAGTGAGGTAAACCCGTTCTCCGTTCTGTCCAAAGCGACCAAGAATTATGCCGCCGTCAACCCTGACATCAAAGGTTGGCTGATGATTCCAGGAACCAACATCAACATGCCAGTAGCCTATTCCGATAAAGACAACAATTATTACCTCTACCGGGATTGGAAAGGCAACAACTACCCCAACATAACTTGGAAAAACTGGTATACCTATCCAGACAACGTCACTTACATCGACTACCGTTACAAATGGGGAGATTCCTGGCAGAATTCTTCCAAGAACGTGGTGCTTTACGGCCACAACTGGACCAACCTGAGAGCTCCCTTTGACATTGGCAGCAATGCCACCAACGACAGCAAACACCACATGTTTGCTCAGCTGGCCTCCTACACCAGCATAGACTTTGCCAAGTGGCAGCCCCACATTTACTTCTCCACCGCCGACTACGAAGGCATCTGGAGAGTGTTTGCCGTCGGCTACTGCGAAATCAGCCCCAACTTCTTCTACAACAATCCCAACGCCAACAAAGAGCAGCGCCAGCAGCTCATCAACGAGTGGCGCCAACGCAGCCTCTTTAACTTCGATGTGGATGTCAACAGCGACGATGTCCTCCTCACCCTCACCACCTGCACCCGTCAGTACGGCTCCACCGAAAACCAGCGCTTTGTGGTGGTGGCCCGTCTGCTCCGTCCCGGTGAGAGCGAAAAGGACAAGGTCAACATTACGGCCAATCCCAATGTCAAACATCCCAACTTTAACCAGCCGGTCACGGTAGCCCAGCAGCAGGCTCAGCAGGCGGCCGCTACGCAGAACAGCTCCTCTTCCCAGTCCAGCGACCCCTACGCCAACTATGTGTTGGATGAAGGTTCCAACTCCACCGACACTTCCGTGTGGCTGCGCAGAAATTCCAATTCATAACCTAAAAAACCAGAAGGCGAGATGCACAGACATCTCGCCTTTTTCCTTTTCCGAAAAAATTATCGCAGCAGTCCTACAATTCCCACCATGCACAGGTTGAGGTAATAGACGATGAGAATGCGCAGCAGATAGATGACCCTATCTTCCAAAGAACAACACCAGCCTTTTTTCCGGACTCCGTATCAGTATTTCCCCCTTTGGGGCGAACATGCAGCATGAAACTCCCCTTTGTTTCATAGATATGGTAGTAAACGGAGAAAATTGCTTGCGGGCAGAAATTTTCACAAAGGGGATTTGCCGATGGAGCCAATAGTATTGATTGTGGTTGCGGCGGCGTTGCTGGGGTTGACCGGCTATGCGGGCAAGAGGCGAAGGGACGCTCGAGCCTGCCATCTCCCCCAGCCCTGCGACGAGGAGCAGCCGAACTGTGAAGTGGAGCAGAATCAGCCCCAACCGGATTGCTGTTGTAATCCGGATAAGGAAGAAGCCGCGAAAGACCAACAGCCCAATCCCGATTTGGAAGTGATTTGGCAATGGGAAGGCGCGGAAGAAGCGGCAAACGCCGAACAACATACGCAGGAAAAACCATGCGAAAAAATGGAAGACACTGCAGCGGAAGAGGATGCGGAAGAAGTTGAAAATGCATGCGGGCAAGAAAGCGGAGAAGAGTGCGAAAAAGAAGCCGAAGAATGTGCGGAAGAATTAGAAGAAAAGTGCGGGGAAGAAACCGAAGAAGTTTGCGAGGAAATAGCCGAAGAAGCTGAAAAAGAGTGTGAAGAGGCCCAGGAAGCATGCGAAACGTGTGAAGAAGAAACCAAAGAATGGTGTGAGGAAATAGCCGAAGAAATCGTGGAAGAAGCGGAAAATGCGTGTGAAGAGGTACAGGAAGTTTGCGAAGCGTGCGAGGATAACACGAAAGAGTGCCAGGAAGACTCCCAGGAAGCATGCGAGGAAGAAGGGGAAAACGAAAGCCAGCAGGACGACCAATAACAGCTGAAAAAGGAAAAGCAAGCAAAAAACCCGGCGGAGCAAATGCCCGCCGGTTTTTTTGCGTCAAATTCTCGCGAGATGCGCTCTCCTGCGTTTACCGCACAAGAAACGATGCCAAAGCCTTAGGTTGGTAAGGCTTTGGCTATTTTGTTCCCGGGAGGGGAATTTTTCGCCGCATTTTCGGTATGGGTGAAAGGCCTTTCAAATTTTCCCTGGAGGTGAATCCATGCCCCACGGCAACGAGCATGTGTTTTGCTGGCTCTGCGCCCAGTTGGGCAACCCAAGGGAAGCCGCCCTGCGGGCAGGGTATCCGGTGGAACAAGCCGACTTGATCGCCGCCAGGTTGCTGCAGCGTTCAAAGATTCGGGCGAAAATTGAAGGGTTTGCCCAACGCGCCCAAGGCGGCGACCTTTCCGCCCTCGCCCTGCAGGGGTTGCTTCGGCTCGCTCTCGGTTCCTGCAACGACGCGGTCCGCCTCGCCCTCATGGAGGAGGAGCCGGACCCCGAAACTCTGGAGCGAATGGATTTGTACGCCGTCTCCGAAATCAAGCGGCCCAAAGGCGGGGGCTGCGAGGTCAAGCTCTACAACCGGCTGGAGGCGCTGGAACTTCTGCTCAAAACCTCCGGCGGTCAGAAGAATCCCGACGGCCCCGGAAGCCTGTACGCCGCTTTGAAGGAGAGCGTCCACCCCGTGGTAGAGGCGGATGAACCAGATGATCTTTAAGCCCTTTTCCCCCCGACAGCGGGCGGTCCTCACCTGGTGGTGCGAGGGCAGCCCACACCGGCACCGGGACGCCATCATCTGCGACGGAGCGGTTCGTTCCGGCAAAACCCTCTGCCTCTCCCTTTCCTTTGTCCTGTGGGCTCTGGTCTGTCACGGGCAGGGAAACTTCGCCCTCTGCGGCAAGACTGTCACCTCCCTGCGGCGCAACGTGGTCACCCCTCTCTGCGCCGCCCTTGCCCAGCTGGGAATCCCTCACCGGCTGTATCTCTCCCGCAATCTGCTGGAGGTCTACAACCAAACCCACACCCTGCGCTTTTACCTCTTTGGCGGGCGTGACGAGGGCAGCGCCGCCCTCATTCAGGGGGTTACCCTTGCCGGGGTGCTGCTGGACGAAGTGGTGCTGATGCCCCGCTCCTTTGTGGAGCAGGCGCTGGCCAGATGCTCGGTGGAAGGCTCCAAGTTCTTTTTCTGCTGCAACCCGGAGCATCCCCACCACTGGTTTTACACCGAGTGGATTTTGCGGGCAAAGGAGCGGAACGCTCTGTACCTGCACTTTACCATGGAGGACAACCCCGGCCTTTCCCCCGCCATCAAGGAGCGGTACCGGCGCCTTTACACCGGTGCTTTTTACCAGCGCTTTGTGCTGGGCCGGTGGGTGGCGGCCCACGGCGCCGTTTACCCCATGTTTGGAAAGGAGCACGTGGTGGACACCGTTCCCCCCTGCGTTCGCTACGCGGTGTCCTGCGACTACGGAACACTAAATCCCGCCTCCTTCGGCCTTTGGGGCCAGGGGGAGGACGGAGTCTGGTACCGGCTGCGGGAATATTACCACGACGCCAGAGTCACTGGTATTCAGAAAACCGACGAGGAATACGCCGACGACCTGGAGGCTCTGGTGGGGGACCTGCAACCGGAGGCGGTGGTGGTAGACCCGTCCGCCGCCAGTTTTATCCAATGTTTACGCCGCAGGGGCCGCTGGCTGGTGGAAGCCGCCGACAATCAGGTGCTCACCGGCATCCGCCGGGTTGCCTGCGCTCTGAGCGCCGGGCAGATTCGCATTCACGCCTGCTGCAAAGACGCCATCCGGGAGTTTTCCCTCTACCGCTGGAAAGAGGGCGCCGACGGAGACATCCCCCTCAAGCAGGACGACCACGCCATGGACGACATCCGCTACTTTGCCACCCGCTTTCTGGACGGGGAGGAGCCGGGTTTTTACGCCGGCAGCCTTTCCCGTAACTAGGAAAGCGAGCCGACTTATTCCATTATACGGAGGTTATACCGTTGAACCTCAAAGACTTCTTTTCCTTTCGGCCCAGAGGGGTGGCGGTGCAAACCGGGCGCTCCTCGGCAAATTCCTACGAGAGTTGGCTGGGGTACACCCCTTTGGTGCCTCCCGACGCCGCTTTGTTTGACGCCATGCGGGAAGCCGTTCCCATCATCGACGCGGCTTTGGACAAAATCGTCCGGCTAACCGGCAGCTTTACCATGGAGTGCTCCTCCCCCCGCTACCAAAAAGAGCTGGACGAGTTTGTGGAAAACGTCAGGGTGGGGGCGTCCTGCTTTGGGCTTTCGCAATTTATCTCCTCCCATCTCTACAGCCTGCTGACCTACGGCAACGCGGTGGGCGAAATCATCCCCGACCCCGACGGCAGGGGCATCTACGCCCTTTACAACGCAAAGCTTCGGGATTTGCACATCCGGCAGGGCGCCACTCCGCTGGAGGTGGAGCTTTGCACCGTCAAAAACGGCCGGTTGCAGCCGGTTCCCTACCCCGACTTGATTTTGTTTACCGCCCTCAATCCGCCGGCGGGAGAACTGCAAGGGGTTCCCATTTTGCGGGGGCTTCCCTTTGTGACCGGGATTCTCATCAAAATCTTCCACTGCATGGGCACCAACTTCGAGCGGGCGGGGAACCTGCGCTACGCCGTCACCTACCGCCCCGGAGACCAGCGGCTGGACAAAGTCTACGCCAGGGAGATAGCGGAAAACATCGCCCGGGAGTGGAGCTCCGCCATGAGCGATTCCGGCTCGGTACGGGATTTCGTGGCGGTGGGGGATGTGGACATCAAGGTCATCGGCGCCGACAGCCAAATGCTGGAAACCCAGGTGCCGGTGCGGCAGATGCTGGAGCAGATTGTGGCAAAGCTTGGAATTCCTCCCTTCATGCTGGGGCTTCACTGGTCCACCACCGAGCGGATGAGCGCCCAGCAGGCCGATATTCTCACCAGCGAACTGGAAAGCTACCGCCGCCTTCTCAACCCGGTGCTGGGCCGCATCTGCAATCTCTTTTTAGCCCTGCGGGGGTACGCCGCCACCGCCCGCCCCGTCTGGAGCGACATTAACCTCCAGGACGAGGCGGAGGCCGCCAACATCCGGCTGCTCCACGCAAGGGCAAAAGCCATCGAAACGGAAATCGCTCAATCCCAAGGAAAGGAGGAGTAGCCCATGCAATCCCACATTGAAAAGACCATGGACGGCACCGCCATCACCGACCGGCAGCTGGAGCAAATCAACCGCTACACCCGCCGGGCTTTTCGGAAGGAGGAAGTGTTTGTCTTTTCCCTCATCCTCTGCGACAACCAGGTTGACCGGGACGGAGAGCGGTTCCCCCGAGCGTCGCTGGAGGTGCTGGCCAAGCTGTTTTTGGGCAAAACCGGCATCTTTGACCACAGCCCCGTCAGCCAAAACCAAAGCGCCCGCATCTTCGACACCCAGGTGGAGGAGCTGCCCGGGCAGGTGGAGGGCGAGCCCTGCTGCCAGCTTCGCGCCTGGGCCTACATGGTGCGCAGCGACAAAAACAAGGATTTGATTCTGGAAATTGACGCCGGCATCAAAAAGGAAGTGAGCGTGGGCTGCGCCGTGGCCAAAATCACCTGCTCCATCTGCGGCGCCGACTGGAAGAAAGAGCCCTGTTCCCACCAAAAGGGGGTGCGGTACGGGGACAAAATCTGCCACCATCGACTGGAGGAACCCACCGACGCCTACGAGTGGAGCTTTGTGGCGGTTCCCGCCCAGAAAAACGCGGGGGTCACCAAACAGGCTTGCCGCCACATGGATTTGGAAAAGCTGTGGCAGAGCCGGGAAACCGTATCCCTCACCCCCCAGGATTTAAGGGAGCTGGAATGCCGCTACAAGGCGTTGGAGGAAAAGGCCAAAGCCGGCGAGCAGTACCTTTCCCGCCTCAAAGGGGAGGTCATCAAGCTGCTGGCCATCACCCGGCCGGAAATCTCCCCCGCCCTGGCGGGAGAAATTGCCGAACGGCTGGAGCCTTCCCAACTGGACGAGCTGCAAAAATCCCTAAGCCGGGCGGCGGCCGGAAAATTTCCGCCCGCGCCTCAGCTTTGCCCTATGTCCTGCGCCGAGGACGGGGAAAGGGAAAACCCCTTCGTCATTTAGGACATACCCCATGGAAAAAACGACATCTGGAGGTAACGCGATGCAGTATCAAAACATCCGGATTGACAAAAGCCTTTACAAAAACGCCGGCGGCTTTCTGGCCGCTTTGGAAAAGCTGGACCCTTCGGAGCAGTACCGCGGCACCGAACTGGCGGGGCTGGACGCCTTTCAGCGGCAGCTCAAGCGGTTTGACATCAAGGTAAGCGGCCCCGGCAGCTCCCCCATCGCCAAGTTTTTCTCCACCGCCGATTCCGCCGCTTTGTTCCCCGAATACGTCTCCCGGGCGGTGGCCCAGGGAGCCCAGGAGGAAAGCATCCTTTCGGAAATTGTCAGCGCCAGAACCGACATTCAGTCGCTGGACTACCGCTCCATCACCACCGACATCGGCAACGCCTCCGACCTTATTAACCCCATCGGCGAAGGGGAAGCCATCCCCGTCACCGAAATCACCCTCAACGAGACCCTGGTCACCCTGAAAAAGCGGGGACGACTGTTGCGGGCCTCCTACGAAGCCATCAAATTCCAGCGGCTGGACGTCTTTACGGTGGCGCTGCGTCAGATTGGCGCCTACATCGCCAAGGCACAGCTTAAAGACGCCGTCGAAGTCCTCATTGGCAGCGGGGATACCGCCGCCGAGACTGTCAACCAAAGCGGCAGCGCCCTTTCCTACGCCGACCTGCTGGCTCTTTGGAGCAAATTCGAGGACTTTGAAATGAACGTCCTGCTGGCTTCCCCCGCCACCGCCGCCGCCATATTGAGCATTCCCGAGCTGCGGGACCCCGCCGTGGGCTTAAGCTTTGCCAAGGAGGGCGGCAGCATCACTCCGCTGGGGGCGAAACTGATTAAAACCTCCGCGGTGCCTGACGGCAAAATTATTGGGCTGGACAAGCGCTTTGCGTTGGAAATGGTCACCGCCGGTGGCATCCAGGTGGAGTACGACAAGCTCATCGATTCCCAGCTGGAGCGGGCGGCGGTCACCTCCATCTGCGGCTTTACCAAACTGTTCCCCGCCGCCGTCAAGGTGCTTGCCACCGCATAAAGGAGAAAAATCCATGGTGGACAAAGAAAAGGTTTTTGAACTCTTTGCCCTCTTTGCCGATTTGGACCAAGATTCCTCCCAGCGGTACCGCCCTTTTTGCGATGCCGCCGCCTCCATTCTTTCCTGCAAGGCAAAAGCGGGGTTGAGAGAAGCAGACTGGGAGCGGCTTGCCACCGCCGCGGCGGGCTTCGCCTACTGCGACTGGCTGGACATGGCGGGAGGCATTCACGCAGCCGAAGAAATCAAGGTGGGGGATGTTGCGGTGAAAAGCACCTCGGGAGGCGGCAAGGCGGCCACCGCCGAGCTGCGCCGGCACTTTGAGGAAATGGCGGCCGATTTGCTGGAGCCCGCCTTTGTCTTCGGGCAGGTTCCGCCGGAGGAATCCCCGTGATTGGCGCCAAAGTAAAGGCCGCCCTCCACCGGCTGGGGGATAAGGTGTTCCTCCTTACCCCGCAGGGGGAAATCCCCTTTTCCGCCTGCATTCAACCCGCTCTCAAGCTCCAGGGGGAGGAATCCTCCCCCCTGGGAGCGGGGAGAAGGGGCCGCGCCGTTTTGTACGCCCCGGCGGAAGACACCGCCCTTTCCCTGAAGGCGGAGGACCTGATTCGGGCGGGGAAGGACTGCTACCGGGTCCTTCAGGTGGAAACTCGCAGCTTTCGGGGAACGCCTTTGTACGTCTGGGCTTCCCTGCAACAATGGGAGGTGGCGGAGCCGTGACCGAAATCAAGGAAACCATCGCCCGGTACCTGGCGGGCTGGACCGGCCTTAGCCGGGTGGAGATTCTCTGCGAATACCCCAAGGAGCGGGCCTTTCCCATCCGCCGCCCGACTCTGGTGGTGGGGCTGGAGGGGGTGGACCTTTCCCCCGCCGGGCTGGACAGCTATCTGGGCCGGGATCCCTCCTCCCCGCCGGGGCAGGTGACCACCCTGTACGGCAGCACCGCTATTTTGACCCTGCGGCTGGACCTGTATCTTCCGGGCAGTGACGGCAGCGGCTGCCACCGGCTGTACGAGGAAATCTGCGCCGCCCTCACCCACCGTGCCGCAGGGTTTGGGCTGCTGCGCGTCTGGTGCGATGCCGTCAAGTATGAAAGCGCCATGGCTGCCAGCCGCTTAACCGCCCGGGCGGCGCTGCGAGCAGCCTTTACCGGGCGGGAAACCGCAGAGGAAATTCGGGACTACCAGGTGAGGAGTGAGCTCTATGTCTGACGTGCTGCAAAACTTAAGGCCGGGGGTCTATTCCCGCTATCAGATTACGGGAAGCTGCGTTCCCTCCGCTTTGCGGGACTGCGCCCTGGTGCTGCCCGGGGACGAAGCACAGCTTACCGTTGTGACCTCTCCGGCCCAGATAACCCATATGGAAGACTTTGCCCGGGAGTGCCTGCGGCTTTTGCTGGAGGGCGGCGTGGGCAAGGTGTATCTGGCGGTTGGAGCAACGGCGCGGGAAGCCCTTGCCCTTCTGGGAGAGGGAGATATCGGCGCCATTGTCTGCCACTGCAACACTCCCGAGGACTATCAGGCGCTGAAGGACTATGTGGTGACCGCTTCAGAGCAGATGCGGGAGTGTATCGGCTTTTGCGCCGCTCCGCCGGCAGAAGCAAAGGAGATTGCCGCCCGGCTCTGCTGCGAACGGGTGGTGCTCTGCACTCCTTTTGTCGCCGCCAATCCGGAGGCGGAGGCAAGCCCTCTGTATGGAGCCTGCAGCCTGGCCGCCCGGGTTTTGACGGCGGGCAGCCCGGTGGTCAACCTTTCGGGGGAGGAGTTTCCCCTGCTGACCGAGGCTGCTCCCCTGCCGGAGCCTTTGGTGCAGGAGCTGCTTGCCGCCGGCGTCTGTGTCTTTGAAAGGGTGGGCGGCCGGGTGGAGCTGATTCGCGCCATGACCACCTGCACCGCCAAAAACGGCGCGGCCGACGACGGTTTGCGTAGCCTCAATACGGTGCTGATTGTGGACGACGTCATCCGCCACATCCGAAGCTGCCTCAAAGCCCGGCTCAAGGGCGCCGGAATCACCTCCATGGGCAGCGTGCGGGACCAGGTGGCTGTGGAACTGGCCGCCAAACGGGACGCCGGCATCATCACCGATTTTGCCCCGCCGGTGGTGCGCCCGTCGAAGGGGGACCCCACCGTCTGCCAGGTGGATTTGGCCTTTTCGGTGGCCCATTTGGTCAGCACCATCCACATCACCGCCCAAATTCGGGTGTAAGGGAGGTATTGCCTGATGATTGCCTTTCCCACCTCGGGGGATATCACCATCGAAGTCAACGGCCGGCGGCTGGCGGTGGCCCAAAGCTATCGGGCCCGCTCCACCCGGGACAGCCGCCCGGTGGAGGCCTTCGGCCAAAAGGAGCCGGTGGGCACGGTGGCGGGAAGATGCGTCCACCAGCTGGAGCTGCAGCGGGTGCAACTGCTGGAGGACGCCTTCTCCGACGGCATCGACTTCTATTCCCTTTCCAACTTCAACGTGGTCATCGCAAAGCCGGGGCGCCGGGTCATCTACTCCGGGTGCGAGTGGTCCCGCATTGACGAAAGCGCTTCCCTGGGCAGCGTGGTGCTGGAATCTGTCAGCATTCTGGCGGCGGGAAGGATGGAGCTGAAATGAGCGACTTTACCCCTTCTCTCCGGCCTTTGACCGCCGCCGAGGAGCTTTCGGTTCTCCGGCAGGCGCCCTTGCTCATTCCGGGGCTGATGAAAAGCGGCCTTTCGCTGGAGGACGCGGCGGCTTTGGCCCACAACGCCACACTCCTCTACTACGCCCTGCGCTCCCGGCGGGAGGACATCACCTCCCCCAAGGAAGTACTGGAGCGGATGAGTCTGCGGCAAATTGCCGAGGGCTGCCGCCGGTTGGGGGAGCTGAAAGAGGAGGGTGAGGTATAATGAGCATCCTTACGGATTTGGCCGCCAACCGCCTGGCCTTCCGGGACTATTTCCAACCGGAACGGAAAAGGGAGGAACCTTTGCTGCCCGCCGTTCCGCCGATGGAGGAAGAAGCCTTTGCCCTTCCTGCGGTGGAAGCGCCCCAGCCTCAGGAAATTTACCGCCTGGACAGGCGTCCATCCTCTCCCCCTTCCCAGACGCGGGAAAGCTTTGCTCCCGACGACGATGAGCTGCTGGACCGATTGGTGTACCGCTTGGAGCGGGAATCCCGCCTTGCCTCCCAGCCACCGCTGGAGGAATAGAAATTAAAGCACGCAAAAGAAAGGGCCTTTCATGGAAAAGATGCAGTTTAAAAATTTTCTGTTTCCCCACAACCCCGCCAGTATTGTGGTGGAAAGGCCGGGGCGACACGCCGTCTTTTTCCGGCCGGGCCACGGGGAGGTGGTGCAGGCTCTGGGCCCCGGAGTCAAGCAGGTTCGCTGCTCCGGCAGCTTTCTGGCCCCCACCCCCGCCCAGGCGGCCGCGCTGGTGGCGGAGTTTGAAGAAAAAACCGCCGATTCCACTCCCGGCATTTTGATTCTCCCCGGCCTTGGCAGCATGGAGGCGGTGCTGACCGAAGTGCGCTGGGAGGCGTCGGGAGATGGGCGGGAAATCCCCTACACCATGACCTTTTTGCAGGCGGAGGTGACGGGATGAGCTTTCGGGTCACCCTCACCACCGCCTTTGCGGGAGGAGATTATGAGCTGGAGCCCCTTTCCCTAAGCCTTACCTCCTCCCTCTCCTCCCCTGCCCGCAGCCTGTGGGGGCGCTTTACCGTCCCCGACTTTCCCCCGGAGTTTTTGCGTGCCCGGGTGGAGTACAAGGGCCGCCTGCTCTTTGAAGGCTGTGTTGACCGCCAGCAAACCCGGGTGGATGAAAACGGCGTGGTGCTGGAGGTGGAGGCCAGAGACAAAGGGGCGGCGCTGCTGGACAACGAGGCACGGCCCAAGGCTTACCAAAACCTCACCGTCCACCGGATGTTTGAGGAGCTGATCGCCCCCCACGGCTTTTTGCTGGTGGACGGCTACCCTACCATCCACGTTCCCGCCTTTACCATCCGCAAGGGGCAAAGCCTTTGGGACGCTTTCTGCACGCTGGCCCGCCTTTCCTACGGCCATCTTCCCTACGTTAGGGGGGATATGGTGATTACCGCCCTTCCGACGGGGGGAGAAACCTGGGTGCTGGGCGGCAAGGACTATCCCTTTTCCAGTTTATCCCACACCGTCAACCATTACCCGGTGCTCTCGCAGGTTTACATCCGGGACGAGGCGGGCAACTACACCACCGCCGTCGGCAACCCGGAGGCTCAAAGCCGGGGCATCAGCCGCACCCGGTACTTTATCCCGGCGGGGGAGTACGACTGCAAACCGCAGTGGGACGCCGACCAGCGCATCCGGCGGAGCATGCGGCAGATGGTGCAGGTGGAGCTGGAAATGCCCGGCATCTTGGAAATATCCCCCGGAGAAACAGTCTGGATTCACGATAAACTAGCCTCCCTGCCCAATTTGCAGGTGGAGGAAATCACCCTCTCCACCGGGCCAAAAGGGGAAAAGACAAAGTTCCTGCTCCTTTCCTTCCTCTATCAGTAATTTGGAGGTTTTGCCATGAGAATTGTTCGAGATTTGCCCCAACAGGGGGAAAGCGCCGTCATCGCCCAGGTCAGCTACTCCGACCAAAACGGCTTTGGAGTGGTGGGGGACAGCGAAATCACCGGTGCTCTGGTCTTTGCTCCTCGGGGGATTGCCTACCGACCCTGCGCGGGGGACCATCTGCTGCTGATGCCGGTGGCAGGAGCCGACACCTGTCTGGGCGCGCTGACCTCCACCGCGGGGCTGGCTCCCGGGGAGCTGCAGCTCTCCTCCTCCGGGGGCGCCACCATTCGGCTCTGCCAAAACGGGGACATCAAGCTCAACGGCGTCACCATCACCAAAGAGGGGCAGATCATCCCCCTGTAACGGGACAACGGAGGAATTATGGACACCTTACTGGAAAACGGAACCTATGCTTTGGATGAGCGTGGCCTTCCCATCCCCATCACGGGGCTGCGGGCGCTGATTCAGCGGCTGCTTATCCGTCTGAGCGTCCGCAAGGGCAGCTTTTTGCCCGACCCCAATTTGGGCAGCGAGCTGCACCGCCTTCCCTGCGCCGCCGGGGAGCAGACCAACCGCCTTGCCCTCCACTACGCCCAGCAGGCGCTGTTGCCCGAACCCCAAGCCAAAGTGGAGCAGGCATTCTGCTATCTGACGGGGGAAGGAGGCCTTGCGGTGCGCATTACCGTGAACATTGACCGTCAACGCTATCCTTTGGAGGTGGTTGCCCTGTGAAAGCCTTGCCCACGGCACAGGAATACTATCAAATCATGAGCCGGCGGTACCGGGAGCTAACCGGCTTTGAAGCGGCGGACGCATCCGACATCGGCATCCGACTGCGGGTGCTGGCCCAGGAACTTCACACCCTGGGGGAGCGGATGAGCCGGGCTTACGCCGACGCCTTTCCCCAAACGGCGCAGGGGCAGGCGCTGGACCTTCACGCCGAGGTGGCGGGGCTTGTGCGCCTTCCCCCTCGCTGCGCCTGCGGTATTTTGCGATTTTCCCGCGCCCTTCCCGGCACCGCCGTCACCATTCCCGCCGGCACCCTCTGCCTGAACCGGGAGGGGACCCTGCGCTTTCAAACCAAGGCGGAGGGGGTTATTCCCGAGGGCGAAACCTATGTGGATGTCCCCGCCGAGGCCATGATCGCGGGCCCCCTAGGCAATGTGGCGGCGGAGACGGTGCGGGTTCTCCTTTCCGCCCTGCCGGGAGTCTCAGCCGTGACCAACCCGGACCCCTTTTCCGGCGGCACAGCCGGCGAATCCGACGAAGAGTTGCGAACCCGCCTGCTGGAGACTCTCGCCACCCCTCCCGACTGCGCCAACCGCGCCTATTACCGGGCGGTGGCGGCCCGGCATCCCGGGGTGCGGTCGGTGAAACTGCTGCCCCGACACCGAGGGGCAGGCACCCTGGATGTGGTGGTGGCCTGCGCTCCGGGATTTGACGCCGCCCAGGTGTTGGCCCAGCTGCAGGAGGAATATCAAAAAGCCCGAGAAATCGGCACCCAAGTGCTGGTGCGGCAGGCGGAAGCCTTGCCGGTGGAGGTGGCGGTTCTGCTGGTGACGGCCCCCGGATATGACCCCGCCGAAGTGGCGACGCACTGTCGTTTGGCCATTGCCCGCTACTTTTCCAGCCTGGAAATTGGGCAGCCCCTCCTCGTCGCCCGCCTTTCCGGCTCTTTGCTGGAAGTGGAAGGGGTGGAAAACTTCCGCTTTCTCTCCCCTGCCGGCGATGTGACTCCCAACCAGGACCAGATGGTGGTGCCGGGAGAGGTGGATATTGGAAAGGTGGCGTCGCTGTGAACAGTGTCAGCCGCCTAACGGCGCTGCTCTCTCCCCTGCGGATTTATGCCCTGGGGCAAAACAGTCTCATCGACAAGGAGTTGGAAGCTTACGGGGCGGGCTTTGCTCTGCTGGAGGAGCGGCTTTTCCAACTGGAGCAAGATATTCTGCCCCAAACCGCCACCCCCGAGGGGTTGGATGCTCACGAAATGTCGGTGGGGCTTCCCAAGCGGGATGCTCCGGCGGAGGAGCGCCGTGCTCTTATTTTAAAACGAAAGAGGCAGCCCCCGCTGCCCACTCCGGAAGGAGCATTGGAGTTGCTGAAATCCGCAGGACTGCTGGAACCGGAAATATACGAGGGGGACGGCGTCCTCTACCTAGCCGCCACCGGGGTTGCTCCAGGAATGGATGCGGGTGCCGCCTGGCAGCTTGCTTTGGAGAGCCTGCCGGCCCATCTGGCGGTGGAGACCAATCCCCGGGGCCATGACTGGGACAGCCTGGACCAGCTGGAGGTCACCTGGAACCAGTTGGACGCCTTAAACAAGAGCTGGACCCTGTTGGCCTTTACCGGAATCACCACTTCATAGGGAGGGAAACCCATGCCAAGCAGCAACAAGACACCTCATTTGCAGCTGAACAGCTGGATTGGAAGCGACATTCCCAAAATGGCGGACTTTAACGCCGACAACGCCCTGCTGGACGCCGCCTTTGCCCAACTGCAGGAGCAAATTAGCAACCTTTCCGGCGGCGGAGGAGCGGACCCCCGGCTGGACGACCACCTGGCGGATGAAGAAGCGCACCTTTCTTCCCAGGACAGGGCTGACCTTGCCAACAGCGCGCCGGTCATCGGCACCTACATCGGCGACGGCAACCCCTTTCAGGGGATTGCGCTGGGATTTCGGCCCCGCTTTGGATTTGTCTTTGCCGAAGGCACCCCCATTATGACCCTCAACGCGGCGGGCAACGCCCAATTCACCCACTTTGCCGTCATGACCCAGCAGGGCTGCACCGCGGGGGTGGAGACCATCCCCACCGGATTTCAAGCCAAGCAGCTGGGCAGCGCCAGTCAGGGCGGGCAGACCAGCCTCGGCCTCAACAAAGACGGCCAGCTCTACGTGTACCTTGTCTGGCGTTAATGGGATTTTGTCGCGCCTTGATGGGTAGAAGGTTTACAAACCGTTCACCTTCCTTCATTGACGGGGAGACATTTGTATATTATAATGTTACCTGCGGTCAAACAAGCAGACACATCAACAACCGCCTAACGGATGGCTGGTTAGGCGGTTGTTTTTTGCAAGGATAACCTTTGCAGCGAGATGGCGGGCAGCGCTGCCATTGTCCGGGTCTTTGTTTATCGCACGGCCACTTTGTCTAAAATGTCTTGGTAGAATATGTGGGCGAACAGCCCGGAAGAGGAGCACAACAACATGAAAACAAAACTGCTAACCATCCTGCTGACCCTGTTGCTGGTCATCACCGCCGGATGTACCGTCACCGACATCCCTGAGGAATCCCAGGATTCGTCGGCCTCGCAGGAAGAGAGCGTCTCTGATAAATCTGAGGAGGCGTCCCAGCCCGACCGGCAGGAAATTCCCGAGCAGCCCCTGTCCACGCTGGGAGACAATGTGGTGTACAGCTCCGATTACCTGTACACTTACAACCTGTACGCTTCCCAGTACGGCCCCATGCTGGACCAGGAAATGGACGGCAAAACGGTGCGGGAACACCTGGTTGACTACATCATGGATATGCTCAAGCAAACCGCCGTTTTATACAACGCCGCCGTCAAGGAGGGCATGGAGCTTTCCCAGGAGGAGAAAGACGGCATCCACAAGGATGTGCAGACAGTGCTGGAAGTCCAGTACCAGGGCGACGAGCAGAAATTCCTCAACGCCTTTGCACTGACCCCGGCGCAGATGGAAAGCATGCTGGGGCGCAGCAAGTTAATTGACCAATACTACAGCAAAGCCCTGGAGGCCATTGAGGTCACCGATGAGGAAATTGCCGAATACTACAAAAACAATCAGGATAGCCTGGACCAGGTGACGGTTCGCCACATTCTGATTGACTGCACCGACGAAATGAGCGAGGAAGAGCAGAACGCGGCCAAAGCCAAAGCGGAGGACCTTCTGGCGCAGGTGCAGTCGGGAGAAGATATCGGCAAACTGGCGGCGGAACATTCCAGCGACCCCGGCTCCAAGGACAACAACGGGGAGTACACCTTCGGCAGAGGCCAGATGGTCGCCGAATTTGAGGATTGGGCCTTTTCCGCAAAGCCCGGCGACAAGGGCATGGTAAAGACCACCTACGGATATCACATCATGGAAAAAATCAGCCAGACCGGTTTGGAGGATGTCAGGCCCCAAATCATGCAGATTCTGCGGCAGCAAAAATTCCCCGAACAGTACAGCGAAATTGACAACCAGGTCAATTCCTCCGACTGGACTTTGAATCAGGAGCTGCTGGAGCAGATTCATGCCTCCGTCGCACTGTAACATTTAAGCTTATGAAAATAAGGGCGGGTATTCCGCCCTCTTTTTCTGTCTTTGGGTAGTTGGTTCCTATCAGTCATTGGGACAGACAGCGCTGCCATGATAAAAGAATCCCCCTGCCGGCGGCAGGGGGAACGGTTTTGCATTCGGTTAAGGTCTTTCGTGGGCAGGCTCGGCGACTTCATCGGTGCCCTTCATCCGGGCGCGGATAAACAGCAGTACGCCTACCAGCATGGCGAGACCTGCCACCAGAACGATGACGGCGTTCTGAACAAAGCCGGCAATGATGTACCCTACAAAGGAGATACCCGCCACCAACATGGCGTAGGGAATCTGGGTGTACACGTGAGCGATGTGGTTGCACTGAGCGCCGGTGGAAGCCATAATGGTGGTGTCGGAGATGGGGGAAATATGGTCGCCGCAAACGGCGCCGGCCAGGCAGGCGGAGATGCTGATGACCAGCATTTCGCTGCCATCGCTAAAGAGGGCCACCACAATGGGAATCAGAATACCAAAGGTTCCCCAGGAGGTTCCGGTGGCAAAGGCAAGGCCCAGAGCAATGAGGAAGAACACAGCGGGGAGGAAGATGCTGGCGGCGGCATTTCCGGCTACCGCATTGGCCACAAACACGTCGGCGCCCAAACTGTCGTTGCAGAAACCGGAAAGAGTCCAGGCAAAGGAAAGAATCAGCAGAGCAGGCACCATCTGTCGGAACCCTTCGGGCAGGCAGTCGGCAAATTCCCGGAAGGTAATCACTTTGCGGGGAATATAGAGCAAAAACACCACGAACAACGTGACCAGAGAGCCCAGAGGCAAAGCCACCGTGGAGTCGCAGTTGGCGAAGGCATCCACAAAGCTTTCGCCCTCAAAGAAGCCGCCGGTGTAAATCATAGCCACCACGCAGCTGATAATAAGAACGATGACGGGAATCAGCAGGTCCAGCACCGTGCCTTTGGTTCCTTCCACCTGTTTGGAGTCTGCATACTCGTTGCCGGTTCCGCCAAACAAATCGCCCTTGTTGAGAGCCAACAGTTCATGGCGCCGCATGGAACCAAAGTCAATGCTCCAAAGGGTGATCAAAATCATCATGGCAATGGTCAGAAGGGCATAAAGGTTATAGGGAATCGCCCGCAGAAACATATTAAATCCATCGATAGAGCTGCCTTCGGGAACCGAGGAGGTCACAGCGGCGGCCCAGCTGGAAATGGGAGCAATGATGCAGATGGGAGCGGCTGTGGCGTCAATCAGATAGGCCAGCTTTGCCCGGGACACCTTATATTTATCGGTAACCGGCATCATCACGTTGCCCACCGTCAGGCAGTTAAAGTAGTCGTCCACAAAAATCAGCAAGCCCAAACCAACGGTGGAAAGCAAAGCGCCTTTTCGGGTGGTGATTTTCCTGGCGGCCCAGCGCCCGTAGGCGGCGGAACCTCCCGCTTTGTTCATCAAAGCCACCAAAATTCCCAAAATCACCAGGAACATCATAATGCCCATGTTGCCGGCCACTTCGCTGGTCAGCTTGTCGGTGATGGTGGTGACGGTGAGGACCGGGTTAAAGTTGGCGTAAAAGAGTCCGCCCGCCAAAATACCTACAAAGAGGGAAATATACACCTCTTTGGTAACCAAAGCCAGTACAATGGCCACAGTGGGAGGCACCAAAGACCAGATGGTGGCATACATATTGCTTTGGTACTCTTCCTGTGCGGCAAACACTGGAGTCGCAGCTACCGTCAGCAGGAGGATAGAGAGCATCAGGACGGATAACATTCTGCGGGTCTTGCTCACATACAACATCCTTTCCTATTAATACTTTAAATTACCAATAAACGTACCACATTTATTCATAAAATTCAAGGTTATTTCATAATTAGGCAAAAATTTGTAAATGACGATTTCCGTCCAAAACCGCAAAGCAGGAAGTATTGACTTTTCTTTGAAAAGTCGTATAATAATACTGTGTTTACGCGGGTATGGTTTAGTGGTAGAACATCAGCTTCCCAAGCTGAGAGTGTGGGTTCGATTCCCATTACCCGCTCCACATAAAACCGCTTGGTTGTGCGAAAACCGGCGGTTTTCTTTTTGCTCAAAGCGCCGCACAACACACACTGCGACACCCGTATTCCCCGCATCGTCCATTTTGATGCTAAGCGCTTGTCAGAGTGCAATTTCTAAAAACGAAAGGGGATTCTTTTGAGCATTCAGACGAGGAAAGTCAAAGCCATGGGAATGATGGTCGCCTGCTCTTTGCTGTGGAGCATGGGAGGACTGTTCATAAAGCTGCTTCCGCTGCCGGCCCTTGCCATTGCATCGCTGCGGAGCATAATTGCAGCCGGCGTCATTTTTCTGTATATGCGGGTGCGCAAAATCCCCTTTTGCTTAAACCGCAGCTCCTTCTTCATCGGCCTTACCCTAAGCATTACCCTCGTATGCTTTGTGGCAGCCAATAAACTGACCACTGCCGCCAACGCCATCATACTGCAATTTACCGCCCCCATTTTTATGGTGGTAATTTTGGTTTTGATTTACAAGCAGCATTTTCGCCGCGCGGATTACGCCGCCATCACTTTGACCTTTTTGGGCATCGCCCTGTGCTTTTTGGGAGAAACCGGAAAAGGCTCCACCTTGGGAAACGCTATTGCCATCTGCAGCGGGTTCACCTATGGGTGCATGTACATATTTTCGGGCTCCTCGGACTTCAGCACCCGAATGAGCGGAATTTTGCTGGGCCAGTTGATGAGCTTTGGCATGGGACTTCCCTTTCTGTTTCAGGTGGAAACCTTTCCCCCTACATCCCTTGCCCTGATTTTGGGATTAGGCGTTTTGCAGTTGGGGATTCCCTACCTGTTGATGTCCATGGCGGCCAACGATTGCTCCCCTCTGCACTGCTGCCTCATTTCGGTTATCGAACCCCTAATCTCCCCTTTTTGGGTCTTTTTGTTTTACGGAGAGCAGCCCAGCCCTTTTGCCGTGGTGGGCAGCATTTTAGTTTTGGTGACGGTAACCACGTGGAGCATCGGCAACGCCCGAGCGGAAGAAACCGCCGTAGGATAACGCGCCCAATGGTGCTGACGGAACATTTAAATATAGAGCATCGGCTTGGAGCACCGATGCTCTTTTTTAATTCCTATTAGGATTCCAACAGCTTGAGGGCGCAGGCTACAAACATTTCGGCGCCGATGGGCAAAATGTCCTCATTGGCGATAAACTTGGGATTGTGTACCAGGTACTCATACCCTTCTTCTTCCGAGCCGCTGCCAATCAGGAAGAAGGCGGTGGGGGCAATCTGCCCAAAGGCGGAAAAGTCATCCCCCGCCATCAAGGTGCGGGGCCGAACCAGAACATCCTCCCCGTACAGCTCTTTAGCGGTTTCCTGTACGATGCGGGTGACATACTCGTCGTTGATAATGGGGGCGTAGCCCTTCATCATCTCAATCTGATAAGTGGCGCCGTAGGCTTGGCAGATGCCCGAAACGATTTCCTCCAACCGCTTGTGAATAAAGGCGCGGACTCCTTCGTCCATGGTGCGGATGGTTCCCCCCAACTCCACCTTGGGCCCCAGAATGTTGAGGGAGGAGTCGGCAATAAAGCGGGTGACCGACACCACGGCATTGTCGTAGGGGCTGATGTTCCGGGAAACGATGCTGTTTAAGTTGGTGACAATATGGGCAGCCACTGTCACCACGTCGATGGAAGCCTCCGGAGCCGCGCCGTGGCTGCCGGTTCCCGTAACGTGAATGAGGAATTTGTCGGGGGAAGCGGTGGCCGTGCCGGGCCAGCAGGAGATCAGTCCAGTTTTAAGCTTGGCCAACACATGGGCGCCGATGAAATAATCGCAGTCGCTGACGGCGCCGGAATCCACAATGGCCTGGGCTCCGCCGGGAAATTGCTCTTCCGCCGCCTGAAAAATGAATTTGACGGTGCCGCAAAGCTGGTGGCGAATTTTGCTCAGTACGCTGGCAGCCCCCAGAAGAGTGGCGGTGTGAAAATCGTGGCCGCAGGCGTGCATGACGCCGTCGTGTACCGATTTGTACTCCACATCGGCCTGTTCCTGTATGGGAAGCGCGTCGATATCCGCCCGAATGCCCACCACCTTGCCGGGCTTGGCTCCTTTCAGAATTCCTACCACGCTGGTGTCGGCAGGTCGGAGAATTTCAATGCCCTCCATCTGCTCCAGGGCTTTGACAATGTAAGCGCTGGTCTCCTTTTCCTGATAGGAGACTTCGGGATATTTATGCAGGTGCCGTCTCCACGCCACCATTTGGTCTTTGTCCACATATTGTTTCCAATTCATACTACCGCGTCCTTTCCATGGTCAGTTGTCCCCTGCCCGCCCTCTTGAAAGGCGCTCCACAGGCGGCTCGGGCAAATAATAGGAATGAGGCCGGGGAGGATGGCATTCTCCCCGGCGTCATTACCTGATTCTATGGAGTCATGGGGGTAAGGGTAGGTACTTTTGCTGTGCACGGTCTGACCGTTCATACGCTCATGCCGTTGCCCGGTGCGCCGGGCTTAAGCAGCTTTGCCATTAATAGTGCAGCTGGTCCAGACGGTGCTGTACGCTGGGATAGAGCTGCAGGCCCTTCAGATCGCTGTGGCGGGCAACCGCACCCACCGCTGTGTAGAAGGGAATGATGGCGGCGTCGTCGATGATAATCTTCTGAACTTGTTTGTAAATTTCGTACCGCTCTTCAAAGGTACGTCCGGCGCGGCCGGCTTCCAGCATAGGCTCAATTTCGGGGTTATTGTATTTGCTGCGGTTGTTGGCAGTGCCCAAAGGACCGCTGGAGAACAGAGAGGGGAAGGTCGCGTTGGGGTCCACGCTGGAAGTCCAGCTGGAAAGGGCGATCTGGTGGTCGCCGTTCTTGGTGATGTCCAGGTAGGCGCTGTTTTCGATGGTCTCCACTTTGAGGTTGATGCCGGCCTTTTCAAAGTCGGACTGCAGAACCTGACCGATGCGGGCGCGGGTTTGGTTGATGCAAATCAGGCTCAGATCAAAGCCGTTGGGATAGCCCGCTTCTGCCAACAAGGCCTTGGCCTTTTCCACATCGTATTCGTATTGGGTGACTTCGGGCATGTAGTAGCGGTGACCTTCGGCAATGGGGCTATACAGCGGGAAGCCGTTTCCATTTTCCGCAATGGCAATGATGGCGTCACGATTGATCAGATGGCTCAAAGCCTGACGAACCAGCTTGTTGTCCAGAGGCGCTTTGGTGGTGTTGAGGTAAGCAAACTCCATCTTGGTGGAGGCGTACTCTTCCAGCGCCAGATCTGGATTTTTGCGAATGCGATCAAACTCGGAGCTGGGAACGTCCAGGATAATGTCCACTTCACCGGTTTCCAGAGCAATGGAGCGGGCGGCGTCATCGGTGATAATCCGCAGAATCATGGTGTCGTGGGCAGCGGGAACACCCCAGTAATCCTCAAACTTTTCCAGCACCACTTTATCGCCGGACATATAGGAAACAAACTTCAAAGGACCAGTTCCGATGGGGTTTTCATCCAATGTTTTGCCGGCGGCCTCCAGCTCTTCCACCGTCTTTTTGCTGACAATGCCGCAGGTGGGGTAAGCCAGGTTGGTGAGGGTCATAGAGGTGGCAGGAGTATTGAGAACCACGTTGCAGGTGTAGTCGTCAATAACGTCCACATGGTCGATGGCGGACACCATGGAAAGGGTATAGGTGGTGCCCAGGTGCCGCTCGATGGAGAACTTCACGTCGTGAGCCGAGAAGGGCTCGCCGTTGTGGTACTTCACATCTTTGCGCAGTTTAAACTGGATGGTGGTGTCGTCCAGAATCTCCCAGCTCTCTGCCAGACAGGGCTCCAGAGAGTCGTCGGGCATAATCCGGACCAGGGTATCGTAGATATGGCGTCCGGGAATGGTGGAAGCAATTCCGGTATAGCCATGAGGGTCGAAGGAGAGAATGTCCTGAGAGACACCAATGGTAATGGTGCTTTTACCCTCTTTGCTGTTGGGGGCAGAAGTGTTTGCTTCGCTGCCGGAAGTGCTGGCGCCTGCATTGGAGCTGCTGGCAGCAGACTGGCTGGTTGGTTTGGGCGCGTCGGGGTTGTTGGTGCATCCGCTTAAAACGCAACCAATTGACAGAGCAAGAGCGAGAGTCAAAATCAGTGCCTTTTTCATACGTTTCCTCCTATTTTTATTCCGCTAGAGCGCATGCCACAAAATGGCCGGGACTGACTTCCCGAAGTTCCGGTGTTTTGTTCATGCACTTCTCTGACGCATAATTACAGCGGGGTGCAAATCGGCACCCGGGTTTGGGGTTGATGGGCGACGCAAGCTCGCCTCTTAAAATAATCCGCTTTTGCGGATGGTCGATGTCCGGAATGGGAATGGCCGACAGCAAGGCTTGGGTGTAGGGATGCAGCGGCTTTTCAAACAACTCCGCCGTCGGAGCCTTTTCCACCAACTGTCCCAGATACATTACCGCAATATCATCGGAAAAATGGTGAACCACCGAAAGGTCGTGGGTGATAAATATGTAGGTCAGCCCGAATTGCTTCTGCAGCGTGGTCAACAGGTTGAGAATCTGCGCCTGAATGGAAACGTCCAGAGCGGAAACCGGCTCGTCGCATACAATGAACTTGGGCTCCATGGCCAGCGCCCGGGCGATGCCGATGCGCTGCCGCCGCCCGCCGTCCAGTTCGTGGGGGTAGGTATTGATAAACCGCTCGGCCAGTCCTACCGTTTCCATCAGCTCCAGCACCCGCTCCTCCCGCTTGCGGGGGTCGGTAATGATTTTGTTGAGCACCAGAGGCATGGCAATAATCTCGCCCACGGTTTTTCGCGGGTTGAGGGAGGCGTAAGGGTCCTGAAAGATAATCTGCATTTCTTTGCGCATGGCCCTCATCTGCCTGGGGGACAGGGAGAAAATATCCTTTCCCTCAAAAAACACCTGGCCGGAAGTAGGCTCCAGCAAACGTAAAATGGTGCGCCCCGTGGTGGATTTTCCGCAGCCGGATTCCCCTACCACGCCTAAGGTTTTGCCCTGCTCCACCGTAAAGGAAACATCGTCTACGGCATGGAGGGTACCTTTTTTGGTTTTAAAATATTTCTTTAAATTTTTTACTTCTAAGAGGGGTTGGGCCATCTGCTATCCCTCCCTTTCTGCAATGGTGACGCCGGTGCCGTTTTCGTAGGCCAGGCACTCCACAAAATGGGTGTCGCTGAGGTAGGTGGTTAACGGTTTGCGTTTGGAGCAAATTTCCTGTGCATGGTCGCAGCGGGGATGAAAGGGGCAGCCAGAAGGCAGGTTGGTGGGGTCCGGCATCAGCCCCTTGATGGGCTTGAGCATATCCTTTCGCCGCTTGATGTTGGGCAGGGAATTAAACAGCCCAACGGTATAGGGATGTTTGGTGTTCTTGAAAATATCCCGCAGGGTGCCGTGCTCCACAATCCGGCCCGCATACACAATGGAAACCTCATCGCAGGTTTCGGCTACAATGCCCAGGTCGTGAGTAATCATAATCATGGAGGTTTGGTACTTTTCCCGCAGCTCCTTCATCAACTCCAGCACTTGGGCCTGTATGGTCACGTCCAAAGCGGTGGTGGGCTCGTCGGCAATCAGCAGGGTGGGGTTGCAGGACAGCGCAATGGCGATGACCACCCGCTGCTTCATCCCGCCCGAAAACTGATGGGGATATTCCTTGGCCCGGTCGCCGTCAATGCCTACCAGCTCCAGCATCTCCCGCGCTTTTTTCTCCGCCTCTGCCTTGGAGACCTTCTGGTGAATTTGAATCACTTCGGCAATCTGGTCTCCCACGGTCAGAACCGGGTTGAGGGAGGTCATGGGATCCTGGAAAATCATCGAGACCTTATCGCCCCGGATGGCTTCCATCTGCCGCTCGGTATAGGTGAGAAGATCTTCTCCCTCCAACCGAATGCTTCCCCCCCGGATTTTTCCCGGCGGATCCTGAATCAGCCGGAGAATGGAAAGGGCGATGGTGGTTTTGCCGGCTCCAGTTTCCCCTACCAGGGCAAGGGTTCTGCCCCGTTCCAGCTTGAGATTGACCCCGTTGACCGCATGGACGATTCCATCGTCCGTCTCGTAATTGACAACAAGGTCCTGGATTTCCAGCACAGTATTGATTTCAGAGGTCTGTATTTCCATGGTGTTCCTCCTACTGCTTCAACTTGGGGTCAAGGGCATCCCGCAGTCCGTCTCCCAGCAAATTGAGGGAAAGGATGGTCAGGACAATTGCCATACCGGGGAAGAAACACATATGGGGTGCATCCCGCAGGTATTCCCTGGCCGTGGAGAGCATGTTGCCCCACTCGGGGGTAGGCGGGGAAATTCCCAGTCCGATAAAGCTTAAGGTGGAGACGTTGAGAACGCCGAAGGCAAAACTCATGGTCACCTGCACCAGAATGGGCGCCAAGCAGTTGGGAAGAATTTCGGTGAGAATAATGGTGGAGTTTTTGGCTCCAATGGCTTTGGCAGCCTCCACAAATTCGGTGTTGCGCAGACCGATGACCGAGGACCGCATAATTCGCGCGTAGGTTGGAATAAAGGAAATGCCGATAGCCAGCATCAGGTTAAAGGTGCTGGCGCCCAGCGCCGCCATGATGGTGATGGCCATGATGGTGGAGGGAATGGCCATAAAAATATCCACCATTCTCATAATCAGGTTGTCCAACCGCCCTCCGTAGAACCCGGCAATCGCTCCAAGAGCCCCCCCGATCAGCAGGGAGATGACGACGGAACCCAATCCCACCGCCAGGGAAAGACGGGAGCCGTGAATGACTCGTCCCAAAATATCCCGCCCAAACTCATCGGTGCCAAAGGGATGCTCCCAGGAAGGCGGAGCCATCCGGTTCATAAAGTTTTGTTCCTTCACCTTGGTTTCATAATCCACCAGAACATCGGCAAAGATGGAGACGAGAAGAATACAGCTGAAAATGATAAGCCCCAGAATGGCCGCTTTGTTTCTCCGGAAGCGCCTCCAAACCTCTGCCGCCTGGCTGCGCTTTTTATACTTTTTTAATTTGCTTGCCGGTTCGCTCACCAAAAATCCCCCTTATTTGTACTCGGCTTTGAGCCGCGGATCCACAAAGCCGTACACAATGTCTACCAGCAAATTGGCAATGCTGATGAGAATGGAAAGAATCACCACGCACCCCATCACCATGGGAATGTCCTTGCTGCGGATTCCCTCCAGCAGCAGTCTGCCAGTGCCGGGCAGGGTAAAGATGGACTCCACCACCACCGCGCCGCCAAAATTCCGCCCCAAAGTTAGCCCCATGAGGGTTATGACAGGCATAATGGCGTTTTTCAGCGCATGGCGAATCAGAACTTTGTTTTTCCGCACACCCTTGGCCCGCGCCGTGCGGATATAGTCCTGCCGGATGACCTCCAGCATGGAGGAACGGGTCTGCCGTGCCATGCTGGCGGCGCCGCTGGTGGCCAAAGTGATGGCAGGCAGAATATAGCTGACCAATCCGTGATTCAGCCCGCCGGAGGGCAGCAGGGAAAGTTTGACCGAGAACAACAAAATCAGCAGCAGTGCCAGCCAGAAGTTGGGGATGGACACGCCGATGAGACAAAGAATCATACTGGCCGAATCCAATAAGGAGTACTGCTTGGTGGCAGAGAGAATTCCCAGAGGAATGGCGACCACCACCGCAATCAGCAACGACAAAAAGGCAAGGCTGAGGGTGATGGGCAACCGCTCCATAATCGACGGAAAGATGGCCCGGTCGTTAAGGTAGCTGTGACCCAAATCCCCCCGCATAAGGTTCAGCATATATCTGCCGTACTGCAAAAGCAGGGGATCATCCAATCCAAGCTCTTCCCGCAGTTGAGCAACGGTTTCGTCGGTGGCCTCGCTGCCCAATATAATCAACGCCGGATCCCCGGGCGTCAAGTTGAGAATGAAAAAGATGATAAACGTGATGCCAACGAGGACCGGTATCATCATAAGCAACCGTTTCAAAATGTACTTATGCATACGTTTCCCCTCTCCCAATCATGAATTTTTTCGTTGTGTTATGTTTGATTCAAAATCAATGGCATTCGAATCGCTGCCAAACACGCAGTGAAATGTGGTTGTGCACCGCCTTCCCAAAGCTTCGAATACAACCGTCTTTGTCCTTTTCCTTCGAATGCTTGGGATAGATGCTGAGATTTTTTCAAATTTCTTCAACATCCGGCAAAATCCAATAAAAATTTTTTATTCCCCAACGTCAACATATCTCGCGTTTTCAACAAAAAATAACAATATATATCAAATATATAATTATCTTTGAAGAAATTTTCAGATCAACAATTTCAACTTACCGAAAAATATTAAAAAAAGTCAATCATGCGATGCTATTTTGGGGAGCTAGTTGATAATAAATTATATTATAATATAGTGATCCTGAAGTCTTCTGTCAAGAATAAAACATTCCAAAATATTTCAAAACTTTTATGAAATCCTGATATAAATATAAAAGAGATGTTAAAAAAAGAGGTCAGAAGCAGCGTTATTCACTGCTGTTCCTGACCTCTTTTAAGTAGCGGTAAACGGATGGTTCCGAAATTTTGAGCTTTTTTGCTATAAAACTAACCGTTCCCTTTATCTCAAACAAATTGTTTTCTTTCAGGATAGAGATGACTCGCATTTTATCGTCCTTGTCCATTCGGTCCACATCGCTGCAGCCACTTTCCTGCATGGCGTGGAGAAACATCGCCTCTAACGTATCGGAAAGGGGAAGCGCAAAGGCGCCGGCCGGGTTTTCCGGCTCGGTGTAATAGCCGCCGTCTATAAACAGCTCGCTGTTGATGAATCGCTGCATGTAGATGAAATCGGTGATATCCACGGTGACGCAGAGCAGCCCGATTACTTCCTGGTCGGTTTTGCGCCGGATGGGAAAGGCGGAAAACCGAAGGGTTTTATGGTCGTTGGTCAGCTTTCCGCTTTTGTTTGCCAAGAATTCGCCGGTTTCCTCGAGGAACTTTTGGTAGGCAAAGTCCATCATGCCATCTCCTACCTTGCGGCCGGAGATATGTCCATTTTCGATGGCGATGATAGAATGCTCGATATCGCTCAGATCATGTAACACCACCTCGCAGCGGGGCCCACCCACTGCGGCGATAAACCTCACCAAAGGGATATAGGATTCTAACAGTTCGCGGTCTTTGTCTTTCAACAACTTCTCCTCCCATCACTGGTTATTGCATATATTCCAAAACCCGTTTTGCCAGGGTTACTTTTGCCTGAGGCGAGGTCATCATCGT
>ENA-UPSA01000622-UPSA01000622.1-bioreactor-metagenome-genome-assembly--contig:-NODE-622-length-47646-cov-18.911769_pt1 | contig 47646 bp, 46 predicted proteins | sample MGYA00238183_ERZ773288 | MGnify/ENA primary metagenome ERZ773288 (study PRJEB29028, sample SAMN07631243) | bioreactor metagenome | isolation source: Switchgrass digestor | place: USA: Dartmouth... | reverse complement strand
CTCCCCCTAATTCTAAGTCAGATTCCGACCGACCGGTCGGTCGCTACATAATATAATATAACTATTTTTTTAGACTATGTCAACTGGTTCATATGCTAATAGGCGTTGAAAATATCACTTTTCTATATAAAGTTTTTCCTTCATAAACATGGTTTGACATCAAAAATCCTATCTATCTTTTTGATAAATAGGATTTAAACAAAAAAATATTTTAAATTACTTGTTTATACCCTCCATCTCATCAAACTCACTAGTTAGTTTAGAAATGGCACTGTCCTCTTTTTCTATATCAATATCAGTTTTACTAGTCTTTCTTATGTTTTTTAATGTAGTCACACCATATTTATTATATTCATCTAACATGTCATAATCCAAATACTGACTGAATTCATAGATTAATATTGTCAATTCCTCTTTGCTAATCTCATTTCTCTCACAAATCATTTCTATATAATTTCTAATATTGTTTGTTATGTTTATCTTCAAGTACTTTCCTACTATTCCTAACTCCCTGCCGTATATCTTGGTCTTATTGATTATGTTTTCTATTTCATTTACATATTTTTGAACTCTTAGCATATTTTCACCACCTCTTAATTATTTTGCAGATTTATAAGATTATTATGCTTTATTATGCATTTCGTAGTAGTACTAATGTTGAAAATTTGTCAAACATTTGACATTGATTATCTTAATTGTTTATACTATTTCTATAGTAAGTTATTCCCATTATCCCTGTTATAGCTTTTCATTCATTTACTTTACTATTCAGAATTATCTATGGATATTTAACTGGCACACATGTGTATTTATATTTTAATCTGAAATATTGATATTTTTATAACAATATAGTATACTCTATATGACAACTTTAATAAGGAGGTTTTAACCATGGTCATAAATGTATGTGTTGGAAGTGCTTGTCATTTAAAAGGTTCCTATAATATTATCAGCAAATTTGAAGATTTGATCAAAGAATATGGATTAGATGACAAAGTAGTTGTTAAGGCAGCATTTTGCTTAGGTCAATGCACAAAAGCAGTGTCTGTAAAAATTGATGATGGTCCAATTAGCTCCGTTAATGAAGATAACATAATAGATTTCTTTAAGGCCAATGTATTAAAGGAGGCCTAACAGTGGAGCTACTAAACTTTAACAAGGCAAATTGCAAACATTGCTATAAGTGCTTAAGGGTTTGCCCAGTAAAAGCAATAAAATTTAAAAACGACCAGGCGATTATTGTTGAAGAACGCTGCATAGCTTGTGGACAGTGTTTCATTACTTGTCCTCAGAACGCGAGAAAGGTACATAGTGACATTGAAAGTGTAAAAAAAGCAATTAAAAGTAATCTCAAAGTCATTGCCACACTGGCTCCTTCTTTCATAGGAACCTTTTCAATTGCAAATGGAGAGCAAATGGTAGGTGCTTTAAAAAAACTGGGTTTTTCCTATGTAGAAGAAACTGCTGTAGGGGCAGATATTGTTGCAGCTTTATACAGTAAAGAGCTTGAAAATAACAAGCTTAAGAATATTATAACAACGGCATGCCCTTCTTCAAATTTTCTAATTGAAAAATACTATCCTGAACTAATAGAATATATGATGCCTGTAGTGTCTCCTATGATTGCCCACGGAAAAGTATTAAAAAGCAAATATGGAGAGGACTCATTTGTAGTATTTATAGGTCCCTGTATTGCAAAAAAGGTAGAGGCATATGAGTTTCAGGATGATAATCTAATAGATGCATGTCTTACTTTTGAAGAGTTGGATATGTGGTTGAAAGAGGAAAATATTGATTTTTCCACAGTTAATCCAAAACCCTTTGATGGTAAAGCTTCAGATAAAGGAAAAAACTTCCCCGTTGGAGGTGGAGTATTAAATAGCTTTGTTAAAAAACAGTTTATTGATAGATATGATTTTATAAGCATAGATGGAGTTGAAGAATGTATCAATATTTTAAATACACTTAGGACTGAAAGCATAGAAGGAGTATGTGTAGAGTTAAACGCTTGTAAAGGGGGTTGTATTAACGGTCCTGGAATCCCAGATGATATACATAGTTCTTATATAAGAAGAAAAAAAGTTATGGAATATGCTGGTTTAAAGGAGAGTATACCCCCCATTGAGTCCCCTGATTATATTAGATCTATGAATTTTAAAAGGTCTTTTATGAATAAAGCCTTCTATAAACCTGAAGCATTAGAAAAGGATATAAAGGATATACTCAGGTCTATAGAAAAGTTTTCTTCTTCTGATGAGCTAAATTGTGGTGCATGCGGATATTCTACCTGTAGGGAAAAAGCACAAGCTGTATATGAAGGTATGGCTGAAACCAGCATGTGTCTTCCTTACATGAAGAATAAGGCTGAAAGGCTGTCCAACCATATATTTGAGAGCAGTCCTAATGCAATACTAATTATTGATGGAAATCTAAACATTGTAGAATTTAACCCTGTTTGTGAAAAGCTGTTTAAGGTAAAGGCTAAAGATGTTTTAAATAAGCCAATTTCAACAATTATTGATGACGATATATTTATAAATGTAAAAGCATATCAGAAGGATATTATTTCCAACAAGGTATACTACCCTAAATACAATGCTACATTGTTGCAAAATATCATCTACATTAAAGACGAAGATGCAATGCTGGTTATTATGACGGATATAACCTCTGAAGAAAAGAATAAGAAGGAACTAATGAAGTTGAAGGAAAATACTCTTAATGCTGCTCAGGACGTTATAGATAAACAAATGAGAGTAGCTCAGGAAATTGCAGGATTGCTTGGAGAAACAACTGCAGAAACAAAAGTAGTTTTGACCAAGCTAAAAGCTCTAGTTCTTGAAGATGGTGATCTAGAATGAATTATTATGTTGATATAGCATATAATAGCATGAACAAATACGGTGAAGAGCTTTGTGGTGATAAGGTAGAGATTATAAGAAATAATGACAGGAACATAATTGTTATGGCTGATGGACTGGGTAGTGGTGTGAAAGCAAACATTCTGTCAACACTTACTTCTAAAATTGCTGCTACAATGCTAAAGAATGGCGCAAGCATTGTGGAAACTGTAGATACAATAATACATACTCTCCCAGTATGTAAAGTAAGAGAGCTCGCCTATTCTACATTTACAATAGTAGAAATATGTGAAGATGGCAGTGTTTATGCTGCAGAGTTCGATAACCCCCCAATATTTCTTGTGCGAAACAGTGAGCTAATAAATATTGATAAAAATGAAATCACTATAGGAAATGCCTTAGTTAAAGAGTCCAAGTTCAAGCTTCAAAAAGGAGACTTGCTCACAATAGTAAGTGATGGTATCGTTCATGCTGGTATAGGAGGTGTCCTAAACCAGGGCTGGGGATGGAGCAGCATAGGCAAGTATTTAAATAGACTTTCACAGTATGAAAAAAGCGCAAGAAATATTGTAAACGATGTACTAGATACATGTCAGTATTTATATATAGATAAACCAGGAGATGATGCTACTGTGGTTGCAGTTAAAATAAGAGAACCAGAAGTTATAAATATGTTCACTGGACCACCTGAAGATGAGACAAAGGATAAAATGGTTGTAGAATGCCTAATGAATGAAAAGGGCAAAAAAGTAGTCTGTGGAGGAACTGCAGCTAAAATTGTTGCAAGGGAACTTAAAAAAGAGATAAAAACCAGTATGGATTTCATTGACCCTGATGTACCTCCTATTGCTAGCATAGAAGGAATTGATTTAGTTACAGAAGGAGTTTTAACTATAAGCAAGACAATTGAAAGGCTAAATATGTATCTTGAGTCTCCATACAGGGATAATCCATTTTATCGTTTATATAAAGAGGATGGTGCATCAAAGCTTGCAAAACTATTTATTGAGGATTGCACCCATTTAAATCTATGGATAGGTAAGGCTGTAAATCCTGCTCACCAAAATCCTGATTTCCCAATAAACTTAAGCATTAAACTAAAGGTAGTTAACGACTTGGTAAAGGTTCTAGAAAAGCTAGATATTAAAGTCAATATAAATTACGTATAGTAGAGGAGGTAGAAATAGAAATGGAAAGGAAATTTGAAAGCGATGTTCAACTCATCAAGTACGAAGTGTTAAGAGAAGTAGCAAGGGGTGCAATGAATGGGAATTTGAAAGAAAAAATAGATGAAATTCCATATATTATTGATCCAGGTCCAGAGCCAAGAACTAGATGCTGCATATACAAGGAAAGAGAAATAACTAAGGAAAGAATCAAGCTGGCAATGGGTGGAAATAAGGAAAATAAAAATATTGTTGAAGTCATAGATGTTGCCTGCGATAAATGCCCAATAAACAGATTCTTTGTAACAGAGGCATGTAGAGGCTGTTTAGCCCACCGCTGTAGTGAGGCTTGCCCAAGAGGTGCAATATATCATGTTTCAGGAAGATCCTATATAGACCAGAACAAGTGCATTGAATGTGGCAGATGCAAGGAAGCCTGTCCTTATAATGCTATAGCTGATGTTATGAGACCTTGCAGAAGAGCCTGTTTACCTGGAGCAATATCTATGGATGAGAATAAAAAGGCTACTATAAATAACGATAAATGCATTCAATGTGGTGCATGTGTAATACAATGTCCTTTTGGGGCTATTATGGACAAGTCATTTATTGTAGATGTAATAAATATATTAAATGAATCTAAGCATAATGATGAATTGCATGTTTATGCTGCAATAGCTCCTGCAATAGCAAGCCAATTTACCTATGCTAATATTGAACAAGTTGTAAGCGGTATAAAAAAATTGGGATTCTATGATGTAGTAGAAGTAGCCTTAGGTGCAGATATGGTATCCTTGCACGAAGCAAAGGAATTCTCTGAAACAGTTGGAGAAAAGAAAGTTGTAACTACATCCTGCTGCCCTGCTTTTGTTAACTATATAAGGAAGTATTATCCTCAACTTGCAAATAATATATCAAATACAGTTTCTCCTATGATAGCAATATCCAGATTAATTAAACATATTGATCCATATGCAAAGGTAGTTTTCATAGGACCATGTATAGCAAAAAAAGCAGAGGCTATGGAAGAAGAACTGAAAAGGGATATAGATTATGTTCTAACATTTGAAGAAATAGCGGCTATGATAGATGCAGCTGGTATTGATCTGGAAAGCTGCGAAGAAGTTCCACTAAATAATGCATCATATTATGGACGAATATTTGCACGAAGTGGGGGCGTTACAGAATCAGTGGCCCATATTATTGAAACAAAGAATATTGATATAGAATTTAGACCAGTTTACTGCGATGGCCTTAAAGAATGCGATAAGGCATTAAAGCTTGCTAAAGTTAACAGGCTGGAAGGAAACTTTATTGAAGGAATGGCATGTCAAGGAGGATGTATATCAGGTCCAGCAAGCCTTCATCACGCACCTAAGGACAAGACTGAAGTGGACAAGTACGGCAAGCTTGCTTTAGAAGAAAATGTTGACAGTTCTTTAAGGGTCTTTAAGATAGAGGATATAAATTTAGACAGGAAATAAAAAAAGGTGGTTGACACAAATAGGTCAACCATCTTTTATTATTTAAGCATCTCATTCTTAATCCTATTATAAATCTCATCACTGCTAAAAGGACTTCCATCGAATTTTAGTATTCTGTAATGTGAGCTATGAATAAACTTCCTTATCTGAAAATCTTATTTGAGTAAAATTATGGCCTCCTCTAACCCTGGACATATAGTCCCTGTATGTGAATACATGAAAACCGCACCTTTTCAATATCTTCTCCAGTATATTTGAAGACAGGTCAAGGCCTTGCCCTGCTGCTCCGCCTATCAGTATGGTACAGTCCATTTTACTCCCTCCATATAGAGATTATCTAAACTCATCCATTAACTTTTCCGCATCTAATGGGTTCAGTTCCAAATCCACAAGGGCTGGCCCCTCTTTTATGAAATCAAACTTATCCAGGTATGTTTCCTTTTCTACCTTGTACAATATGCCTATTGGAATCCTGTCGTCAAATTCCAGTGCCTTCTTCATGGCCTCTTCCTTATTGGTATAGTCGTAGGATTCAGGAAGATAATATACCCTGTTTTTGTACCAGGAGAACGTATTTACCTTGTTCCATACCACACATGGCTGAAGTATGTCTACCAATGCATATCCCCTGTATTTTATTGCTTCCTTCATAAGGCCTACTAAATGAGGTATGTCTCCTGAGAAGCCTCTTGCCACAAATCCTGCTCCCATAGTCAAGGCCAATGCCAGTGGCTTAACAGGCTCTACCTTTACTCCGTCAAACTGCAGAGTTGTAACCTGACCCATGGCTGTTGTTGGAGAGGCCTGACCTTTGGTCAATCCATATATCTGATTGTCATGGACAAAATGGGCTATGTCTATATTTCGCCTTATGGCATGTATAAAGTGGTTCCCTCCTTCTCCGTAGGTGTCTCCATCTCCTGATTCCACTATAACATGGAGGTTTTTATTGGCCATTTTAATGCCAATGGCTGGAGGCAAGGCTCTTCCATGGAGCCCATTGAATCCGTTTACCTTAATGTAGTGAGGCATTTTGGCTGCCTGGCCTATTCCTGATACGATGACCACTTCATGAGGCTTGATACCAAGCTCTTCCAATGCCATTTTCAATGCAGTCCTTATCATGTAATTGCCGCATCCGGGACACCAGGATGGTTCATATAGCTCATATTGACAACTCATTATAATACCTCCTTTATCCTTCTATATACTTCATCAGCGGTAAATGGCCTTCCATCGTATTTAAGTATCTTAACATCTGATTTTATCAATGCCTCTTCCCTTATAAGGCTGTCAAGCTGTGCTGTTGCATTTTGCTCCACATCAATTATTTTCCTTGCCTTTTTATTAAGCTCCAACAGCTTCTTCGTTGGGAAAGGCCATATATCTCCAAATACCAGTGTTCCAATTGATATTCCCTCATCCTTTAGATTTTCCACTGCCTCTTTTACTGCTCCATAGGTTGAGCCCCAGCACACTACCAGGTTTTCGGGGCTTTCATCCCCTATAAGCCAGGGTTCATTGATTTCCTCTTTCAGAAGTTCAAACTTCCTAAGTCTTTTATCCACCATCTTGGTCCTTATTTCTCCGCTTTCAGTTATATGCCCATATTCATCGTGCTCATCGCTATCCACCAATACTGTAGCACCTTCTATCTTTCCAGGGATTATCCTTGGGGATATTCCGCTTTCCGTAAGCCTGTATGTTTTGTATTCTTCTTCTATGGAGGATTGTATGTTTCTTTCTATACTAATATCCCTGAAGTTAAAGGGCTTTTTGGTTGTAACTCCATCTGCCAGGTGCTGGTCGCTTATCAGAAGTACTGGTATATTGTACTTTTCAGCTATGTTAAAGGCCCTTATAGTCTGGTAAAAAGCATCCTCTGTATCCCTTAATGCTATTACCATTCGTGGAAACTCTCCATGGCCTGCATGTATCATGAACCTTAAATCTGCCTGCTCCGTTCTTGTAGGGAATCCTGTTGCAGGCCCCGGCCTCTGTACGTTTATCAGCACAACTGGCACCTCTATTATTCCTGCAAGGCTTAAGGCTTCCACCATTAATGCAAATCCTCCTCCCGAGGAACCTGTCATTGCCCTTACACCAGCATAGGAAGCTCCTAATGCCATATTAAGTGCCGCCACTTCATCCTCTACCTGGTCAACTGCAATATTGAATTCATCAGCATGTCTTGCCATAAAATTCAATATGCCTGTTGATGGAGTCATGGGGTATCCGCAGTAGAATTTGCATCCTGCTGCTATGGCTCCTAATGCTACTGCTTCGTTGCCATTTATGAGTATATTGTTATCCTCTCTTATATCCAAATGGTATTTAGCGTCCATTAATCTGTATCCTTCTTCCAAAGCCTTTAAGTTGGCATTGGCGATTTCCTCATTAAATTCCTCTCTTATGACTTCGCTGGCTATATGAACTGGCACTCCCAGGTACTTTAATATGGCTCCCAATCCTATGGTATTTATAACCCTTGGATTCTTAAGCTTCCTTGCTGTATCTGAAAGCTTCAAATGGGTTATATCAGCTTCTCCTTTTATGGATTCATCTGCAATAATTATTCCCGTATCCTTCACCTTATGCTTATGAACCTTGATTGTTTCCTCATCCAATGCAAACAGGATATCAATATCATCTTTAACTGCCAGTATGCTTTCAGAGGAGATTCTTATGTTGAAAAAGTTGTGGCCACCCCTAATTCTTGACATATAGTCGCTGTAAGCGTATACATTGTACCCACAGCGCTTCATGGTCTTTTCAAAAAGGCTTGCAAAGGTATCCATTCCCTGGCCTGCCTGGCCTCCTATAATAAGGCTTAAGTCCATATCCTAACCCCCTTTGTTCAATATTACTTTAACTATATACCCCTGTTTTCCTGTAACAAACTTACTATATAGATATGAGTATTGCTTCCTCTTCTGAACCTGAAGTAGAATTCTATACAAAAAAAGAAATCCTGCTATTTAGGATTTCCTATTCATTATATGGCAAAAGTCCTGATGTTCTGCTTACATCCATTACAAACAATATGCCTGCTCCCGGCTTATCAATATTAAGCTTTTCCCTGATTGCATTTACAATATCATCAACTATGCTTTCATTTGCCAAAATTAATACTATGTCCTTCTCTGGCTCTATTTCAATGTTGAACAGCTTCTCCTTTTCATGAATTCCAGCGCCTCTTCCGTGGATTACCGTTCCTCCTGTTGCGCCTGCCCCTCTAGCTGCTTCTATGACTTCATCCGAGAGGCCCTTGTCTACTATTGTAAATATGGCTTCATATTTCATGCTATCTCCACCTTCCCTTACAGGATTTGGTATATACTTGCTATCCCTTAATCCGATTACATTAATTATAGGCATTGAAAAGGCTATGCCATGATTTGGCTTATCCAAATGGAATATTCTTGTCAGCTCTTCATGTAGAACATTCTCCATGCTTTCCTCTACTACCATTAAAACAATCTCTTTCCTCACTTCATCAAGACCCAAAAGCCTCAATATGTTGCTTCTTACCGTACCTCTTCCCAGGAGGAAGGTACCTCCATTTACGCCTAGCTTCTGGGATTCCTTTAGTACCTTGGTGCCTTTTCCGAAATCTACTATAACGCAGAATAGTTTATACTTCCTGTTCTCTGATGGTGTTGTCAAGGTCAACCCCCTCCTTTTTAGCTTTCAGTTTAAACAAATAGCCTAATATCTGTATGGCCACCAACGGGGTCATGGCTACCATTGCAATGACTCCAAATCCATCTATAAGCACATTGGCAGTTGGTATTGCTTCAGCAGCGCCCTGGGCAAAAGCCAGTACAAACGTGGCAGTCATTGGCCCTGATGCAACTCCGCCGGAATCGTAGGCTATGCCTACAAAAATTGGAGGAACCTTAAAACTCAGGAAAGCTGCTATTGCAAATCCTGGCAGCAGAAAATGCCAAAGCTTCAATTCCGGTATCATAATCCTGAGCATTGATGAGGTTACTGCAATGGCAATTCCAATAGATAGCGTTGCCAGTATCATTTTTCTTTTTATATAGCCTGATGTTACATCTTCCACCTGTTCCGTCAATACGTGTACAGCAGGTTCTGCCAATACTACAACAAGCCCCAGGAAAAACCCTATGGCTGGCAATGCCCACTTTACTTCCAGGGAGGCAATACTATAGCCCATAATTCTTCCTACTTCCATAAACCCTGCATTGACCCCCGTCATAAACAGCACAAGGCCAACATAGGTATATAATAGTCCCTTCAATATCCTGTTTCTATGTCTGCTATTTAGCTTGAACTTAACCCAGTTAAATATTAAAAACAATATAAGTAAAGGCAATAGTGTTATGGTTATTTCCTTCATCATGTGAGGAAACTCCTGGAGAAATGGCTGAAATATGCCCTTATGATATATAAACTCTTCAGCTTCTCCCTGGACATCGGTAACTCCCGCTATAACGCTCATAAGCATTACAGCTAATATGGGTCCTGCAGAAGCAACTCCTACAAGTCCAAAGCTGTCTTCCTCTGAAGTTTTTCCACCTTTTAACTGGGATACGCCAAGGCCTAAAGCCAATATAAATGGTGTAGTCATGGCTCCTGTGGTAGCTCCGGATGAATCTACAGAAATGGCTAAAAATTCTTCAGATACCTTTAACCCTAATATAAATATTATGAAATATACAAAAGTATACAACTTGTTCAATGGCTTTTCAAATAGAATTCTTAGAAGGCCTATGGCAACCATTGCCCCTACTCCTATGGAAACGACTATTAATATGGATGCTGCTGATATCCTACCTCCTGATGCATCATCAACCTGATTTGCAAGTATCTGTAAATCCGGTTCTGCAACTGTTATCAAAAATCCCAGTAAAAATCCTAGAATTCCTACTATTGAGACCTTATTGCTTCTGGCAACGGTTTCCCCCATCAGATTTCCAATGGGAGTAATGCCAATTTCAGCTCCAAATAGAAATATGCCAAGTCCCAGTATAACCATTAATGAACCAATTAAAAATCTGATGAACATATCCGATTCTATGGGAACCAGCGTGAAGTTTAACAATACTACCAGTATGGTTATGGGTAATACTGACATGGATACTTCTTTAAATTTACTTTTTAATAAGTTCATTGATTGCCCCCTTTCTCATTTATGTTTTTTCGTGAGTTAATCAGAAGTTGGATGAGATTAAAACTGTAAGATATGAATATCCAAGGAAGAAATATGTAACTAGGCAATAATAAAATTATATCATAAAGTATACAAATAGTAAACACTGTGTGTATTGATATTAAACTGAAAATTTCCAAGTATTTATTTATCTGCAATCTCTTATATTTCACTGTTAATGATATTTAAATAGCAGAAGTTAAGTCTGATGGTACCTTTACTATAGATAAAATCTATAGGACTTGTTGGAAACATTTAGTATTTCAATTATACTTTTTTAAAAAGGATTGTTAAAATTTAGATGACACAAATATAGTATAACATAAAAATAATGAGGGGGTATATAGATGAAGGAAAAAAGAGGCATTATTCTAACGGGAGCTATTATTGGTATTATTGCAGTATTACTTGTTAAATTTGGCAATCCAAAGAATATGGGCTTCTGCATAGCCTGCTTTATCAGGGACATTGCAGGAGGCATTGGATTACATAGTGCTCCAATAGTTCAGTACATCCGTCCTGAAGTAATCGGACTTGTATTGGGTTCCTTCCTGATTTCCGTTACAGGCAAGGAATTTAAAACAAAAGGCGGTTCTTCACCATTTACCAGATTTATCCTGGGAATGGCAGTTATGATAGGGGCTTTGGTATTCCTAGGATGCCCATTGAGGATGATACTTAGAATAGCCGGAGGAGACCTTAACGCTATTGTTGGCTTGGCAGGATTTGTAGTTGGCATATTTATAGGAATACAATTCCTGAACAAAGGATTCAGCTTGAGGAGAAATTACTCTTTATCCAGCTTTGAAGGCTATCTTTTCCCAATAGCAAACCTTGGATTATTCATATTATTAGTAGCAGGCTTTAGCATGCTAAAATTCAGCACAGAAGGACCTGGCTCAATGCATGCTCCAATATGGATATCGTTAATTGCAGGCCTTATAGTGGGAGCTCTTGCTCAAAGAACAAGAATGTGTACAGTTGGTGGCATAAGGGACATGATTATGTTCAAGGACAGCTATCTGATATTTGGATTCCTATCAATTCTGGTTGTTGCATTAATAGGAAATATAGCCCTTGGGTATTTCAACCTTGGATTTGCAGAGCAGCCTGTGGCTCATACAGACGGACTGTGGAACTTTTTAGGCATGGTTGTAGTAGGATGGGGTTCCGTGCTTCTTGGTGGCTGCCCATTGAGGCAATTAATATTAGCTGGTGAAGGCAATACGGATTCAGCAATAACTGTTATGGGAAGTCTAGTAGGTGCTGCCATAGCTCATAATTTCGGATTGGCATCAAGTACAGCTGGAGCTTCTCCAAACGGTAAAGTTGCTGTATTTGTCTGTCTGGCTGTAGTTCTTGCCATATCGATTGCAAACTGTGAAGCTTTTTCAAGTAAAAGAAGCCTGGGAAAAGCTAATAGTTAATTTGAAAGGAGAGAGATAAAATGGAAAGAATAGATGCAAGAGGCGTATCCTGTCCACAGCCTGTACTAATGGCCAAAAATGCAGTTGAAAAAAGCCCTCAAGAGATAGGAATTCTGGTAGATAACAATACTGCAAAAAACAACGTATCCAGATTTCTGACAAATAAGGGATATAAGCTGGAATATAGAAATGAAGGCGAAGATACTCTGATTATTGCGAGGAAATAATTATGAATGAATATATAGCAGTATTTTTCACCCATTCTGGAGCAATCAGGTTCGATAGAAAAGCAAAATCAAGCAATATAGAATGCCAGCTGATGCCCGTACCAAGAAAGCTCAGCTCCAGCTGCGGAATATGTGCCAGATTTAAATTTGACAAGGATGTAATGGAACTGGTGGATGATGAAGTTGAGAAGATATTCATCATTAAAGGCGGAAAGTATGAACTGGTCTATAGCGGAGATTAGATAGAAGAGAAATCCTTCCTTTCAGGATTTCTCTTTATTTTTTAATGCTTCCTTCAGGGTGTGCCATGATAGAACTGCACATTTAACCCTTGGAGGCATGTTTGAAATGTTCTTGAATACTATGGCATCCTCCAGCACTTCCAGTTCCTCATCATCAGTTATTTCCTTCTTTATCATGGATATAAAAATGTCTGCCAACTTCTCCGCCTCTTCTTTGCTCTTTCCCTTAATCAGGTCTATCATAATGGAAGTAGAAGCCTGTGATATGGCACACCCGCTTCCTGTAAAGGATGCATCCTTTATGGTACCTTCTTCATCACATATAAGCTCCAGTGTAATATCATCGCCGCAGCTTGGATTGTGCCCTCTTTCAGAACAGTTGGCATGATCCAGATGCTTCCTGTTATGCCCACTTTGGCTGTGCTCAAGTATCAGTTCCGTATAAAGCTCATTAAGATTCATAACCTAACCACTTCCTAACCCTTTTAAGACTATCTATAAATATATCCACTTCTTCCTTTGTGTTGTAGAAGTAAAAGCTTATTCTGGATGTTGCAGGGGCCTTAAGATACTTCATAAGGGGCTGGGCACAATGGTGGCCTGCTCTTAAGGCTACTCCACAAGTGTCCACTATTGTTGAGACATCGTGGGGATGGCAGCCTTCAAGGCTAAATGAAATTACCCCTCCTCTGTCCTTTAAATCAATAGGTCCATATATTTTAACATGTGGCATTTCCCTTAGCCTTTCTAATGCATAGGCTGTCAATTCCATTTCCTGCTCATTAATATTTTCAAATCCTATTTCCTCAATATAGTCAATGGCAGCCTTAAGCCCCACTGCTCCTTCCACATTGGGAGTGCCTGCTTCGAATTTTCTTGGAAGCTCTGCAAAGGTAGTTGTCTGTTCCTCCACATATTCAATCATGTCTCCTCCCATGAGGAATGGGGGCATCTTCTCCAGCAGTTCCTTCTTGCCGTACAGTACCCCTATTCCCATTGGCCCCAGCATCTTATGGCCTGAAAATACCAGAAAGTCTGTATTAAGGTCCTGTACATCCACCTTCATATGGGGAACGCTCTGGGCTCCGTCCACTATTGCTATTGCACCTTTGGAATGGGCATATTCTGCAATTTCCTTAACGGGAAATATGGTGCCCAGCACATTGGACATCTGCGCCAGGGATACTATCTTTGTCCTGTCTGTAATTTTGGTTTGTACCTCTTCCATGTCCAGCCTATATTCATGGTTTAAATATATATATTTTAATATTGCTTTCTTCATATGGGCAATTTTCTGCCAGGGCACAATGTTGCTGTGGTGTTCGGAAATCAACACCACTATTTCGTTCCCTTCATCTATGAACTTCATGCCATAGGAATAGGCTATGAGGTTTAGGGATTCTGTGGCGTTTCTGGTAAATATTATTTCCCTTGCAGATTTGGCATTTATAAACTGCCTTACCCTTTCTCTTGCATTTTCATATAGCTCTGTTGCTGAAACTCCCAGAAAGTGTGCCCCTCTGTTGGGATTTGCATTGAATTTTTCATAGTAGTCCTGCATTGCATTGAGTACAGATATTGGTTTGTGGGTTGTTGCTGCATTATCCAGGTATACAAGGGGTTTCCCGTTTACTTTTTGCATAAGGGTTGGAAAGTCTTTTCTGATTTCCTCAACATTGAAGCCTTTCATATTCTTTCCTCCACAATAAGCTTTCTAGCTAATTCATCCCTGACTATATCTCTCAAATCCTCCAGGGGAATTCTGTCAATAACTGGATTAAAGGATGCCTCAACTATTAATTTCATAGCCTCTTCCTTTGAAAAACCACGGCTCATGATGTAGAACAGCTTATCCTCATCTATCTTTCCTGAGCTGGCAGCATGTTCGCCCTTTACATCATCCTCCGTACACAATAAGAGTGGTACTGCCTTTGATTTCACGGTTTTATCAAATATTATTACTGATTCCCCTTCTCTTCCTTCAGACTTACTTGAACCCAGTTTAAAGTCAATGGTACCCTTAAATACCTTCTTTGCTCTATCCTTGAGAGCTCCCTTTACCTCAATATTGCTTATGCTTCTTCTTCCAATATGATTCATGTAATAGCTTAGGTCCAGCTCTCTATCCCTGTTTCCTATATATATTGAATATATGGCTGATTTTCCCCCATCTTTCAGGTTGGATATATAGTTTGTAACAGCTCTTTTGCTTCCAAATTCCACTTGTATGAAGTTAACCTCAGCTCTATCTTCTACAACTGCTATGTTAGAATCAAAGTGATTGGAGTTATCATTCATTCTCTGTATCTTTATAACTGTAACAGCAGCTCCAGGTTTTGCATATATTTTCATGGCACCATTATGGAAGGCATCTATGTCATCAAGTGTGCAGTAATCCACAACTATTGTAGCTCTGCTGTTTTCAGAGGCTACTATTATATTGTTGTCTATAACCACATCATTTTCCCTGTCCATTCCATATTCAATTCTTATGGGTTTCTCAATGTCTGCCCCTTTTTTAATATAGGCATATACTCCTGCATTATTGAGATTTTCCGCCATATCCACCATTTTCCCGGATACACCGTATTCTTGTTTTTCATTGTTTATCCTGCTAAGATGCTGGTTTATGGTAACAATATTATTTATGGACCCAATTGATATATTGTCATCATCCATTTCCTCAAAAAATCTCTTGCAAAAGGGCTTTCTGTCCTTTTCAATACACTCATCCAGCTTTAGATGGTTTACATTCAGCCACCTATAAGTTTTTATAGGAAGGGAGTTTAGTTCATCTTTAATTACTATCATATAATCACCCCTTATCCAATTGTGCCTTCAAGTTCCAGCTTGATTAGGTTGTTCATCTCTACTGCATATTCCAAAGGCAATTCCTTTGCAATTGGCTCAACAAATCCTCTGACTATCATAGCCTTTGCTTCCTCTTCGCTTATACCCCGGCTCATAAGGTAGAATATTGCCTCATCGCTTATTCTGCCTATTTTGGCTTCATGTCCAATGTCCACCTCATCATTTCTTATGTCCATAACCGGTATTGTATCTGACCTTGATTTGTTGTCCAGCATCAATGATTCGCAGGATACTGTAGATTTGGAGTGATGAGCATTTTCTGTTATAACCAGTGCACCTCTATATACTGCTACTCCACCATCCTTGGAAATGGATTTGGTGTTTATACTTGATGTAGTATAGGGTGCAGTATGGACTACCTTGGCACCTGTATCAAGATGCTGGCCGTTGCCTGCAAAGGTTATACCTGTAAACTCTGCCCTTGCCCTTTCTCCTTTCAATATGCTCATGGGATACAGCATTGATACCTTGGATCCAAAGGAGCCAGATACCCATTCTATTGTTCCATCCTTTTCAACAACTGCCCTTTTAGTATTCAGGTTATACATGTTCTTTGACCAGTTTTCTATGGTGCTGTACCTTAATCTTGCCCCTTCCTTGACTATCAGCTCAACACAGCCTGCATGAAGGTTGTTTACTGAGTACTTTGGGGCAGAACAGCCTTCTATGAAATGAAGGAAGGCTCCCTTTTCAACTATAATAAGCGTATGCTCAAACTGGCCTGCTCCTGGAGCATTGAGCCTGAAATAGGACTGCAGAGGTATATCCACATGTACTCCCTCCGGTATATATACAAAGGATCCTCCTGACCATACTGCTCCGTGCAGTGCCGCAAATTTGTGGTCGCTTGGCGGTACTACAGTCATGAAGTGCTTTCTTATTATGTCCTCATATTCCCTGACTGCAGTTTCCATATCTGTATATATGACGCCCTTCATGGCCAGATAGCCTTTAAGGTTGTGATAGACTACTTCCGAATCATACTGGGCTCCTACCCCAGCTAGGGATTTGTGTTCAGCCTCCGGTATACCCAACCTTGTAAATGTCTCCTTAATGTCCTCTGGCACATCCTCCCAGCTGTACTTCATATCAGTTCTAGGCTTTACATAGGTAACAATGTTTTCTATATCCAGTTCGTCAATATTTGGCCCCCAAACAGGCACATCCAGCTTGTTATAGATCTCCAGGGATTTAAGGCGAAATTCTGTCATCCATTCTGGTTCATTTTTCTTTTCTGAAATCTCTCTTACAATTTTTTCTGTCAATCCCTTTTCTACCTTATAGCTGTATTTAAACTCATTTCTGATATCGTATATCCCACGGTCTATATCTTCCACATAGGTCTTTCTGCTTATATCCACATCCACCACATCCTTCTAGTTCTTAAAAGATTCAAAACCTTCTTTTTCAACGATATCTATTAAGCTTATATCGCCGCTTTTGACTATTCTTCCATCAACCAGGAAATGAACATAATCTGGATTTAAGTATTCCAATAGATTGTTGTGGTGAGTAATTATTATAATTGAATTCTCTTCCGACTTGTGTTCCTTTACTCCCTTTGCCACAATCTTTACTGCGTCCACATCCAGCCCTGAATCCGTTTCATCCAGTATGGCAAGCTTTGGGTTAAGAATAAGCAATTGGAGAATTTCGCTTTTCTTCTTTTCGCCTCCTGAAAATCCTTCATTTAAGTACCTTTGAGCATATTCCTCCTTCATCTCCAATAGCTTCATCTTTTCCTTCAATACCTTCTTAAATTCCATTACCTTTATCGGTTTATCCTCTATGGCCATCTTTGCAGAGCGCAAAAAGTTCTCCACTGTTATTCCAGGAATCTCCTCAGGATACTGGAATGACATAAAAATCCCCAGCTTTGCCCTTTCATCCACCTTCATATCATTTAATACCTTTCCTTCGTATACAATTTCTCCTTTTGTTATTTCATACTTTGGGTTGCCCATCAGTACATTTGCAAGAGTCGATTTGCCTGCTCCATTGGGCCCCATGATTACATGAACTTCCCCTCTATTAATGTCAAGATTCAATCCTCTAAGTATCTCCTTATCTCCAACTTTTACATGTAGATCTCTAATTAATAAAAATTTATTTTCCATAACCATGCTCCTTATCATTTAATTCCTACTATTTTACTATACTTTAAGAATATCATATATTACTTGCGTTCGCAACTATTTTTTTAATAATATCATTGTATAATAAAAAAGGACATACTGATGAATCATCATCAATATGTCCAGACTATTCACAGCAGCCCTTTGTACATATGCTACATCTGTTGTTTTCAACATTGGCATGGCCTATTTTCTTAAGTATATCTCTTAGTACCTGTCTTTCAACCTTTGTCAATTTTCCCAGCAATATATTCTCCCATTCATCTATCAGCCCTAGTATCTTCGGCTTTATTTCCAAGGCCTTTTCAGTAAGATATATTCTCTTTATCCTCTTATCCTTCTCATCCTGCTTCCTTATTACATACCCCTCATCTTCCAGCTTCTTTATGGCTCTTGTGGTATTTGCTCCGTCTATGCTTAAATAGGATGAAAGCTCCTCCTGGCTTATGCCATCGCAATAATAGAGCTCTAACAGGAACATAATCTGCCCGCTGCCAATATCGTACTCCCTTAATCCTTCATATACATAGCTTAAATAAAGCCTGTGAAAAACTGAAAACCACCTGCTTATGTAGTCGTCAGGGCAATTTTTCAAAACCTTCTCCTCCCGTTTTTTTCTCAGTATACCATAATTTACTTGTTTTCGCAACTATCTTTTGTAAAAACCAGGGAATATATGTCCCTTCTTCTGTGCTTTAGAAGTGGCAGCTCATTTCTTACCTTGTTTACATAGTCGAAATCCAGTGTTACAATCCTATATCCTTCCTTTTCGTCCATTCTTTCAATAACATTTCCCCAGGGGGATACGGCTATGGAATTACCATAGGAAATATAAGGAGCGTTTAAATCCCTTGCAGGGGCTACTCCAATGGTATATACCTGATTGTCCAATGCTCTTGATCTGAACATTATTTCCCAGTGGGCAGGACCTGTGGTCATGTTGAAGGCAGCAGGAACTATTATTGCCATTGCACCTTTTTCCACCAGTATTCTTCCTACTTCTGGAAACCTGAAGTCGTAGCATATACAGAGCCCAAATTTTCCAAACTCGGTGTCGAATACGTTTAAGCTATTCCCTGGCGACAGTGTATCAGATTCCTTAAAATACTGCCCTCCTTCAACATCTATGTCAAAAAGATGCATCTTCCTGTGCTTTCCTATTCTTTTCCCGTTTCTATCAAATACAAAGGAAGTATTGTATACCTTATCTCCTTCCCTTTCCGGTATTGACCCTGCCACCAGGTATATGCCATTTTCCATTGCCATCTTAGAAAGGAATATTACAGTTTCACCATCTTCCTCTTCCGCATATACAGGAAAGTTATCAGTTTTATATGGACAGTTGAACATTTCGGGAAGCACAGCCATATGAGCTCCTTCATCAGCCACTTTCCTTATGTATTCACCTGCTGTTTCCAAATTCCTCTTCTTGTCCTCATCAACTTTCATCTGAATCATTGCTACTCTTACACTTTTCATATAATTCCCCCTCGATAATATGATAATAAATACTCAAATGCCATTTTCACTTTTGTCCAATTATTCCATGAAATACAATTGCCTTCAATAAGCTGGTAATGCAAAATTTACATCCCGATATTACTTAAACTTATACCCGCTTAAGGATAGCAATAACTGTGAAGGCAGGTAATATAGCCACATGGATACAGATGATATTCTGTATAAAAACCCACTTGTGTTAAAGGTGCCAAGTACATTATAAAGAGCAACATTTATATCACACAGCAAGAAAAGCACCATTCCTAAGGCCATCATAGCGCCATTTGGCTTTGGAAAAGCTTCATTAACAAATGCCTTTACTGCCTTTACTACACTAGTTATAAGGCATATGCCATAGAACAATGCCAATGGAATTAACGCTGGCAATTCTGTAATGAGATTAGCTATGATATATGCCATAAAAAGCGACAAAAAGCATATGATGAAGTTTCTCACAGTTTTCTTACTGTTTCCAACATCATACCTGATGGAATATGTAATCTGAACTATGGAGAAGATGGCAACTCCTACTTCATAGTAATTATCTATAATTAACAGAAAAAGATCAGCCAAGCAAGTCAAGAAAAGTCCAATATGAAGAAGCCAAACATTCTGCAGGTTAAAATAATTATTTCTGGCAAATAGGGATAAGCCTAAGCAAAGTAACATGCATATATATTTTAAATTTGCAGATAGACGGTAAAGCTGGCTATTAAACAGGTCTATATATAAGAATGTGAAATATAGCATTATGATTAAACATATCAAAGCTATCATTGCTTTTGGCATATAAGCTGTTTTTCTCATTTTATTCTCCATCAACCTTTTAACATCTTACCCAGTTTTAATTTTCACCTGATGGCTTTACTGTAATATTGCTTATTTGAACTCTGTTAAAGAGCCTTATTGGCAATACGCTGTTTCCCAATCCGCTGTCTATATAAAGCATTGTGCTGTCAAATTGAAATGTTCCCTTGTCGTATTCGGGAAAAAGCCCCTGCCCTGGAGCTACTATTGGTCCTATAACAGGAAGCCTAACCTGCCCTCCATGGGTATGCCCTGATAATATAAGGTCTTCAATTCCTGATATATAGGATATGACTCTATTTGGAGAATGGGATAGCAGAAGGGTAAAATTGTCATCTACTCCCTTAATTGCAGCTAAATAGTCATCTTTAGAAGCAAAAAAGCTTAAGCCTATGATATTTATCCTGTCTTCATTAATCCTGATAACTGTATTCTCATTGTCAAGTACAATAACCCCCATATCCTCCAATTTTGATATAAATTCATCTCCGCGGGTATTTCTAAGCTCATGATTTCCTATGACGAAGAATAAGTTTTTATTCAATTTATATATACTCTGTATAAATTCCAATACTTTATCAATATCTTTTGTTTTATAATCTATCATATCCCCGGTTAATACTACAACATGAGGAGAAAATCCTTTAATCTCATCTAACAGTTTATCCATATCTATCAGGGTATTTCCGTGATAATCTGTTATTTGAGTGATTCTCAGCTCCTCAGTCAATTTAATGCTATTAAAAATTGGTCTATTAACGTAGAACCTGCTTATCTGTATGTAGTTATATATAAAAAAAACTATTAGAAATATCACCGCTATTATCAATATCTTCATACTTCACACTCCACATAAATTTGATAATCTTTTTTTATAGCCATACCCATTTTTTCCAGTTATTATAGGCTTAACTTCTATTATTATATCACATACTTATAACACCATAAAATGGTTAAAATAAAAAACTCTGAGAATTCCACCTCCCAGAGTTCTTATATTTTCCCCTAATATGTTTAAGCACTAATAACTTTTCTAAATTTCCTTATCCTTCAAAAGTATTTTAGTTTCCAAAACAGATTCATCATATAATTTTATATCTTCTATGCTTTCTATTTCATCAATCATGTATCTATTTAACACATATTCATTGAAAAAAACATTGTCCCAATATGGAAAATAAGAGGAATGCTGATAGTATAGCTTATAGAATTCTCTAAATCCATGTCCACCAAAAACATTAGTATGGCAATCATTTGTAGTTAAATGAGCTTCCAATATGCCATAATAGGATGCATCCATTGCAGATACATGAAATTCATCGCTGCTGTTGTATATTCTTTCCAATGTAAATATTGAGAGCAAAACTGCCAAATAGTAATAATGACTTTTCGCTTCTGCCTTCTAGTCATATTACTCCTCTCCTTTATTTACAATGCTTAACATATCTAATATAATTGTAGCATCATGAAAAATATAAAAATAAGAACTCTGAGAACCACCAGATCTCAGAGTTCTAAAGTTTTATCCTAATGTGTTTTACAGGGTATAGCTTGCTGCATTGATAACCTTTGCATTCTTATCAAATATACCGGATTCCTCCAGCATCTCTCCAAGGCTGCCTTGGCTGCCCTTTCCACTGCCATTAATATATCCAACATCCTCTGATACAAGTTCAACAGCGTATTTTTGCTCCTTACTGCAGTTAATATATCCACAGTCAATGAACTGCAGTTTTTCTTGGATTTCATCAGGAGTTATATCATCCTTTACAAATACAATCCCGCAGTCTAAAACTGCAATGCCTTCTTCCTGTTTATCCAACATACTTTTATCTATAGTAACATTGCCTCTGTCTTCTATAATAAAGCCCTTTATTGTCTTCATATCTTTATATTCCGGATTTATAGCCATGAACTTATCCTTTAGTCTATTAGAAACTAATACATTTCCGTTCACCTTAAGCCCTACTAGCTTATTTAAAGCGTTTTCGCCTTCCAGGCTGATTGTTAAATTACCATCTACGTATAACCTGTCGCCATATTTTCTTATTAAATTATCAGTTAATACATGGCTTGCAACATATTTATAACCGTCAGGTATTACCTCAATTTCTACATCTTCATCAAAAAGAGATAATGCCTCTTCTAGTAAGCGTTCAGCAATAACAGCCTTCTTAGTGACAAATTTAACACCATTATTAACAAGGGGTGTTATGTCTAAATTCTCATCTGGAATAACTACTTTATTCCTTACATAATATTTAGTGCTCTTTGCTCTCATAATGAATATTTTATCCATGATAAACTTGCTTTTTAGCTTAACTGCATCTGATGGATAGGTTTCAACAGTCCCATTTACCTTAATTGCTGGCAATTTATCCTTTATGTCTGATGGACAAGATACCAACCCGTTTACATGAATGGAAACAAACTTCTCCAATACCTCCTGTGAGCTGGTTTTAATATCCAAAGTGCCATTTACCACTAGAATAACAGGCTTTGATAATATTGTGCTGTCCGTAATCTCATAGGTTCCATTTTGAACCATTACCTCTGCATCCTTAGAAGCCTCAATTACATCTGAAGCGTTCATGCTTACGTTATATCTTGATATAAGCTCATTTGTCTCCTTTGATACCAGCACAGTTGCTGCATTTATTTGTATGCTGTCATAGGATTCCAGCACTGCCTCAGAAACATTTCTTGCGTCACATACGGCAGTATTGATTAACAGTTTTTTCTTTTCCATAATATTAACCACCCTTTCCTCTTTGTTCAAAATAAATTTTAGCCATTTTCTTTCTTGCTGACGACAGCCTTGACCTTACAGTTGATGGAGGTATATCAAAAATACTGCCTAATTCAGCTGAAGAATATCCCTCAATATATCTCATCCAGAACAGTGTTCTTTCCTCACCTGGCAGCTGATTGCATAATTGCTTCACTATTATCTCGCTTAAATCATCTTGTCCTATTAAAGGAAATTCAGGTTGAGGTTCCTTTGCTATTCGCCTTATCTTATCAATGAAGATATTCTTTGCTGTTCTGTAAAGCCAAGATCTGCACTGCCCTTCAGTCAATTCATTAAGAATATGTGCATTCTCCAACGCTCTAATGAAAGTCTCCTGTACTATATCCTCTGCAATTGAAGGATTATTACTGGAGAGGTTTCTGCAGTACCATAACAGGCTGTTATAATAATTCTTATATAGTTTATCTATCAATTTCTTACCCCTCCTTTAAATCCTTTCACCTATTAAACGAATGAGAAGAGGAAAGTGTTGATAAAAAAGACATCTTTTTTGATGTCTTTTTGCTCTATTTAGGATTACATATTCCGCAAGGCTCATAGCCCAGCTCTTCTGCCTCTTCAACAGTATCAAACCATATTTCATTTTCTTTCAGTATTCTTTCTGCCAATCTGCAGGTAGGATAGTGATATTTATTGGAATCTATGCTTCCAACATATTTCCCTTCAGCTTTCACAGTCCCTGTAGCACTGTCAGATGTTTTATCTTCCACATTTTCGCCATTAAAAGTATTGTTTTTCCAGAATCCTTTGTTTTTTTCCCGTGCTGTTTTCTGTATTTCAGTGAATTCTTCTACGTATTTTACGTTTGGAGGATATGTGGCAACTCTTGCATAGCCTTCTTCCAGTAGAGTTTTGTTAAACATTACTCCATTCAGGTAAACATATGCTAATAGCCTGCCGTACTGGTCCCTTTCCTGAACGTCAAATTCCAATACTACTTCTTTACCTTCCAACCTGGATTTAGTAAATTCATATGCAGTTTTTCCTTCAGGTAGATTCCTGCTTACATCAGGATGAACGCTTTCTGGAGTATCTATTCCTATTAGCCTTACCCTTTCATCTTTGCCATTGAAATTCACTATTATCGTATCTCCATCTACTACTCTTACAACTTTTGCAGTAATGGTCTCCTTCTTATCATTTATGCTTGCAGTTCTTGTAGCCTGATTCCATTCCACTTCCTTTCCCAGCATTTCGGCTACTGCTCGAAGTGGCACATATGTAGTTCCATTATATAGTATATTATCTGCCTCAACCTTCTTCCCGTTAACTTCCAGATTCACTGAGTTAAACAACACTTCAATAGTCTGTTTCACGCTTTCTGAGTAAGCAGCACTGCTTATTAGTATTACTGTTGCAATTACACCAATTATAAAACCTTTCAATTCCTTTTTCATGCAAATTCCTCCTTCTTTTGAATTATAACAAATAGTAAGAGTTTAACCAAGTATACGTTGAATTAATTATGATATTAAGGAGTTTAGTTATGAATAATAATGATAAATTATTTGAATTAATGACTATAATGTATAACGAAATGCATAGTGAATTTAAGAAAATTAGGGAGGAACTAGAAAATGCTAAAAAAGAATTAAAGGATAATATCAGCAGCGTAAGAAGTAAACTCAAGGATTTTAGATAAGAAACAAACACCAGATTTGATGCTTTAGAGGGCAAATTAAACGAAATGGAAGCAATTAATGGAAATTGGCGCACCCTGAGGGACTCGAACCCCCGACCAACTGATTCGAAGTCAGCGACTCTATCCAACTGAGCTAAGGGTGCGCATTAAGTTACATTTTTATTATAAATCAATTTCAACCTATATACAAATATATTAAAATAGTTTTATTTTGGAGCTATATAATTGCATAAAAAAATTGGCTTTCGCCAATTTTATTTTCATTGGTGCGGAAGAGAGGACTCGAACCTCCACGTTTTTGCAAACACTAGAACCTGAATCTAGCGCGTCTACCAATTCCGCCACTCCCGCACATTTATGGTGACTCATCGGCGACTCGAACGCCGGACACCCTGATTAAAAGTCAGGTGCTCTACCGCCTGAGCTAATGAGTCGAAACTACAATAAAAATGGGGTGGATAATGGGACTCGAACCCATGATCTCCAGAGCCACAATCTGGCGCCTTAACCAGCTAGGCCATACCCACCACAATTATTCCTGGAGCGGATGAAGGGAATCGAACCCTCATGGCTGGCTTGGGAAGCCAGTGCTTTACCACTAAGCTACACCCGCATAATTCATTCGCTGACAATATAGAATTATAGCACCATATTTTATATTTGTCAACAGGTGTTTCTAAAATTTTATTTTTTCAATTGTCATGTCTATGGTATCCTTTATATTTATTATACCATAAGTTTTGGATTTATAAAAGCCCCTTGGATGGGTAGGGCTTCCCGGATTCATTACAAATATGCCTGCATCCTTAGTTATCATAGGTACATGGGTATGTCCATATAATACTATATCCGCCTTTAATTCCTCTGCTCTATATAATAAATTCAACACTCCATGTCTTACGCCATATCTGTGTCCATGAGTCATAAATATTCTCTTTCCTTCTATTTCAAGAACTTTGTCATCTTCATATCTTTTATTAAAAAAATCCCCGTTGCCTCTTACCATTTCCACCTTGATTCCAGTTTCCTTCTCAATTTTTTCTCCGTCTTCCACATAATCTCCCAGATGCAATATAAGCTGGGGCTTTTCCATATTCTCTATAACCTTAACTATCTCATGGATTGCTCCGTGAGTATCACTTATTACCAGTATTTTCATCCTTACCATCCTCTAATATATTTATTATTTCATTCCTTATATTATACAGTGCCCTGGCTCTATGGCTGATAGTATTTTTTATTTCCTCTCCAAGTTCAGCAAAAGTCCTTCCATATCCTTCTACTATAAACAATGGGTCGTATCCAAATCCACTGCCTCCCTTTTTCTCAAAGCCAATGTGCCCCTTGCATTCTCCCCTGACAGTTATTGTCTCCCCATCTTCTGTTATAAGAGCAATAACTGTAATAAAGGTTGCAGTTCTCTTTTCCATGGGAACTCCCTTTAATCTGTCCAGTAATTTTGCTATATTCCTTTCGCTGTTTCCATCAGGACCTGAATATCTTGCTGAGTTTATGCCAGGCTCTCCATTTAGATAATCTACAAAAAGGCCTGTATCATCAGCCATTACCATTCCATCTACCTTTTCCCACAGTGCTCTTGCCTTTATTATGGCATTTTCCTCCAGGGTTTTCCCATACTCTTCTATATCAAAATCCTTAAATCCCAGCTCATCCTTGGATATTACCTCTATTGGCAAATCCTTTAATATATCCTTTATTTCCCTTACCTTATGTAAATTTCCTGTTGATAGTATAAGCCTTCTTCTTTCCATGTCCTTCTCCTTGTGGCTTTTTTTATATTATAACAAAAATTCATCTACGGTATATATAATTTTCTTAAAAAAATACCTCCAATGAGACAATCCAGTTAATCAGACTGTCTGATTTGGAGGCATCATTCCTTTAAGGCAGTTTAGTATTCATTTGCAAAGGTTGGTATAGTATCATTTATGTACACATCTAATCCTGCATCTTCTAAAGTTTTCCCATCAATTAACAGCTCTACTTCCTGTATATCCTCAAACTGGCTTAAAGTAAGGCCTATATTTCTAACCATTCCGTTTAGCACCACATCAATATCTGATGGATAGTCAGTATCAAAGGAAATATCCACATATGCTGTTCCGTTGCTTACATCTACTCCATGGAATGTTACTCCCTCAGGAATATCTGAAGTAAGCTCAAGTTCAGATGGAGGCCCATCAAATAGAAGCTCCAATGCAGTGTACATATTTGGCACTGGTGCAAGAGTAGGAATGGTTACAGGTACATAGTATTCGAAGTTTTCTTCATAGTTTTCTCCTTTATAATATACTACCACTTTGGAACCGGATTCAATTATATTGCCTGTAAGGTTTATATTCCCCCTCTTGAAAGTTCCAGATGTAGCAGTTCCATGGGTAAAGGTAGGTACTGTCTTACCTTCTACCAAAAATTGGACTTCCTTTATGGTTGGAAATTCAGTGAGAGTATATACTACTCCATCTATCAGGTTTTCTTCATCCTCTTTTGACTCCACATTCAATACTTCCCTGCTGAAATCCACCTTGCACAGCCCGGTATCAGGGTCTATAGCCATTCCCAGTATTTTGGTGCCTGAAGGAATGATAGGGTACAATCCAATGCGGCTTAAGCTCTCCCTTAATTCAGGAGTATCTATCATATTCCTCAATGCAAGCTTAGCTATTCCTTCTTCCCAGGGAATTCGCCTCATAACCGGTACAAGCAGACCTTGTTTATCTTTAAAGTACAATACTGTTTCCCTCATGGAATCATCATCTGAAATATCAAATTCATACTCATCATCTGACCTTATTATCTCAATATCATCACCTGTTAAAATGCTGGAATCTTTATCCTTGCCAAAATCCAACAGCTTAAGGCTGAAGCCTACTGCCAATACCAATATTATAGCTAGAACTGGTATTATAATTTTATTTTTATTGACCATTCCTTACCCCCCTACTTATTTTTACTACATTATATTAGGGGATAAGCAATACTATGATTACTTTCTTTTTACTGTTGAAAAATAGCCTCCACTTATTGGACTTATTGCATTTGTAATGATAAAGGCATCGGGGTCATATCTAAAGACTATTTCCTTAAGGCTGCTTAGATCCTTTCTGTTTATTACTACATTTAATATGTCCCTTGAGCCTTCTCTACCCTGGCCTAAGATTTTGGTAACTCCAAATCCGCATTCTCTTAGTTCATCTATTAATTCCTGATTATCCCCCTTTTTAAGTATTATTTGAGCTGACAGGTTCCCCAATGCAATTTTGCTTTCCAGTGTAATGCCAACGTAGTTTCCACATGCAAATCCCAGCCCATAAGCAAGCAGATTGCCTATATTGTCCAAATTGCTTACTACCTGATTCAATGCGCTTACATATATGATTATTTCAAAAAAGCCTATGATTGCTGCATAAACCTTTCTCCCCTGAACAACCATAAGGGTCCTGAAGGTTGCCAGTGTAACATCTATTACCCTGGCAGTAAATATTATCAAGTATCCCAATACTGCACTCATATTTCCCTCCATATACTTATAGCGGAGATAATCTCCGCTATTGTTCATTAAAATATTTTTCAATTCCCTTTACAATTGATTCCACAATTAAATCCTGATAAGCCTCCGTCTGAAGCTTGGCTGCCTCTTCCTTGTTTGTCAAAAAGCCCATTTCAATCAATGCTGCAGGCATCTTCGTCTTTCTCAGAACTGCCAGTTCAGGCCTTTTAATTATTCCCTTATCCACTGCTCCTGTACCCTGGATTAACGCATCCATTATAGCCTTTGCCAGCGGATAATTATCAGTTTCCTTTACATCTGAGTTAAACGCAGGGCAGTACAATACCTGTATTCCTTTTATATCAGGATTTGATATGGAGTTGGAGTGAAGGCTGATGAATATATCAGCATTGTTCCTGTTGGCTATTTCTGCTCTTTCAGTTAAATCAACAAATACGTCCTTATCCCTTGTTAATATTACATTGTAACCTTTTTCACTAAGAGCTTTACCAAGCTTCAATGCCACAGCCAGGTTAATGTCTTTTTCCTTAACTCCATTTGGTACTGTGCCGGGATCATGTCCGCCATGGCCTGCGTCTATTACTATAGTTCTGTCATAAGGTTTTACTACATTTGATTTTACAACGCATAAAGCTATTTCATCCGTTTTTTCTTCAGACAGCACTGTATATTCTATGCTCTTTTTGAAATTAATCTGGAACTGATATATTCCATCCTTTTCAGTAACAATAATGTCTTCAATCAACTCATCAGAAATATACAAATATCCTTCCTTAGTTTCCAGCTTGTCTGATGGTACCCCAATTATTATTGCTCTATCCTTTTCCACATACTCTACGCTGTATTCCGTTTCTTCAGCAGTTTTTATGGTGATGAATCCCTGAGTTCCATCTATGTAGTAGTTTATAACCTCATGCAAATTGGTTTCGGGAATAATGATTAGCCTGTCATCATAAGCTATTATATTTGCTTCAGGATTTGGTATTCCATCTCTTACATCCAGTACCATCCTTACAATCCTGTCATTTGGGCTGTATAGGTTGTCAGGTAAAAATTGGGATACTCTTAAACCTTTAACAAATCCCAATTGATAGTCGAATGCAAAATAGTCTCCGCCTTCTAAGGATGAATCCAGCAGGTCTATGACTATCCTGGTTGGATTTTTAAGCTTCATGGTTCTGATTTCTGCGGCATTAGTATTGTATACTACAATTGCCTCTTTCCCGTCAATTATTTCCTTCTCTATTTTCTTTACTTTATTTACAGGAGAGATAGTAATTGACTTACCATCATCGCCTTCTACAATATCGAAATCAGATTCCTCTTTTAATTTAATTACCACCCTAACTACCTTCGGGTCATTGGTAAACTGGGAAATGGTAACCCTTTCTATTGGACCCTGGTCGACATTGATTTTTCCTATGCCGCCTTCAAATTCAACTCCTTCTTTAATGTCCAATACTGCATTTTCAATATCAATAACAAACCTGGAAGGATTTTTTAGTGATAATGTAGAATACTTAATTTTCTCTGTCCCTGTAATAGTTATCTTGGGAATACTTGTACTTCCTTTTACTGTTGCTACATTCTTTACTCTGTTAGTATTTCCATCCTCGTCACCCTTGCCAATAAGGCTGTTGATAAATGGCACCTTGTTTTCTTCATCATATCCTACTTCATAGCCTAAGGTTTCTGAAATAAGCCTTAATGGAACCATAGTCCTGGAATCGGATTTGCTTGTCCCGTAATTAAATGTAACAAGCTTAGGTATCCAGCTGCTATCAATGACTTTCTTCTGACCATTCAAATATATCTGGTTGCTTCCTATTGTCAGGGCCATTTCAAGGTCGTCATTGGTAATTAAAACTGTTTTGGTATTCTGATCCCATTCAACTTTTGCTCCATATTTTTCTGCTACAAATCTAATGGGAACAAAAGTTGCGCCAGATGTAATAAATGAAGGCACATCAAGCTGGACTGCTTGTCCATCCATAATTACCGGCACTTGCCTTACTGACTGGTTCTTTCCATCGTATCTTACGGTGATATAGCTTGAAGAATAGCCTTCGGCATTGGCTGATGAAGAAATGATAAGAATAAGGATGAATAGGCAGGATAGAAATACTTTCCACTTTTTCATATTAACTGCCCCTTTCTACATCATCTCTTATTGTATTTATTGCTTTAAATTATTTATATCATTTACCAACTCATTATGTCAACAAATTGGAAGTTTTGTAACCATACTGTAATATTTATCTTAAAAGGGCTTTATATAGCTCATCGCTGCCAGGTGGCAGTATTTCCTCTACCATTTCCCCACGTTGTAACAGTATTCCATCCTCTATTATTTCGCCTATTTCCGTTACAGGTATGTTCTCTTTATTAAGCCTTTCTTTAAGCAGCTCTGCCTTTTTGGAATCTGCTATAATAAGCATGCTGCCACTGGATATTAGCCTATAGGGGTTTATATTAAGTATCTTGGCTATTTCCCTTGTTGCCTCCTTCATGGGAATTCTGTCCTCATATACTTTGACACCCTTGCCGGTAGCCACTGAAGCTTCCCAGACTGCCCCCAAAACTCCTCCTTCAGTTATGTCGTGCATATAGCTTACTCCAATTTCACCAGCTATGATTCCTTCCTTTATAACTGATATCATATTGCCCATATTTAAAGCCTCATTGAGCTTTTTTTCATCCATTCTTCCCTTAAGGTATTCCTTCAGTTCCCTTGCAATTATTGAAGTGCCTTCAATGGCTGCATATTTTGTCATCAATATCCTGTCTCCAGCCTTTACTCTTCTGGAATCAAGTAAGCTTTCCTTCTTCTGCTTTCCAATGACTGTAGAGGATATGATTACTCTGTTTACTGCATCGGTAATTTCAGTATGCCCTCCAATTATCTCCACATTAAGCTCTTTGGATGCCTCTCCTGCTTCCTTCATTATAGCTTCAATTTCCTCTTCAGTTGTTGCTGGAGGAAGTAAAACTGTAAGCAAAATCCCAATGGGTTCTGCTCCACTGCTTGCAACATCGTTACATGATATATATACTGCAAGCCTGCCTATGTCCTTTGTAGTGCCTGTAATGGGGTCTGTAGACATAACGCAGACTTCATCTCCAAAGTCAACAATTGCATTGTCTTCTCCTACAGCAGCTCTTACTAAAACCTCTTTTCTCTTATTCTTTATATTGCTGAAAACTATTTTCTGCAAAAGGTCATTTGGCAACTTTCCTATTTCCATTACTAAGCCTCCCTGATATATTCATAATTGTATCTATAAGTATAAGTATATTTTAACAGAATACTGATACTTTTGGTACACTTTAAATACACTTTCAAAAATATATTATCATTCATTTTAATATATGATAATAATATATTACCCGTTATACAATTTGCTGAATTAAGGAGGCTTAGTGTTTTCTGATTACATACTACTTTTCCTTTAATGCTTCCAATACAAGCTTATTTACAAGCTGTGGGTTTGCCTTTCCCTTAGTAGCCTTCATTACCTGTCCTATTATAAATCCTAAAGCTTTGTCCTTGCCATTTTTATAATCCATAACGGACTTCTGGTTTTCATCTAGTACTTTATTTACTATGCCCTTAAGCTCTCCCTCATCGCTTATCTGAACCAGCCCTTTTTCCTTTACTATATCCTCTGGCTTTTTGCCTGTTTCAAACATATCCTTTAGAACCTTCTTGCCTATATTGTTGCTAATTTTCCCTTCATTTATAAGCTCAAGTAAATCAGCCAAATCCTTTGGGGAGAACCTTAAATCCTTTATATCTATTCCTTCTTCGTTTAACCTGTACAGCACATCCCCCATTATCCAGTTGCTTACCTGTTTAGGGTCTTTGGCAAACTTAACGGTTTCTTCAAAGAAAAATGACAAGTCCTTTGACTGGGTAAGTACCCCTGCATCATATTCAGGAATACCGTATTCCCTTATGAATCTGGCCTTTTTATGATGAGGAAGCTCTGGCAGGTTTCTTCTTATTTCCTCTATCCAGCTTTCTTCAATTACTATTGGAGCAATATCAGGCTCTGTATTGTACCTGTAGTCTGCTGCCACTTCCTTGGTTCTCATTACAACAGTCTTGTTTTCAACTTCATTCCATCTTCTGGTTTCCCTTGTAGTGTTTTTGCCTTCCTCCAGTAGTGCAATATGCCTCTTTTCTTCATATTCTATAGCCTTTCCCACTGCACTGAAGGAGTTTAGGTTCTTTATTTCAGTAATATTTGTCTTTAATCCTCTTTCCTCATCTATTACATTCAGATTAATGTCACAGCGTAATGAGCCTTCTTCCATTTTGCAGTCGCTTACTTCAATGTATTGCAGTGTTGATTTCAGCTTTTCCAGAAAATCCTGCGCTTCTTCCTTTGTATTCATATCAGGTCTGGTAACTATTTCAATTAGAGGGACCCCTGACCTGTTGTAGTCCAGCAGAGAATCTCCCCTGTCTGTGTGTATTGACTTGCCTGTATCCTCTTCTATGTGTATCCTTATTAACCCAACCTTCTTTGGCCCATTTTTCGAGTCTACCTCAATATATCCTCCTGAACACAATGGAATATCCGACTGGGTTATCTGAAACCCCTTTACCAAATCAGGATAGAAATAGTTTTTCCTGTCCATCATTGAATGGGTTGCTATGTTGCAGTTAAAGGCTAAACCTGCCCTTATGGCGTACTCCAATGCTGACTTGTTTACCACTGGAAGTGCACCGGGAAGCCCTAAGCATACAGGACAGCATAGGGTATTTGCATCCTTTCCAAATTCATTGGCACAGCTGCAGAACATCTTTGTTTTGGTTGCCAGTTCTACGTGTATTTCCAGGCCTATTAATGTTTTATATGGCATTACATCTCACCTCCTAGGCTCATTTCAAGAGCATATGCTGCTTTCAATATATTTATCTCCTTAAACCTGTCCCCCATTATCTGTATTCCAACAGGTAGCCCGTTTGCAGAACCGCAGGGCATGGACAGTGCACATATTCCAGCCAGGTTTACTGCCACTGTAAACAGGTCAGACTTATACATAGTAACAGGGTCTGTTATTTCCCCTATTTTAAATGGCAGCTTTGGAGTTGTTGGCCCAAGTATTATATGGTACTTAGTGAAGGCCTTATCAAAGTCATTTTTTATCAGCGTTCTTACCTTTAATGCCTTTTTATAGTACTCATCTGCATGGCCTTTGCTCAGCGAATAAGTGCCCAGCATTATTCTTCTCTTTACCTCTCTGCCAAAGGCCTCTGACCTGGATTTTATAATCAGGTCATCTATGTCAACAAAGCTTTCTGCTCTATGCCCATACCTTATTCCGTCATATCTGGACATGTTTGTGCTCAGTTCTGATGTAGAAATAATATAGTAATCAGGCAATGCATATTTTATATTTGGAAGAGAAACCTCTTCTATTTCAACGCCTATATCCTTTAATACATTTACTGCATTTAAAAGGCTATCCTTAATGTTTGAGTCAATTTCAAGCTCCAGGTACTCCTTAGGTATTGCTGCCTTCATGCCTTTTACATCGCCAGTCAGGCTGTTGATATAGTCCGGTATATTAATGTCCATAGATGTTGAATCCCTTTCATCATGGCCTGCTATGGCCTGTAACAGCAAAGCAGCATCTTTCACATTTCTTCCAAAGGGACCTACCTGGTCCAATGAGTTTGCCATAGGAACAACTCCGTATCTTGATACCAGTCCATATGTAGGCTTTATTCCAACTACTCCGCAAAATGCTGCAGGCTGCCTGATGGAGCCTCCTGTATCTGTACCAAGAGATAATGGGGCTTCCTTGGCTGCCACTGCTGCTGCTGAACCTCCGCTGGAGCCTCCTGGAACCCTTTCAGTATCATGTGGATTCTTTGTTGTTCCAAAATATGATGTTTCAGTAGAAGACCCTAGTGCAAACTCATCCATATTTGTCTTTCCTACTATTATTCCGTCTTCTTCTTTTATTTTTTCAACTACCGTAGCCTCAAAGGGTGGTATGTAATTTTCAAGCATCTTTGACCCACAGGTTGTTCTAATGCCTTTGGTGCTGATGTTGTCCTTTACGGCTATGGGAATTCCAGCCAAAAGGCCTAAATCTTCTCCATTTCTTATTTTTTCATCTACTCTATCTGCAGCCTTTAAGGCTTCCTCTTCTGTAACTGTTATAAATGCATTTATTTCAGGTTCCTTATCCTTTATCCTGTCCAAATAAGCAGTTGCAATCTCTCTGGCAGATATCTCCCTGTTTTTAAGCTTTTCCTTTAACTCTATAGCAGTTAAGCTAATAATATCCATAAATTCACCTCTTTCTATTCAATTACACTAGGCAGTTTGAAATACCCGTATTGCTCTTCAGGAGCATTTTTAAGTACCTCTTCCCTGGATAGGCTTTCTCTTATAACATCCTCCCTTAGAGGCTGAATCTTTTGGCTTATATTGTATGTTGGCTCTACGCCTTCAGTATCTATCTCCGTCAGCTGTGCTACATATTCTACAATCTTTGAAAATTCCTCTGTGAAATTATCCAGTTCTTCATCAGAAAACTCCAATTTACACAGCTGAGCCATGTGCTTTACAACTTCCTTTGAAACCATGTAAATCCTCCTTTCTCACAGTAGCTATACCTATTCTAGTATTTTACCACTTTACATGTAAAAAAATCAACAAACAGGCAAATAAGACAAAAGAACCGTCCCTCTGTCTTATCAGTCTTATTTCAGCATCTCAAGGAGCCTCTTTTCATCTATTATCTCAATGCCCAACTCCACTGCCTTATCATATTTGGATCCTGGGCTTTCCCCTACTATTACATAGTCGGTATTCCTGCTTACAGAGCCTGATACCTTACCTCCCATTTTCTCTATTATATCCTTAAGCTGGTTTCTCTTATAGGACTGTAGAGTTCCAGTTATCACCACTGTTTTGCCAGTAAATGCTGATTCTCTGGTTTCTTTCTCCTCATAGCGGGGTTTGACGCCAACACTAAGAAGCTTATCTATGCTTTTTAATATCCTCTCATCATGGAAGAATTCCACAATGCTTTCAGCAATTTTAGGCCCTATTTCAGGTATGGTTATAAGCTCTTCATAGGTAGCATTCTTTAAATTGTCCAGGGATTTAAAATGATTGGCCAGGTCCTCGCTGGTTTTTCTGCCAACGTTGCGGATTCCCAGAGCATATATGAAGGCCCCCAAAGTACATTCCTTGCTCCTTTCAATGGCATCTATTAGATTTTGGGCCCTTTTCTTCTTGAATCCCTCCAGTTTAATTAAATCATTAAACTTTATTTCATATATCTCAGGTATATCCTTTATGTCCAGCTCTTCAAACAGCTTTTCTATGGTCTTTTCATTGAACCCTTCTATATTCATTGCATCCCTGCTTGCATAATGTACCATCCTCGATACCAGCTGAGGCTTACAGGACAGTGAGTTTGGGCAGAATATGTGAACCCCATCCTGAACAAGCTCGGAATTGCAGGCTGGGCAGTGGGTAGGCTTTTCTATCTTTTCTGTTTCCTCATCTGTGTCCACAACCCCTAGTATTTCAGGGATTACCTCATTGGACCTTCTGACTAGAACCCTTGAGCCTATGGCTACCTTTTTGCGCAATATATCATCGTAGTTGTTTAATGTGGCCCTTCTTACAGTGGCCCCTGCTATTTCCACAGGTTCAAGTATGGCAGTAGGTGTTACCTTGCCGGTCCTTCCTACATTCCATACCACTTCCAATAATTTAGTTGTCACTTCCTCTGCCTCAAATTTATATGCCATGGCCCAGCGTGGGAATTTCATCGTATATCCCAGCACTTCCCTGGTTTTCATATCATTTACCTTTATTACCACACCGTCTGTAAGCACATCTATATGGTGCCTTTCCTCATCTATCCTTTCAATTTCCTCTATTACCTCTTCAATGGATTTACATTCCTTTATATATTCATATACAGGAAGCCTGTTTTCCTTTAAAAACTCAATCATCTCCATATGGGTTTTGAATTCTCTTCCTTCTATATATCCTACGTTATAAAAATAGGCTATAAGATTTCTACTGGCAGTCACTCTGGTATCCAAGTTTCTCAAGGCCCCTGCAGCTGCATTTCTTGCGTTCTTTAACGGCTCTATGGCAGTTTCATTGTATTTTTTCAATGCCGATAAGGGCATCAACCCTTCCCCTTGTACCTCCATAACTCCCTTAAAATCTATTGTAAGGGGAATGGTTTTAATGGTCTTTAATTGCGGAAGAATTGCCTCACCAACAATTCCATTTCCCCTTGTGGCACCCTGTACAAGCACCCCATCCCTATAGGTAAGATTTACTGTAAGGCCATCAAATTTGTATTCCACAATATAAGTAGGGGGCGGCAACTTGTCTTCATTTTGGCTGTTGTATTCCTCTATGGCTCTTCTAACCCTGGTATCCCAATTTCTTAAGCTGCCGTAGTCCTGGCTCTTATCAAGGCTTAACAGCCTTCCCAGATGGGTATGCTTTTCAAACTTGTCAAGTATTTCTCCTCCTACCCTTTGTGTAGGAGAATATGGCCTTATTATGCCTGTTTCCTTTTCAAGCCTTACCAGCTCATCGTAAAGTGCATCATATTCCTTGTCGCTAACCTTTGGGTTGTCAAGAGTATAGTAATAATAGTTAAGCTCGTTAATTATCTCTATTAGCTCATCCATCCTCTTTAGCTTATCATCCATAACACACCCCTGCTTTCCTTATAGTATTTCTATTGGGGCTATCGACAATATAAGCCTCTTTAGCCCTACACTATCAAAAGCAATTACCAGTTCCTTATCGTCCTTCTTGTCAATTACTTGTACAATAGTTCCTATTCCCCATTTTTTATGGTTTACCTTGGTGCCTGTGGATACATCCAAATATCTGTTTTTATTTTCATTAGTTTCAGTTTCTGCGACAGGCTTTCTTGTATAGTCCCTAACCTCTATGAATTTATTCCTATTATTATTGGTGCTTTCTAAAGATGTATATCTATTATCTTCAGCATATTTGGCCTTAAAGTCACCTTCATTTGAAGTTGAGGACTGGATCAGTTCCTTAGGCATTTCATCCAAAAATCTGGAAGCCATTGAATAGCTGGTCTGGCCATAGATGGTTCTGAGCTTAGCATGGGTTATGAAAAGCAGCTTTTCTGCCCTGGTTATGGCTACATAGCAGAGCCTTCTCTCTTCCTCCAGCTCCGTTTCATTATCCAGGGCCCTGCTTATTGGAAACAGGCCTTCCTCCATTCCAACCAGGAATACTACAGGAAACTCCAGCCCCTTGGCAGAATGAACTGTAAGCAATGTAACCGAATTTTCCTTATCCTCAGTTTTGTCCACATCTGAAAGAAGGGATATATTGGCAAGAAAGTCCTCTAAAGTGCCATCAGGATTTTTCACTTCAAAATCCACAGCTACAGATATAAACTCCTTGATATTTTCAAGCCTTGTCTGGGATTCAATGCTTCCTTCCTCCTCCAGCTCCTTTATATATCCTACGCTGTACAAAATCTTCTCAATAAGCTCATTTATGCTTAGTACCTCGCTCAAAGCCTTGAATTCGTTTATCATGCCAACAAATTCCCTTACCTTCTTTCTTGGCCCGGAGGATAAGGTTTTAACCTTGTCTATATCCATCATAACACTGTACATGCTTTTATCATTATTTGAAGCATATTCTTCTATCTTCTCTATTGTAGCATTCCCTATGCCTCTTTTTGGAACATTTATTATCCTTTTCAAAGAAACATTGTCTGAAGGGTTTTGAATTACCTTTAGGTATGCCATTATGTCCTTTATTTCTTTTCTGTCGTAAAATCTCAATCCGCCTACTATTCTGTAGGGAATATTGTTCCTCATGAATGTTTCCTCAAAAGCTCTGGATTGGGCATTTGTTCTGTAGAGTATTGCCATATCCTTGAGGCTGAATCCACTCTGTATCAGCTCCATTATCTTGGAAGCCACATAATATGCCTCTTCCTTTTCATCCAACAGTGTTTCCACAACTACCTTCTGCCCTTCCTCATTATCTGTCCAAAGGTTTTTATCCTTTCTCTCGTAATTGTTTCTTATAACATGATTTGCCACTTCCAGTATATTCTTTGTTGACCTGTAGTTCTGTTCCAACAGTATGGTTGTTGCACCCTTAAAATCCTTTTCAAAGTTCAATATGTTGGTTATATCTGCTCCACGGAACCTGTATATGGACTGATCCGGATCACCTACAACACAGATATTCCTGTACCTTCCTGTTATAAGCTTAATAAATTGGTACTGTGATTTATTAGTATCCTGATATTCATCTACAAACACATATTTGAATTTTCGCTGATAATAATCCAATACTTCCGCACAGCTATTAAACAGCTCTATGGTCTTTAGGATCAGGTCATCAAAGTCCAGTGCGTTATAAGTCTTAAGCTTCTTCTCATATAGAGCATACAGCTCACCCACATTTCTTGAATAGAAATTGCTATAATTCTCGTTTATATATGCATCAGGAGCAATCATTCTGTCCTTTAACTCGCTTATTTTTGACAAAACAGCCCTTTCCTTATACACATCCTTGTTTAGCTTTAATTCGCTGATACATTCCTTCATAATGGTTACCTGGTCATCTCTATCGTAAATAGAAAAGCTTCTATCAAATCCTATTTTATCTATATCACGCCTTAAAATCCTTACACATACGGAGTGGAATGTTCCCATCCATATGTCATCTACATTGTTGCTCAAAAGCTTGGATATTCTCTCTTTCATTTCATTGGCAGCCTTATTTGTAAAGGTTATTGCCAGTATATTGCCTGGGAAAATACCCCTTTTTTCGATTAAATACGCTATTCTATGTGTCAGCACCCTTGTCTTGCCGCTTCCTGCCCCTGCTAATATTAGCAAAGGGCCTTCTCCAAACTCAACAGCTTCCTTCTGTTTATCATTTAAACCTTTAAGGTAGTCCATCAATTAACTCCTTCCTATGTATTCATTTCTTAATTATTATATAATAAGAAGAGAATTATTCCAAACAGAAAAAACATATACAAAGAGAATGATAAAAAAGAGAGCAGAAACTGTTTTAAGCTCTGCTCTAATATACAAATCTTTAATTGTTGCTTAAAATCTGTTCTTTTCTCTATTTATCATTTCCATTTAATACATTTCTTCTGGCCTTTTTATCACAATGCTTCAGGGTTCACCATTATTCCAGTATATCCACCCGGTTTGATATATGCACTTCACTCTCTTAATCTTAGCTCCATATACCTTGCTCCTTCTATTGGGTTATACACGTATGGCTCAATGTCATAAAATCCCATGGAAGTATATAGAGATTGAGCCTCTTTCATTGTGGGAAGAGTATCAAGCCTCATATATTTGTAATTGAGCTTTATGGCATTTTCAATTATTGTGTTGACAAGTTTTCTTCCAATGCCAAATCCTCTGTAGGAATCCCGAACATATAACCTTTTCATTTCACATATGTCTTCAGAAATCTTGCGAAGGGCAACACATCCTGCTGCTTTGTCATCAATTAATGCCAGTATTAAAACTCCATCGGGTGGGCCATATTTGCCTGGTAAAGAATTGAGTTCCTCTTCAAAATTCTGAAAACACAGGTCTACATTCAGGGATTGGGCATATTCCAAAAAAAGATCTTTGACTTCTTCTAGCATTTCCTGCCCTGTTATGCGCTTAAATTGAATATTATTGGCTATTGGATTCATAAATTCAAGCCTTCCTATTTGATAAATTTACAATTAGTGGGATTCTCTTTGCAACCTGATTGTAATATATATCGTCTTTCTACTCATTCAAATATAATCTCATTTAGTTCTGCTTTTACTGCTCTCCAATTAGGTATGAATCTATCCATATATGCTGTAAATCTTTCATTGTGTGTCCTTTCCAATAGATGAACCATTTCATGAACAACTATATACTCTAAACAGATAGGGCTCTTTTTTGCCAGTTCTAAATTGACCCATATCCTCCTTGCACTGGGATTGCAGGTTCTCCAGCGGGTTTTCATCATCTTTACACCAAATTCATTAACCTTTACTCCCATAACAGGTTCCCATTTTGATATTAATGGAGGGATTAACTCCTTAAGTCTATTTCGATACCATTCCATTATTACTCTTTCCCGTAGATATTTTGGAGTGTTTTCTCTCACATACAGGTCTATATATTTCTTGTTTCTAATTTCTACACCCTGTTTTCTTTCATTGGTATAGATTACATTTAACAAATACCTCTGGCCTAAAAAATAATGGCTTTCTCCTGATACATAATCTCTTTCAGGCTGTCTTTCCTGGTTTATAAACTTTTGCTGCTGCTTCTTTATCCAGGAAAGTTTTGATACCTTTACATTTCCACCTGGTGGGTGAACTGATATGTATACATTCTTAATATTTTTCTTTATTAATTCTATATCTATACCATGTACTACTATTCTCTCCATTATAATATCACTTCTTTTCTTATGTGTATAACTTTGTGCTGATATTCCTATTTAGAGTTACTATAGATCATCTGTTATGATTTCTTATAAAGTATTCTTAATAATAACATTATAAAATTTGCTCCAAATGGAAAATCACTTAGATTAGTGATGCAACGGGTGCAACGGGGACGGGGGTTTTTGCATCAAATTGATGCAAAAACCCCCGTCCCCATTGCATCTTTCAAACTCTATCAAATAAAAAAGACTTTATTACAGCAAAGAATTCTCTAATATAAGATTTTATAACAGTTGTTGGCGGTATTTCTGCTGGCAGTCCAAAAGGTATCATGCCCAGCCTTTTGGCCAAAAACCTGGCTCTGAAAACATGGTATCTGTTAGTTGCAATTAAAACCTTGATATTCTCTCTATCATCCACTTCCTTAATCTTTTCTAGACTCATCTTCAGGTTCTCAAAGGTGCTTGTGGACTTGTCCTCTATAAGTATTCTGCTATCCTCAATTCCGTTTTCCATCAGGTACTTCCTCATTGCAAACGCTTCTGGAATATCCTCGTTTACACCCTGCCCACCTGATACGACCACTTTTACATCTTCATTCTTTAATAAATACTCCTTAGCAGCTTTTAGCCTTTCCAATAAAGATGGGGAAGGTATGCTTCCATAGAGCCTTGCACCAAGTATAATAACATAGTCTACTTTTTCCTTTGTCATATTCCTCCCCTCCATAATAATTATACTTTCAACTATTATGAAAAATACTATTAAAAGAATGACTAAAGCTGCTAATGTTTTAAATACTGTCTTTTTCATAAACATCTCCTTTTTATTAATCACTGCATAGGCAAGAAGGATACCTTCCATATATAGTCTTCACTTCTAACTAGGCTAAAGCTATATCTAAATGGATTTCCAAATCCGTCATATTCATCTAAATACCTATCTTCCCAGGATATGCTGGCATATTTATAATCCTCACTATAGGTTAATTTAATATTTACTGGGTTTCTATAATGGTCAAAATTCTTAGGCCTGTCCTCTTCAGGTATTGCCATATGGTACTCTTTATCCCAGCCTAGTTGATGTTCTTCCTTTGTATATAATTCCCATTCAGCCTCATAGTTTCCTTCCATTAGTGCATGAATATATATTTTCATTACAGATAATGGACTCATACCGTTTAATACATTTTCGTCAAAGCCAATTGTGAAATCTTCATATACTTCTTTTTCCCTTTCATTTAGACCTGCAAAGCCTTCCCTGCCAATATCGGGCTCCGGCCTATAATCATCTAATTGAATATATTTAATGAGTTTAGTCTCTGGGTCATAAACAATGCTAATAGTATAATCGCCTGCATAGTAATAGAACTTTGGATAATAGATACCCTCTCCATAGTCCCTTAATTCATCGTATATATCCTCTCCATCTGGTATACCTAAAAGCTCAATAGCTTCTTCTATAATCATGCCTTCCTTTATGCCATAGGTTTCTTCTGTATCAATCATGCTTATGTTCCCATAAATATAATTATCGTCTTCTATGTATCCATTTGTATAAAATATAGCTTTATCGTATTGCAGATAAAGTCCACCATATATATAACCTTTAGAATTTGGTTCTCCCCATTTCTCCACTACCTTTCCTGCATCATCACCGATTCCAAACTCTACATTGTCTATATAGCCATCATAGGCAGATCTAAACAATTCATTGGCCCTTTCATCATCAGCAGGATTATCAGAACTATTATATTTGTCTTCGTCTTCATTAACTATCGGTTCATTATTCACTTCCTCATTATATAAAGGATTGTCATGGGGCTCATTAATTTTGCCTTTTTTATCTTCTCTATTAATGAAAATAAATGCTGATAAAATTATTAAACCTAATAAGATAAGTCCTAGTTTAATATTCTTTTCTTTCATTATCTATCCTCCTATTTACTTATTTGCCAATGGCATAGTATTATTGTATCATTCTCCCTCTCTTCCATCTATACTAATATATACCCATTTGGCCATGAATCAATCCATATGTTTTAGAGCTGATACCTTTACCTTCCATCTGGAGGATAGACTGATATATAAATGGAAAACTAAAGGGAGATCTATGTCTCCCTTACTTTATCATATTTACAGTATTCTTACCTATAAGTACAAAATTAACATCTACTCCCCAACTTTCAATTATCCTGCATGCATCCGCATGTTTCTCAAATATACCGGTATCCCATTTTGAAGTCAAAAAAAGTACTCTCTTATTTCTGTTTTGGCAATAAATACCAGAATGATATACCATTTCTCTTAATCTTTCATCTAAACTATCCCCATCAAAGCACACTACAACTAGCCTATCACAGCACATTCCTTTTATTCTGCTTGGTATAAAGTTTATATAATGATCTATACCTATTTCTTCTCCATTTGGACATTTTCCTTTTGTCCCTTTCTCTGCTATTCGCTCAAGTAGAGGCAATATTAGTTCACCAAAATCTGCTAGACCTAATTCTGATAGCTTGTCCAATAGCACGTATAATAACTCATCATCATGAATAATCACAATTATCCTCCTTCCATTTAATCTGCAAACCCTTCCTTTAGCTGTTAGTAATGAATCAATATTTCTTTATTACTGCATTTTATCCTAAGCTATAGAAAGGGTTATGCTATATAGTTGATTATTTTTTTCATTATATCATATATAAATCACCAAAATCCACAATATTTCAATATCTATCATTGATTATAGTAGATAATTCTAGTAATATTATATAAAAGGTTTCGCCAAAAACCAACAAAATGACTTATAGTGCATACATAAGACAGTAGAGCTACATGAATTAAGGAGGTAAATTGTTTGAATGCCAAAAGCATGTTGTTTTTCTCAGACCGATTTCATAGAGAAATAAGAAAACTGGATAAGAAGGATAAGGAAAAGCTCATAAACATTCTTGACGATATATGTGATAAATTAAGTTCAAGCCCTGCGGATATTTCATCTTATCTGATAAGTAAGTATAATTCTAAGAAATATGACCAATATGGGAATATATACAAATTTTATGCTAATGGAAGCCATAGAGTAATCTATAAGTTCTATAAGGATTTAAAGAAGGATTCAAATAATAATATAATTGATGACAACTCCATATTCCTGCTTTCCTATGTCACCGACCACGATAGACAATCTCAGATAGCTTCCACTATTAATCCTGATAATTATTTATTTCATGAATACTTCTATGAAAACTACGATGTACAGGAAACAGAGGAAGAACTTACATATGCAAAGGATTATGACCTTGATAAAAACATCACATATTACGTTACACAAGAGAAAATTGCCAGTTTCATAAGGTCTTATCACCTTACTGGAATACCCCTATTGAATTCACAACAGCAAAAATATGCCAAAAGCAAACCGCCTACTATAATTATAGGAAATGCAGGCAGCGGTAAGACATTGGTAAGCATAAACATTGTTGATTTTATAAAGAATATAGGAATGAATTACCTTTACTTGACTCTTACTGATGAACTTGTAGAATATGTAAAAAGCATTGCCGAAGAATTTGGAGACGAAAATAAAGACAGGTATTTTTCTTTTTATGATTATTGCTTGAGAAAATTGAATCTAAAAAAATTAAACTACATGGATTTGAGAAAATTTATCAATTGGTATAATGACAACTGTTTTCATTATCCCTACAGCCCCATCGATGTTTGGGCAGAAATAAGAGGTAAGATAAAGGGATACATGGAAGATAACTGGGATAGGGATTATTCCAAAAGCTTGATAGACAGGAATGTTTATTACGAAATTGCAGATAAATATTGCAAATATGATATTGATGATAGAAAGCAAATATATAGTATTGCTGAAAAATATAACTGGTGGCTTGAACAGAATAGGTATTATGACGATAATGATTTGGCCAGGTTGATGATAAATCTGATAAGCAAGAATCCATCAATAAAAACAGATAATATTGTAGTTGATGAAGTTCAAGATTTGACAGAATTGCAGATATATATGATAAAGATGCTTTGCAAATACAACAGCCTGTATTTTATTGGGGATTCTAACCAGATTATAAGCCCGACTCTGTTCAGCTTTGAAAGATTAAGGAAATACTTATTTATTAATGATATCAAAAAGGAACCTTTAATATTAAAAAACAACTACAGAAATGACTATAAAATAGTAGAATATATCAATGAAGTAACTAAAATGAGAAAAAAATTAATAGGCCATCAGAAAGAAGAGTATGACCTGGAAGAAATACCAATGAAAGAACCAACTGCAGATAACAAGATTTTTAGTATTAGCTATAACATAAACAATTTGGAAAAAATCGTGCAACTGTTTAGCGAACAGCCATTAAGCGCCATTATTGTATCTGATGAGCTTGCAAAGAAAAAGCTCCTTGAAAAATTAAGATATAATGAACTGGATTTTGTATATACAGTTATGGAAGCAAAGGGTTGTGAATATAACCATGTTTTATGCCTAAACCTTTTATCAGATAATTATAATGACTGGCTTGAAATATTTAATGGAGAAGGGAGAAGGAGCTCCAGCCATAGATATTATTTCAATCTATACTATGTTAGCTTGACACGAGCCAAAAATACTCTATTCTTTATGGAGGAAAACAGTGATACCAAAAGTTTCAGGTTTTCAGGCCAGGAATTTGATACCATCGAAACTGTAGATGATGACATATTGATTATTACAGAAGCCAAAAGCCCTGAAGAATGGTATGAAGCAGGATTGAAACTGGAAAAAAACAGCCAATACGAAAAAGCAATCAAAAACTATGAAAAATATAATGCAATGACCAACAGTAATGATGATACCCCAATAGTAAGATGCCAAGCTAAAATCTTATATGCAACTGGCAACAGCAAGGATGATTTTGAGAAAGCCGGCAGAATTTTCATGAATATTGAAGAATGGGAATGGGCAGAAAAAGCTTTCTATAATAGTGGCAATGAGCTAAAAAGGCTGGAAGCTATTTTACATTTTAACCCTGAACAAATAAAAGAGGAAGAGCTTACCCGAATAATTAAGTTTATCGAAAATGATCAGGTTGATGATGAGTTCATGAATGTTTTAATCAATAATTACTTGTTGAATTTAATTGATAGAAGTTCAGAATCTATTTTGGAAAAAACCTATGATATTGAAGAAGCTATAAGGGGGCTAAATAATGTACAATGAGGATATTGCTAATCTTATTAAAAAGTTTCAGGAAAACATAGATATTACTGATGATATGTTGAAGAAAATAACTGAATTCAAAGACGTATTATTAAAATATTACAAATCCCATAAGGAGTTTAAGGAATTAAGTGAGCACTTTGAAAAAGAAAACATTATGGATAAAATAATGAATATTGAGGAAAAGCTCAAAACCCTATGCGATAGTTCTCAAAATGCTATCAATGAAATAAGTAATGGAATGAACAATATGTTGAATTTAGCTTATGACAATAATGAGAAAATTCAACAAAACATTGTTTCTGTTAATGAGGCACTGGATAATGCTAAGAAGCTAAAAAGAACATTAAATAGCATCTCAACTGTAGTTGATGATCTGAAGTCAGTTTTTGATAACGATATAAATAACAAAACTACATCAATAAATGAAAGCTTAAACGAACTTGAGAGCAGATATAAAGCAATTATAAATACATATAAACATATTGATAATAGAATTGATACAATCATCAGCAATTTTGATAGCCAACTAAAGGAACTTTCCATAAAACAGAACAAAATGGCTGAAACAGTAAATAACATACTAAATAACACTATTCCAAAAGTAATAGAATCAAATAACTCTCTAAGTAAACAGGTTGAAATATTAGTAGAAGAAAATATCAAGCTGAACAAAATCATAGAAGCATTGCTTAATTCTAATATAAATATAGAGGAAGCATTTAATGAAATGGCTGATAAATGGGGAAGCGCCAGAATAAGAGGCTGGTCTTTCATGAAGAAGTAGGAACATATAAGAGATGCAATGGGGACGGGGGTTTTTGCATTAATTTGATGCAAAAACCCCCGTCCCCATTGCACGTTATCGCATTGGCATGAATAAAACCTTCCATATATTATCTTTGCTCCTGACTAAATTGAAGCTATATCTAAAGGGATTCCCAAGTCCATCATATTCTTCTAAATATCTGTCTTCCCAGGATATGCTCGCATATTCATTATCCTCACTATACGTCAGCTTAATATTTACCGGATTTTTATAATGGTCAAAATTCTTAGGTCTGTCCTTATTTGGTATTAACATATGATATTCCTTATCCCAACCTATTTGACCTTCCTCTTTGGTGTACAATTCCCATTCAGCCTCATAATTCTCTTCCATTAGAGCATGAATATATATCTTCATTATAGACAATGGACTCATCCCATATAATATATTTTCTTCAAAATCCGTTATAAACTTCTCATATACCTCATTTTCCCTTTCATTTAGACCTGCAAAGCCTTCCCTCCCAATATCAGGTTCTGGCCTATAATCATCCAGCTGAATATATTTTGTAAGTTTAGTCTCTGGATCATAGATAATGCTTATAGTATAGTCTCCTGCATAATAATAAAGCCTTGGATAATAAATGCCTTCTCCATATGCCCTTAATTCGTCATAAATATCCTCACCATTGGGTATGCCTAAAACATTTATAACATCCTCTATAGCCATACCACCTTTTATACCATAAGTTTCTATTGTATCAATCATACTTATGTTCCCATAAATATAATTGCTATCCTCTATGTAACCATTTGTATAGAACGTAACTTTATCATATTGAAGATAAAGCCCACCATATATATAACCTTTAGAAAGAGGTTCCCCCCATTTTCCCACAATTTCCGCTGCATCATCACCAATTCCAAATTCTACATTGTCTATATAACCGTCATATGCAGACTTAAACAATTCGTTATACTCATTATCTTCATTATATATATTATTATTGCCTGGTGCTTTATAATTCCCCATTGAATACTCAGTAAAGATAAATATCACTATTAATAGAAAAATTATCCCTAAAATGACAAATCTTATACTAATGCTTTTCTCCTCCATACCCTATCCCCCTAAAAGATAATACTATATCTAATCCATAATTAAGCCACACTCCTCATCATGTCAATTTAATTTTATTATATCATTTTTTCCCTGTTCCGTCTTTTATCTAAATTAAATAAGTAAATTTCATAATTTAAAAACGTTGATTTTACTAATTTCTACAATAACAAAAA
>ENA-UPSA01000617-UPSA01000617.1-bioreactor-metagenome-genome-assembly--contig:-NODE-617-length-47899-cov-10.290130_pt1 | contig 47899 bp, 49 predicted proteins | sample MGYA00238183_ERZ773288 | MGnify/ENA primary metagenome ERZ773288 (study PRJEB29028, sample SAMN07631243) | bioreactor metagenome | isolation source: Switchgrass digestor | place: USA: Dartmouth... | reverse complement strand
TCCGACATGGATCTCTTTTATTTAGTTGTTCAATTTGATTTTACAATCAACCTTTAAAAATAATTGCCATTTTTCCTTATTTGTAAAACCTAATGCTTCTGCATCTTTTTCACTTAAAGAGATTATCCCCCTATAAATATTTTTACCTTCCTTAGTTAAATCAGCAACTAATGATGCAACATAATTCAAATCGTCAGTTTTTATATTACCAAAAAGCCCATGACTTCTGGGCCTCTTGGCCATATATCTCATATAGTTTTCATTGCTTGCCTCTTTGTGTACTATGTTTTCATCAAGATCCTTTTCTAAAATCTCAGATGTTTTCATTAAGTCGTCAATGTTATTAATATCGCTTATATCAACTCCTTCTCTTGTTGCAATATATGTAAGATAATTTCTGTTTGCAATTCCAGACCGTTTCCTGTTTGGATTATGGCATCTTATCTTAGATATCAAAGGTGAAAAAGGCATAAAAGCACTTCCTTTATACAATTTTAGTCTAAGTCAACATTATTGCTCTTAGTATAAGCAACGCTTTTTTTTCTTGCTTTTTCATATGCTTCAGCAAAATCTTCAAGAAACTCTTCAGGAACAAATTTGCTTAATGTTTCAGCACAAAGATAAGCAGCTGCCCCGGCCTGAATACAAGTCTTGGCCGACAATGAAGCTAATCTATTTACTGCCGGATCCAAAATACTTTTTAGCTGTTCTCTGATAACAGGTATTAAAATATCCAAATTCTGTTGAGTCAAAGTTCCATTTAAACCTTGTATAGTAAAATTTCTAACAACCTCACTCATTGAAATATTATTCTTATCAGCAATTAATTTTATTTGTTTATATGTTTCAGGATCGAATTTAACATTTATTCTGTCATTCAAAAGCAACACCCCTTTTTTATAACTTACTTAGCTGAAATATATCATATAAATATCAATGTTACAATATGAAATTAAGAATAATACATTAAAAAATAAAACAATGTAACTCATTTGTAACACAAAAACAATATAAATAATATATTTGTAACACAAAGAAAGCCCTTTAAATTCACGGGCTTGCCCGTGAGATGTCAAGTGGCGTGTAACGCCCTATTCCTGCCTTAAAAAAATTCAAGTGAAACGAAAGAATTTTTTTAAGTACTTTTACCCACAATAGCCGGACACACTAGGACACCGGCTGCACTTCCGGAGCCGGACACACATTTAATGTCATGAATAAAAATTATATCTTAAACAGTAAGATAACTTGCAGGGGGTAAACCCCCTGCACCCCCCCTATATAAAGAAAACCTAAAAATGAGGGGGTGACATGAAGTCACCCCCTCATTTTTAGGTTTTAACCACTTACCCAAAAAAGCAAACCATAGGGGGGTGACTTCATGTCACCCCCCTATGGTTTGCTTTCAATTTCTATCATATCCCTATTACATAGGGATACTTATTAATTAAGCGAATAAAAAAGGTGACTTCATGTCACCCTGCATAACCGGTCAATAGTACACCCTATGTCAAGAAAAAAATAAAACATGAATAAAAATTAAATCTTAAATATGTTATTTTAATATATTTCTCAGGGCTAAAATCAGCCCAAATATGGCTTTAAACAAATAAGACAATATATTATCGTCTTATTTAAAATAGTGCCTTATTTTTGATTATATGGCCTTATAGCGCTATGAAAACTTAAAGGATTAATTATGAACTTGTATTAATGAAAAGAAAATCAAATGAAAAAAATTAAGACAGGACTAGGATACCTGCCTTAAATTTTATTTTTTTTTATAAAAAGTCATTATCATAAAAACTATAATAACAATTATTATCTCCAATTATTATATGATCTTGTAATGAAATACCAATTATTTCTCCAGCTTCCTTTACCTTCTTAGTAATTTGAATATCTTGCGGACTTGGAGTAGGATCTCCCGATGGGTGATTATGTACGATTATTATACTTACAGCACCAGATAATAAAGCTCGTATAAATATCTCTCTTATCGGCATTAATGATGTATTTACTGTGCCATGACTAACTTCAAATATTGCGAATGGTTTACTTTTTGTATTTAAACTAATCATATAAACATATTCTTCAGCTTTTTCATTTAATGAATATACAATATTCATAAGATTTACAACATCTCTTGAAGTAAAAAAAACAGATTGGACCGTGCAATTATTATATAAAAAACCTTTCACTTTATACAATTCAGTTAATCCTGTTTTTTTATTTATTTTAGCATTGTATTCATTCAATCTCATAAATAAACCTCCTTTTTCTAACTGTATTTATTATACCATAGGGAACACCCTATGTCAAGAAAAGAAAAAATATAAAAAAAGCGGCTTAAAAACCGCTTTGACCTTCGTCAAGAATATTTATTTACGCCGACATCCGGACATTTTTAGCCGTTTTAAAGGCTGTACTCTGCATCATGCAATTACCTCCCCTCGAGTTCTTCCCGGTTGTATTCCGGGTACCTGAGCTTTATGGCCTCGAAGAAATACCGGCCTAGGCTGCTGCAAAATATGTTATCGACTGCGAAGCCCGGATCCGTCTCTCCGATGCGGTACCCGTCCTCCTCGCTCTCGTCGCTCTCCACCTTGCTGGTGAAGCCGTTCCAGAGATTAAATGCGAGCCTCGTCACCTTCCTCGTGGTGCTGGTCTGCCATGGTGCGATCAGGGCGGCCGGCTCGATGCCGTTCTCCTTGAGGTTGAATATGCTGCCGGCGTGCCGCCTGGTCTCCTCGGTAAGCCCCAGCGTGTAGGCCATGGCCTCTTGATAAACGTCCGGAGCTCTGCCTCCGTTCCGGTTTGTGAACTCCTTGATCATGTCCTTGTAAAAAGCCTCATGCTGCTGATCCATGAATAAAATGTTTTTCATAATATGGGCCCTCCTCCCTATTTTTCGCCGTCCTGCGGCTGGCCGGTTCCCTCAACGTACTGCTTCAGGAGATCGGCGGTGGTCATCCACTTCTTTGCTACCTTGCGGCCTTTCAGCTCTCCGCTCCGGAACAATGCCCGGACGGTGTATTCACTCGTCTGGAGCTGATCGGCGACGTCCTTCACTGTGAGATATTGCTTTCCCTGTGCCATTTTACTTGGCCTCCTTTTCATAATCTCTTACCATCCTGTAAAATGTTGATTTTGCTATACCCAGCGTCATGCTCGCCTTTTGAGCTGAGATCCCGCCGATCTTCCAACTTTCGTATATGGCCGGGAACTCCTCGAGGACGATGGGCTTCCTGCCTGTGTATTTCCCTTTCTTCTTTGCCTGTGCGATCCCCTCTGCCTGTCTGGCCTTTATTTTTTGGCGTTCCTTCTTGGCCATGTATGCCAGCAACTCGAAAACGATGTTGCTGATCAGCGTCTTTTCGAGGTCAGTCTTGTTGGTGGTGTTCAGGATCTCGTTATCTATGACAATGATGTCGACTCCCTTCTTCTGAAGCTCCTGCCACTCGTCCTTTATCTGCTCCATATCACGGCCGAGGCGGTCGAGTTCTTTTATGATCAACGTGTCCCCCTCCCGGAGGGCGATCTTCATGGCCTGATATTGTGGGCGGTTAAAGTCCTTCCCGCTTGCTTTGTCCTCGAATATGCGCTCGATCTCAAGCCCGTGGGCTGCTGCATACTCCTTCATAGCAGCGTATTGGCGGTCTGTGTTCTGCTCCTTTGTGCTTACTCTGATGTAACCAAAAACCAGCTTGCCCATGCGTTTGAAAACCTCCTTTTTGTTTATTCGTTTGAATAGGGTTATAATCCCTATTTGCAGTCTTATGGTGTTGTTTGTTGTTTTGTGTTGCGTTGTGTTAATTTATTATATATCTATGCCCCTTGTGTGTCAATAGGGTGGTAGTGAATTTTTAGACGTCAAAAAATATTTTTATCCACCCTATTTATTCGGTTTTTCACGAAGATGCCGCCGTATTCTTGAAGTACACCCTTTACAATTTTAAAACTTGTCTTCTATAAAACACTTCCAGACTTTGGACCGGCCGGGTTAATACCCAGGTAGCATTACATCGCCAGAACGATGCCATCTTCTTTATATTTCTTTATATCCGATTATTTCTACAGAAGCCGGAATAGCAAAAAACATAACTTGATATTCCGGATCGTATGTAGCATGATACTCTTTTCCATTATCACCTATAGCCATGTATTCAAATACGCTGAAAATGTGCTGATAAACGACTAGCAGAACACCAAAGACTTAAATTGCCTGATCTGTCTGTATACCAAATATTACCTTCATAATCTATCTGCATATTCCATTTTTCAATTTCCTCTAATGGATATTGATACAATCCTTTTTTATCTTTTCCATCCCACTTTTTTAAGCTCTTCATTCTCATATTATTCATTTTGTAATACTCCTTTATTTTGTTTAATGGATGCTCTGAATGACTACATTCATCTGGAAAGTCAAGAGAATAGTAACTGCATCCGACGCATGATTCATTGTATTTGCATGGACAATGCCTATAAATAAATAGCCATTTTTCATATTTGAAATCATGGTCATCAAAATATTTTTGTATCTCATTTGCAAACAATATAAACACCCCCAAAAATTACTGATTTACTATATAAATATTATATCATAGGGTGTACCCTATGTCAAGAAAAAATTAATATACTTCATAAATAATTAAAAATTAATATATATTTGCGCTGCCGGCCATAAAAAGAAAATATATGTCAAGAGAACATGGAATAATAGGGGGCAGCCCGTAGGGGGTTCCTGTTATGCCGTGAAAGCTCTTGACATATATTTTCTTTTAAATAAGCTTAAACAAAAGAGGCAAGGAAACAAACTTTTCCTTGCCTCTCTGCCTCCGCGGCGAGCGGTGATGATTTGGGGGGTCAAGCACCCTTTTTCCAAAGGGGGCTTGTGGGGTGAATGCTTGCAGAGGGGCAAAGCCCCTTAAAATGCGCCCGAGGGGTACCCATGTAATGAGCATCTAATCTTACCCGGTACTGTTGCCTTGTATTTGGCTCAGGTAAATCTGAGACAAATATAAGGCTTACAGACCGGCAGTAATGATGCGAAATGGAGTGGGTCGAGGATAAAGCGCCATAAAAAATATACCGGCATTAAAAAACTTTTTTTTCGCACAAAAAATTTTCGTTCCTGGAACAACAATTTAAACTTTGTTGAAAATAAAAATAAAACTCCATAAAAAAAATGGGAATAAAATCCCATTTAAAAAGCAAATAAAGAGAAAAATGTTAATCATCATTGTCAAATTTTTTAGAAGGCTCACTATCAAAAGATAATCCTGCCTGCATAATGAAATCCTGCATAAGTAATGACAGTTGCCGAGCCTGAGAAACTCCTTTTAATCGACAAGCTTCAGCAAAAGCCTCAACAAGCCTTTTATCAAGCTTATAGGTTTTGGCAACCAGACCTATTTTCTTATGATAATTATTTTGCAGCTCATATTTGCCAATCAACTTTTTCCCACAATTTGGGCAAAACTTAAAAGAAAGCAAAACCAAGTCACAACCACAATCAACACACTTATACCAAAAGGCATTTAACTCATCCTGACCAAGCAAAATAGCGTTTATTTTATCACCGGAAAAGGACAATAATCCCCCACAATCAGGGCAATAATTATAAGAAGATAAAATTCGCCGGCAGCCACAATTTTTACACTCATAAAACATATCAGAAATATGAGAAGAGCCAACTAATTTAAGAGTCAAATATTCCATAGAAAAAACCCCTTAAAATAACTAAACTTTTAAATCCCTTCCGCTACAGAAAGCAAACAAAAAATAACTAAAGGCACTAATAAGCCAAAAATCACCTGCCCTGCAATATTACTTTTTCTTCAACAAAACCCTTAGCATCATCCTCAGAAATAAAATATGGATCGTTAATGCCATTTTTATATAATAACGTATAAGAATTATTTTTATTATCTATTTCCCATGCTTCCCAGAGAGAATCCTCATTTTCTCTAGTAAAAAAAGACGGAATACCATCCACAAGGCAAATATCAGCTGCTCCAACCTGTTTCCATTCAAACATTATAACCGCTCCTTTCATACTCTTCTGGATAAATTATAACAAAGGGTACACCCTATGTCAAGAATATAAAAAAAATAGGAGAAAGAAAAATACTTCCCCCTAAAATCGGACTAATCTGATAATATAATGTCATTGATGAATTGAGATAAGATCGCATAATCAAAACTTTTGAACTTATCAATAAAAGATTGCATCAAGGACTTATATGCTGCATCACTGTGATTCATAATATCGTACAAAACACAAAAAAAGGTTTTTTCATCCGGAGCAGCTTTCCACCCATTACTTTTTGCTATATCTCTTATAAGCTCTTCTTCATCAGCTAGCAGATACCTTAACATACTCACAACTCCTTTCTAAAAATCATCCTGGAATTAAATCCTGATTCTGTTCTAACCGTTTTAAATTCATAATCTCCTGATTTTTAAACTCGTCACCGATATTTTTTATGCACTCTTTTTCCTCTGAAGAAAGATTAATCTTGTCTATATTTTTATACTGATCCCTTATATCTTTCAAGCTATTATTTTTGCCAGTTAAAGCATTGAGCTTAATAATATCATTTACAACCTTGCCATTTGGTTTAAAGCCGGCTTCAGTTATGATTTTTTCAACTTCATCTTTCATATTTTGTAGCTCTTTTGCTAAATAATCTTCTATTTCACTTATAATTTCCTTAGAAGTATCAGCAATAGAATTGAAAATCTCATGCAACTGGTCAAGAGTTTTTCCGGATGCCCAACCGGTTATATACCCAAAACTGTATTCAGAAGTATCAAGCCCAAAATGCTTCATAACGATATAAGCCGTACTTTCTGCTTGAACTTCTGCTTCACCCCTATTTGAAATATAATCTTTCAAATTATTATGTAATTTACTGTGAGCGTACTCATGAATTAAAGTTTTAGCAGTCTGGTCAAAACTTAAATCATCCTTTAAAACAATAACCCTTTCCAATGGGCTATAATAACCGTTTGGGCCGTTCAAGTTTTTTTCAAATTTAATCGGCACTTTAGAAACATTCTTAATAACATCAATTAGTTTTTGGGATTTTTCTGAATTGCCGGTAAGCAAATTAACGATTTCGGGAATAGGTTCACCGTCTGTTTGGCTTATATCAAAGACAGGTACAAATTTAAACCCTTTGATAACATCTTTTTCAACAATATTTTTTAATTCTTTTCCCTCTTCGTCAACAACCGGCTTATCCTTATCATCCAATACAGGCATTTCTACCTGCTCTTTCTTAATCATTGGAGCTAAAATGTAAAGAGCGTGTTCTCCTTTTTTAACGTACCGGTTATGCTGCTTCCAAAAATTATATGAGCCTATCAAAGAAGCATCCGGTTTTTGCGTATAAATCAAAAGCATATTATAAAATGAATAGTTATATAGGGTACTTCTGAAATCCAGGAAAGCTTTAAACCTGTCAGAAATCAAGAAATCATTAATGCCGTTCTTTAAGTCAACCAAAAGCTGATTAATATTAACGTCTTTAGAAATCTTTAAAGGTTCTCTCTCAGTATTTTTCTCCATATGTAAGACCCCCAAAAATAATTATTATTTAAAAGGCAGCTCTTCGTCAGACACTTCAATAAATTTATCTTCCGGAATATCATCCTGATTGCTTTCAATCTTACCGTCAGCAAATTCAACTGATTCAACCAAAACATCAGTTGTATAATAAGTATTTCCATCCTTTTCATACTTTCCTGTCTGCAATCTTCCGTCTATTAAAATTCTGGCGCCTTTCTTAAAGCACTTGCAAATAAACTCTGCCTTTTTATTAAAGGCAATACAGCTGATAAAATCAGCATCATTTTCTAAACTTCTCTTCCTGTCACAAGCAAGAGAAAAACGCACATATGAAATTTTTTTATCTCCTACGCCGGAATGTTTTAGCTCTGGGTCTTTGGTTAATCTGCCACTTAAAATAACCTTGTTCATAAAAAACTCCTTTCATTTGTGCTTTATTACGTACTACATAGTACATACGATCAACAGTATTATAACATAATTTTAATTGATTTACAATAAAAAGACAAAACTACAAGAAAGAAGATCTTCAAGGATCTCCTCTGGGATGAAAAGAAAAAAGAGAATATAAAATATTTTCATCCCAGTTTTGCGAAAAAGGACAAGTCGGGACTACGTCCCTTGTAATACAAAGGCGGAAATTTTGAGACGAGGACACAACATATTTATTATTTATAGATAAATGAATGACATTATCTTTAACCTTGCTGATTTTTTTAGGGCATGGTCTATCAAGACTATCTTTGTTGATAGCCTCTAAATCACGATAAAATGTAGCTCTTGAAATGGAAAGAATATTACATACTTCTTCATATGACTTATTCTGGCTTAAAAGCTCCTTTATTTTGCTTCTGCGCTGCTCTATTGCTTTTTTCTTAGTACATTTCCCCTGAGCTTCTAATTTCTTTAAATAAGACTTTCTGTCACGCTCCCTTTTCCTGCTCAATGCATAATCTTTAGTAATAAGAGTTGTAAGAATTTTTTGCTCTTCTTCAGATATACCTAATAATTCAATAATTTTTTTATTAGAAAACTTTCTATTTCTGTTTAAATAATATTTTTCTGCAGATTTTGTTCTTAAAGCAATACTCTTCTCTGTATATTCGCTTTTATCAGAAAGCCGATTAAAAAGCTCCAATGTAAGCTGTAGAGCTTTAGCCGTATCATTATAATAATTGCAGCAATAAAATCTATACATGAAAAGGCAATTTTCTCTTAAATGTAAATTACCTGTTTTATCACGATACAATAAAAGATTTTCTATATCCTTCATTCTGGCATATACAAGAGTATTTAAAGTGGCCATCCGGATTATATTACCACATCTTTTAAAAGGTTTTTGAATGTTTTTTGATAAAGAATAAAAATCATCCGGAAGATAATTTTTAATGATTTCATACAAAGTATAGGTATAATCATAATAGCTCAAAATTTTAACCTGTGTTCCAGTTTTAGAATTAATTGAACCTGGTACTCTTAATACTCTGGCAACATCTTCTGTTACCGAGCTGTCGGATCCTAAATCTTTAAGTACATTATGAAGATAATGCTGGACACGCTTCCATCTGGGAAAAGCGTTCCTATCTTCGTTAATTTTCCAAAGCAAATACAATCCCCTTCCACTGTCAACAATAAATGTCGGCCGTGGAATTTTCCATCCTATGTACTCTTCATTTAATATGTACAAAACACTATCTTTTCTTAGCCCTAATTTATAGCAATCCAAATCTATGTAAAGCATATTTAATCTTTTAAGACTGTCTTTATTTCTAACCGGCCGGAAAAATGTATTTTGAGAAATATATAAATTTTCTTCTCCGTCTGCCGGCATTTTGGCCAATGAATCTTTAGTGTAATGATATGTATATGTACCGTATTTTTTATTATCTATGTACATTCGGGATATAAAACCCTCACAATTATCATAAGCTTGTCTAATATATTCGCAGCCATTTAGCAAAGGAATACCTTCTTTCAAAGTAATGTTACGGAAAAAAGCGTACAAAAACCCAGGGTACCAGCGTCTTATTTTTAAAAAATAAGGGTACATGCCTAAAATCAGTATTAAATTACAATAAAAAAAGCCAGGCACCGCATACCTGGCTGAAATTTCTATAAAATCCCTCTTGACTTAAAATATTATCTATGCTAAAATACACATAGATAATTTCAAAAAGGCAGAGGTTTCAGGGTATGGGCGTGATACCATGAAAATCTCAATAATCAGTCGGCAAACTGATTATTGGTTCTGTCTTAAATATCTAAACCAATTCGGAAAGCTCTTTGTGGAAGAGCTTTTCTTATTGGGTTTTTTATGACAAAATTTTCAATGTTCTTGTGTTATATGTTACATTAACGTCATAAAAATGTCAAGAAAAATATCAAGATACAATTGAATATTTATAAAAATTAAAATTTAACATCATCAAAAAAATATTCAAAAGAATTAAGATTTATAGAAACATGCAAGTATTCAGAATTATCGTCTATATTTATTTTCATAATAAAATTAAGATTATCATTAATTAATTTAACACTATCCTCCATAACTGCTACATATGAAATTGTGTTAATCCTGCCAGGATACTTGTCAACAAGGTATTTATGTACATTGTTCTTTAGATAAGAAAGTGACTCTTTGGGAATATCCAATACATATAAAGCCTCTAAATAAAGAAAATCATAAGTATATAAAACAGGAGAATTATTATTATCAGCATTATAATTATCATTATTGCTTTCATTAGAATTTATATTTATAACCAATGGAGGTAACTGCACATTTTTATCTTTAAAAAAATTCTCATAAATTAGGGCAGCCACAATAAGAGCAAAGCAAAAAATAATTTTTAAAATCAACATTCCTCTTTTATCGTTCATTATATACACTCCCTTAATTCTTCTATTTTTTCTTTTGTTTCCAGGTACTTAGAATACATTTCAGTAGCTTTATCCGGATCTTTTGAATAATTTTTCTTATAAAACTCATAAAAAAGCTTTCTTTTTTCCATTAATTCCGTTATTTCAATTTGGACTGAAGCATATTCTCTTATTTCATTAGCAACTGCCTGCTGAGTTGCAGGCAGTTTATTTTTGTCAATAGAGTCTATAAAATCAATAACTTTTGCAAGAAAACAAGTAAACTTTAAACGGTCAATTTTAATGTCGGCCATAAGAATTCACCCCTTTCAATACTAATAAATAATATAAGTGGTATAATCATCCCTTACAGATCTATCTAAAGAATAGATCAGAAAATCACCTGGCTCAATCTTAAATTCAATCGTTCCCTTGCTAACTCCCTGGTAACTTTTCTTATATGTTGCAGCTCCTTCCATATTCCACATGCTACAATAGCCATCAAGATAATTATTTAAGTTAGTATAGCTCAGCTGTTCATTACCTTTGCTGTCAACTGTAACAATGTCAAAATTAACAATTATATAGCCATCTTTGAGCCAAAAATTATCTTTTAATGTTACGCTTTTCTTTTTTGCATAATCATATAAATCAAAGCCTTTAGGAACAGCATATATATCTGCCGGCAACCAGTAAGCTCCATACCAGGTTTGCATACGCTTTATAATATCTAAATCAGTTATACCGGCATTACGAATTTTACTATATTCACTAGCATTTTTTATTTCCCTTAAATAGTCATTATTAGAATATGACATTAAAGGTTGGAATATTTGAATACGGCTATAAGAAAACAGCTTAAGCTTTTTAAATTGGTATTCTGAACGTTTAATATTTAATAAATCGGCCATAGATTGCCATGCTTTTTTAGGTAGCATATCTTGTACAGTAAAGGAAAATAAATTTGTTTTATCCAACGTACCGCCAATCTTGACTAAATGATTGCTCTTGTCATTAAAATACTGAGAATAATATATATCCACTTCTTGACGGTTTTTACCTTGGGAGTCAACGTGATAAAATCTAGGTCTTATAAGAATACTATCCGCTGATCCATACCGGCTGCCTATTGTAGTAAGCCGGAAACGGACCGTGTAACCTTTAGGTAAAATACCGATATTGTTAAAAATGGGATGGCTACCATTAACCAACGGTAACGTAAATTTAGGTAGACGACCGGTATTTTTACCGTACTGATCGTTTACTCCGACAGTATAATCATAAGCATATAGTTTGTTGAAATCAGATTTATTAACTCCGCTCTCATAATTGCCATCAATTTTAAGCTCTGTCATGCCTTTATAATGGAATACATCTTCCCAATTCCTTTTATCCGATATATCGGTTATTTTAAGGCCAAAAAGCCTGCCAGAAACCTGCACATTGATTGTATTGGTGGCAACATAGTTATTTTGGTTGTAATTAGCGTATTTTTCTGTCCGGAAATCTATTAAATTTTCCGTTATGGCATTTACAGCAATTGTCCGGAACTGGACTACATAATTACCCTCTTCTACCCACATTGGCAAGTAAAAAGTAGGCTTATCAAATCCAATAGTTATCCAGGTGTTTTTAGGAATGTATTCATCATTTCCGGAATCATTTCCGGAATCATTTTTCCTGAAAACATCAAACGGAAATTTGACTTCATTTCGGTATAAGTAATTCTTTTTAGCCATGTAAGAAACTTCTTCAGGCTTGCGCAGGCTCCAGGCAAAATTCCTGCTATAATACCCGACATAGCTATTATGAGTACCATAATTGCTAATTGATACCGTAAAATCGGACAAAGACGGATCCGGATCCAAAACCAAAGGAACATAATCATCTTCAGGATTAATCAGCTGTACCCATTTTTGATTATTGCATGTTATTGTAGGGTCGCATATAACCGGCGTATGTACATTAACAAGGTTGATATTATAAATAACCCCGGTATAAGTTGGCATTGCATTAACAGCAGCAGAATGAGCCTTATAATTAATTTGGCCAGAACTATAATAAGTATTATTGGCCAATGTTGCTTCTATTACCTGGTTAGGTTTATACATAACATCTCTGTTTGTTTTCTCACTTGTTTGTGCCAAAAAAGATAAATTATTTAATGCCGGCGCTTCCTTTTCATAAATACCATCAGGCATTATTACAATGCCGTTAAAAGACACATAATCATTCCTGACCTTTATTTCGCCAATCATCATTTCGACTTCATAAAGAAAACTGTCTGTACTTACGGCCGGCATATTTTCATCTGCAGACATAATCGTTTCCGGAGATAAATATATTACATCACCATCTTTGACCGGATCAATTATGTGATAAGACTCACTACCATAAAAAGTACTTAACGAAGGAGGCTTGTACAAATTAGTATCCGGATACATAACGCTCTTTCCTCCGGGTAAAGCTCCATTTAGTATAGTAGCATTGTCAATTACATAATATTCAAGCTTATTGATTCTCCAATATGCACAGGCCCTTTTAACTTTAACCGGCATTGTTAAAACAATTTTTTCTTCAATAATCTCTTCAGGATCCACGGCATTATGCCAAATAAGAGTATATTCTTTAGCAGCTGTTACATTGTACTCTTTAACAACAACTACTTTTTCAAAGTCATAGCCTAATAAATACTGCGTGGCTTGCGCCTCTGTATATAGGCTTTCTGTAGTTGGTATTCCTTGTTGCACTACAAATCTTTCATTATCTCTTATATCTGCTCCAATTCGTGCTGTTGCTTCAGGGGGCTGCAAAGTCAAAATTTCTCTATCACCTTCAGGTATAATTAAAGGCGGTGGTGTAGGTATTGGTGTAGGACTAGGCTTAGGTGTTGGAGAAGGACCAGGTGTTGGCGTTGGTGTAGGTGTTGGCGGTTCAAAATCAATGCTGAAAACAATATAAACATCAATACCACCTTTGACAACAATGGCCTCTCCGTTTTTTATATCACTATCAGATGCCCCATCTGTATTCTTAAATAAAGATGTTACACCCTGTAGCTTTGTCTTGCCATCTTTTGGTTTTATATAATAACCCTGCAGAATATAAGATTTATCAGAATCAAAAACATTTTCAGGTCTGTATATACCTAATTCTGTAGCCCATTTAATTTTTTGGCCGGCTTTTTTCTTTGGAAGATCGCATACTTTCTTTGAACTTTCATTAACCACATAATACAATGAGCTGTCATATTGTTGTTCTTCTAATTTATTATCTTTCTCATAAATCATATAAATATTTAGGCCACCATATTGTACTGTAGCGCTGCCGGCAATAATACTATTAGGTGTTAAAATCTTGTTACCAACAACATCACCAACTTTTCTTTCCTCTGTTATATTGCCAGTTAATTTATTTTTAGAATAAAAGCCGGTAAGATTATATTGTTTGCCCTCAAAATCTAAAGGATGAGTAACAAAATTTCCCCATGATGCCTCCACTCCAATATTAAAATTTCCGAGATTACGTTGAAATATAGTTTTATTATCAATAATGAAATATAGATCGACAGGCTGTACACTTGGCTTAAATGTTACTGGAATGTTAAAATACTGGGAGAAAACTTCAGGAGATCCCCAGCTTTGATTGTTTACTATATCACGCCAATTATAAATCTCAGGTGTTAAAATTGTTTCACGACCGCTGTTATCAACTCTATATGTTTGAAAGATCGCATGAAAATATAAAGTAGTATTTGCTGAAAGATTGGTTAAACTTAAAATATTTTTTAATGCATTTGATACTTTGTCTACACTGAATGTAAAAAATGTTGTTGTAGAACCATCTGAATTATATCTAGTATCTTTTTCACCTGAAGATAAATAAAATGTGCCAAAAGGCCCTATTGGAGCTGCAGGACCGGTTAATCCTTTAGCCTTAGCTGTTTCAGGTGATGGTTTTAAAGTAACAGTATAACCAATTGTACGATACCTGGTATTTGTAGTAGCAGCCTTTGCGTCAATCCTTATTGTTATAACCCCATCTTCCATTGTTATATAAGTCGCTGCTTTTGAAGTTTTTAAAGTAAAAATACTTGATAACGTTAAAATTAGAAAAATGAATATAAAGTTTTTTCTTTTTAACAAATCAAATCACCCTCTAAAAGCCGTATCACTTATAAATGAAAAGCTGTCAATTCCCCAATATGCCCTATTGTCCTTTTCGTAAAAGTAAAGCATAATATCATAAATGCCATATCTCCACTCACCATTTTTTAAATTAATAAAGTTATTATTGTTAGCATAAATTAATTTATTTTTCTCTGTATCTAAGCTATCTGCAGAAAGCTTATATTTAACATATGCCCTGATATAAAATGATTTTCCATAGTAATATATAGAAGCTGGATCAATGGAAATAATTTCACTTTCTACAATAACATGGTTTGCTTTTATTCCATTTATATAATCCTCTATACTTTTTGTAATTCTGTAATCATAATAATTTGCATAGCATGATCTTAACTCTTCCTTCCACTTGTCATTTACTGTTTTATAATTTACGTTAAATACGCAATTCAAGTATTTATATACCTGTGAAAGTGTATCATCAAAATATTTGTATCTGTCTAAAGTAAAGTCCATATAGTTAGAATAATAATTATCATAAAGACAACCAAAATTCATTTCTTTCGGATATGCATAATGTTTTTTATTTAAAGGATTTTTATAGTCCGGATAATAAGTAAACTCAAAACGTGTTTCATAATATTCATTCGGGAAACAATCCAAAATATACTCAAAATCCCCGGCATTTTTAGGCAGATTAGTTGTTCTTATTAATAATCCTTCAGGGCTAACTAACGCTCTTTTTTCCGGATGAAGGACTTTCTGTACAACATCTTTTGCCCCTGCAGCTGTTATTTTTTCATTGCCTTTAAATGACCGAGTAAGCACATACATACCGTCACTATATCCTTTAAATATTCCTTTGGCCATGACATAAGCAACGGCTTCTCTTTTGCTCTTAGGCACCTTATTAATATCAGATATTCTATAATTAAGTACCATGTTAAATTTACGGTCGCCTTCTTTTATTTTTTTCCATGCCTTAATTATAAATGAGTTTTCATTGAACGGATCTATTCCCACTATGTTATATTTATCTTCTGGTTTAACACCTATTTCGATATATCTCTCAACAATATTTCCGGATTTATCAGTAACATACATATACCCTGCTCTGAGGCCTCTGGCTGCCCAATTATCTTTCTGAAATGCCGGCAACAAAACAGGCCTTAACACTTCATCTAAAAACTGTTCTGCCGGGTAAGTATCTTTTGTAGCTCCTACCGGATATAATTTACCTTTGCAGTTATAATATAACCGGCCATCATAATAATTGCAGCCACTTAAAATATCATATACTTCCTGAGTATAGTTATAGTGGAGATTAATTTTTTCATCCAATCTCTTTGCTATGACGGCCGCATCCGTTCTTGTCAAATATGCCTTATAATCTTTAAACTCTCCTTCTTTGATAATACCCTCTCTTATAGCAACATCAATGTATGGCTGATTATTCAATGGTATTTTCAATTCGGCCAAAATATATTTTAAAAATCCTTCTACTGTTATGTAACTAGCTGCAGAAACATCTACGGACGGAATTATATTTAATAAGATCGTCAGCATCAATAAAATACATAATATCTTTTTCATACACTCCACTCCTTATTACTCCTTATTAATTAAAATTGCTTATAGAAATCCGGATATTCCGGATTTTTTGTCTTACATAAAGGCTTAAAGTATTGTGTTTCCTGTATTCTGAAGCCATCCGCTATTAAAGAAACAAGCTTTTTTTCTTCATGTCCCAATAATTCCGGATATTTATACAAATCATAGATTTCGATTATAGTATGAAATATGCAAAGTCTTTCATTTAATTTTCTGATATTATTAATTAATGTGTCAGTGGGCCTATATCCACTTACCTCTATAGCAGCTGCAACCTTTTCATACGTATTTTCTCTTGCAAGTGCTAGCTCCATAGAGCCCTGGATTATCATAGCAACTCTTTCTCTTATAAAAGCATCATCTAAAAAAAGATATTTGCTAATCAAAGTAGAATGAGAATATAGATATTCTAAATCAATTGCTAATCCATGATGCTTCAAAAGCTTACTTAAATACAACATTGCAGCCTGAAAAGTACCTTGAATAAAAGGCTTTAGGTTTGTAATATCAAATAAAAAATTTGATAGTTGCATTGCTTTTTCAGTTATACTCTTATGTTTCCAGTCAAAATTATTAAGTTTTTGAATAATATTTTCTACACTAACCACCGTATTTTCATCTATCTCTTCTGGCCTCAAAGCGTCCTGATATATGTAATTATGAATTTCTTTGAGCGCACCAAAATCAAACTTTGTAATTATAGATGCGCTTAATTCAATCATTCTGATTAACGATAAAATCGTAATTTTTTTGTTTAATTCAGTCTGAAATTTTATATTAAGGAGATTAGGTAAAGCCGGCATGTATTCATGTTCCAAAATATTATCCACCGGATATACCCCCTTTTTTAATATTTTCTATAATAATACTTCTTATTTCCGAAAGCTCCTTTGTACCTTTAGTGTACATGAATAACAACTGTAGATCATCATCATCAACATAGGCGCCGGCAGCTAAATTGATATACTTATTTATTAATAACTCTCTTTCTTGTACAGTGGTATTAGCTACCGATATAATATCAAAATTTATATCTATGGCCATAACCACAACCCCCTTTATAATCCAGGAAAGTTATAAAAAAACTATTTAATTAAGTAATATTATACCATATTTTAGCGAAAAGGTCTAGTTATATCTAGATACAAGGTATAATTTATTGCAATTTTTTTTTATTCGTATTAAAATAAAAATATTATATTAAGGGGTGAAAATAATGGCAAAGAAAAGGTATAAAAATCGTACCCCCATAGGGAGTACGCTTGATAAGAAAATATATGAGGAATTAATTGAATACTCAAAAAAAACAAATATACCTATGTCCAGAATACTTGACATGGCCATAAAAGAGTACATAGAAAAAAACACAAATAAATAAGTATATATTACGGTTCAGGTGTCTTATCTATATTCATTTTAATTTCATTGATTTTTTGCAATTCTTCCTTTTTAAACTCATCAGCTATAGAATTTACAAGCTTTGCAGTATCATTTTCTATGTCGTGTAAATTTTTATACATTGTATGTAGCTCTTTAATAGATACTTTATGTCCTACTTTGTTTGATAAAACAATAAACCATTCAATAATATCTTTTTTGGGTGTATAACCTGCTTGTGATATATCTTTTTTATAAAATTCAAAAAGCTCATTATCATTTTCTTTAAAATCTTCCTCAGCTGTACCCTCCTCCTGAGATACATCAGCAGCTGCAACCTCTTCCTGAGATGCTTCGGCAGCTGCAATCTTTTCTTTGGTTTTCTCTTCCGTAATTTCTTTTTCCTGTTCCTCTTGATTTGCAACTGCAGCTTCATTTTTAGATTCTTTTATTTCATCTTGTATTTTCTCTTGGGATTCTTTCTCTTTATTTTTTTCTTTTTTGGATTCATACTCCTTATAAAGCTCTTCTAATAATTTAAAATTGCAACATTTATCATATAAATAATGTTTTTCATTACCGCCAATTTTATAATAAACATATTCTGCTTTTTTATATATATCATCTTTATGTTTTTTGCAGTAATCATACTCTTTATATAATAAATCAGCGTATTTTACATCACTAGAAGAGATCTCTTTAAAATCTACTCTTTTAACGGCTTCATCAGGCGCAGGGAACATAAATTTAAACTGCAAAGTAGCAATAATTTCATCATTTAATTTAATTGGAAAGTTGGTTTGTAATTTCTTATTAAAATGTGAAACAGGCACATAATAATTTATGTCACCAACCGATAAAACTTTTCCACATACAAATTTATCTCTATTGCTATATTCTATATTTGGTATTTTACTTTCCTTTTTTCTTAAATAATTTATATACTCTTTATCTACATAGTAAAATTGCATATTTCAATAACTCCAATTCCTTTTTTATTTATAAAAAAGAAGCAAAGTATAACTTTGCTCCTCAAGAATTATGCTATTGAATTAAAGTCTTGCTTATGGCGCAAGGAGCCAACATATAAAGCCTTGCTTATGGTGCAAGAAACCAACATATAAAGCCTTGCTTATGGTGCAAGAAACCACTCATTAAAATTATTAACTATATAATAATTATAATACATAATTGCAAAATGTCAAGATTTTTTAATTATTATATATAGCTACTTTCTGCCATAAAAAAATAGCCATCAAGTAATTTAAAGTATGCATGTAGGAATATTTTTGCGTAAGTAACAATAGCCGTAATGTTGAATTGTTGGTAACTGGCCGGATTAATGGCTGTTGGCAAATTGTTGGTAACTCATAAGAGTTATCAATGATTTGTCAATGGCCAATTGGCCTGTTATCAATAATTCAATATTCAAATATAAACCATATGATAATTTTTATTGACAAAAATAGTATATAAATATGATAATATAGGTGTAATCTTACGGATATGGTGAAAAACCAAATAGTCGCCCTATAAATTGCAACAACCAGGGCGACTATTTATTTATGGATTCATTATTTTCATTCAGATCAATGTAACGATATAGGCTTGTTTTACTAATGCCTGTAGCTTTAGTAATTTCTGAGATAGAATAATCTTTACTGTAATACATTTTTAAAGCTAATTCCACATTATTTTTCTTTAGCTTAGGTCTACCGCCTTTTCTTCCCCTGGCTCTTGCACTTGCCAAACCCTCTTTTGTTCTTACAGATAAAATATCCCTCTCAAATTGTGCAAGCCCTGCGAAAATGGTAAACATCAATTTGCCCTCTGGAGTTGTAGTATCAGCCCACGGTTCTTTTAAGCTTTTAAGGTTAGCTCCTTTATTTCTAATTATTTCAACTATTTTAAAAAGGTCTTTTACAGATCGCCCCAATCTTGTTAAATCTGCAACCACTACAATATCACCTGGCCTTAATTGATCGAGCAGCTTATCAAGTTCTGGCCTATGTAATTTCTTCCCGGATATTTTTTCTTGAAAAATCCGGTCACATTCATTTTTAAGAACGTCTATTTGTCTATCAAGATTTTGATCAATTGTACTTACCCTTGCATATCCGAATTTCATTTATATTACTCCTTAAATTTTTTAATAATATTATTTGTGCAAATAGCATAATAATAGCGGGGCTGTGTAACAAGGTATCCACTGGTGTATAAATCTTAATTTATTATTTTATATATAAAGTACTAAAAAGGATAAAGTCTGTCAATAATGAGACTTTGAAAATGGGAATAATTATGGAACCATAAATTTCATATATCAATGAATAGATTAAAATTCTCACTAATATTTTAAAAAACGATCGTTTTTGGTACCAAGAATAGAAACGAATAACGCCGGCCGTATTTCATGAACGCCGGCAATTTGCAATAAGGATAATGATAATTAATCTATTGTGACTTTTATTACGGTCTACATTGAAAGAAGCCGGCTATGTCCGGACTAAGTCCAGGATACCGGTAGCTACTCTCCTGAACACCGGCCGGCAGAAATAAGTATAGTTAGGCGCAAGGAAAGCTTTTAAGGGCGATAATCTGGCGGATATACACCGATTTTTTGACAATCCGGACACGCATAAGCACCGGCATTAATACAATCATCTTTAGACAAATATCTATCTTTATATACATTATTATTATCGACTAAATTATTACATGTCTCATTATGATATAAATAATACCAATCCTTTTTTTCTAAATAATAAATCTTGTCAAACTGTATACCGCCACCATTGAAAATAATGTTATTATAATATATCTCATAATTATCAACCAAAGGAAAACCCTGAAAAACAGCTAAAATCCCAGGCCCTGTTATTGTTTCGGTCCAATCTGAATCACTTGTAAAGGAAAGAGAAAACCTGTAATTTATACCATAGTTTTTTGCAAAATTATTATAATTAGATATATACCAGGACATATCATTTTCCAGGGAATTTATAATCGTTTGTTGACGAATATAATAAAAGCTATCATCATTCAATAAAAAGTTATCAGGAAATACATTTCTAAATTCTAAAAAGGAATCGGCTGTTCTAATGTCATTAATATTAGAATAAAAAACTTTATTTTCTCCTGTATTATCTAAAATATTATTTTTATCATATATGCTTATATTTCCATCAAGAAAAATACTATAAATAAAATTGTTATCCTCATACACATATTGCTTCAGTTCTGTCCACTTACGTATAATATTTTTATTACCTTCAACATCTATATATTCATCAAAATAGCTTATATAATAGCCATCATTAAATAGTACAACCAACACAGGAGTATATTTACTTATATCAGCTTTTTTTATAGGATCCGACATAACACCCAAAGAAGCGGCCAAAGAATTTATATAAGTATCAAATGCAAGCTCTCGATCCATAATATAATCTTTATTGTCATTAATCTGAAATAATTTATTGGCCGATTCTTCAACGGCTGCCTCTAGCCTGGAATCCATAATATATTTCGCCTCTGCAGCTGTTTTAAATTTTTCATTATTTATAAAAGTAAATATCAGTAATGATATAAAAACAATGGAAAACAAAATAGAGATATGTGATAACTTCAAATAAAAATCCCCCTTTAGTATTTAATACCATCCTTTGATATTCTAACGGTAGTTTTAGTTATATTGTTTAAAGATATATTTCCTTGTACAAAACTTAAAGGTTTTTCATTACTATTAATATTTACAGTAAATATATCACCTAAATACATGTAGTAAATACCTTCTGTATATAATAATTCAACGATTTCTTTAGAGTATGAATTTTTACTATACTCTAAAACATTGCCAGTAAAGACTGGTATTTTTGCTTTACAATAAGGGCAGCCGGGATCCGTTCCGTCCGGGTGCAAATTATAATTATTACCACATATATTACATTTTATCTTCTGTCGAACCGTTATAACCTGTAATGTAGTAGTTACGCCTTTATAACCTATAGTAACTATTTGCGTACCAAAATAATTTTTATCTAAATTATCGGCGTAACCACTTGTAATTACCTCTGTATGGCCATCCATATAAGTAACTAACAAACGCAAACCATTTTCTTGTAAGGTAGTGCCTATAGTAATTGTAAATGTAAAAGTCTCAGGATATATTACTCGTATATTATCTACCCAGGCTTTGCAGTAAGGGCAGCCTGGATCGCTGCCATCAATATTAAGATTATATGTATGGCCTCTGCTGCAGGTCTTACTCCGGGGTATAACCGTAACAGTAATTGTACATGTCAAGCTATGTGTTACACCATCCAATGTATATGTATAAATTATAGTTGCAGTTTGACTTTGACACGGATTTGCCGTTGAAAAATCACTTGTTCCCAAGACTACCTTTGTTGAGCCATCTAAATATGTTGCTCTTACTGTTGTAATTAAAGCATCTCCTGTTGCTACCGTTTGCACAGGATGGGTGGCTGTAATACTTACTACCTTTTGATTGCAAATGGGAAATACCTGATTTCCATTACTGTCATAATAAGCACCTTGTATTTTCCCACAATTTAATGCATAACTGTAATAAGTATACCCACAAGAAGAAGGTGGTGTGCCATTAGGTGGGCTATAACTTGTTTTACAATTAGAACAGCTCGACACATAATTATAAGTAAATGTAGTACTATGTCCATTACCACATGTAAGCATCAAATATGCGTAAGAAAAGCTCCCTGTACCTCCACAATTGGAGCAAGTATATGAACCTGAATAAACGCCATTGTTACCACTTGAAAAACTAGATCCACATGTATAATAACTGTATTGCCCCCTATAACATCCTGTACCACTGGAAGAACTTCCTGTATGCACGTGTTTTGTTCCATGATAGCAATTATCAGTATGTACATGACCGGGATCTGCCGGTGTATTTATCGCCGACTCCAGGATACTTTCATTTGTCTCTGAATTAAGCTCTCCCGGATAAACAGGATCGTAAACCTCCGGGGGCGTTGTAATTACTATATGTTGATGTAACTCATTTGGACCATTCCAGGACTCTTCATCTTCTTCTATAATATCTTCTACACTTCTAAAAACATATTCAGGCTCATTCACTCTACATTCATGTAATAAGTTAATATTATAAATTTTACCTGTATGTTCTAATTTCTCTATGAAATTTTCATACATATCTTTTGTTATATAACCCTTAGCTTTTACGTTAGATGCAAAATCATCTGATAATTTTTTAATATAAATCTGTGACAGCTGATCCTTAATAAGATTTAATGTTATGTGAGGAGCCAGAAATAAGATAATTAATGCAATAATTATTCCATAGATAAAACCTAAAATGTTTCTCATGTGATTTCCCCACCATATATTATTTTTTTATCTTTAAAAAGAAATTTCAAAACAATATTTCTTTCTTTTTTAATTACTTTTATAGTGATATAATCACCAGGAGAAAAAATATATTTACCTTTTTGATATAATTCAGAAATAATATAACCTGTATAATTTACTTCATAAAATTTTTTTATCTCAGCTTCGTTTATGCCTGTACAATATGGACAACCAGTATCTTCTTCATATTCAGATATATAATAAAAATGTCCATTAGGGCAAACTTTTCTGATTAGTCTATCAACAACCTCAATTAATAAGTTGGCCGTAACTGTATTTCCAAATTTATCTGTTACTTCTATAGTTATCTCTTGTTCACCTATTCTATTGGGATTATAATTTCTACATATCCAATCATCATAAGTTAAAGCAAAATGACCATCCTTATATAAAAGAATTACCTCTAAATCTAAAGAACTACCATATAATATCTTATTACCACCATCAGCTAGAGATGGATAAATAGCTATTAGTGTATAATAGCATACAGGGCAACCTAACGGACTGCTGCTATAACTATATGAAAGATTACATATAGGGCAAATAACAGTATCATAATCTAAAACATTTACTGTTACAATACAAGATAGATTATTGTATGTTATAGTAACCTTCTGAAAACCCACTTGATTAATATTAAAATCACTAACCCAATCAGTAACTAATTCTGTATGACCGTCTCTATATAAAGCAGTTACAGCAAGTATTAAAGGATCTCCATAATTTATTGTTTGAGTTGTAGGCGAAGCTGAAATAGAAATAACAGTAGTTTTGCAATCCGGGCAGCCTGGATCAGAGCCATCAAGGTTTAAATCATACTCTAATCCGCATATATGACAATTTCTTTTATTAATAACATTGACAATAACATAAGTATAAAAATCTAAATAAGAAATTTTAACTTCCTGATAGCCTAAAAGATAAGGCATATAGTTGCTTGTCCATCCGGAAATTAATGAAGTATGGCCATCCCTATATTTTGCATAAACAGAAATATTCAAATCATCACCTAACGATAGATCTATTCTGTTGGGTACCGCTATTATACTTTCAATTGTTTGTCTACAAGCAGGACAACCTCTATCAAAATCATTTTCATCTAAATCATAAATAAAACCACATGCATTACATTTTTTTTGTAATGGAGTCACATTAACAATTACAGTAGCAGATTTTGATATATTATTTTCAGAATAAGTTATCTTGACCGATTGTCTACCTAATGTTGTTATATCTAATCCGGAAACAATATAATTTGTTACCTGTAATACTGAGCCGTCATCATAGTAAGCATAAACATTAAACGAAGGGTTATCATATTTCTTAATAGACTGAATATCCGGATTAACAGAAATATACAAAAGCTCAGGCCTATTATCAACGACAGTTACTTCAATTTGACATGAAATATTTCCATGATTTTTTGCATTATTAACTAATCCTGTATATGTTAAAGTTACATTCTGCGTACCTAAAATATTATGATTAAAATTGCTTGCACAATTTACAACTCCAGATTGTCCATTTAGATATGTTGCATAAGCTGTTGTAATGATATTTTGGCCTAAAGATATAACCTGGTTAGGATTAGTAGCATCAAGTCCAACCACAACATCATCACATAAAGGAACTTCATCTTCTAATAAATCACAACTCCATTCACTTACAAGTGTTTTATTTATTCTGTTGTTGGCAAGACAATAAGGACAACTATACTCAATCTTATACCCCACTTTGGTCCAGTTTGTAACATTTGAACCTAACAAATTATAAATGTTTAAATAATTAGTCCAATCAGGATTTATCTTATAATAAATACCATAACCGACCTCCCATCCGTCTCCACCTTCATTACTTATTAAATGCTTATTTAAAGTCTTATATGATTTTATTGTCACATTACCATTTTGATTAAGATAGTATACATAAAAACCGAGAGATTCAACGACTTGATTATAATAACTTAATCCTCTGTTACTTTCGGAATATACAGCATAAGCTATTGAATTACGACATCTACTACAAAAAAGAACTTTTGTTGTGTAACGACTACCATATTCATTCCATCCCTGGTAATAAGTTTCGCTATAGCAAGAAACAGCCTCACCAGAATAAAAATTTATTAAAGAACAACCATTTTGATTATGCCTATGGCCTGCATAACAATTGTCAGTATGTATATGCCCAAAATCATTAGAAAGTAAATTGATGTTATAAATTTTATTATCATTACTACATATTAAATAATCAAATAAAGCCTTAGAAAAACTATTAGATACTGAAGGAGTCGCATGTTCAATTTCAATATCATAATTTTCGCCAGTAATAGAAATCTTGTTTAAAAATGTCTCGTAATCATCTATGCTTATATAGCCTTTATTTTTAATATGATTAAAAAAGGATATAGTTTCATTCTCGACATGATCATGAAAAATATCTTCGTTGTGAATTTGTATATATTGTGCCGGTATAATAAAAGTTAAAATTAAAGCAATGATACCGGCCATGATTTTACCCAAAGAATCCATATTAAAACACCTCTTTTAATCACAATATATAAAAATTATTTTCACGGTATTGCCAATATTATCATATATATATGTCTTGTTATAAACGTCGCTTTCAAGTACGATATTAACTATTTTGTCAGGGCTATGCTCTAATGCTTCAATTATGTAACGATAATTTTTGTCGATTATTTCAATGTCGAAATCCAAATTTTTTTTCATTAATTCTGCTAAAATATCAGACCTTGTTATTTTATAAGTTTCTTCCTGTATGGTTGTCCTATCGCTTATAAGATTATCAGATAATACCAAGTTATATGTTGTGTTATATAACTTATCGTAAACTCCAAAAGAATAAAATAAAACCACTAAAGAAAAAATGAATAAAACAGACTGGAAAGAAAGCATAAGAATCTTCCGTATTGTACTCATAAAAACTCCTTATTGCTGTATAAACCGAACACCTAATATAACATCATTGGCATCTCTATCTATACTGCACTTAAACACCCAAGTTGGTTTAATAAATTTGCTGTCTGTAAAATTTTGAATGTTTTCAAAATAACTGTTATTTACATATTTATTTTCAGACAATTGAGTTTTAACATAGATATATAAATCAGAAACTTCGGTACTATCGTAATCACCAAGGTGACGTTTAATAAAATTAATTACATAGATACCATCAACTTCTTCTCCTTCAAACATTGTAATTTCACTTTCGGCCAAATTCTTATTGTAATTGTTTAACTTTTCCGAGGAAAGAAACACTGTTCTTTCCCCGGATACAAATAACTGTCTTAGCATAATAATTAACAATATGGTTAAACCAAGACAAAAAGCACCTAGCAATACTTCTTTTACTATTTTCATTCCCGTTCACCTACTATTTTTGTTGCCTAAACTCTATACGAGCTACGACACCATTTGCATCATAAAATACTTTACCTTTAAACTTTGCATCAGGATTTATATATCCGGTATTTTTTTTACTTGACTGTACTGTTTCTAATTTACTCGGTTCACCTTCTATAATCTCTGCAATTCCTGTACTTGTATCTATAGAACTTTTTCTTATAAAATATGTTTGATGTCCAGCCCCATTCTCAACAAATATTGATAAATATTCACCGTCAGATCTCTTAATAAGATCTATCACTTCTTGACCTGGCACTACCTTATCATCATAATAGGTTTTATCCGCTTCCAGGACGTCCTTTGCAATCTCAGTATACTTCTCTGACCCCTTATTTACGTCACTGTCACCTTTTTTGAACAATGACAGTATGATAAAGATAAACAAAATCAAAATCGCTATTGTAATTGCTGCATATAAAATCTTTTTTACTGTTGCCATAACTCTTTCTCTCCTTTGCATTTTTTATTCCTGGGTAAAATCTATCCTTACAATAACATCATTTTTATCTTTATAAACTTTTCCTTTAAATTTAGCATCTGGATTTATGTAATTAGGATGGCTTTTCGAGCTCTGTGTACCAGATAATTCAAGTGGAGCCGTTTCTGAAAAAGTAACTTCTCCTGAAACTATGCTGCTTACCTTAATAAAACAACCTGTATTTCCTTTGCCATTTGTGACAGCAATAGTAAAATACTCTTCATCTTTAAATCTTTTTATAGCTTCAATCACTTCTTGACCTGACAATACCTTGCCATCATAATAGGATTTATCCGCTTCCATGATATCCTTTGCAATCTCAGTATACTTCTCTGACCCCTTATTTACGTCACTGTCACCTTTTTTGAACAATGACAGTATGATAAAGATAAACAAAATCAAAATCGCTATTGTAATTGCTGCATATAAAATCTTTTTTACTGTTGCCATAACTTTTTCTCTCCTTTGCATTTTTAATATAATTCTTCCATAAGTTGTTGGTACATTTGATAAGATTCCAAGAAATACATAATAAAAGGAATAAGAAGATAACCTATCGTAAGTACTCCTGGAATAAAGGCAATTATGTTTCCAACATCAACAGACTTGTCCAAAGATATCTTGCTTTCCTGAAGCTTCTCTTCTCTGAAGTGTTTACGTTCTGTGGCCAATTCATCAAAAGCCTTTTGCACGCCGATTTTATCAGCTGAAATAAGACTGTCTACAATACGTCTAAAAGGGATATAATCAACTTTCTTTCTAAGGCTTTTCAACGCTTTTATATCACCATATGCATATTCATTAATGCATTCTCTAAGAGGTCTTTTAAAAACATTGGCTACTGACTCCATAGCTTCAAGAATATCTAACACTGTTGTATTATCAAAGTACATAATCATCATAATCTGAGTCTGAAATTGCATTACTTCTATTTCCATTTTCTTAATTACAACTCTCTTTTTAAAATAAATCATCCAAAGAGGAAAATAATAAGCAATAAAAGAAATAAATATAGAAATAAGCAATTCATACCAGTGATAATATTGATTTTGGTAACGTCTTATCCGGCCAACAATTTCATTTTTTACACTATCCAACAAAATATCATTTCTAAATATACCCTCCTTTTTTAATTCTATTTTAAGCAGCTCTTCATCAAGCTCCTGAGTCTCTTTATATAAATTTGTGTATTTTAATATAATTTCTCTTATTGGTTCTAATAAATTATCATTAGTTAATCCGCTTAATTCCTTTATATTATCTGCATTAACCGTAAGCTCCTTACGGTTATTCATGTGAATAGAAAAGAACAGCATATTACACAACAATAATGTAATGAGAAAATATATTGCTCTTTTAAGAAAAAACTGCTTGCCATTTATATTCTCGTTTACCTGGTATAGAATATTTTTGGTTTTATTAATTGTATTGAAATGAGTCTTTTCATAATTATTCAGTAATTTTTTTATTGGTTTTAAATCAGAAAGCCTTTTTAAAAAAACATATTCTTTCTCAATAACATTTCTTGTTTCTTTAAGTTCGTTTAATATCATGTAACAAACTATAGTGGCAACAAATATAGCAATAATATATATGTTTCCAAAAATTCCATTATAAAAATTATCTGCTGCAGGTATCATATTTGCACACCAATTTTCAATCAAGTCAAGCGTAAAAACCGGAAAGATTATAGCAAATGCCATACCGAAAAAACGGTGTTCGGCTTCCATTACTCTTATTTTTTCTTCATGTATATCAGTTCTAAGCAGCTGGATATTAAGCATAAACAAAGAAACATTATTTATAATCTTGTCTCCAATATCCATTACACTTGAACATAAAGACAAGAACATCTGAAGATGAATATTAGAGATAGATTTAATATATTTTCTTTTTTCAAAGTCCCTTTTCTTTTTAGGGCAATCCAAGACATCAAGAATTTTACTTGAATGTGCCTTCATCATTTGACCCGCATCTTTCCTGGCTTTTACAATGGCCGTATCTACCATATTACTCATGTAAAAATGATGTTTTACATTTGAAAGAAAAAAATCTAAATCTGCTCTTAATTCGCTTTCCAAGTTACTAACAGAAAAATTTACTAAAGCTTTGGAAATAACAACAGCAAATAAAATTGCCCTAGCCAAGTTGTAAATTGAAGGAGTCCGGAAAAACCAAAAAACAGTTCCTAAAGTACCGGCCAAAACAATTAACATAATTGTACGAACAGTCATTTTTATTATTTTTTTGTTTTCCAGAGGACATACTAATTCATATGCCTTTTTAATTTTTTCTACATATCTTCTAAAAATAGAAGATTGTAAAACGGAATAGATTTTAAGAGAAAAGTACTTTTTCTTTTTCTTTAAAAATAAAAATTCATTTTCAGACTTTTTTGAAATAACATTAACTATAATAAGACCAATTAAAGATATAAAAATAATAGCAATTGCTATAAAAACAAAGATTGTATAATCACCAAAGAAAAGCATACGCTTTTTCATAGCTACCCTCACTTTACACCATCAAATAATTTGTTATACAGTTCCTTTTCTCTTTCTGTGTAATATCTGAACATTTCATCTTCCATATTCTTAGATGGCCTGTTCTTAATTACATATTCTCCATTATCGAATACAAGTAAATCCCTGGTTTCAAATTGTTTTCTGTTCAATAAATGCAAGTAAAATTCTCTTGTAAATGCATTTTTGTTGTCAGAAATATCTATATGAGTAATAGGAATTATTTCAGTAATTCTATCAACAAAAATGTGTCCGTCAGAAGTTTTGGCCATGTGGACATTAATGTTAATGGTTTTTGCAGCGATAGATTGTGCCGCCTCTACAGAAGTATAAATTTTCTGTTCCATCAGGCCAAAAGCGATTGTTTCAATAACCGCTTCAGCCGAATTACTATGATTTGTTAATAAAACACATTTAAACCCGGATAATTTATACTGTACTGCATAACTAGCCTGTACAGGAGTAGCTGCTTCACCTATTATGGCAATAGATCCATCTGTTTTTTTGAAAAATTCATATAAATCCTGCCCGGTCAAAAAGCCGTAAGGCCTCATAGTATGTATATTGTACCCATGTAGTATTTTTTTTAAGTGTAGCTCATACATAAGCTCGTCTATTCTTAAAGTATTTCTTTTATCAATAAACATACAAGCTGACTTTAAAAACGTTGTTTTTCCTGCAGTCTGTTCTCCGCTTATGCAAATACTTCTATAGCCTTTAATTAGCAATTCTGTAAGAGCAATAACTTTCTCTGCTCCTGGATCTGTAATGAGCTTGTCCATTGATAAATCAGGTACACTATTAAATTTCCTGATATAAAAGGCCCAATTTTCAGATGCTTTCGGCCGTGATACAACAATTCTTGCGCCGTCAGCTGCATCACAAATCACGCAAGGATCGTTTTCAGATAAATATTTACTCGCATCAAATTTGTATATTTTCTTAGCAACTCTTTCTAATTCTTCTTCGCTTTCAAAACCGATACACGACAAATGAATAGTTTTACCTTTAAAAAGCACCCATATACTGTTATAAACATATTCCATTCTTTCTTTTGGAAAACCTCTTACAAGCAATTCTTCTATATAATCATAATCATCCTCTTTTAATCCGCTTAAACCAGCAGATATACCATCCAAAACCATATCTCTTATATCATCAATGATGCCTATGCCATAAGAAAGAGAATAAATTCTCTGTGTAAGAATGTCTAATTTATCAAGGTATGTAAGCTTAATCCTCATACTTTTATATAGACTGTTTATATCATCTTTTGTAACCTCATAGCAGCCATTTCTCAATTGATCAAATTTATTATCAATCATCATTACTTCAAAAGCCCTAGAACCATGCTTTTTCTGAAGAGCATGAAGAATAATTTCAAATTTATCTATAGTTGTAAGTTTATTTTCGTCATAAAAAGGTATAGATAAATCTATAGTTTCCTCTGATATATTAAGGTACCTTTGAAGTATAGACTTAATTAAGTCCTTTATATAAGCTTTAGATACCTTGTCTCCATGTCCGCACAAGCTTAAATATTCATCAAGTTGCTCCCTTATCTTTTCCCTTTTTTCAGCCTCGATTTTTTTAGAAATAGTCTCGTAAGGATTTTCATTTATAATCTGATTAAAAATTTCTTTTATCCTGTCTCTTAAATATTCAATAGTAAAATTGTTTTCTGAATCGTCAATGTTTTCAGAACCGGAACTCCTGAAAACATAAAGAATAAGCCCCATCATAATAAGTAAAATGGCAATTATAAAAGCTATATTTAAACTCAATGGGCTATACCCCCTTTTTGACTTTATCTAATATCATTTCCGAAGCTTCTTTAATTGCTTTGATAAAATAAGCATTTGGACCTTTATTACAATCAATATTTGACCTTATAAACCTCAAGGCATTTTCGCTTGATTGAGCGTCTTTATAGAAAACACAATGAGGTATAACACCGATATTCTTATTGTTGAAGAATTCATATTTACTTTTTAAATTAAACAAATTATATTTTGAGTCTTTCTCATAATCTCCGATAAGATAAAAAGTCTTATCCGGATCAAAATTATAATCTTCAAAATACTTATCAATAACAAAAATATTTTGAGATAAATTAACAACTATTAAATCAGCAGCATGAAGCATATCCATAGATGTTTGACTATTGCCGGCGTTTGTATCAATAAAAATTATGTCATAAAATTTTTCTGCTGAAGTAACTATTCTATTAAGCTTTGGAGCGGTACTTCTTTCATAATCTTCTCTATGTCTTAATGTACCGGGTAATAAATGCAAATTTTTAAGCGCATTAATGGAACAATTGTATATAGTCTCTTTGTCCAAATTTGCAAGTTTTGGACTTCTTGCAAGTTCATCAATACCAATGTCAATCAAAGAGTCAGGATCCCTTTGGTATCCAATTAATGACCGCTCTAAATTATTTAGGCAAAAATGAGTCTGCACTAAAAGGGCCTTAATGTTATACTGTAAAACTGCTACTGTAGCTACTGCTATCATATTTGACGTTGTGCATGTTTGGCCATGCACAGGACTCCAGAACGCAATCTTCATAATCTATTCACCTTTCCTGGCTTTTTTATATGCAGCATAAATTTTGCTTTCGGGAATTTCATCTAAACATCTTTTAGCAAGGCTTATGATAAGATTTTTTACTGTACCTGATACTTTATTAAACGTAAAAATATCATCATATTGACACAATATCCTGCAAGACAAATCAATGAAATCATAATTAATTAAAAATATGTCTTGTTTATCCAAATTATCAAAACCAAGCTCGTCAACAACAAAAGTAGGTTTAATTTTGCACTTAGTTATATCCTTTATAACCAGGCATTTTTTAAGCTCTTTTATATGTAAATTGTTTTTAAGGATATTAATGTTATGTATTTGAAAATCCGTAACGCAAACAACAAAGTCGCACTCCGAAATATTAAAATTAAAAGAAGAATTAAATCCATAATCAATAAGAATGAAATCAAAAACATTTGGCTCTTCCTTGTACTCCAGATTATTAGTAAATTTTACCCCCCTATAATCAACTATCTTGTTATCTAAACCTTTGGGTAATGGAATACAAGATGTTAGTGCCTGATTTTCCGAATAATCAATTGTAAGAACTTTTTTTTCAAGCTTATTTAAAACTCTTGCCAAATACAGAATATAATCATACTTGTCAATTCCAATAAAACCTATTTTACGGGCCATAATCTTTATCAGCCTCCTTCTCTCTTTCCTGGTCTTGGTATGTAACAGCACCTGACGAATCATTAACTACATTTTTTGTATTCTCGTTTTGAGAAGTCGAATAATCATTTATATTTGAATTCTTTATTTGCCAATGTATTTCATTAACATTAGTCTTGGAAAAATCAGCCAGCCTATTTTCCTTTTCCTTTCTAAGCTGCGTACTAAGAGTTTTTTGCGCTATTTCAACAATGTTAGGATTGTTTTTTATTATATTTATGGTAGACAATGAAGGCTGATAATTAACTATTAACTCTTCTTGCAAATTAGGCTCTATATATTTTGTAGTATATATCTTTGTGCCGTTATATAAATAAGCATCAACAATAGCACTAGACATTCTTAATATTTCTTCTTCATTGAGCCATAAAAAGCAGTTAAGCCCATCATCGGATATTTTTTTAATAGATTTTTTAGTCAGAACAATATAATTTTCTCCGTTAGGAAAAACAATCCTGATATCAACGTAATCATTAAAAGTTATATTACTGTTTATATAAATTACATCAAATTCTGTTTCTCTTAAATCAGAATCAACATTTTCATCAGTAAGCATAGATTTGGTAACAAAAGTACCTGGTGCAATATCAATTAAAACAAGTTTGCCGAAATCCTCGTCAGTCATATATAAAGAGACATCATTACTTGCATAAACCTCTTTTTTTTCAACCATTAAATCAGTAATGGCCTCTCCCCTGGGTATTTTTACAACAGCCTCATATACTGTCTTTTTTACACTTTCTATTAATGTGTCTCTCTCAGAAATCTCCTTTTCGTAATAATCACTTAATCTGCCGGATGTCATTATATAAGAAGAAACAAAACCTAAAATTAATGCAAGTAAAACACTTATTGATACAAAAATCTTTTTTACCGTATTTGGATTAACTGAACCAAATAATCTTCTCATTTCAACACTCCTTATCTTTTAGTAGTAATAAAGGTAATCAAATTGAAGATAACAATAATTGCAATAAGAATTACTGTATAAATTTTCCCTATCGTTTTACTGATTTTTTTCTTTTTTTTCTTCTCTCCTTCAGACATAAATTTTTGTTCAATTGTTTCTCTTCCGGGCAGCTCTATTATGTAAGCCAGCATAAAATAAATCAAAAGGCCAATTATTAAGAGAAGAAAAGAAACAGCTATTTGACGTAATATAAAATCCATATCTTTATCTCCTTACTCAATAATATTTTTAAAAATTTTTTTTGTAGTTTTATCAATGCTTGTAATATAAAAATTTGGTAAGCAATAATGTTTATAATTTTCCATTAAGGCCTTAACCTTCCCTACTTCGCCGGGCGCAATTTGGTTAAAAACAAATTCCCATTTTAAAACAGAATCTTTATCCTGTTTTATCTCGTTATAAATTTTTCTTAAATAGTAATCATCAAACTTAGAAACAATAATCTTTTTATTTGCTCTTTTAAACTCCCCTTTCTCATTTTCATTAATACTATAAAGGTTTCCTACGTCTAGTAAAATGTAATCAAAATCATCATACAGATTACAAATGTCTACCAAAGAATAGACTTCAAAACCACTGTTATATTCATTATTTAGGCCTGCAAAATCAATGATGCATACACTTCTATTTTTTTCAGAGTGAATATATTTATAAAGTGCTTTTGTTATGTATGTACAGCCGCATTTATCATCTAAAGCTGCTATTGCTACAGTATAAGGAATATTTCTTTTTAAAGGATTATCAGCCCTCTCTTTAGCAGAAATAGATATATTAGTCACCATGCTATCTGAAGCTTTTGCATCTTCAACTTTATTTTCGGTTTTATAGATATTTCTTTTGTTGAGGTAGGATTTATATAAATTTCTTCTCTTTATTTTTTTGATTTTAAAAGGAAAGATCCCCATTTTTTAATCTGCTCCTTTATATCAAAATTTTTTTCATTAGTTATAGTCTCAGGAATATAACCTTTAAATATTTGCTTTAAACAATTAGTTTTATCCGGATTAAAAGGATCAGGATTATATTCTGCAAAAAATATTTTATTTAAGGGCTCCATCTCCTTTTTTATTTCGTCAAATTCTTTATCGCTAGTAAAATTAAAGACAAAGGAATATTCAAATAAATCTGCTTCAGGAACCCTTTCAAAAATATTGTTTAAATACTCTGTTTCCCAAGGCTTAGATCCGGTTAAAATAATTGGTATAGCACATCTGTTAAATTCAATTGCATTATCAGGTGTATATAATCCAAAATCTATTAAAACAAAATTATACTTTTTATTTAAAACGGTTGTTATATTATCAAAATTAAAATCCGGGTAATAATCAACCTGGTTAATTTTAAAATATTCATTACCAGACTCAGCATCAAAAGCCTCTTTTATATGTCTGAAACAGCTATTATTTAATTCAATAAGGGCAACTTTAAAACCCTGATTTTTTAAATAGTTAGCACAAACTATTGAAAAATGTGTTACACCAATTCTATGCTGCGTACCGGAAAAGCCAATAAACGTTTTATTTACCGCAGGCTTTATTTCCGACTTGATTATAATTTTCTCTTTATGAATAGGCTGGTCAGCAACTTTTACTTCTTGTTTGTTTTTAAACACTAAAGACTCACGATAGGTTTTTCCTTTTGATAAACAATAATTTAATTCATCATATAAACGGTCCGTATCCATATTTCCAGCCAGAATATTATAAATACCCATATTAAAGACTTCAGATAATAAAGGGTCTCCTTCTTCCCTGGCTTCGGCTATAAAAATAATTTTTGCCTTATCATAAAGCATCCTGAAGGTACTTAAAGCTTTAATTATTTCTTCATCTGCATTTTCTAATGCAGATAAATCTATTATTAAGGTGTCAATAGGCTGAAAATCAGTTAATTGTTGCTTTATAAATGTAGACAAGCAAAAATTATTATCAACTTTTCTTTCTAAAACAGCTTGCTTATTATCATCAACTGCTTTTTCAACAATCTCAGCATTTTTGTAAGAAACAATATATAAAACCATTTATTATCCCTCATTTTGCTTTATATACGAGAGTACAATATATCTCACAAAGGAGCTCACAGTAACTTCATTTTCTTCACATAAAGAAGAGATTTTATTTTCAATATCCTCACTTACCTTGATTCTAACTGGTACCGTTTTTTCTTTTTCATAACTTCTTTTTGTACCTTTTAATATCTTAATTTGATCCCAATTTATATCATTATCTTTTAATCTTGATAATACCTCTTTTCTGAATATTTCTGACTGATTACTTTTTTGCTTTCTGCATAATTTAACAAATTCTTTTTTTTCAGTTTGAGTAACCCTTCCAGACAACATAGGGGTTCGTTTTAACCCAAATACAATCTGATCCTCTTCTGAAATATTATATTTACTAATTAAATCTTTAATTTTAGGTGCCATTTTTATTCCCTCTCCGATTTTACCGTAATTTTAAAAATATCCTCTTGTATTCTCCTTTAATGAATTATAACAAAAAATATACATATCAGCATCGTCTTTATCATCAAAAAAATTAATTGCTATACTTTTATGATTCATAGTCATGACTTTTCCAACAACATAAACACAATCGGTACCATCAGTTATTGTTGTTGGAAAATATACAATTATATTTTGCAGAAAATTATATGCTTCATCTTCGTCAAACTTAAATTCGACTGTGTAACAATCAACATATTTAGTATTAATAAAAGCCAGTAAATAGTCAATATCCACGCTGCTAAAATCTAAACTTACAAAAACTTTTGGGTAAATCATTTCACCGGTTGCTTCAGAATATCCTATTGGTGCTAAATCAATTTCTGATGCTATAAGTTCCAATTTTGAATAGTATTCATCTTTTACCCTATTGTAAACATTGACACAGTCTGCATATAATTGTGTTTCAGTAATATCTTCATCAAATCTAAATTCTGTTATGGTGTCTACAAACATACTAATCCCTAATGTTGCCACTTTTGTTACCCCTGATACAATTTTATCCTTAATTAATAATCCTACATGAGTTACAGTTGCAATAGGAGTCATTACTGTTAGTATAAAAAAAATAAAACCGCCTATAATACCTATAAGTAGCTTATTATCGCCTTCTTTATCTTTTGCACTAAAAAGGTTTACAAATATTCTTAAAACTTTTGAAACAACAATAATAATCTTAGTAGTCATTTATCTTCCTCCAGCTCTACCCATAAGGTCCAACATAGCACGGGGTATTTCTATATGTGATAAAACTCTTTTTGACCCGGCAAAAAGTAAACCTTTACCCCTTTGTTTACTAGCCAAAGCAGTAACCTCGGCTTCAGACAACGTAAATAAATCTTTTGTTTCTTCAAGATTTTTACCGTCAGTACCCATTATAAACTTATAGCAAGCATTATCTATAATTGCTTGACCAAATCTTTTAACAGCCGGATCTAGAACATCAACAACTCCATGAGTTATAAAAATAAGACCTCCTTCATATTTTCTTATCCTTTTTGAAACATTTTTTATAAATGACATAATTTCCGGATATTCTGGATCTACATGGAGATACCCTTCATCCAAACCATATAATATTTTTTCTTCTCTATTTTTAGTAATTTCATTAAATATCCAAGAATTTATGTTATGAGATTGAGCATTTAAAACATTTTTATCTGCATTCAAAAGTTCGGATATATCGAAATCAATAAAATCTGAGTCAAGCTCTATATCAGTATGTCCGTTAAAGATATAACTATCCGCTCCAATAGCTATACTTCTAAAATAAGAGGATAGATTCAATAATATAGGATTATCTTTATCCTCTTTTAATTCCTTCATAATATCTTCATATAAATCTGAATATATAGGATAATCTTTATTTGATAACTTAGAAATATCTGTATCCCAAGTAATATCAAATCTCCTATATGTTCCTTCTAAGATTTCTTCTAATTTTGCAAGTTCAAGATCTGAAATGTTTTTTATGTATAATTTATGGAAAGTCCGTAGAGTCTGTATATGTAATGCCAGGTCGCTTACTCCCTTACCTTCATCCTTATAAAATTCATCATCTGAATCATCTTCATCCTTTATAACTCTAGGTGCAACCCTTACTTGTAAAGGATTTATTCTTCCTCCAATACCACCGCAGCAATTTATAACTTTACCGCCCAAATTTTTAGTTAATTCAACAAATTCTTTTTCCGGATCCACTATAATAATTTTTGTACCTAAAGCATACTCTAACATAAATAAAAATTTTAAAAATGATGATTTACCAACACCAGGTACACCTGATATAAACCAATTGCTATTTGTTCTGTCACCGCCTCTTTTCCACATATCTAATATTACAGGCTTGCCTTTACCGCTTTTACCAAGAAGGATCCCTGTACCATCATTAATGCTATTGTCAGCATTTGCAAAACCACCTAAAAAAGTAGATAAAGGCATATTTCTATAACCAATATTAGTCAACTTTTCATTAGGAACACCATAAGGAGAAACAGTAAGATATGCATCTTTCTGAAGTGATGCTAAACACCTGGTAGTGCCACCTAATGATGTTATAATAGAATTAACTTTTTTCACTCTTTCATCAAGAATATCTTCTGTCGGAGCCATTACGCAAAGAATAATATTAACATACCCTAAAACCTCATGATTAATGCTTAATCTTTGAATCATATTGCTTAAATCTTCTATAGCTTTCTCTTTAAGTTGCCTTTCCGATTCAAGCTTTATGTCAAGTAAGTCTTTTCTATACTGTCTTATTTGATCGTTACAATGGTCAACCATAGGACCAGATTCAGTTGGATGAAACTCGATAGAAGCTGTTACCCATTCAATCTGGCTTATGGCAGATAACCACCCAAAATCCGGTCTATTAGGGTACCGTGAAACTGTTAAACATTTAGCATAAGTGTCTCCGGCCCTTAAAAATGTTTTTTTAAAGTCAAAACCCATAGGAGTTATAATATTTAATAATTCATAATTTGTAGGTAATTCTCTATTCTTAGCCATACGTACCCCTTTTTATTTTTTATTTAATAACTAATAACGGAAAATGTGTATAAATATCTTCCTCGCTAAATGATTCAAATGAAGCCGTACTGCTATTTGCAAATAAATTACAAAGCTTAATTATTTCAATATCATCTATGCGCCTATTAGCATTATTAATAGAGTTAAATCTATTACTAAGGTCATACAATCGTTCTTCTATTCTTTTATCGCAATCCTTTATATCTGCTTTTTCCCATACTTTAATATAAAATTGATGCTCGCAATTTTTACCGCTTAATGCTTTTTCATTTGCTTCGTTAATCATTATATTTAACAGCATTTTTCTTTTAGCATTTGTAATTTCTCTATCATAGCAATCTCCTAGGAATGATAAATAAGCATCCATATCAATAGTCCTGGGAATAGAATAAATTATAAATGGATTTTTTTCCGACTTAAATTCACCTGTAATGGTATCAGTAAGACTTTCTTTTTCTCTATTTGAAAGCAAGTCAATGTTTATAGGAAAAAGTCTTAAAAAACCTATTTTATAGCCTGATTTAGTAATTAACAAATTTCTAGAAATATCCCTCACATCTACAAAATCATTAGCTGTCACCGTGTTATATACATTTTTTTTTGATTTTGCCGTATTCTGAAAAAATATTATTAAAAAACAAAATATAATAACAATAACTACAAGTATCAAAACTACCATTTTTATCACCGCTTTAAAAAGTTATAATATTTATAATCATAATTTTTTTGACTTATAAAATACTTATAATCATCTTTTAAATAATCTACAGTACTCCGAAAAGTTGCATCTTTCCTAACAAAAACAAAAGTAGCAGCTGGTATTAAAAAAGTAATAAGCACAGCAATAAACAAACTATCAAATTTAAAAAAGAAAAAAAGTCCGAGCAAAACACCGATTATTCCCCACAAAATTGTAATTCTCAATTCTGGTGCTCCAAAGCCATCTACAAATTCATTTCTCCTACGAACGTTTACCGGAATATAAAGTTTACTACTATTTTTGTTCATATAATCACCTTGTAAAATAATTTGATATAACAATAACAAATGCAGATATTGTATTAACAACAATAATTATCTTAATATAGTTTTTAATATATTTTTTAGTTGGAAAATTTTCATCTTGCATTCCGTCTATTATGGTTTTAATTATTCTGGCAACAATACCTACATTGAATAAACCTAGAAGAACATATTCTATATTATTTATTTGTTCAAGCAATAAAAACCCTACTTTCTTATAGCATATGGTATTGAATATAAAACAGCTCTTACACCACCATAAGAATTCTTAACTCCAGAGGAGTTAAATAATTTTTGAAACCATTTAGGAGCATTAAAAGATAAAATTATCCATGAAATTGAAGCAATTAAATTATATAAGTTTGATGGATCTTGTGCAAATAAAGCTAACAAATATAAAAATACCCTAAGACAAAATACCTGACCTATGTATCCAAAAACACATATACCAAGCTCATTTTTAAAGGTATTCCATCTTTCCCTGGACGTTGTAAGTAAATTAAGAGCCATAAACGGTAAAATTAAATTAAAAAGAATTAATTCACCCCCTCTTTTTGCAGCTTTAAAAGTATAGATAATAAATGATATGTGCATTATGGAGGCCATAAATACAAAAATACACGCTTTAGCACCCGATAAAATATTTTCTGTATAATCTAGTATTATTTTCATACTATTACCAAATGCATCAGAATCAACATTTATAAGAGTGTCCGTCATTTCGCCATAAAAAAGTGCTGAATAAAAAACTAATAATGTAATTATATAATCTGAACAAAGTATAATAGCGACTGTTTGGACAACTCTCGAAAATATTTCCAAAGGATCTGCTTCAGGATCTCCTTCTACATTAAAAACATAAATATCTATAGCCTGTTTAATAACAAAAACAGTAACCAGTCCTAAAGCAATACCTCTTATGTAATTCTTTGTAGCATCTAAAGGTACACCATAATTAATGGCATACATAACGACAAATATTCTTGATAACAAAGAATCAAATAGTTCTAAAGAACCCCTGATAATATCCATAATTAAGCTGCCCAAAGTACCAAGTAACCAGTTCATTTATTTTAAATCACTCTCCAAATTATATTTAACTAAAAATTATTGATAATATGAAACAATAATATGTACTATTCCATCAATTGTAAAAGCAATGCCTGTTCCAAGGAGTATCCTAAATATTTTCTTTTTAATCGGCTTGACTTCTCCTTCATCACTTGCATTATGTGATTTGATAATTTCCCATAATATAAGCACAACAGCAATAAAAGGAATAACAATAAGCAAAGTAAATGTAGCATCTTCCAGTAATTTTTTTGAACCGGTAACTAATTTAGATGCCCCAAGTGATCCTCCACTACTGCTAGATGAATCAGCAAAAGCAATTTGTAAATCTGACATTAAAATAGATACCATTAATAATAAAAATGTGAAAAATTTTCTTACTCTTTTCATTTTAATTGTCCTCCTTTTTATAAAAAGCTAATCCTTTCATTTTTAGGATTGGCTGTAGAATCATTTTTAGTAGGTTTAAAATCATCCCATTTTTTCCATAAATCAATTTGTTTTATTTCTCTGACAGGCCTTTCATTATCACGCTCCATAAAAAGCTTTCTATTATACTTTTCATCACCTAAACCAAATAGTTTGTTTGCATAATATTCTGTCAAATCGGGAGCAATCATTATAGCCGGATAATTACCACCGTAAAATACTAAAGAATAAGGTGATTCTATTTTGTCTATTTCACTCGGATATAATAATGGCCTGGAATGCATATTTGCGCTATTGGAATAATTAAAATTGTTCTTACTATCACTTATAGAGTTACTTGCACTAAAAGCCTCTACTGTATATGTACCGGTCATTTTAGATAATTCTTCAACAGTCTTTACTTCTGCTGATTTTAGGTAAACAAGTATATTACAATTATTTTTTATGTTATAGTAATCTTCCTTATATTTTTTTTCTAACTGCTGAAAACTTTGAATTATTAACGAAAACCTTATACCTCTACTAAGCCCGGCAGAAAGCATAGAGCCAAATGAAGGTATTTCAGGGAAATTACCAAATTCATCCCAAATCATATCCACTTCTACCGGCAATCTACCTCCTGAAACAGTGGCCAGTTCAACAAGAGATACATAAATTTGGTTCATCAAAAGAGATACAAGAGGATAATAGGTACTCTTTTCATCATGCACTATAACAAAAACTGCTGTTTTTTTCTTTCCAATACTACTTATATCAAAATCAGAATCTGCTGTCATATCTGCAATATTCCAGTTTGTAAACAACCTTAATGTTGTTAAAGCCATACCGAAAAAACTGCCACGCATTTTTTCAGGAGATATCTCAGCGACATCAAACAACATTTTAGCCGGGTGAGAATCTTTCAAGGAGTCAAAGTATTTTGTTATTAACATTGTTCCAAATTCATCTTGCTTACACATATTAGCTATAAAAGCATAAACATTTGGCAAGTTCTTATACTCTTCAGGAGCTTCCATTGAAATCAATAATATTACTGCTGCTATAACAGAACATTCACCATTGGTCCATAATGGTTCCCCTTTTGGAACACCGACCATTACACTTACTAAATCCCAAGTGTAATCAATTGCTTTAGGTATATCACCTTCTCTTACTGCATCATTTATCTTCTGCATGAAATTATATTTTTTTGATTTATTAGGATTCCTGAAATCTAAGTCTATTACCTCATAACCTTTTTCACGTAAATATTTATGAGTAGCAAAAAAAAGTTCTCCTTTTAAATCAAGTATCACCATGCTTTTATTGCATAAACTTCTTAAAAAAATTGTCTCAAATACTATTCTTCTTGTTTTTCCGGAACGAGTTGCACCCAAAATTAAAGAATTCATATCTTTAATAATGCAGAAGATTTTTTCTTTCCTTCCAATACGCTCCATCCCAAAAACAAGGCCTAAATTTTTATCACTAATTAATTGTTCTTTTGGATCATAGAGTATATATGAAAAATATTTGTCTTTTTCTGATTCCGTTAGAAATCTACTACTACCATGCTGCCCTTGTCCAACTGCAACCGGTATTTCAATCTTATCGGTAACCTTTATAGTTTTTGTTGATTTTGCTTTTAAACTAACGCTTAAATAATTTAAGTATAAAATAATTAATATAACAAGTGAATTAAATATTAAAAAGAAATAAAATTGTTTCTTGTTACTAAATAAAGAAACAAAACTTTCAAAATAGCTTATATTTATACTTCTATAATCAAAACGATTAGTAAAAAAATGATCCAGAAAAAGAGAAATATATGGAATTATAAGATTAGAAAATAAGATAAAAAATATGTAAAGCTTTATTCTGCGTTTTCTTGCTTTTTTATAATTTTCTCTACTTAACATAAAAAGCCACCTTTACATCAATTTATTCCCCCGCCAAAAACTGACGGGGGATAATAAAAGAGAATTGGGAATTAAATAATGGCCTTAAATATGCAATTTGTAGTACGGTATACATTTCAACTACGTTTACATTATATCATAGTTAATTTTAAATTTCAACATATATTTTCATGTATTTACAACATATTTTCATGTATTTACAACATTTAAATAGTATTTATAAGAATATCTTATAAATTACTATTTTTTAAATAAATTTTCTGGTGGCACATTAAAATGTTTAGCAAGTTTATACACTATTTCCATGCTAGGATTTTTTTTGCAATCAGGATTGCATAACTCATAAATATATGAATGAGAGATATTTGTTTCTTTAGAAACCCGATAAATACTTTCCCCTCTTTTTTCAATCAATGAACGTAAATTCCTTGCAAAAATAGCTCTTAAATCATTATTATTCATAGAAAAACTCCTTGAAGATATTAACTTATGAGAGTATAAAATTCTGATAAATATTTTTTCAAATCTTCCAAGCATGAAAATTGTTCATTATATTTGCTCTTATATTTTTTATAAACTTCTGTAAGCTTTGATAACCTCTTTGTTATGTCATCAACTAAAGCGTTTATTTCATAGCTTTGATGTAATTTTTCCCTATCCTCTGCAGAAAGCTCTTCTGTTGTTCTATTAATAAGCTTTTCTGATAGCTGCTTGATTTGAATTTCCTTGCGTCTCAATTCGGATTTTATTTTTTCATTCTCTAAGGCCTTGTCTTGCTGCTCCTTCTGAAGTCTATACAATTCTTTTTCAAGCTCTTCAATTTTTTGTTTGTCCGGATTTTCTCGGCGAAATTCTTCTATGAGTTTGTTTTTTAGTTCTTCCTCTTCAAGCTTCTTTTTTAAAGATTCCTCTTCTGCTTTAATAAGCTTATTCCTAAACTCTTCGTTTTCCTTTTTTAGTCGCAATATTTCTTCAGATTCAGCCTTGGATGCAGCTTTTATCTGCTCTATCTCAGCCTTAGTTATAGTATCTTTTTCTTTTAAAACTTGTGCTATCAATTTTTGAGTATATTCATCCAGGGCAGCAAACTTTGATGCATCTGTTAAGGTGATTTTAGAATCATCAAATGCTTTTTGAAGCTCCGATATTAAAGTATTATTAATAGCATTATACCTTTGTACCTGTCTTTCATTAAGGCCAAGATCCTCAGCAATTTGCTTTGTGATACTTTTGTTTTCTCCTGTTTCCTCATTCTTAGCTTTATATAGCTCTACCAATCGGGCTATTTTTTTTCTTCTTAAAGAAGGCTCTAAATCTCTAACTTCTTCATTAGCTACGATTAATTGAATTTCTTCATCAATAGGTGACAAATTTCTATCTGCCACCATGCAAGGGATACCATGTTTAAACTTTTCTAAAAACCAAGGATCTTCTCGTTCTATTCCTAAACTAATAGCTCTATATCTTCTTTCTCCTGAAATAATGACATATTTACCATCATCTGAAGGCTTTACCCTAAGATTATGTATAAGATCGTTAGCCTCTTTTATACTTTTCATAAGACTTTCAATGTTATCCATAGGATAATCATTAAGGGGATTAGGAACAATATTTTCAACAGGGATAATCTTAAAGTTATGATGATTTTGGGCTTCTACTTTCCTAAGTTCATCACCTGCAGATCCTACATTTCCAATACCTTTTATATTAAATTTCCTACTCATAATTAGTCCTCCTTGATAATACTTTCTAATTTCTTTTGATCTTCAGCATTAAGGATTTTAAGAGATGCCAATAATCTTCTGTAATCTGCAACAGCGTTGCAATTCCTATTATAGCTAAGCAAAGGAACAAAAGCAGTATTGCTTTCATCAACATTTTTATCAGTCCTTATATATGAATGCAAAAATTTATCTCCCAATTCTTCTTTATACTCTTCAAAAAGATCCTTAAAAACTCTTTTTTGTTTGTTTGCATTGGTTATAAACGCCCCAAGAAATACCAAATCAGGATTAAATTCATCTTTAATTCTGTAAATTTCAGACAATAACCGTGTAAGACCGGCATATGAAAATCCGTTACTGCTTACTGGCGTAATAACATAATCTGATGCAACAAGAGAATTAATTGTAAGAATATTAAAAAATGGGGTATTATCAATTAAAATATAATCATAATCATCAATTATTGTAGAAAGTGCTTTTTTAAGAATAACTTGTTGTGCTCTACTTTGATCAAAAGTAATTGATTGAGCAACAAAAGAAAGCTCTTCATTGCTCGCTATTATGTCAATGGAGCCAAAGTCCGTCTTTTGAATGCTCTTTTTTACATTATCTTTTATACATTCACTACCTTTTAACATCATAATATCGTTTATATTTTTACTACCTGTTTCGTATCTACAAAACAATTGAGAGATATTTGCTTGCGGATCCATATCAACAATTAAAACCTTTTTATTAAGTTCATCAAGAAGCTCCGCAAGGCAGCCTATAGTAGTTGTTTTTCCTACTCCACCTTTAATATTAATTGTACTTATAACTTTTCCCTGCATATCTTCTTCTCCTTTTCTAACAATATATATGTCGCTACTAGCGACATATATATTATGTCTCTAATAGCGACATATGTCAAGACATTTTTTATTTTTTTAATGAAAAAAAACTAAAATTCGTCTGCATCTTTCCCAGGAGCCCTTTTTTTGAGCATTTCTTCTTTTCTGGCCTGCTTTGATTTACTTCTATATTTTCTGTCATTATTAATAGATGAAATATTATTTCTTTGTGTTGAAATTGTATTTAAAGCAGTTCTTATAAGACCATAGGCAACACCAGGTAATGAAACAGAAAAAAACTTATCTCTTTCTTCTAATAGTTTTAAAGCATATTTATTTCCTTGTTCTGCAGACATCTTTAACCAATACAAAGCTTTCTCTTCATCTTTTTTTACATACTTACCATACAAATACATTTTACCTAAAGCGTACTGTGAAAATTGATTTCCCTGGGAAGCTGATTTATTAAGCCAGAATAAAGCGATATCCGGATTAAAAAATTCAAGATTTTGATTTAACATCATTTTTGCCAAAGTAAATTGAGCATAAGAATTATTAAGATTAGCAGCTTTCTCAAAATATAAAAAAGCCATATTAAGATTTTGATCTGTGCCCTTCCCATCATAAAACATTCTGCCAATTCTATAAGCCAACTTATCATCTTCCCGGTTATTAAACATTGTAATAAATCCATCTAAAGCTAAACTATAATAATAATTTGACATTTTTAAATCCCTGTCTATCTCATTACCTTTTTCAAAAATTTTGGCCAATTCATATGAAGCAAAAGCATTTCCGTTTTCAGATGATTTTTTAAATAGTGATAAAGCTTTATACAAATTGTCTTTTCTATCTCCCGGTAGTTTATTGTTAAAATACAATATTCCTAATGAATACTGCGCATATTTATGATTGCTTTCAACAGCTTTCTGGTACCACTTTGCAGCATTCAAATAGTCTTGCTCAGTGCCTTTTCCCTCAGAATATATTTTTCCAATACGATATTCTATGTAAGCCTTAGATTTTATTTTTTCAATTTGTAAAAATCCTTTTAATGACTCTTTGTAATATTTTGCAGCTTTATTATAATCAATATTACATCCCAAACCCTTTTCATACAAAGAACCCAGGGCATATAGCGCAAGAACATTACCTTTATTAGCCTCTATACTCAATAATTTATGTGCTTTGATAAAATTCTGAAATTTAGTATCATAAAGATATTTTATAGCCATTTTATAATTGCTATTCCATCCGACAAAATACTGTAAAACTTTACGCTTAAATTCAAAATCATTATCTGAAATTAATTCAAATCTATCGGGTAATGATTCTTCAAATTCATTATCTATTAATTGTGAATGATTTTTATTAAAATCTTTTTCATTAAAATAATTATCTAAATCTTCAGTATCAAAAAATTCTAATTCATCCGGTAATTCTTTGTTATGAGTTTCTTCAGATTCATAGTTTTCAAGAGCTTCATTTTCAAGATTTTCAACTATTTTATACTGCTCAATAAGTTGTTTGGCTTGTTTTAAAATAATATTGCCAATCCTCTTATAAATATCTTTTTCTGCATTTTCTTTTGATTTATTTATTTCAAAGCGTGTCTTACCTAGTAATTTTTGACCATCTTCTACTGCTGCTAAATAGGAATAAAGCTCTTTTTTTAAATCTAAGCGATTTAATAAAATATTGCTAATATTATCAACCTGTTTTTTTACTCCTGCAGGAACATAAGCATAATCAAGACTTCCTTTTTCCGGAAGCACATTTAAAAGAACAATAAGTTCATCAGAAATAGCTTTAACTTCATTAGAATTAATTCGAGTAGGAAGTTTTGAAGCTTTCATTCCTGGAACAAATAAATCATCAATAGACTTCATATAATCTTTAATAGACTCTGTTATTGCCTGTCTGCTTTTATTTCTTATTTCATTTAACTCTTTTCTTTCAAGCTTAACTAATTCTTTTATAGTTTTTTCATATTCATCATCAAACATAGCTTTTGATAATAATTCTCTGCACCTATGCTGCACGGAAGTATGTATATAAGGTGTTTTTATTTTATTTGAGTTATCCCAAATTTCATAATGAACATGAGGATGAGTTTTTTCAGCATGAAAAGCAGCAACCCATGAAAAATTTGAAACACTTAAGCCCAATTCTTTTGCTATATCTGGCATAACCTGATTTAAAAATAATTCTAAAATTGCAATTTCAAATTGAACACTAATAGAATTAAGTTACCTGTAC
>ENA-UPSA01000613-UPSA01000613.1-bioreactor-metagenome-genome-assembly--contig:-NODE-613-length-47955-cov-54.306743_pt1 | contig 47955 bp, 35 predicted proteins | sample MGYA00238183_ERZ773288 | MGnify/ENA primary metagenome ERZ773288 (study PRJEB29028, sample SAMN07631243) | bioreactor metagenome | isolation source: Switchgrass digestor | place: USA: Dartmouth... | reverse complement strand
ATTTTAACACAGGATGACTTCCTTTTCTATTTACACAAAATATTTTACACTATCACATTTCCAAATTTTAATATACATTTTGTAGAATAAATAATTATTAAAATGTGTATAGTTTAACTATAGTACTTACATAAGTTCTTATTTTTAATAGGTGAGTATACTCACACCAAAAATTATAGAACTTCAAAATACTATTTTGAAAGGTGAATAAGATATTCAATTGTTGAGTAATTCAATTTATTAATACTTATTATATAGGGTTTTTCTTATGTCGAAAATCATTTCATAATAAACCAAAATTGATTAACTCAATACTGTAATAACTTACTTACTAGATATTTAACCACATCGATATTTACACTGTTTCCGAACTGCTTATATGCTTGTTGATCATTTTCATGTGGAATAAAGGTTTCAGGAAATGATTGAAGTCTAGCCACTTCTCTAGGGGTTAAACGTCTCTTATACTTACCTATGATTGGGATATGTACCATAGCAACTAGCGCAGGAAACTCTGTAGGTCTTTTAACCCTAATGCCTGATGGTCTGAACTGAATTATTCCTTCCCATATTGAGTTTATATCTTCGCCTGCTTGCCATTCAAATTTTTGGTGAGTAGGGATAAAGTCATCTAAATAATTATATTTAACTAACCAAGAGTCAATGAAAGGTTTATTATCTTCATAAAGTTTTCTGTTTTTTATGATAAAATCTTGTTTCCACTTAGGAATCCCATCTAATGAATAATCTTTTCCAAATTCATAACTCCATATTGGAAATCCAATAACTTTTTGGTTTATACCTTTAATAAATTCGTCCCAAGCAGTAAGTACCATTTCTTCATATTCGGATATATAATACTTTTTGTCTACTTCTCCTGAGTCTAAGATATCTAAAGCATTAGTTCCGTTTCTAAGATGATAACTGTTATTTGGTACATTAATATCTAAATACACATCATTATAATATTTGTTATGTATTCCAAGTATAAACACTCTTTCTCTTAGTTGAGGTATTCCTATTTGATGAGGACTCATAATAATAGGTTCTTTAGTTAATACATATCCTAACTCAAGCAATGCATTTTTAATTATTTTCCAAGTGCGTCCTCGATCATGGGATACAAGATTTCTCACATTCTCTAAAACAATATATTTAACAGGATCACCAATATCTATTCTATACTTTAATAATCGTTGAATATCAAAGAATAGAGTTCCCCTGGTATCACCAAAACCTTTTTGATCTCCTGCTTTCGAAAAAGTTTGGCAAGGAAAACCAGCACATAACATGTTGTAATATGGCAAATCTTCTGGTTTAATATTTGTTACATCATGATTGGCGTCTATTCCAAAATTCTTTTGGTATGTTTCTAAACAATACTTATCTATTTCTGAGGCAAATACACATTCTCCACCTAACTCTGATACTGCAATATGAAATCCACCTATTCCTGCAAATAAATCAATGAATTTAATCTTGTCCATACAGCGTCCACCTCTAATTGTTGTACAATATTCGACATATTTATAATATATTATAACAAAAAAAGAGCAGCAAAGCTACTCTTTTAGAACTCTTTTTCGAACAAAATGTTATTTTTGTCAACTAATCTTAAATCTAAAAGCATTTTTGGATTTCTTTTCTTTCCATCCGAATTAGTCATACCTTCTTGGAATGTTGGTTGTCTTTTAACACTATCTTTATCCATCAATACTACTTTTAGTCGCTTTAACTTCATAGCCGCTTTTCTTCGTCTACTTTTTCTATTAATCAATTCTCCCTCTAGTTGATATTTGCTCTTTTTTCCTTTTAAATTATCATGCCATTTTTTAAATTCTCCATTATTATCCCAAAACGCTTCTCCTTCAAGAATAATAAAACCCACATATCCAAACTCTTCGACTGCATAATTTATGGCATCAATATCATTAGTTGGTATTTGAGTAGGATTACTAGAATTTATTGTATGAACTTTTAGATCCCAAGGTATTACATTAAACAAATCAAACGTTGTGTTACCATATTTAACTGCTTGAAAGTCAAACAGAGAATATAAGATTTTCTCAATCAAAAATTCCAAATAGAATCCAGGCCATTCCATTTGCTTCCACTTATTTGATTTTGCATATTTCATTTCCAGTATTTTTTCTTTACCATCCCAAAAGTAATTCATCTGTTTATTATATTCATCTAGTGCACTATAGATTTCGACTGCTGCCTTTAATAGTAAGTCTACTGTTATTTCATCCTCGATATTACTACTTCTATAATTTATATAACTACCTATATATGTTACTAAGTAATCAGGTGTAAAAACTGTAACTGGTTGGCCAAAACAGTAAGTTTCAACATAACCTTTTTCATAACCTTCGATTAAGTGCTCTACATTAACATAGCAAGAACGATTTGTTTTATGTCGAGTATACTCATTTGGGTTCCAAGCTGCAAATATTGGTTTTTCATAATTATAATATCCGATAATAAGGTTTATTTTTCTAGCATTTTCTCTACGAAGAATTTGTAAATCTAATAATTTACTATTTGTTACCTGAACTCTTTTGCATTGGGGTTTATCTTCCCAACCTGCATTTGAAATTGCTTTTAAATATAATAATACATCTATATCATTAAAGCCATCATTAATAACACATTGGTAAGGGGCTCTATCTGTTTTAAGCCACTTAATAAAAGTCCAACCACCTATTCGAATTGCATTTTCAAATGCTGTTAATAATTCTTTCTTTTTTGGTATTTTTTCATATCCAACAACAATTGAATTATCGACTTTGATATTATGCCAGACATTTTTCATATTACCTCTCCTAATCAAACTATTATATTTGTTTAATTAGTGATTACTTAATAAATATTATACTATATTTCATAAAAAATATAAAATGCCAATATATATAATTGATTTGACTCACAAACAACCTGTTATTAAATTATTTTTATGTTTACATAAAAGGTGCTTATCTTAAATTATTTACTAGTATAAGCACCTTTTTGTTATCTTGTACAATTTCCTATATTATCAAATCACGGTAAGAATAAGTATTTAACTAAATTGGATATGGTGATTACTATTAATAATCGATTTGATATATGATACCATTAATTTATTTTTATCATCATCACTACTAATATTATCATAATTATCTCCTAAGAAAAGTGCGAATAATACTACCGGTTTAATTACTTTATGTTTAATTTCATTTATTTCATCTGTACTAGCATTATAACCATATACTTCTTTTCTTAATTCTTCACCATTTAAACATAACAATACATCTATTCTTTTTTGCTCTTCATTTTTCGCAACATTACATATTAATGTGCTATCTTCTACTAATTGTATATTAATATCTAATGTTTTGCTTTGCTTAAGGTCTTTATTATCCTTATCTGGCATATCTTGATCTAATATTTCAAACTCTACTAACTCAGATTCTAATAGTACTGAACTGCTTTTCTTATAACAGAAAAACTGTATAGAGTGTTTGCCAATTGATAAAACTTTTGGTTGGATTTGATATTCAATTCTACCATTCAAATGAATTGGTGTATGCCCATAAAATGATTTTCCATCTATATACATATCAATTGTAGCACTACTATTAACATGTTTCTCTGCACCAGTTGTTAATATAAATCTTATTAGTTCATTTTTGTAAAATTTACGTTTTTCTGAAGTAATTAATAAGTTAAATATATCATCTAATAATACTTCATCATCTTTTTTATACTTGATTGACCTACTTTTTGTATAAGGAATTGCTAAACCTGTTTTTAGATATTTAGAATATATACTTTGGACTTCTGATTTTATTTCAGATAATAGTTCAGTATCAACAGAAGAACTAATACTTCTTTCAGCAATAATATCATTTATCTCTTTTAATTTATCTATTTGGGTAATAGTTTTAACTACTTCATCAAGAAATCCTTTAGTAATATCTGTTTCTTTAATTTGTGCACGGTCAGTGGTAAAGAATTTGTATTTTTCAGAACCCAAACTATCCAAGTCAATAATTACTAATAATCTATATCTTAAAAATGTTAATCCATTATTTTTAATCTTTGTATACCCTTCAGTAGATATAGTTTGTCCATTAACAGTATAGATTATAGGATCACCATAGATGTTAATTTGTTCGAATACTTCTTTACATTTTGAGTCAGAACCCCAGTCTTCTTCTTTATTAGGTAAAATTACATAATACTCGACATCAAATGGATGGTCTCTATATGTGATCCTGCAATGTCCAGAATATTCTTTCTTAACATACTTATGAGTCTTTAATTTAGCATAACTACCATGTACGTATCTATTTTGAATTTTTCGATTCTCTATAAAGTTTTTTCTGTTTTCAATAATCTTTATTGGTAATTGAACCTTAAATAATTCTGTATTAATATAATCAATTAACATTCCAGGCTTAGTAATATCATTATGCCTGTATTCTCTAGAAATATCGGTTTCTATCATTCTAACAAGAGTACCACTTTCAGATTCAAGAAAGTATCTTATATAATCTTCACGAATATATCCTGTTGCATCTAACTCTGGTATCTTATCATCTATAGTCAAATAAACATATGTATTAAACTTATGATCAGTTAAATCAACACTCTTGATAACTGTAAAATAATATTTTCCATATTTTTTTGAAACTATAATAGTTGATTCGGTAAATGGCAATGATGTTGATCCACCATGACCAAAAGCACCTATCGTATACTTCTTTTCGCTACTAATTTTATTGTTTTGATTTATAGACAAAATGGTTTTATCAAATTGGTCTCCAGTAAGTCCAATTCCTTTATCAATTATATCAATTGTAGGTTTATTAGACTTAGAACCATCATTTATTGCTAGAATTACCTGATTTTCTGTATCAAGTGCTTGATTTCTCCATTGATTTCCTTCGTCTTCATATATGTGCATTAAATTTTTATAGTATTCTGGAAAAGCTTTTTCAATGACTTTTAAGACACTTTGAGGTGATTTAATATGATGTTTTTCAACCTGTTTTTCTATAACAGCATCAATTGCGTTTGTTAATCTTTCTATTATCCCTTTTTCACCTTTTTTTAAAATTCCTATAGGGCTAGCATTATTTTCAGTATTCCCCAAATATTTCCAATTATTTGAGATATCTTGATATTTTAATCTTTTTTCATTCAAAGTATACCCTGTAATCCTTTCGATAAAATCATCTACCTGATTAGATTTGTATAATTCTAATACCTCTTTAATATTTATTTTCATTATATCCCCCTTTTCTTTATCATATATTTATTAAACAAATAATTTTATATTTCGACATTACTTAACAAAAAAATATAGTTTTTATATTAGAATTATTATATATTTTATATATTTACAACTTAAATCTCTTATTACTGCTTAGTTCAAACTTGATTTCTAAATTTCTTATTTCTGCTTTTAAGGCATTGATTATTTTCTTTACTTCTTCTTCCGTGTATTCGTAATTATATTTATTAGATAAATTACCAATTAATTGTATTTGTTTAATGGCATTGTTTACCCTTTTCTCTGCTAATTCTCTAAATTTACGAGCTTTTTCATTCATCATTTTTCCTCCTTTCAAATATATTTTAATTATTTTTCAAATATATGTCAATATATTCCATATTTTTATTTTATATTTTTAATATATATAATTATTTGTATAGTTTATTTTATACATAATAAATATATTTTCTATGTTTATAATATGATAAATTTTCTGGGTTACATTTTTATCTTATATCATAAATGCAAAAACATTTTAATCAAACATAAAAATAATCGCATCAAGATGATGCGATTATTAATAATTATAATTAGTATTTTTAGAATAATATAAACAATGTATATTGTATATAATTTATTAACTTCATTATTACTCTTTTAATTTATATAATTATTTTACACTATAATCTTTAGCCTAAATTCACCATTGTATTAGAAAATGTAACACTTTTTTCACAAATCCTTAATGAGTTACCATAATTTATATTTCAACGATAATATAAACTTATTAAGTTCATGATGACTATATGTAGTCAAATAATTAATTAGTCCATTCGTCAGACCATTATGGCGTATAAGATAATGGTTATCGTAATTATTACTTTATTGTGAGGTGCTACAAACAACTTTAATTCAAAAATGACATGTTATACATCACATCTAATAGTAGTATTTTTATTAAAGACTAATTAATTTACTAATATTTTATAAACTTTTTGCTTTTTTCTATTTGAAACATAAGTGTTATTTGCTATTACTTAACTAGTTTCTTTTTAGATTAATTACTATATAATATAACTAATAATATTTTATTTAAAGTATAACATGAACCTTATCTTCATGATATTTACTTTTTACATGCAACAATTCATACTTCTTTTTTGAAAATATTTAAGATTTTTTAAACCCACTTACACAACTTCTTTTCTAAGAATTCCACTATTAAGAATAGTATATATCCAACAAGTGATAAAGCTAAGATCCCACAAAAGAGTTTAAGTTTGTTAGTCATGTAAATAGTTATATAATATCCTAAACCTTCAAATGTCGCAAAATTCTCACTTAGATATAACACCGCAATCGCAATCCCAATGCTAATTCGTAAGGTAGTGAATAGTTTTGGTAGGATTGCGGGAATTAACATATCTTTATACATTTGACTTCTGCTTAAATTAAGTGATTTAGCTACATAGAAGTATTCATTAGGAATAGCTTGAATTGCGTCTTTAATGTTTATAATGATTGGAAAAATTACGATAATGACAATAAGAATTATCTTAGTTAAATCACCAATCCCAAACAAGATAATAAAGATTGGTAATAAAGCAGCTTTTGGTATTGGATATAAGATATATATAATCGGTTGAAGTAATGCTTCAGCCTTTTTTGATAATCCTAGCCAGATACCTAAATGAACGCCTAATACTACTGAAATAACTAAGCCGATGATTAATCTTCTTGAACTAGCTAGGGTATGAATATGTAATTCTTTTGGATATAAAGTTATAAATGATTTAATAACATCATGGGGATAGGGAATGACAACTTTCGTAATAAGACTAATTAAGTACCAAAAAACAATGAAACTAACTAATCCATATAATCTTTTCATCTTATTACTCCAATCGTTTTCTTACTTCAATACATTTTTCATAGAATTGAATTGTCTTTTTCGCATCCTTATCCCCATAAAATTCATTATCAATAATACTATGGATGTATCCATCTTTCATCACGATTATTCTTTGACCAAGATATACTGCTTCTTCAATATCATGTGTGATGATCACTGATGTTAGATTATGTTTCTTATATAATTCTAACATCGTATTTTGAAACGCATCTTTTGTTAATGCATCTAAAGAACTTGAGGGCTCGTCCATCAATAATAAATCCACATTCATCACTAATATTCTCGCAATCGCTACGCGTTGTCTTTGTCCACCACTAAGTTCTTTTAAATATTTATGTTTATGTTCATAAATATCTAGTTCTTTTAAAACACTATCAATTTTCTCGTTGATTTCTTCTTTAGTTACATTAGAATTATTAGATTTAATCGCTAAACTTAAATTCTGATAAACTGTTTTCCAGGGAAATAATCCACCGCTCTGAAAAATTATCCCTGTTTCTTTTCGGACATCTTTCAGTAAACTGTTATTGATATAGATTTCACCACTCGTAGGTTTATATATACCTGAAAGAAGCAATAATAATGTTGTCTTTCCACAACCTGATTTACCAATAATAGATACTTTCTCATTTCTATTAATTAATAAATTAATATTTTTTAATGTCTCGTCACTATCCTCATAATTGAAGGACAAATTGCGTATTTCAATCATAGTTCCTCCATGAAAAACAGGCTAACTCAAATGAGTTAGCTCATTTTTGCCAATTATATAAAACATCATCTAATTTATAAGCTTCCGCAATTAAACCTTTCTCTACCATCCAATTCATGATTAACTCGAAATCTTCTTTCTTTGGTGCGAATAACTCATGATAAGTTGGTAAAGTAATTAAATCTGTATCTTCAGGAGTTAATAAATTTTGTTTTACGATATATTCTTTTACAGTTGCTTCATCCTCTGTTTGAAGTTTCTTAATAGCTTTATTTGTGGCTTCAAAGAATTTATTTACTAAATCTTCGTTTTCATTTAAATAATCTTCAAAGAATGCTAGGGTAGTAACATAAATACCTGCACTAAAGTTGTCCCAAATAACTTTACCATCAGTTACCTTTGATGCACTAGGATCAGGAAGAATTGCCATATCAATTTCATTACTTTCTAATGCTTGTAAACGTGCAGGAATCATCGGTATACCAACTAACTCATAAGTAATACCATTATCACTAGCAAGTTTTTCAACTAAATAACTTAATACCCCATTTTCAAATGTACCAACTTTTGCACCATCAGTACTCTTTATATCATTGGTAATTGCTTCTTTATAGGTTTTATTAGCCACAATAAAGAATTGTTCTTCTGTTGTAACTGTTGCCTTTAATTTATAACCTTGTTCTAATAAACTCGCAAACATTACATAATCAGTGTTAACTGCATCAATATGCTTACCAATTAAAGCAGCATCACGATCATTAGCGTTGGTAAAGATTTTAATTTCAACATTAAGACCACTCTCAGCATAGAAACCTTCTTCTAATGCGTAGATATATGGTACTGCCCCAATACTTGACATAAATCCTAATGTGATTTTGTTTTCTTCATTTTGTTTCTTACAAGATGTTAATACTCCTAAAGATAGTAGTACACATAATATTATAAATGCTTTTTTCATTTTCCTTCAATCCTCCTAGTGAATTATAACACAAATTCGAAAAATGGGATTACTTTTTTAATTTAATTTTATTATTATCTTAAGATAAAACCAAAGGAGCTCTTTTGTAGAGCTCCTTTGGTTTATCTATCTTATATATTATCCCTTTTCTCTTGATCCCTTTGTTCTTTCTCTTTAATAGCTGCTAATACCCGCTCACAAGTGGCAGGAAACTCTGTTAACCTTACACCTACGGCATCATAAATCGCATTAAGTATCGCTGGCGCAGTAGGTAACATTGCTGGTTCACCAAGACCTTTAGCGCCATAAGGACCAGTTGGTTCATACTTTTCTACAAAATAGGTAGTAACTTTGGGCATATCCATGCTCGTGGGGATGATATAGTCACTGAAATTACGGTTCTTAATAGAACCTTTATTAACTATTACTTCCTCCATAATCGCATATCCTATCCCCATTGCGGCACCACCAATAATTTGCCCTTCAGCTAAGACAGGATTCACAATCTTTCCTGCATCATAAGCAGCTACAATCTCAATCACATCTACTTTACCAGTTTCAGTATCAACCTCAACCACTGCTTTTTCAATCCCAAAAGTATATGGCCAATAAGGATTACCCTGCCCTGTTTCTAAGTTTACTTGTGAAGTCGTCGCTTTAAAATAGCCTTCAAAGCGAGTTTCAAGGTTCTTATCAACGAATAAGTTATATATTTCATTCACATCTTCCTTAGTCTTGATAAGTTTATCACCAATTAATAAATTGATTTGATCTCGTAACTTTTCGCAAGCAATTCGTACCGCATTCCCAGTATTATAAGTTTGTCGACTAGCAGCAGCAGTTCCTGTATCAAGTACTAAACTAGTGTCATTCCAAATGATGTTTATTAACTCTTTATCTGCCTTTAATGTTTCCTGGGCAATCTGATGCATAACACTTAATCCACCACTACCAACATCACTTACCCCAACATAAAGATTAAAAATACCTAATGGAGTTATCTCGACGACTGCTCGTGATTCATCAGGGAAGCCATTACCATAACCTGTACCATAAAAGAATGCCCCATAACCAACACCACGTTTCTTCATCCTGCCACCTCCCTATAACGGAATACTATCATGTTCCGCTAATTTTTCGATACACTCTTTAATCGCAACGCCACTTTCTAAAACCTGTCCTGAAGCTGTAACACTTCCTACTTCAAAACAGTTGATATATCTAAACTTCAAAGGATGCATACCGAGTTTTTCCGCTAACATATCCATTTGCGCTTCTATAGCAAGCGGTACTTGCGCTGCCCCAAAACCACGCATTGCTCCCGCAAATGGATTATTAGTGTGGACAGCGAAAGCTTCCACAAATACATTAGGTATAACATATGGACCAGTCGCATGTAATGCTGATTTCCGCAATATATTAGTACCCCAAGATGCATAAGCCCCCGTATCACCATAAATTCGTGCTTCTAAGGCACATAACTTACCATCTTCCCGCACGCCTGTCTTATAATACATCTTCATCGGATGGCGTTTTGCGTGCGAAATAATTGATTCTTCGCGGTCATATAATACTTTAACTGGTCGTTTTGTGATATAAGCTGCTAGGGCTGCATGACATTGAGGATTAATATCCTCCCGTGCCCCAAATGCACCACCAACAGCGGTATTAATTATGCGCACTTCTTCATCTTTAAGATTCAAACAACGTGCAACTTCTTCCCGATCATAATGAGGATATTGGGTTGCCACATATACTTCAACTAACCCATCATCACCAATTTTACCGATGGCACATTCAGGTTGTAAGAAAACATGTTCCGTCATTTGCGAATAATAAGTATTTTCAACTATATACTTGGCTTCCTTAAAACCTTGTTCAATATCACCTTTTTTAACCTTTATATGATATAAAATATTACTATCATCACCTATAATAGGGGCTCCTTCTTTTAATGCATCCTCGATGGTAAATACTCCCTCATACTCCTCATATTCAACTTTCACAGCTTTTAGCGCGTTTCTCAATGCTTCTTTAGTATCACAAACGATTAATAGTAAACAATCCCCCACCCGTTTAATCATATCGTCAACTAAAACAGGAATATCCTTAAAAATAACCCCGTGTTTTTTTGCACCTGGAATCATCGTATGGTCGATAACTTCCACTACACCTGGAAGTTTGCGGATTTCCTCAATATTCATTTTGATAACCCGACCATAGGGAATGGTGCTTCGATATACCCCAGCATACAACATATCAGGAAATTCTAAGTCATCTGGATAAATAGCTTTACCCGTGACTTTTTCATAAGCGTCAGGTCTGATTTGACTAGCCCCTACCGCTATCACATATCTCACCCCGACTTTCCTTCATCTTCGCTTGGGCTAACTTAACTCCTTCAACAATCTTTTGATAGCCCGTACAGCGACAAAGGTTACCAGAAATAGCTTCCTTAATTTCAGTTTCAGTCGCATCAAGATTACTATCTAATAAGGCCTTTGCGCTTAGAACCATACCAGGAATGCAATAACCACATTGTACCGCTCCAACTTCTAAAAATGCTTCTTGGATAGGGTGTAATTCGTCAACACCCACTCCTTCAATAGTGGTTATTTCCTTCCCATCACAACTTGCGGCTAAAACTAGACAAGAATTAATTGTTTTCCCGTCCATAATTACCGTACAAGCACCACATTCACCTTCGCCGCAACCTTCTTTAGTCCCCTTTAATTTTAACTCATCCCGCAAAAAATCAAGTAAACGCATTAATGGATGAATCTTTCTTGTATAAGGTGTTCCATTAACGGTAATGGTTACTTCAACCATCAATTTCACCACCTAGAGCACTTCGAAGTGCTAATTTATAAACCCCTTTTACTGCCTCTTTCTTAAATGGCATAGTTGGACGGTTCTTAATGCTTTCATAAACTGCATTCTCTAAACCTGTTAATATCACATCACTAATTAAATAAGACAAAGGTTTCCCTTCACACATCTTTTCGATATCCCTTACCCTAAATGGGTATCTACCAACAGCACCTAAAGTTATATTGATTTTTTCGACAATATCCCCATTTTCTTTTAAACATACAGCGGTATTAATACGGGCAATCGCTAATGAGTTTCGTTTACCTAGCTTATAAAAACCGCTCTTATAGCCCTTTCTGGGTAGTATTATTTTAGCGAGAACTTCATTAGGTTTAATCTTTTCTGTCTCGTAATCATGGAAATACTTAACTGCACAAATACCTCTTTCTCCCTCAACCGAATTAAAGATGAACTTACCTTCTAAACTCATAATCATCGGCACACTATCAGCTGCAGCAGAGGCATTAATCACATTTCCACCAATCGTTGCCATATTGCGGATTTGTGGTGCTGCAAAATGCTTTGCACAAAGGTAGAGTCCTGAAAATTCTTGTTTAATAAGAGGATGCTCGCATAAATCACGGAAAGTGACCATACTACCGATTTCAATCTCATCATCTTTTATAATGATTTCCTTTAACTCCGTTAATTTGCTTAAATCGATTAATGTATCTACTTTTCGGCGGTCCTTTCTAATGTCGATAATTAGGTCCGTTCCTCCAGCCAGTACTTTTGGATTTGGTTCATCATTTAATAATTGTAAGGCTTCTGGCAACGACCTTGGTTGGTAAAATTGGATGTTAAACAAAGCCCTCTCCTCCTTCCCTCATAATTACTTCTCATCAACAAACAAGTCAATAAAATCAAAACGGTTATAATCAAAGAGGCCACGTGGTGTGAGTTTAACATCAGGTATAACTGGTAAAGCCATAAAAGCTAGGGCAATATATGGATCGATACCAGGTTTTACACCATATTCTTTCGCTAATTGATTTAGTTTGCGAACTTTTTCACATACAATCGTGCAATCATCCGCTGTCATGATTCCCGCAATCGGTAAACTAAGCTCACAAAGAACTTTACCCTCTGATACAAATACAATTCCCCCACCAATTTTAATTAATTCTTGTGTAGCGAGATACATATCCTCGTCATTACTTCCGGCGACAATAATGTTATGAGAATCATGGGAAATTGTTTGCGCAATTGTACAATTTGTCATTCCTAATCCTTCAAGGTAGCCAACATAATATTTACCAGTGTTCTTATGTCTCTCAATAACTGCTAGTTTAAGGACCTCTTCTTCTCCCTTAACTCTCTTAACGAAACCTGCTTCTACTTCAATTTCTTTTACAACACCTTTAGTAATTAATGATTTAGGTACGACTTGTATCACATTAACATACTTACTTTTTGCTTTGACTTTAAACAAATCGGGGGTAACCGCTTTGACTCTCATGGTATTCTTCATTTCTACTGGTAGATGTTTTTTACTCTCTTCATAGAAACGACCATTTTTCATTACTTTTTCAATCTTTAACTCCTGTAAATCAGAAAAGATGACTAAATCCGCTTTTAATCCTGGCGCAATCGCTCCTCTATCTTTCAAATTGTAACAAGTAGCCGCATTAAGGGTAGCAATAGTATAAGCTTTTATTGGATCTAATCCTAATTTAATACTTACGCGGATATTATTATCAATTGAACCTTCTTCAATCAAATCTTCAATATGTCGATCATCAGTACAATATAAGAAACGCGTATAATTATCTTGATTTACGACTTTAATTAATTCGCGCAGATCCTTCGACTGACTACCCTCTCTTAAGAGAACATACATCCCTAGATTAACTTTTTCGAGTGCTTCTTCAGGTGTAGTACATTCATGATCGGTCTTAATCCCCATACTGATATAGGCGTTTAGATCTTTACCACTCAAGGTTGGAGCGTGCCCATCGACATTTTTATTAACTTGTTTAGCATTAAGTACTTTTTCTAACATGTCGCGATTACCGTTAATCACAGCTCCGACATCCATTACTTCCCCTAATCCAAAAACACGTGGATGTTTTAGATATTTCTTTAATTTCTTCGCATTTAAAGTCGCACCGTTATCTTCAAAACTTACAGCTGGTACACAAGAAGGTAACATAAAGTAACAATCGATGACCGCATTTTTACTATTTTCTAACATGAAATCTAAACCCTTAGTTCCCATTACGTTCGCAATCTCATGAGGATCAGCGACAACAGTCGTAACACCGTGTTTAATCGCTAAATGGGAAAATACTTCTGGTGTGACCATGGCTGACTCTATATGCACATGGGTATCGATAAATCCCGGTGCTATATATTTACCTGTACAATCGATTTCTTCAACCCCATGATAACTACCTACACCTACAATAACATCGTCACAGATCGCGATATCAGCTTGCATGATGCTTTGAGTGTACACGTTAATAATTGATGCATTTTTTAAAACGAGGGGAGCCAGCGTCTCCCCTCTGGCATATTTCAATATCTTGAGTACCTTTTTCATATAATCCCTCTTTACACGATAATCTTAGGCTCCGTAACTAATTTACCATTGACATAACGTGCCTTTATGTTGCGATCATCACCAGTGTAGAGGAATTTTTGTAGGCGTTCGACGATGGTGAGAGGTTTGAAGTGCGGTAAACAACTATCATCAATTACAAGGCAATCAAACTTGTAACCTGGTTCGAAACTACCCACCTTACCGAAGAAGGCTCCCCCACCTTTAGTTGCTAAGTAGAAACTATCAGCCGTACTTAATGGCTTATCAATACGGTCTGATTGAATCCATTTAATATTCGATACTTGACTTGCGATAACACAAGCATTGGCCATCGATAAAGTATGTCCACCAGATACATCGCTACCTAAACCAATAGGAATACCTCTTGATAATAATCGGCGAATGGGCGCAATGCCACTGGCAAGGTTACAGTTCGAGTTAGGGTTATGCGCAATGAATACCCCTTTTTCTACCAATAAATTAACTTCATCTTCTGAACATAGTACGCAATGAGCCATTATCGTCGGTGTATCACCAAATAAACCGTATTTATCGTAGATACTACCATAGAATGGCGCATCGGGATGGAGTTCCTTTACGAAACATATTTCCCCAAAGTTTTCGCTTAAATGTGATTGTACAGGTACTTGATATTCCTTTGCGATTTTTCCTAGTGCTTCCATTAACTCGGGTGTACAACTAGGTACAAATCTTGGAGTAATAATAGGTTTAACCAACTCATATTTATTCCCATACTCTTTCACAATTTCTAATGTGTCATTAATTGATTGTTCGGTTTCTTCACATAAGAATTCAGGTGAGTTACGGTCCATGTTTACTTTACCAACATATGCTCCTAATCCTGCTTCCGCAAATAAATCCATCAATCGTTTAGTAGCTTCTTTATGAATTGTCCCAAATACTACCGCTCTTGTTGTCCCGTTTTTCCATAGATCATGGACGAAGCGTGAATAAACCTTTTCAGCGTAACATAAATCCTTATACTTTGCTTCTTCTGGAAAAGTATAAGTTTCAAGCCATGGCATTAACTCCTTGTCTAAGCCAAGACCAATGTTTGGATATTGTGGCGCATGAACATGTAAATCCACAAATCCCGGAATTAGTAAATTATCACCGTAATCGATTACTTCGATATCTTTGTACTTTTCATCTAATTCCGAAAATACCCCGACAATCTCATCATCTTCAACTACGATATACCCTTTTTCACAAACTTCAAATTTACCCAATTCTTTTGTAAAAATGATATTCCCCTTTACCGCAAACAAGCTTTTCATATCATCCCTCTATTCTTTAAATTATTTTTTATAATAAGTTTCCTTTAACGGTAAACTTGTTCTAAATTTACCATCGAGTAGATAATATGCTCCTTGTACTGCTGGTGCAGTTGGTATTGTCGTTATCTCCCCTATGCCTTTGGCACCATAAGCCAATTCCGAATGATTCTTTTCAATGATGATAGATTTAATCTCTGGAATATCCGTAGCCCGGAATAATCCTAGTTTACCAAAAGTCACTTGCGGTACCCCTTTGTTGAGTGGAAAATCTTCAGTCAATGCATATCCTAATCCCATTACCACACCACCTTCAATTTGTCCTTCGACAGTAACGGGATTAATCGCTTTTCCACAATCATGGGCAGCGATTACTTTTACTACTTTCCCCTCTTCATTTAAAATAACAACTTGTGTCGCATATCCGTAAGCAACATGACTTACTGGATGCGGTTTAGGTGAATTCATCGGGTCAGTAATACCCTGATATTCACCATAAAATTCCTCATTCTCTAGTTCCCTCAATGATTTACCCTCTAATGCTTTTTTCAACTCTAAAGCTGCTTTTCGGCAAGCTTCACCTGTAAATAGGGTCTGACGGGAAGCTGTGGATGTCCCTGAATCAGGTGTCAGTAAAGTATCTGGATGTTCAATCACAACTTCTTCAGGTTTTACCCCCACCGTTTCGCAAACCATTTGGAGTAACACTGTGGTTAAGCCTTGCCCAACGCGGGCAGCACTGGTTCTCACATGAATTTTTCCGTCAATTACCTTAAGTTTACATCGACCAACATCAGGTACTCCTACCCCTAGTCCTGAGTTTTTCATCGCACAGGCAATCCCAACATACTTATGCTTTTCATACTCTTCTTTTACTGCAAGAAGTGTCTCTTTAATTGCGGTATCTTCGGACGCAATTTGCCCATTAGGTAACACATCACCAGGATTTACCGCATTTTTAAACCTTATTTCCCAAGGGCTTATGCCAATCATCTTGGCGAGTTGGTTTAAGTTACTTTCTGCCGCAAATGCCGATTGCGTGACTCCAAAACCTCTAAATGCCCCTGCAGGTGGATTATTGGTATAAACAGCCATCCCTTCAATTAACACATTTGGGATATGATAAGGTCCTGCTGCATGAGTACAAGCCCGTTGCAAAACTGGTCCACCTAGCGATGCATAAGCACCAGTATCAGAAACAATCTTCGCTTTAAAAGCGACAATGTTACCTTCCTCATCACATGCTGTTGTACATTCGATTTCCATCGCATGGCGTTTCGGATGTACCATGATGCTTTCTTTGCGTGAAAAAGTAATTTTTACTGGTTTTTTCGTATGATAAGCAAGTAAAGCAGCATGATGTTGGACACTCATATCTTCTTTTCCACCAAAAGCACCACCAACGTATTTACTAATGATACGCATTTTTTCTTTCGGGATGCCTAGAAGCATGGAGATTTCCCGGTACTCATCATAAATACCTTGGGCTCCTGAGTAGATTGTTAGAATATCCCCCTCATAAAAGGCAATGGCACTTTCAGGTTCTAAGAAGGCATGTTCGGTAAATGGTGTGGAGTAATGATTAGTAACTACATATTTAGCTCTTTTAATCGCCTCTTCGACATTACCACGTTCTATTCTTTCAACTCTTAAAATATTTCCATTTGGATGAATTCTCGGTGCATCAGGTTTTAAAGCTTCTTCAGGACACGTAATTGGTTCTAACACTTCATAATCTACTTCAATTAAGTTTAAGATTTCTTCTAGTGTCTCTTTATTTTTAGATGCAACTAACGCCAGTGCATCTCCCACATAACGAGTTTCCTCACCTTCAGCTATTAGGGCAGGCCAGTCATGTACTAAATGACCAATAAACCGCTCGCCTGGTACATCTTTAGCTGTTAAAACACATACACAATCAGGATGTTGTAAAGCTTTACTAATATCAATACGTTTAACTAAAGCCCGCGGATACTTAGAACGTAAAGCCTTACCATAAAGCATATCTGGTAGTTTAATATCATCAACATAATCCGCAAGACCAAGCACCTTATCATAGGCGTCAATACGAGGAATACTCTCACCGATTCTTCCTGTAAAGGTTTCTTGAGGTATTTCACCTTTTTCTAGTAAGGAAGCAGCTAATTTAACTGCTTCAATGATTTTCACATAACCCGTACACCGACAAACATTTCCTCTTAATGCTTTCTTAATGTCTTCTTCAGTAGGGTGTGGATTTTGATCAAGTAAGGTCTTTGCACTAACAACCATACCTGGGGTACAGAAGCCACATTGTACAGCTCCCGTTTTCGCGAAACTATACTTATATACTTCTTTTTCGAAAGGACTAAATCCTTCAATAGTAGTAATCTTTTTCCCATTTACTCTACTGGTCATTAATATACAAGCACGCATCGCTCGACCATCTACAATGATGGTACATGCACCACAAGTTCCTTCACCACACCCATTTTTCACAGAAGTTATCTCTAACTCATCGCGTAAAAAATCAATTAAACTAACATCTTTATCTGTTCGGATTAAATTACCATTAACATAAAACTCGTACATCTATTCCCCTCCCTTAAAGGTATGACGATGGATATATTGGCCACAAGGGAGCCCCACTACGATTTCATTCTCTACCATTCTTCTCCCCCTTAAGAATACGTAGCGGAAGAATCCCTTGCGCGCCATACCTTCATAAGGATTGTAGTCAACATTTTGAAGTTGTGTTTTTGCTGATATTATGGTTTCATAATGAGGATCAAGGACCACAATATCCGCATCGCTACCTATCGCAATCTCTCCCTTTTTTGGATATAAACCAAAGAGTTTAGCAGGAGTAGTGGATATTTTAGCGACAAATTGTTGTAATGTTAATCGTCCTGTAAGCACTCCATAAGTATAGATTAAACTAAACCGGTCTTCCACCCCAGGACCACCATTGGGGATTTTCCGAAAGTCGTCTTTCCCAAAATCTTTTTGTCCTTTATGATTAAAGGTACAATGGTCCGTCGCAATCGTATCAATGAAATCATCAGCGAGTCCCAACCATAATGCTTGATTATCAACTTTTTTTCTAAGTGGTGGACTCATGACATACTTTTCGCCTTCATGTTCATATAAAGAATCATCAAGAAAGAGATATTGTGGACATGTCTCAGCATAAACTTCTTTACCTAAGTTCTTCGCTTGAATAATTGCATCTAATCCCTGTTCCGTTGATAAATGAACGATATATACAGGCACATTCAATAAACTTGCGATATCAATTACGCGAGAAATGGCTTCTTTTTCTAAAATGGCTGGTCTAGTTAATGCGTGATATTTAGGACTAGTATTACCTTCCTTAACTGCGAGTTTAACTAAAGTATCAATAACATCGCCATTTTCACAATGGAAAGTGACAAGTCCCCCTACTTCTTTACTTCGTTTTAATACTTGATAGATTACCCCATCATCTACTTGCAGGTTGTTTTTATATGCCATGTACAACTTGAACGAAGTAACACCTACATCAATCATATCCTGCATTTCTTCAGAGGTGTGTTCGTTCCAATCCGTTATCCCCATATGGATACCAAAATCACAATAACACGTTTGTGCCTTGTTAAATTCATTTTCGAATGCTTGTTTTAATGTTTCTCCCTTATATTGGGTCGCATAGTTAATAATCGTTGTTGTACCACCATGAATGGCAGCTTTTGTCCCTGTTTCAAAATTATCACTAGTAGTGGTAAAACCGACATCTAAATCGAAGTGGGTATGAACATCGATACCTCCAGGAAAAATTAAACATCCAGAAACATCGATGACTTCATCACCACTTTGCATAACATCTAACCCTATATCAGATATAACTTCTCCTTCGATACGGATATCCGCATCGAAGATATTACTTGCGGTTATTATCTTACCGCCTTGTAAGACTGTTCCCAACTTATCACCTTCTGTCTATTTCAATAGACCAGTCCGTTCATTAAACTCCGTAATTAAGCGATCTAACTCATCAGTCATATGATGGAGTTTTACCCAATAGTTATCATAATCGTACCATTGCGCATTTAGTTCATTCACATCATATTGTTGTTGTTCAATCCAAGTGTAGTATTTTAAGTTATGGATGCGTTTCTTACTGTAGTAAGTTAATTCTTCCATATAATCAATTCGTTGCCCTAAAACGCTACGTTCATGATCAATCGCAGCTTGTTGTTCAGTGTACATACCTTTTTGTTCATTCATTTCTTGTAATCTTGATTTATACATATCGCTACTATCGGTTAATACAGTAATTAAACAATCATGTTCTGTTAGTTCATAGTATTTTGCCATCTTGATACACATTAATAGATTAGCAGCACCACTAATCCCAACATAGTTTAATTTATTAATTAATTCTTCATTTACACCACGTTTACGCAAATATTCTTGACCCGCTTTTTCATTTAGCAGTCTAAAGAAAACTAAAGCATCGTTATCATCGATACCAATAATCATATCCGTATTCTTAACATTATGAATCCAAGGAACGTGTTTATCACCAATACCTTCAATCCGATGGTCACCAAAGCCATTATTTAAGAGCGTTGGACATTGTACCGCCTCGCCCACCGCTAATTTTGCGTTAGGAAATTTATCTTTGATATAATCACCACTACCTAACGTACCACCGGAACCTGAAGTTAAGCACACACCGAACACTTTATCATTTGGACCCATTTCGGCCTTTAAAACTTCTTCCATGGCACTACCAGTTACTTCATAATGCCAGAGATGATTACCTAACTCACCAAATTGATTGAAGATAACAACGCTAGGCCTTTCTCTTCTTAACCGCCAAGTTTCATCATAAATTTCTTTGACGTTACTTTCTCCCCCTGGCGTAGTTATGATTTCTCCCGCTACTGTTTTCAGCCAGTCAAACCGTTCTTTACTCATACCTTCAGGTAAAATGGCGATGGATTTACAACCTAATAAAGTTGAGTTGTATGCACCACCCCGACAATAATTACCTGTTGAAGGCCATACTGCTTCGTGATATTTGGGGTTAAACTGACCAGTCACAAGACGTGGTACCAAACATGCAAAACTCGCTCCAACCTTATGAGCACCAATCGGGAAAAACTTCCCTACCAAAGCAAAGATACGGGCTTTAACACCAGTGATTTCTTGTGGTAATTCTATGTAGTTAGGTAATTCGTTATATAAGCCACCTTTTTCGACAGGTTCATTTTTCCAAGTTATTCTAAATAGGTTAACTGGATTAATATCCCATAATCCCGTCTTTTTTAATTCAGTTTTAATCTTATCAGGTACTAATTTAGGGTTTTTCATTTGTTTAAAAGTGGGAATAATAATCTTGCGTTCTTTCGCCAACTCTACTGTTTCTTTTAATTGGTCCTCATTTACTGTTAAATCGATTAATTTATACATTTAAACTCTCCCCTTAACTTCCTCATTAATATAAGTTATTAAATCAGTTAGATTTGGTTTGATAACTTCTGGTCGTTTTACTGCTTGCGTCGCTGACTTAATATCCTTCAAACCGTTTCCTGATACAACTAATACTACAGTTTCATTAGGTTCAATCATACCTTCCCTTACTAGTTTCAATAATCCCGCAAATCCTGCGACACCAGCAGGCTCACCAAAGACTCCTGTATGTCTTGCTAAGTAAGTCATAGCTTCAAGGATTTCCTCATCAGTAACATCAATCGCTATACCATTACTTTCATATAACGCGTTTAAGGCTTTATAACCATTCCGAGGTATACCAACTGAAATACTATCCGCAATGGTATTAGGCACTTCATAATCAAATTCCCGCTTTTTGCTTCGGTAAGCACGGTTAACGGGATTCGCACCTGTCGCTTGGACAGATACTAATGTAGGTAGTTTATCGATTAAGCCTAATTCATAAAACTCTTTATAGCCTTTCCACGCACCGGAAATGGAACAACCATCACCAACGCTCATGATGATTTTATCTGGTACGTTAAAGTTCATTTGTTCAATGATCTCGAATGCTACAGTTTTCTTTCCATCAACAAGATAAGGGTTTATTGCACAACTTCTGTTATACCATTCAAAGTGCTCGACAGCTTGTAAACAGAAATCATAAGCTGTGTCATAATTACCATCAACTAAGATTACTTTACTACCAAATACTAATAGTTGCGCAAGTTTACCTTCAGGAATTGTCTTTGGAACAAATATGTAATTCTCAATCCCCATGCAAGCCGCAAAACCCGATAAACTAGAAGCCGCATTTCCAGTTGAAGCAGCTGCGATTGTTGTTTTACCTAATTCTATTGCTTTAGCGACACCTATCGCACTAGCCCGATCTTTTAAACTTGCGGTGGGGTTTCGTCCTTCATCTTTAATATAAATATTTTTTATATTAAGTTTCTCTTCTAATCTAGTTGCTTTATATAATGGTGAAAAGCCTATATGTAATGGCGCAATACCCTTTCTTGTTTCTAATGGTAAGATGGGGAAATAACGCCAGATGCTGCGATCTTCATTATTTAATAGATATTCTTTTGTCAGTTCTTTTTTGACTTCATCAATATCAAAAACAACATCAAGCGTCCCCACTGTCCCACAAACGGGACAGTGATAGGGGATGCTTTCATCATAAGTTCTTCCACATTTTGAACAACGTAGGTATTTGATTTTTTTCATTATTTCACCTTATTTACATAGGTAATGGGGATAAGAGCATACATCGCACAAGCTTTAATTAATTCTTTCTTCCAAGTCTTTTCATTTGGAGCATGTGCTTCCTCTTCATGGCCAGCCCCAAAACCGATACAAGGAATATTATATCTTCCCATAATACTTACCGCATTAGTTGAGAAGGTCCATTTATCTACCACTGGTTCTTCATCAAATAAAGTGGTATAAGCATCAACTAAGGTACGACAAGCTACATGATCTTCTGGTAAAACCCAAGTTGGGAAGTAACATTCAGTTGGATAAACTAAACCCGTATAGGATGGTCTTTCATATGTGTACATAGATACTTCAGCGTTCGCTGCTTTTACAGCTGGTAAATTCCGTATTTCTTGTAGAGCTTTTTCCCATGTTTCGCCATTAGTTAAGCGACGGTCAATGGAAATCGTGCAACTGTCCGCTACAGCACAACGGCTAGGAGATGTAAAGAAAATTTCGGAAACAGTTAAGGAACCTTTGCCTAAGAAATCATCATAATGAAGGTTTTCGTGTAAAGCACGTAATTCTAACAGAATTGGGGCCATTTTGAAAATCGCATTATCACCACGTTCAGGTGCTGAACCATGGCAACTTAGCCCATGAGTGGTTACTTTAATCTCCATTCGTCCTCTTTGACCTCGATAAATTCGGCATGCTGTCGGTTCCGTTATGACAACAAATTCAGGACGGATTTTATCTTCATTAATGATATATTGCCAACATAAGCCATCACAATCTTCTTCTTGAACCGTACCTGTCACAATTAACGTATAATCATCTTCGAGATTCAATTCTTTAATAATTTTACCAGCATAGACCATGGCAGCCATGCCACCTTTTTGGTCGCTCGCACCGCGTCCATAGATGCATTCTTCATCTTCTTTTCCTTCATAGGGGTCAAATTCCCAAAGACTAGGATCTCCCACACCTACAGTATCGATATGGGCATCCATCGCTATAACATGTTTACCCTTACCGATATAACCTAAGATGTTGCCCATGGGATCGATTTCAACTCTGTCAAAACCTACTTTTTCCATTTCTTCTTTAATCCGCAAAACCACTTGTTTTTCTTGACTACTTTCACTGGGAATACGAATCAAATCCCGTAAGAACTTTGTCATTTCTGGTTCATATTTCTTCGCTAGTTCTAAAACTTTATCATGAATCATAATTTACCCTCCATATTTTCTATTACATTAATTTTAAATATTTTTTAACCAACTCATAATCTTCAAGCGTATCAATATCTTTAAGAATCATCGCATCATTAACTTCATAAAAGACAATTTCCTTTAAATGCTTCTTAAGGATGGGTTTACCCCCAACATCTCCTTCTAAAGCCATTAACTCTGGATAGAATCTGTTGGAAAAAATCGTAGGGCTTCCCCATTTATCTCTATAACATGGAACAATTAACTTATCGGGATGCATATAAAATAAACTGATTAAACCATTGACAGTTTCTACATCTAATAAAGGTTGATCGCAAGGAACAAAGGCATAACCTAACGCATCAGTGGCAGAAGATACTCCCAATTTGATTGATTCACTTTGTCCTAAGTGTGCTTTAGGATTAACTATAACTTCAAAGCCCCATGCTTTTCCTAAATTAAGAATAGTCGTATCATCACTTACAAGAATTCTTCTCTTAAAGTTGCTTTGTTTTACTACTTCAAAAGTATATGTAATTAATGGTCTATCCCCTAGGGGCAACAGTAATTTATTTGTACCCATCCGTTTACTTTTTCCAGAAGCCATTATTATCGCATGAACCATGTTACTCCTCAAAACATTTAAGTATTAATTGATAAGCTGCATCGAAATATTCATCGAGATTAAACTCTTGTTCATCAATTAAATACTGCATACTTGCACCCATCATCAGGCTAACCATGATGTAGGGTAACATCTTTTTGATTTTGGGGTCAATCTTACTATTTTTTAGGACTTCACTAATGTTTTGTCGCCACTTCCGAAAACTTTCTTGGAACTTCCCTCTAATAACCTCATCTACTGTACCTTGAACCCAATAGTCAAACTGGACATAGTCAAATTTTTTATTATTTAGGATATCATCTTTTTTCTCTTTAAAAAGATTACTGATATTTTCTTTATCACTATACTTTTCGAGATCCACTGATTCTTTCCGTTTTTCTGAGAATCTTTTCTGCATGCGATCAATCAATGCCACTAGTAACTCATTCTTTGTTGGATAGTAGTAATGTAGTAGCGATTGACTCGTTTGTGCTTCTTTCGCAATTAGATGCATGCGTGTACCACTAATTTTTTCCCTTGCGATAACTTCTAAAGTGGCATCGAGAATCCGTTCTGTTATATCTTTTTCCATTTTTTTACCTCCAAGTTTATTAGAACCGTTTCCATACTTCTTGCGCAAGTTCAACACTTCTAGCCATGATTCGTTCTTCATCAATATTAACTAATTCACGATTTTCCATAATGACTTTACCATCAATCATGGTTGTAATGACATTTCGACCATTTACACCAAAGAGGAGATGACTATTGATATTATCTTTAGTAATTGGTGTTGGTGCATTATAATCAACGATAATAATATCAGCTAAGGCATCTTTCTTTAGCACACCTATTTCCTTACTGATAAATCTTTGGGCAATTTTTCGATTGTTTTCAAACAACATTTTTGGGATTTCTACCCAAGCCACATTAGAATCTTTATTTTCGTGTTTATGAATTAAATTACCAACTTTATAAGATTCCATCATGTCAGTTGTATAACCATCGGTACCCAAACCTAACATGATACCCTTTTCATACATCTTAAGTACAGGCGAACAACCAACCGCGTTGCCCATATTTGATTCAGGGTTATGCACGACAATCGTGTCGGTTTCTTTTAAGAGGTCCATTTCATGTTCAGTTATATGAATACAATGAACCGCAATAGTTTTCTTACCTAGAACACCACGTTCATACCACCGCTCAATAACACCTTTTCCATATTTTTGTTTACTATCGATGACATCTTCAATTCCTTCCGCACAATGGACGTGGAAACCAGTATCTAATCCTGCGATGCTCGCAAGACATTTATCTAGTGTCTTATCAGAAATGGTCATAGAAGCATGTAAACCGAATGTGGCCTTTAACATGTCATCATTAATCTTGTTACAATAATTAATAAAGTCGACGTTTTCTTTAATACCTTCTAACGCTCTTACTTCACCATCACGATCCGAAGTCTCATAACAGAGGTTACTTCTAATTCCTACATAACGAGCTGCTTCTGCAATTTTGAAGAGAGAATCAGTTATCGCATATGGACTTGCATGGTGGTCAAAGACGGTGGTAACACCATTCTTAACTTGGTCTATCATCGGCACAAGCGCACTATAATAGACATCCTCTAAGGTTAAGACTTTATCTAACCGCCACCATAATCCTTTCAAAATATCCGTGAAACATTTAGGTTGCGGACTATCGTTATTTATCCCACGCGCAAAGGTACTATAATAATGCATATGGGTATTGATGAATCCCGGCATGATGAGGTTACCTTTCGCATTGATAAACCGAGCTTTAGGATATTTTGCTCTTAAGACTGTATATTCACCTATATCAGTAATACGATTACCCTCGACTAATACAGCGCCATTATAAATGATGTTGTTTGCTTCATCGCGGGTTACAACGATACCATTACCGATGAGAATCATTTAACTTCCTCCTTCCAGAAGAGATAAGGATATTCATTAATGCATACCATAATAATCTCTCTTAGATCTTTAGAAATGGTATTTTCATCACCTAAATAGTAATCAACGACTTCGCCTGCTTTTGTTCTTACCTTAATGTGGGTATCATTAAGACGCACAAAGCCAGTATTTGTGCTATCTTCGAAGGATACTAAGTCATCAAATATTGTTACTTTGTCTTTATATGGATTACCTTGATATGGACAGAAAATACCACAGTTACCACATTCGTTACATAAGGCATCAAGATGGACGATTTGATGCTTACCATTCACGATTACTTTAACATTAGCGCGATTAGGACATACATCAACACATAATTCACAAACCTTATTACATGCTAAGCATCGCGTCGCTTCCTCTTCATTAGTTAATGCATCTTTCAAAATACCTTTACGATTATAGAGTTCAGTTTCATTAAACTCAAAATCTTGAACTCGATAAATATCAGATAATCCTAGACGGTTTAAGATTGCCTTACTTACTTTCTTCGCATCACTAATCGCTTCTACAATCGTCCTTGGTCCACTCTTCGCATCACCAGCAATGAAGACATTTGAACGACTCGTTTCTAATTCTTCGTTCACTACGGGATAGCCATTATTATTTAGGCTTATGCCATTAGTAATGAGAAGATCACGGTCGACATGTTCACCTATCGCAGAAATTACGTAATCACATTCGATATCTTCATATTTATCTGTTGGTACAGGACGTCTTCTTCCACTAAAATCAGGACTACCAAGTTCCATTATATTAACTCTTAATTTCCCATCTATGAAGCTTACAGGCTGCCGTAGTTCTTTAATTTGTATGCCTTCTTGTTCAGCAAGTTTAATCTCTTCGCGACTTGCGGGCATAAAGGCTTTAGTTCGGCGATAGACGATTTGCACCTCTTCAACATTAGGAAGGCGTTTCGCACTCCATGCACAATCAATTGCTACATCGCCACCACCGACTATAACTACTTTCTTACCAACATTTAATTTGTCGCTATCTTCATTAAACATTTTTAAGAAGTCAAAGGCATTGATTACTCGGTCTGTTCCTACGTCAAGTTTAAGTTGTTCAGGTATCCACGTTCCAATAGCCAAGATTAAATAATCGTACTCTTTTAAAAATTCATCAATATTAAAATGTGGATTACAATTGAACTTAAATTCCACACCGCTCTTTTCAACTAATTGGTAATCTAAATCAATTTCTTCTCTTGCGATACGGAACTTAGGTATTAAATATTGAACCATACCATAGGGTTTATCTTGTTTATCCATAACCGTAACAGCAACCCCATTACGTCTTAAGAAGAATGCACAAGCCAGCCCAGCTGGTCCTGCCCCAATTATTCCTACCCTTTTATCACTTCTTAATTCAACCGGTTTAAGGTTTTCAATATAGGTTTTTTGGGCATTTAATGCCGCTATTTTTTTCATATTACGAATTTGAATAGATTCATCATAATCTAGACGGGTACACTTATCTTGACAGAAGTGAGGACATAGCGTACCAGTAATCATAGGGGCACTATTATCTTTAAGAATCACCTCAAGAGCTTCCGCAAACCGTTCCTCACCAACCAACTTAATGTATTCTGGAATATCTTGATTGATAGGACAACCATTCTTACAAGGTGCAATGGCGCAATCAAATAATGGTAATGAGGAAGAAATCTTCCTTATTTCTACAGGTTTACGCTCTTTTAAATGATATTTATTGGTTAATGCATCCTCAGCGAGTTTATTTAATTTTTCAACATCGATCTTATCATAATTCTTAATATCTTTTTCAATATATAAAGCCATTTGGGTGATACGCTCATAACCACCAGGTTTTAATAACGTGGTCGCAAATGTGATTGGTTGAATACCTACTTGTAATACTTTTTTGATGTTAAAGAAATCAATTCCCCCTGCATAAGAAATGAGGAGATCACCATTAAATTCATTTGCTAGTCGTTTAGCCATGTTGATGGTAAGTGGATATAGCGCCCTTCCTGACATATACATTTCTTCGCCGGGTAACTCATGGTTTAAAATTCTTACAGGTAAGGTGTTACTTAATTTTACACCAACTTGTAATCCTAAAGATGTAGCTTTTTCTTTTAATCTTCTTAACATCTGAACTCCATCATCATATTGTAAATCATGTTTAAAATGGTGAGGGTTTAATACGATGTAGTCATAACCCATTTGTTTCAAAGTTTGTGAAACAAATTCTTCACCTAAAAGAGTTGGATTTAACTTAATATAGGTATTTAAGTGTTTTTCTTCTAGTAAGTAAGTAACGATTTTTTCAATTTCTTCTGGTGGACAGCCATGTAATGTTGATAATGTAATGGAGTTCGCAATTTTTGGACTAATATTTTGTAAATCATCTATCGTAAAGCGCCTAAACATGGCGATATTTTCTGCTAAAAAATTGTAACATTCTTGCCAGATTGGCGTATTACGTGCATCCTTTAATCCCTCAATAAAATCATCAATCTTTTTACTCTTGATTCCTGCTAAATCATAACCAACACTCATGTTAAACATGAAATCCCGAGTATCACTTAGTTCAAGTTCTTTCATCAACACATGTAGCACAAACCAAGCCTTGACATATTCATTAAAGGCTTCTTGAACTGTTAATTCAGTAGACCATTCGACGTTATAACCTTCGTCCGTAGCCCGTATACATGGTTTACTTACAGGTAAATCTTCTCCATCAATGATTTGGACGGTTTTTAACTCCATGAAGCGACAACCAGTTAGATAACTTGCGATAATATTTTGGGCTAGTTGCGTATGTGGTCCTGCTGCTGGTCCTAAAGGAGTAGCTATCTTTTCATTGAATAAAGTGATATAGGTACCAGTTTGATTTTTATAGAATTTAGCTTTTCTAATACCAAAAATGCTATTATTTTTTTTATATTCGGTCATAATCCAATTGATGAGGGCATTAAAGGGAATAGGTTTCATTCTATCACTCATGTTTTACCTCCCTAATCTAAAATCAAAAGTGGAGTGGTAGAAATATATTATTGAGTTAACCTACGCACTCCACTTACATACATACTATATATCTTATATATTATTTATGATAGTTAAATATTCTTTCTTGTTTACGATCTAATAGTTTGTATAATGTATCAACTGGATCTTTAACTTTACTTAAGAAAATCATCGCAGCGATAATATATGGTTTATATCCTGCTTGTCGATATAGTGGGGTGCGATAACGATCAAAGACGGTTTCGCTTACTTCACCTTGCTTACAACTTACACCAGTTATATCTGCTGGTAAACAATGTAGATATAAGGCATTACCATTCTTAGTTAGTTTCATCATATCTTCGGTACATTCCCAATCTTTGTAAAGAGCATTATGGGCTAAAAGTTCTTTTTCAAGTTCTTTGATACCTTCAAAATCGCCCTTTTCATATAATTGGGTGCGTTTTTCCATCGCTTTGAATGGTGCCCATGACTTCGGATAAACGATATCCGCATCTTTAAAGGCTTCCTGCATGGAGTTGGTTATCGTGAAACTACCACCAGATTCTTGTGCGTTTTTCTTAGCAACTTCGATGCATTCATCCATGAGGTCGTAGCCTTCTGGATATGCTAAGACAACATCCATACCAAAGCGTGTCATTAAACCAATTACACCTTGTGGTACCGATAATGGTTTACCATAGGAAGGTGAATAAGCCCATGTCATCGCAACCTTTTTACCTTTTAAGTTTTCAATACCACCAAACTCATTAATTAAATGTAACGTATCAGCCATCGTTTGTGTTGGATGGTCGATATCGCATTGAAGATTAACTAATGTTGGTCGTTGTGGTAATACACCTTCGTTGTAGCCTTCTTGGACATATTTACTAACGTTGCGCATATAAGTATTACCTTTACCGATGAACATATCATCGCGAATACCTATAACATCAGCCATGAAACTTATCATATTTGCGGTTTCACGGACAGTTTCCCCATGCGCAATTTGTGATTTACCTTCATCTAAATCTTGAACTTCTAATCCTAAGAGGTTACAAGCACTCGCAAAACTAAATCTTGTTCTCGTTGAATTGTCACGGAATAACGAAATTGCGAGTCCACTATCAAATATTTTTGACGAAATATTATTATTTCGCATTTCTCTTAGAATTTCAGCAACTTCGAAGACTGCTTGTAATTCTTCAAATGTCTTTTCCCAAGTTAAAAAGAAGTCGTTGTTATACATGTTGTGATAATTTAATCGACTTAATAAATCAATTCGTTTTTTTATTTCCTCCACTATCCCACCTCACCCAAATTTTGACTGACTAGTCAATCTAATCATATTATATGAAAACGCTTTTGTCAAGATATCACAAGTAAACTAGTATATTTTCTGTGATTTTTATCACAATTTTTCTCCTCACCAACAGTAAATATCATGTATTTTATAGTAAATTTAGTATTTATATTCTTAAAAACATAAGTAATGAACACTGAAGTAGTAATAAATGCATTTTAGATTTGATGTTTACTGTAAAAATTTCGTTTTTCGAAGATAAAAACAACCAGTTACAACTATTCCTACTTGACTAAATATTTGCTTATCCATTCCTTATAGTAAATATCATAATCGAACAAGAAATTATAAAAAATAATATAAATATGATAAATTTTGTTATAAACTAATTTGATTTCTTTCCAGTATCTTTCAATAAACAAGAAAATCTGGAGTTAATAGTAGTCTAACTATTATTGGAATTTGGTTTTTATATATTGTGTAACTTTTTTGCAATTTATAATAAAGAATTTGTGTTTCATTTTACTAACTGAAAATAGTTTAAATAGTTTAACATCCAATAATTTGAAAAACCTATAGGGTTACATCACCCTATAGGTTTATTGTTTTATTATTTATTTTCTAAAACTTTCTTTACAGCCGCGAAAATCTTTTGATAACCTGTACATCTACAGAAGTGTCCCGATATTTCCCGTTTAATCTCTTCATCAGTGAGATGCTCACCTTTTTCAACTAAGGCGGTAGTTGTTAATACTAAACCAGGTGTACAGAATCCACATTGAATGGCTCCTTCATCAACGTATGCTTCTTGAACTTTTGAAAGCTTACCATTTTTCGCGAGTCCTTCGATGGTTGTAATGTGTTTGCCATCAGCCCATACTGCTAGATATATACAAGAGTCAATAGGTTCACCGTCAATGAGTACGGTACAAGCACCGCATTCACCAACACCACAACCTTGTTTTACACCTGTGAGATGGAGTTCATTGCGTAGTACTTCTAAAAGCGAGGTACGAATATCAACTTCGAGGGATACTTGCTCACCATTTACGATAAAGCTAATTTTCTTTTTCAATTCTTCCATTAATTATCCCCCCTTAGTTCCCTTAAAGCACGATAAGTTAGTACTTTAATTAAATGTTCTCGATAAGCTTTTGACCCTCGCCATGAATCTCGTGGTTTAGCATCCAATAATGTCATTTCACTTATTGTCTTTAAATTATCTTCGGTTAGCTCTAAACCTATACTCACTTTTTCTGCTTCATAACAGCGAATTGGTGTTGGTGCACTAACACCTAACGCAATTCGTAAATCATTAACTCTATTATCAGTAGTATTTAGCAATACTGCTACACCAATCATAGCGATATCCATCGCTTTACGGTTACTAAATTTAATATACTTACCTTTAAAATTTGTGTAGTTTTCTTTAGTTATAAGAATTTTGGTCAGAATTTCACTGGGTTGTAACTTAACCTTTCCAGGACCAGCATAAAACTCCGTAAGTGGTACCGTCCTTGAACCCATCGCTGTTTCAAGGACTAATAACGCATTTAAAGTTAGTAGTGCAGGAGCACTATCTGCTGATACCGCACCGTTACAAATGTTCCCACCTATCGTCGCAATATTGCGGATTTGTGGTCCACCCATACTTACGGCTGCTTCCGCAAGGATGGGAATATGCTCATTAATAAGGTCGTTACGGAATATCTTAGTAAAGGTCGTTAAGGCACCTATTTCAATCGTACCATCATCTAACATTTTAATTTCATCCAATCCTTTGACCCTTTGTAAACTCAGCAATTCAACTTCTTCGTACTTACCATGTCTTAAATTGATTAAGACATCAGTTCCCCCCGCAATTACTTTTAACTGTGGATTGTTTTGATAAATATCTAACGCTTCTTGTAAGCATGTTGGTTCATAAATTTTTTTAATATCAAACATGCACACCACCCCCTATAATAATCCTTCTTCTTTAAATTTCTCAAAGACACTTTGAGGATTCATCGGTATCTTATTAAACGCAACTCCTGTCGCATCTAATACCGCATTGCGAACAGCAGGGGCTGGTGATATCGTGGGATTTTCACCCAATGATTTTTGCCCAAATGAACCTGTTGGATCCGGTAACTCAACGAAATGTGCTTCAATCTTTGGTGTATCCATGATAGTTTGGAGTTTATAGTCTAACAGATTATTATTTAATGGCGCACCAGTCTTTTCATCAAACATGAGTTTTTCCGATAACGCTGCCCCTAATGACATACTTACACCACCATGGACTTGTCCTTCTGCCAACACTGGATTAATGATGGTACCAGAATCATGAACATTAATAACTTGGAGAACTTCTATTTGACCTGTCAACATATCTATTTCTACTTCCGCAAAACTTACACCATATGCGATCGCATTTGTTCTGATATTTACGGATGTATCAGAGGTTATTGGTTTAGAACCAATGCGGTCATAGAAAGCTTCTAAAGCTATTTCACTGATATCACATATAGGTCTATTTAAGCCAACTTCAATAATCTTACCATCTACAATATCAAGATTCTCTATTTGTAATCCTGTTTTTTTGCTAGCGATTTCTAACACTTGTTTCTTTACTTCTAAAGCAGCTTGTTTAACTGCTGCCCCAGTGATATATGTTTGTCTTGATGCATATGCTCCTGTATCAAATGGCGCAATATCCGTGTCTTGCGTTGAAATGATGTGAACCATTTCAACAGGAATACCAATAGCTTCTGCTGCCATTTGTGTAAATACAGTATCGGCTCCTTGACCGATTTCGGTTGCACCAAGCATTAGTTGCACAGACCCATCTTGGTTCATCGCGATGCGGCACCCAGCAACTTCAAGACATACAGGATATGTTCCTGAGAAGTAACTAAAACAAGCCATCCCTAAACCACGACGTTTTTCGCCTGTTTGATTCTTATATAATTCTTTCTTTTCATCCCATTTAATTAATTCTTTACCAACTTTAATACACTCAGGTATACCAAAGGTTCTAACTGTAAGTTTAGAGATTGGATCAACATGACCTGCTTGTATTAGGTTGTTCATCCGAAATTCAATTGGATCAAGCTCTAGTTTTCGTGCAATATCATCTAAATGACTTTCTAAGGCAAAGAAAATTTGGGGTACACCATACCCACGCATTGCCCCTGCACTAGGTAGATTAGTATATACTGTTTTAGGTTCCGCTTTAAAAGATTTGAAGTTATATAAAGGACGGAACTTACTTATCGCACTCATAATAATTGAGTGACCATGGGATGCATAAGCACCGTTATTAGAGATCGCTTTTATGTGAATTGCTTGTAATTTATGGTCTTTCGTAACAGCCGTTTTCAGATAAAATTTCATCGCATGGCGGGTTCTAGTCGCAATAAAACCTTCTTCCCGCGTCATAGTATAACGGACAGGACGACCATTAACCGCAAGAGTCATTGCTGCGACCATCGGTTCTACAATAACTTCTTGTTTATTTCCAAATCCGCCCCCAATATAGGGCTTGACAACTCTAACCTTTCCCCAAGGTAACCCTAATGCTTCAGCCACAATGCGACGTGCAATATGGGGAATTTGTGTTGAGGAAACAATCACAATCCGATCATTTTCCATATAGGCATATGCTGTATGGTTTTCTAAATGACAATGTTGCACAATACTGGTTTCATATACTCCCTCAAATATATAATCAGCATTCTTAAAATCTTCTTCGACATTCCCAAACTCTTGTCCCACACTACTGATAATATTATCAGGTCGTTCATCATGAATCACTGGCGCACCAGGTTCCATCGCTTTTTCGGGATCTAGCACAAAGGGTAACACTTCATAATCTACTTCAATAAGTTTTATCGCTTTTTCCGCAATCAACTCATTCTTCGCAATCACAATCGCGATACTATCACCAACATGACGAGCTTTATCAGTCAAAATAGTTCGATCAGCTACATCGCGATGTTTAGGATCCAAACTGTACGGATGCCCTGCGGTGGCATATTTAATATTTGGTAGATCTTTATATGTTAGTACTGCTACTACCCCTTCTAACGCTTTGGCCTTATCGACATTAATCTTCTTTATCTTTGCATGAGCATAAGGACTTCTTAGTACTTTACCAACAAGCATATCCCTTTCAAAAAAGTCATCAGTAAAATTAGCCTTCCCCGTGACTTTGTTTACTGCATCAACTCGTCTTACCTCTTTACCTATCACTCGATAGGACATATTGTTCCCCTCCTAATAAAACTAAGTATCCTTACCTACATTATAAAATCTTTTATTGACAAATACAATAAATGACCTGATAATTTTATAAAAACCCTTTCATTAATTATTTTTTCAATTTATGTCATAATTTGTTAATTTTTGTTAAATTGCTAGTTCATAGTACATAATTTACACATTATAATTGTCTTTTTGCTCTCTAAATGATAAAATATATAAATCAAATGTCATATAAAAAATAAAGCGAGGTAAAATTATGTGTGACACGCTTGTCTGCCTTCCAAGTGTGACCAAAAATGGTCGAATGATCTTCGCAAAAAACTCTGACCGTTCTCCTAACGAACCACATATTGTAGAAAGAATACCCGCAATGGATCATGATTTAGAAAAAGAACCAGAAGTACAATGTACATATATTAAGGTTAAGCAAGTAGAACATACCTATGCAGTGACATTGTTTAAACCATCTTGGATATGGGGCGCTGAAATGGGGTTTAATGAATATGGTGTTAATATTGGTAATGAAGCGGTATTCACGAAGGTTAAACGGGGGAAAGCAGCTTTAATAGGCATGGATTTACTAAGATTAGCACTAGAAAGAAGTAAGACCGCCTATGAAGCGATGATATGTATAACTAAATTACTGGCAGAGTATGGTCAAGGCGGTAATTGTGGTTATCAAAAAGAATTCTATTATGATAACTCTTATTTAATCGCTGATGGTAAAGAAGCTTATGTCTTAGAAACAGCGGGAAAATATTGGGTTGCCAAAGAAGTAAAGGACTATTATGCTATATCTAACGCCCTTACCATTGATAATGATTTTGATTTTGCACATCCAGAAATTCTCGTCGAAAAGATGAATAATCCAAAATTCTCCTTCCGTAAGAAGTTTTCTGAACCAGTTTTTACTTTTTTTGCTAAAGCGAAAAAGCGTCGTAGTTGTTCAATCGATACCCTGCAAGCACATCTTGGTGAAATTACCATAGAGACTATTATGACTATCTTAAGAAGTCACCAAACTACTGAAAACAGAGCATCTGTCGGTTCTGTATGTATGCATGCTGGTGGTCCGATTGGTGATCATACTACCGGTAGTTATATATATGAGTATCGTGATGGTTCTGATATCTGTTACTTTACAGGAGCTAGTTTACCTTGTATAAGTATGTATAAACCTTTACTCAAAGATCATGTAGAAGATGAGCCAACAAATCTAGGCATATCATATTGGGCAAAACGCGAACTTCTCCTTCGCTACTTCTTATCAGGTCAAGCTGATAGAGCGCTCTTTGTTGCCGAACGAGAAGAACTTGAAAAAACAATGCTATATGATATTAGTAAAGCCCAATCAATCGCTGAACTAAAAACATTAGTTGTCTTATATGGAGAGAAAGAAGAAGAATTAATTAATAAATACTTACAACCACTAGAAGCTACCGAATATCATTTCTCTTTAGGATCAAGTTATTATCGTAAATACTGGACAAAAATGACTAAACGCTTAATTGATGATTTAAAGATAATTAATAAAGGGTTATAACCGCAGTTATAACCCTTTAATTTTGCATAATGTTATTTTTTTAAAGTTGGATAACCCTTTTGCTTAATCGTCTCAAGATCCCAAATCTCAGGATCTAAATCTAATACATTTATATACCAGTCTGGATTGCTTATTTCAGTTTCTGTGATTAGATAATTATGATATTCTTCAGGAATAATATTATGAAATACATCGTCATTAATTACATATACAGGTTTATAATAATCTTGATCATAGCCAATGATACATCCTAAAAATAAATTGTTTTGTGACAAGCAGTTACTAGAGGCACATAGAATACCAACAAATTTATAACCTGAGATTTAACCAACTATGATATTATTCTTTATAAAACCACCAGATGAACCTGTCACACCACCAACTTGGGCTACTCCATATACATTTACTTCAAGTAGATTATTCATGAATAGATAAGTAGTGGTAGCATTCAACTGACCAGCCAATCCTCCAACATATATCTCCCCTTCGATTTTTCCAGTTACTCTTGCTTGATTTATTACTCCCAACATATTAAACCCGACAATACCACCAATGTTTTTAATCCCTCTAACAGTACCTTTAAATACTGTATGTTCGATAAAACCAGTGTTAAATCCTACAATCCCTCGGACATTAATCTGTCCTTCCACTCTACCCTCATCATAAACATTTTTAATACTCCCATGGTTGAAATAAGCTAGTGCCCCAAGATTTTCACCATTTTTATCAATTTCAACTGAAGTAAGTTTAAGATTTTCTACTTTAGCATTTTTTCCCAAACATGATAATAAAGGTTCACCTATGTTCTTTATTACATGATTATTACCATTAAGTTCTCCATCAAAAATGGTTTTCTTATCACAAAGATCTTTGGATTTTGTATCTTTATATTTAAAATCAAGATCTTTCGTAATGATGTACTTACCATCTAAATTATATCTAATCTTTAGAAAATCTCTATATGAATTAATTTTAAAGGTACGATGTTCTTGATAATAAACCAAGGAAAGCGGAATAATCACAATTATAATGCTTATTAAGTATACAACCTTTACAAACAAAGAAACTTTTTTATTTAAAAATACATTTGTTCCTTCTTTTGTTCAGTATTATTTAGTTGTAGGTTTATATTTTCTTTTTCCTTATCGATTTTTTCTATATATCTAATGACCAGTATGTAGAGAAATAATATAATTAACAAGTTAATCAAGATGGACAAAATATTAATACCTGTAAAAAAATAATTATTATAATGTCTTGTTAAAAGGAAAGTCAAAATTACTTGTACAATGTATATAAATACCAAGTACTGTATCACTATTTACCCTCCTCTTATAATCCTAATATATAATTACCTCGAAATGATTCATATTTCAATACATATTAATGATTTTATTTAAAAATGTTTACTTTATATTGAAAATAAGTGTATACACTTCATTTCAAAAAAGAAAAGTATACACTCTTTAATCGTTTTGTCAAATTATGTATTATTATATCCTACTTTAAATCTAAACTAGCACTACCATTTAGACTTAAATCATCGCTAACACCTTTTAAGTAACTAAAATATCCCGCTACTCCTATCATTGCCGCATTATCGGTACAAAACTTTAGTGGAGGAATAACTAATTCAATATCAGGATATTTCTGAATCACTTCATTTAGCCGTTTTCTTAATCCACTATTGGCAGCTACCCCACCTGCCACTAATAATTGTTTGACAGGATATTGTTCAATGGCCTTAAATGTTTTTCCTACTAAGATATCGATGACTGCTTCTTGGAAACTTTTCGCCAGATTTTCTTTATTAATAGTTTCATTGCGTTGTTCGGCATTATGTACTAAATTAATCACATAAGTCTTTAAACCTGAAAAACTAAAATCAAAATTGTCTTGTTCAAGCATAACTCGTGGTAAATGGTAAGTATCTTCCCCAATTTGCGCTAGTTTGTCGATTTGTGGACCACCAGGATATGGTAAACCAATGACACGCGCCACTTTATCATAAGCTTCCCCAACGGCATCATCACGTGTTGAACCAATGATTTCAAAATCGTAGTGATCCTTCATGTAGACTAATTCGGTATGTCCACCAGAAACAACCAGTGCCATTAATGGGAATTTCATATCGCTTACCAAATGATTCGCATAAATGTGTCCAGCGATATGGTGTACACCAATTAAAGGTTTTTTTAGAGCGTAACTAAACGCTTTCGCTGCATTAATACCTACTAATAATGAACCAATTAAGCCTGGCCCTTGCGTAACAGCTATACAATCAATATCATCTAAAGTAATCTGTGCTGTTTTAAGTGCTTCATCTAAAACCACAGTAATGTTTTCGACATGATGACGGCTTGCCACTTCAGGCACTACACCACCAAATTTTTTATGAATATCAATTTGGGAAGAGACGATGTTCGCAAGTACTTCTTTACCATTTTTAATAATCGCAACGCTAGTTTCATCACAACTAGTTTCAATAGCTAAAACTATGACATCCTTCATAACAATCCTCTTTCTAAGGTAAAAAGGGCATACTGCCCTAATAATTTTCCTATTTTTTACAAGATTTTATTATCTATTTTCTATTTGAATTTACATAAATATAATTACACGGATTTTAATAACTTATTCTTTTCATTCCACTTAATTAATTCTTTTATATCACAATAATATAAGTCTCAACTCTTGCATTTAACATAGAATATTATATCAGTTTGATTATATATAGGCAAGTAATAAAGGCTCCTATTTTATATATATAATTGTGTAACTGTAGATAATTTATGATGATTTCTGGTTAATGAGTAATATGGAGAATGTAGTTAGTTATATCAAGTAAGATAATAGCGCGAGTTCTAATTATTGCTTAAACTTCCAGATAAGTATATACCATCTACTAATATTTATCACTATTTATTACATGAGATATAAGAATAACAAAACATCTACTAAAGTTACTTAAGTAAGTGTTAGTATACCCAAACTATCAACAATTACTTTTCCTGTTTTCTTAAATTAAATCGTTGTAACATGCGATTAATTTATCTGGATTTTAACCTCTTATCCTACCAACTTTTTAGTTGATTCTCTTTCTACTAATTCTACAGGAATGGTTTTATGCTTATCTTTTAATTCCATTTTCTCTATTATGGTATTAAGTGATAACATTGCTTCCTTACCAATTTCGAACATATTTTGTGAGATCGTAGTGAGGGCTGGTGTAAGTAAACTACATAAGGGGTTATTATCATACCCGATAACTTGAACTTCATCTGGAACTTTACGACCTAATCGATTTAATTCCGATAAGACGACTGCTCCAATCAAATCACTATCACAAAAGATACCATCAATTTCTTCATGTTCTTTTAAGAAGGTCGCAATTATTTCCCGTTCGGGATTTATAAATGCCAAGTCCACTTGATAACATGTTAGGCCATGTTCTTCTAAGCATTTATTAAAACCAAGCGAACGGTTCTTAACCGTTAACAGAATGCTTGGTCCCCGAAAATGAACAATTGTCTTACAACCGTTTTCAATTAATTTCTTACAGGCAAGATATCCTCCCGTAATATTATCACTAGTTACTGAGGGGACATCATCATGAATAATTCGATCGATTGATACAATAGGGATGTTTAATTCAATATAACGGGCATTTAAGCTACTGTTTGAACCAATAATAATCCCATCAATGTTATATTTAATAAATTGATTTATATATTCTTCTTCGCGAGATTTATCTTCATTTGAGTTACAAATAATTACTTTATAACCTTTTTCAAAAGCTAAAGCTTCAATTCCTTCAAGTACATAGTAATAGAATGGATTGCTCAAATGAGGGAAAATAACACCAATTGATTTAGAGACCTTTTTATATAAAGATCGAGCAACTTCATTTGGTATATAATTTAACTCTTTAATCGCTTTTTCCACAAGCATTCTCGTTTCTTCATTAACATATCCCTTGTTATTGATTACCCTCGATACAGTCGCAACAGACACATTAGCTCTTTTAGCTACATCTTTTATATTAGCCATATTACCTACCTCTCTATAATAAATCTACAATTTTATTATAACATTAGTTTTTAAATATACAAATAAAAAATGAAACGGTTTACACCTAGTTATATATAGATATTTTTTATGTTTGTGTTATTATTAAATTATAATAATAAGTACTACAGGAGGTAATAATATGGCTAAAGATACATCTCTAGCACTTAGAAATTTTTTAATTTACCAGGTTTACACAAGAAACCATACAAAAGAAGGTACATTTCAAGCATTAATTAAAGACTTAGACCGCATTAAAAGTTTAGGTACAGATATTGTCTACTTATTACCAATTCACCCCGTCGGAGAAAAAAATCGCAAAGGTACATTAGGAAGTAATTACTCGATTAAAGACTATCGAGCTATTAATCCTGAATTAGGTACATTTGAAGACTTTAAAGAATTAATTAAAAGCGTTCATGAAAAAGATATGAAAATCATGATGGATATCGTCTTTAATCATACTTCCCATGATTCAGTTTTATTAAAAGAACATCCTGAATGGTTTTACTATCGTGATGGAAAAAATGCTAATCGTGTTGGTGATTGGTGGGACATCATCGATTTAGATTTTACTTCTAGTAAAGATTTATGGGAATACTTGATCGAGACGCTAGAAATATACGCTAAAATGGGTGTCGATGGATTTAGATGTGATGTAGCACCGCTAATTCCACTAGACTTTTGGCTAGAAGCACGTAAACGCATCGCCAAGATTAATCCTAATTTTATTTGGTTAAGCGAAAGTGTGCATAAATCCTTTATTAAATATCTCCGTGATTTGGGATTTGAAGCCTATAGTGATGGAGAAGTCTATCAAGCCTTTGATATCCTTTATGATTATGATATCCATGAAGAATTCTTAGATTTTATTAAAGGTGGTTCATTAATAAACTATTTAAAGGCAATTATGAATCAAGAAGCCATTTATCCCGCTAATTATGTGAAACTGAGATTTCTCGAAAACCATGACCAAGAACGCATCGCAAGTCTCGTACGTGACGAAAACATTCTCAATAACTTAACAGCTTTCATTTTCTTTGTCAAAGGCGCAACAATGATCTATGGTGGACAAGAAGCATATAATACCCATCGTCCAAGTCTATTTGACAAGGATGATGTTGATTGGTCAACATATGAAGAACACAATTGTGTCGATTTAATTAGAACTATGGCCAAAATTAAAAAAGACCCTATTATGGCCACTGGTAAGTTTAATATTTTACTTGATTTTGAACCATTGAAACTCATAGTCATGACCTACGAAAACAAAGAAAAAGTTCGTTATGGTATCTTCAATGTAGGAAATGACAACCACCAAATTGAACTTAATATTTCTAATGGTACTTATACTAACTTAGTAAATAATCAACCAATTACTTATAATGGTAAATTATCAGTTGAACATACCCCAATTGTCTTTGATGTTATAAAGTAGTAATAAATATATAAAAGCGTGATTAACTTTAATTATAATCACGCTTTTATATTTTATTTCTTTAATTTAATAAACACTTTATATTCCCATTTATCCAAAGCAAATGAATGATTTGCTTGTAATTCGACAAGTTCATCTGTGAAATAGGAAATATAATTACCAGAATTATCACCAAAATTGATGGTTTCATTAATCGGACTACTGCTTAAGTTCATTACGACAATAACGATATTATCATTTTTTTGGCGTTTAAAGGCTAGGACATTCTTAGAGGTATCAAAGAATGCTATATCTCCACCATGTTTACCAGTATATAATGCCTCATTTTGCTTCTTTAAACTAATTAATTGTTTATAATGATTTTCGTATTTTAAGTCTGACCAATCAATTTCATCTTTCGAAAAGAATTCTAAGCGTTTATTTAATCCCGCTTCTTGACCTGAATAAATCATCGGTACACCTGGTAAAGTAAATGTTAATACAGACATAGTTTCATACGCTTCACCCATGCGTTCAAATTCTGTACCATTCCATGAGTTTTCATCATGGTTGGAAGTAAATAACATCGGATATGTTCCTTTAGGATAAAGCGTATCGACGCGTTTTTGATAAGATATGATACTTTGGGCGTTTTTCTTACCCTTTGCGATATCATTCATTAGATGATATAAGTCCCAACCATAATTTGCTTGAAATGCTTTATCCAATAATTCATATTTAACATTATCTTCAGCTAGCATAAATAATTTTTTGGTCGGATTAATCTTTCGGGCTGCTTCTTCCCAAAAATCAACAGGAACTCCTCCAGCGTAGTCACATCTAAAACCATCGATATCAAACTTGGTTACCCAATATTTCATTGTTTTAATCATTTCTTTACGCAATTCTTTATTAGAGTAATCAAGTTGAGCCACATCTTCCCAAGTTTCTGGATGTACAATATTACCTTTAGCATCACGTACATACCAATCGGGATGTTCCTTAATCCATGGATGATCCCAACCAGTATGATTAGCTACCCAATCCATAATAACTTTAAATCCCATATCATGGGCTTTATCAACTAATTTTTTAAAGTCTTCCTCTGTACCAAATTCATGATTTACTGCTTTATAATCTCTTATCGAATAATATGAACCTAATGGGCCAATTCTTTTTGTACTAGAAATTGGATGGATGGGCATAAACCATAATACATTTACACCCATTTCTTTTAATCGAGGTAAATGTTCACTAAAGGCATTAAATGTTCCTTCCTTTGTGTATTGCCGTATATTAACTTCATAAATAACCGCATCTTTCATCCAATTATCACTCTTATTCATCGTACAACTATAAACCATAACAAGAATCACAACAATAATAACAGAAAAAATCCCTATTTTAAGTCCCGTCTTAAAATAAATCCTTCTACCTTCCATTAATTATTCACCATTTAATTAGTAATTATAATATTTTCTGAAATCTTAAATATCATCGTTGATGATGATTTCATATAGATTGTACTTCCTTCATAAGTATTTTCGGAATGAGAGGAGTATAATAAACTATTAAGATTTCCTGATACAACTATTTCTCGATCCAGTTTGCTGAAGTTATGAATTACCAATAACTTTTCATCTTTGTATTCTCTAATAAAACTCAAGATAAAGAATTTGGATGGAACGTGAACATAGTCACCTCTATAAAGAGCTTCATTAGTCTTCCTTAAGTTAATGAGTGTTTTATATGTATTATACATGGAGTCTGGATCATTTTTTTGAATTTCTAGAGATGGGGTATTAGTATTTTCTTCAATCGTCTTCCATCTTGTTTGTGGTAACTTATTGTGATCTTCATACCATAAGAATGGTTCCCGAATATTTTCATCGGGTTTTTCACCAACCATCCCTAACTCTTCACCATAATAAACCCATACAACACCGGGTAAAGTAAAGAGAACATGGGCAGCAAGTTTCGCAAGTTCGGTGTTTTCATTTAAAGTACTCATAACCCGATTCATGTCATGATTTGTTAGGAAGATGGAATCAATGTAATCACTTCGGGCTTCCGCATACATATCACGGGAAGTCTTAAGTACTTTTGCTATGTTAGTTGCATCGCGGTCTTTGACACCCTTAACGATAGCATCAGCTAAATCAAAATTAAACGCTGAATCCATACCAGGAAGGAATCTAGCCACTGTACTAGTATCACGCCAAATCTCCGAAATGATGATTGCATCCTTTTTAACTGATTTAACATAAGCATTGAACTCTTTGAACCAATCGATGCCTTTTCCTAAAACATCCGTATCCTTTGGATACTCTCTTGGATCATAAACGTGAATGGCTGCGTCAATTCGGAAACCAGAAACACCTAAATCCAACCAATACTTCGCAATTTTCTTGATTTCTTTTCTTACTTGTTTATTTTCATAATTGAGTTCAGGCATTTGATCCCAAAACGATGCAAAGTAATACTCGTCCCCTGCTTTAACCCAACCTTCCAAGGTAGTATAGTTAGGATCATCTTTTGAGCGCCAGCGATAATAATCCCGATACTGTTTATCCCCAACTTTACTCTTCTTAAACCATTCATGTGAGGAACTTGTATGATTTATGACAAAGTCAATGATTATCGCAATATCTCTTTTCTTGGCTTCTGATACCAAATCTTTAAAATCATCTATAGTTCCAAAATCAGGGTCAATCGCATAATAATCAATAACATCATACTTATGATATGTATTTGATGGATGAATGGGATTTAACCAAATACAATCAATTCCTAAATCATCTAGATAATCTAGTTGATTTATAATACCCCGCAAATCACCCTTCCCATCGTTGTTTGAATCCGCAAAAGCGATGGGAAAAATATTATAACATGTGGCAAAACTACTATATAGACTACTTACGGGTTTTATTTTATTTGAACTACACCCTACTAACAGCAGTGTAATGATAAGTGAAACACTAACTATCAGTTTCTTCATGTGTATATCCCCTATACTAATAAGGTGTCTTATTCTTTATTTGCGCCAGCTGTTAATCCTTCAACTAAGAATTTTTGGAGGAAAATGTAAAGAATCGTGATTGGTGCTGCAACTAAAACTGAACCAGCCGCAAACATTGTAAAGTTATTATTTTGTTGACCATTTATAAGTCGGTAGAGCCCAACGGCCAATGTCCGTTTTTCATCAGAACTAATTAAGTAGTTGGGAAGGATAAAGTCAAACCATGGTGCCATGAATTGTGTGATGGCGACAAAAGTAAGAATTGGTGACATAATTGGTAAGATGATTTTGGTGAAAGTTTGAAACTTAGTCGCACCATCTACATAAGCAGCTTCGTCTAATGATTTTGGTACATTGTTTAAATACCCTTTAATTAACCAAGTATTATAGGGAATTTGTCCAACGGCATAAATTAAAACTAATGCTAATGGTTTGTCTAAAAGACCAAAGTTTAAGAATAATACATAAATCGCAACCATTCCCATAAAAGTGGGGAACATTTGGAGGATTAGGATACTCATTAAACCAAACTTCTTACCCGCAAATTTTAAACGGGCAAAGACGTATCCCATTGTACCTGATAAAAACACAGAGGCAATCATGTTCACTACAGCAATTTTCAAGGTATTAAGATACCATGTTTTATATTTTGTTTTTTGGAATAGTCTTATATAGTTATCAAAGGTGAAATTTTTGGGGATTGCCCTTGAAGAAGCTAGCGATGTTCCTTCGTTAAATGATGAACCAACGATCCAAATCACTGGATAGATTACAGCTACTGATAAAATTATCAGAATTAAATAAATCGCAATTATACTAAGGAGTCTAAGAATGTACGTTTTATTAGATTCTTTCGGTTTTCTTTTTAATTGCACTGCCATCTTAGAACTCCTCCTTGAAAGCTTTAGTTCTTGAGAAGTTAAATACTGATATAGTACCAATGATTAAGAAAATGACAAAAGACATAACTGAAGCCATGTTATACATCTTGAAATCGACGGTCATTTTATATATCCAAGAAATTAATAAATCCGTATGACCAGCATACTCATAATTAATATTTCGTGGTCCACCATTAGTTAAGAAGAAGACAGCACCGAAGTTATTGAAGTTATGGGCAAACGACATTACCAGTAATGGTAATACTTGTGTAAAGAGGATGGGGAAAGTGATTCTCCAGAAAATCTGAGTATTAGTTGCACCATCTACCTTAGCCGCTTCATAAAGTGTCTTATCAAAACTGGTTAAGAGACCTGACATTAACATCATGAAGTACGGAACACCTAACCAGAAGTTAACGATTAATAAAGTCGCTCGGGCATGCATGGGTTCATTGAGCCATGGAATACTCTTCCCTAACATTTGGTTTAATGGTCCATATGTTTGGTTAAAGAAGTTAGAAAATACTAATAAACTAATCATACCAGGGATTGCCCATGGAATAATTAAAATTGTCCGCCAAAATCTCTTAAAGGCAACATATTTATTGTTGACTATAATTGCTAAAAAAAGTCCCCCAAAGAAGGTAGTAAATGTAGCCAAGGTTGCCCAACTAACTGTCCAAAGGGTAACGCCTATAAATGTATTTTTCCATCTTGTATAAGTAAATAGTTTTTTAAAGTTTTCAAATCCTACCCAGTCTAATAGATTAGCAGGAGTTAAGTGATAGGCGTCATAGTTAGTAAATGCGATTAATAAACCAAAGAGAATTGGCATAATTGATATTAACATTAAAAGAATTAACGCTGGTCCAATAATGACATAAGCAAAACTCTTTTCAAATAATTCATCTAAAAACTCTTTTGAGGTTTGTCTTTGTCCAGTTTCTAAATATCGTAAGTGAATATTATTCGCATCTTTAATGTTATATATCCAGAAAAAGAGATAAACAAGTAGTAACATTATCGCGATTAATCCTTCAATCATTAACATAGTTGAATTATCGCGAAAACGACCACCAGTAGATTCACCTAAGGTATAGATTCCCCAAAGACCTTTACGGAAAAAACCATAACCCCAGGCTTTAGGTTGACCAGGAATAACCTCAGAAACTAAAGAACTAGTCATTATTTCAAAAAGAACATATATAAATTGGATACCAAAAAAGAATAAACCCTTAGCGATTTGACGATTTCGGAACTGTCCTAAACCCATGATGAAAAATGAGAGTGCACCAGAGAGCGTCATCTTATCGCCAATAATTTTTTGCCACCATTTTTTATGTTTGTTAACACTATGCATATTAACATCACTCCATATATGCTTTATAAGAATTAGGACATACAAATGTCGTAACATCGTATGTCCTAACTTTAATTATATCTATGTTAATTCCGTCCAGCATCCTCTAATTTCTTTTGATAATCGCTAGCTGATTTTTGTTGTGCTTGTTCAATTGTCATTTTTTCATTAAAGATGTAAGTCCAAACATCACGAAGAGGATCCCACATGTAGTTACCTTCTTGGATAACGGGCATTGCATGTGAGAATTCTGATTGTTCAAGGAATCCTTGACTAATTGGATCATCTTTTAATCCTGGAATTTTACTTGAATCTGCAACTGCTGGAATTTTACCTAATGTCAAGTATACTTCTCTCATAATTTCATCGCTAACTAAAAATCTTATTAAGTTCATCGCTGCATTTGGATAGTCAGTATAAATGTTCATACCAGTAACTTGAACACCAGAGAATGTAGTTGGGTTAACATTGTTACTGAATTTTGGAATTGCTGTAACTCCAAAGATATCATAAATCTTGGTATTTTCAGTTACACCCATTTTTCCTTCTTCAAGCCATTTAGGGAAGTAATTATTGATGATATCGCCGATTGCCCATGGACCAGAGAAAGTCATCGCAACTTGACCTTTTTGGAATCTTGCGACTGATTGGTCCCAACCCATATCTTCAATTTTAGCTAATCCTGGGAATAATTGTGATCCATCTTTATTTCCATACCAAGTTCCCGTAAAATCAGCAATTGATCTCTTAACAGCATCATCGGTAATATTGAACTTAGTTGGATCATTGTTAGTTGGACCAAAAACTCTGTATCCATATTTTGTCAAGAATGGATAGTTATGATAAGCATCATATAATTGCCATGCAAGTAATGTATGCTTATTTTCAGCTTCACTAATAACACCATTAGTTACATCTTCAAAACGATCAGCTGCATAAGGAATATCATTTGGTAATTTGTTTCCTCTATTTGCTACACATTGTAATAAATCTTCTAGATAAATCTTTTGACCTTCAACTTGTTGTAAAAGGTTTTCAGCATCTTGTCCATTTGGATGTGTAGTTTCACATGCTGGTAAGAAAGCTAAGATTTGCTTATTGTATAATAAAGCAATGTTTTCCACAGAAGATGGTGCT
>ENA-UPSA01000593-UPSA01000593.1-bioreactor-metagenome-genome-assembly--contig:-NODE-593-length-49456-cov-20.764762_pt1 | contig 49456 bp, 61 predicted proteins | sample MGYA00238183_ERZ773288 | MGnify/ENA primary metagenome ERZ773288 (study PRJEB29028, sample SAMN07631243) | bioreactor metagenome | isolation source: Switchgrass digestor | place: USA: Dartmouth... | reverse complement strand
ATATCAAATAAATAAATAGTTGACACAGAATATACTGTGTAGTATAATATTAGCTTTACAACCTTTATTTATTATTGTATAATAATTAAGAGAAGCTAAAATAGGAGGTTGTAATATGTTTAACATTGGAGATAAGATTGTTTATCCTATGCATGGTGCTGGCATAATAGAAGGAATAGAAGAAAGGGAAATATTAGGAGAGAAGAGAAAATACTATATTGTGAGAATGCCAATAGGTGACATGAAGGTAATGATACCTGTTGATAATATAGAGGAAATTGGAATCAGAGAAGTCATAAAGGATGAAGAAGTGGAAAAGGTAATAGACATATTAAAAGGAGGCAGTACAGTAATGCCTCAAAACTGGAACAGGCGCTATAGAGCAAATATGGAAAAGATAAAGTCTGGAGATATATATGAAATTGCAGCAGTAGTGAGAAATCTTATGTTAAGGGATGCTGAAAAGACTCTTTCCACAGGGGAGAGAAAGATGTTAAACAGTGCAAAGCAGATGTTGATTAGCGAAATTGTGCTGGCTATTAACTCAAGTGAAGAGGAAACTGAAAAGCTTATAGATGAAACTGTAAAATGTGCATATTGAAAATTGTTTTATTTTTTGTTATATATTTTATTTAAATGGTAATAAATATATATGGGAGGTGAACAAATGATAGACAAAATAACACGAGGAATTATAGTATTAATAGGATTACTGATTGGATATGGTGCTGTTTCAGGTTTTATGGCGTTGAATATAATAAGCTTACCAGATAGAGGTTGGTTGAATTTATTTTTTTATGTAGGTATTAGCTTGATTTTTGGAATTATATTTTTCTTGTTGTCTCCAAGGATAATAAATAGAGGTAAGAAAATTGCCAAATTCATTGAAGGTGAGTTACAGGACATTCCAGCTAATGAGATTGTTGTTGCTTCTATTGGATTAATAGTTGGTTTAGTAATTGCCTATTTGCTGAGTCAGCCCTTCTATAAGCTTGAAATTCCCTATCTGGGGGTTGCAATATCAATAATTTTTTATGCAGCTTTTGGATATTTGGGAGTTAAGATACCAGTTAAGAAGAAAGATGATATTTCTAATTTAGTTGGTTTTATAAGAAAAAATCCAGGCAAGTATAAAGACAATGCTGAATATACCTCTTGTCCTAAAGTTCTTGATACAAGCGTAATTATAGATGGAAGAATAGCAGATATATGCAAGACAGGGTTTATAGAGGGACCACTGGTAATTCCGGAGTTTGTTTTGGAAGAACTGCAGCATATTGCTGATTCCTCAGATACCCTCAAAAGGAATAGAGGAAGGCGTGGACTTGATATATTGAATAAGATTCAGAAGGAATTGGATATAGAAGTAATAATACACGATGGAAAATTTGATGATGTAAAAGAAGTTGACTCTAAGCTATTAAAGCTTACACAATCCTTAAATGGGAAGATAATAACTAATGACTATAATCTAAATAAGGTTGCTGAAGTGCAGAACATAAAGGTATTGAATATAAATGAGCTGGCTAATGCTGTGAAACCTATTGTACTGCCTGGAGAGGAAATGATAGTTCAGGTAATTAAGGATGGCAAGGAATCCGGACAGGGTCTAGCTTATTTGGATGATGGTACAATGATTGTAGTGGAAAGCGGCAAGAAGCATATAGGAGAAACCATAGATGTTTTAGTTACCAGCGTACTGCAGACTTCAGCAGGAAGAATGATATTTGCCAAACCGAAAACTCTGGTAGATAAAGCAATATAAGGCCGTATAGGCCTTATTTTTATGGCTAATAAACATCTTTTGATTGAAATCATATACATCTATGCTATAATATTGAAGAGGTGAACTGCATGTATAGAGACCAGTTTGTATCAGTTATTATAGCAGCAGCTGGAATGAGCAATAGGATGAAAAGCAAAATAAATAAACAGTTTATTTTTTTAAATGATAAGCCTATGTTGGCTCATACTATTGAGAAATTTGAAAGGTGCAAATATGTTGATGAAATAATAGTAGTTGCAAAAGAGGATGAAATAAATTACTGCAAAAAAGAGATTATAAGAAAGTATAAGTTTAAAAAAGTATCTAAAATAGTAAGAGGTGGTAAGGAAAGACAGGATTCAGTATATAATGGAATACTAGCTCTGAATGAAAAGTCTGGGATAGTACTATCCCATGATGGTGCAAGGCCTTTTGTAAGTATCAAAAGCATTGTAGATAGCATTGAAGGTGCCTATAACTATGGTGCATGTATAATTGCTGTACCTGTTAAGGATACCATCAAGGTAGTAGATGAAAATAATAATATAAATACAACTCCTGAGAGGAATTTGCTGTGGCAGGCACAAACTCCACAGTGTTTTAGGAAGGATATACTTATGGAGGCCTACAGAAAGGCTATAGAAGATGGTTTTTTAGGAACTGATGACAGCATGTTGGTTGAAAGATTAGGAATAGATGTAAAGATTGTAATGGGAAGCTATGAGAATATGAAGATAACAACTCCGGAAGATATAGTAATTGCAGAATCCCTCTTGAAGGATAAATCAGAAATATATAGAAGAAAGGAAATTGCCTTTCAAGTGAGATAAGGTGATAAATGTGAGAATAGGTATAGGATACGATGTTCATGCACTTGTGGAAGGAAGGAAGCTCATAATTGGCGGAGTAGATATTCCATTTGAGAGAGGACTATTAGGGCATTCTGATGCTGATGTACTGGTGCATGCAATTATGGACAGCATATTGGGAGCTTTGGGAAAAGGCGACATAGGGAAGCATTTCCCCGATACTGATGAACAGTATAAGGATATTTCAAGTCTCATTTTGCTTGAGAGAGTATATAATATTATGAAAGAAGCAAAATATAGGGTAGGGAATATAGACTCAATAATTGTTGCTCAAAGGCCTAAAATGGCTCCCTACATAGAAGACATGAGGAAAAACATTGCCAGGGTTTTAAATACTGATGTATCAAATATTGGCATAAAGGCTACAACTACTGAAAGATTAGGATTTGAAGGAAGAGAGGAAGGAATAGGATCCTATAGCGTTTGTATATTGGTGCCTGTTGAATAAAAAACAGTTGACACGTGATTCTGATTTTAGTATTATAATTTTAATTAAATACTTGGCTATGACAGGAAATAGTAAGTATTAATGGCCCCAGAGAGGAAATCAATTGGTGGGAGATTTCCGGCCTTCTTAATACTGAACCCGTCCTTGAGCTTTTAAGCTGAAATAAGTAGGCTTAAACGCTAACTGCGTTAATGTTTCGAGTGGACCTTAAAGGGTCTATTAGAGTGGTACCGCGGAAGTACGCCTTTCGTCTCTATTTTTGGAGATGAAAGGCTTTTTTAGTTGATATAAGACAGAGGGACGGTTCTCTTGTCTTATTTAGGTCAAAGCATATAAACAAGGAATGAGTTCATATTAGCCGAGATATTTCACAAATTCGGAATCGGAGAGCCGTTGTTTGCCAATATGAACTAAGAAAAAACAATTCAAATGAAAACTGTCCATTAGAGAAATTATCATCCTGAACAAAAGGTGAACTGTCAATTAAAATTGAAAATAAGGGAGGAATAAATATGAGAATGTCAAATATGTATATGCCAACATTGAGAGAAGTTCCAGCAGAGGCAGAAATACCAAGTCATCAGCTGCTGCTTAGGGCAGGCATGATGCGAAAGCTGGTATCAGGGGTGTATTCCTATCTGCCACTTGGATATAGGGTTATAAGGAAGATAGAAAATATCGTAAGAGAAGAAATGGATAGACAAGGAGCACAGGAGCTGCTCATGTCAGCAATTCAGCCAAAGGAACTGTGGGAGGAATCCGGAAGATGGAGCACCTTTGGACCAGAGATGTTTAGGCTTAAGGACAGAAATGATAGGGAATTCTGCCTTGGACCAACCCATGAAGAATACTTTACCAGCCTTATTAAGGATGAGGTAAAATCTTACAAGCAGCTGCCATTAAATCTGTACCAGATACAGACAAAATACAGGGATGAGAAAAGACCCAGGTTTGGAGTTATAAGAGCCAGAGAGTTTATAATGAAGGATGCCTACAGCTTTGATAAGGACGAGGAAGGAATGAGGGAATCCTACAGAAAGATGTGGGAAGCCTACGACAGGGTTTTTACAAGATTGAAGCTGAAGTTTAGAGTAGTAGAAGGAGATTCAGGCGCCATGGGAGGTAGCAGCTCACATGAGTTTATAGCTATGGCAGAAACTGGAGAAGGAGTAATTGCCTACTGTGAAGCCTGTGACTATGCAGCAACAAATGAAAAGGCTAAGGTTGTATACAATATAGAATCAGATGAGGCTGAAAGGGAATTGGAAAGGGTTCATACTCCAAATGTAACTACCATAGATGAGCTGCAGGAGTTTTTCAATATAGAAAAGAATAGGTTTGGAAAGGCATTAGTCTATATTGCAAAGGGAGATCCAGTTGTTGTAATAATTCCTGGAGATAGGGAATTAAATGAAACCAAGCTGATAAACTATCTGGGAATTCCTGAGCATGAGCTGGTTATGGCAGATGAAAATATAATAGAAGAAATAACAAATGCAAAGAAAGGATTTACAGGACCTATAGGTTTAAAGGATGGGGTAAGGCTAATAGTAGATTCAAGAATTACGAGGATGAAGAATATAATAGTAGGAGGCAATGAAACAGATTATCACATTAAGAATGCCAATTACGGAAGAGATTTCAAGGGAGAAATAGCCGAAGACCTGCTATTGGTTGAGGAAGGAGATATTTGTCCTAAATGTGGAGCTCCACTTAAAATGGATAGAGGAATAGAAGTAGGCAACATATTCCAGCTTGGCACAAAATACAGCTCATCCTTAAATGCAAAATTCCTAGATGAGGATGGAAAGGAGAAGCCATTTATAATGGGTTCCTATGGCATTGGAGTCTCCAGAACAGTTGCAGCAATAGTTGAGCAGTATCATGACGAAAATGGAATCATATGGCCTCTGGTAGTTGCTCCATATCACGTAATAATTACAGTTGTTAATTCCAATAATGAAGAACAGAGCCAATTAGGAGAGAAACTGTACAGTGAGCTTATAAATGAGGGCATAGAGGTTATGCTGGATGATAGAAATGAAAGAGCTGGAGTCAAGTTCAATGACAGGGATTTAATAGGCATTCCAATAAGGATAACAGTAGGGAAGAAAGCTGGAGAAAACATAGTTGAATATTCACTGAGAAAAGACAATGAAAAAATAGAAATATCAGCAGATAAGGTGCTGGAAAAAGTAAAAGAGGAATTTAAAAAGGAAGGGTTAAAACTATAAGGCTGTGAATTTCACAGCCTTATTTCATATATAAATGACTACTTCATGCTAAAATGGCATAATAATTCAATATACTATCTAATTAATCATTGGAATATTATGTCCTTATACTTGTAATAATCAGATTAATAGGGTAATATATTAATACCTATTTACTTAGGAGGTATGGTATGAAGAAAATATTATCTTTAGTGATAATTTTACTGCTTATTTTCTCATCAGCTGCATTTGCCCAGGAGTATGACAAGGTTGTTACTCTAGGCCATGACTTAACGGAGGAAGAAAGGCAGCAAATGCTGGATTTGTTTAATGTGCAGGGAGATGTTAGAATCATAGAAGTAACTAATGAAGAGGAATGGGAGTATTTTGGAGATTTTCTAGATGAAAGCCTTATAGGATACAATGCCATTTCTTCAGTATATGTGGAAAAGCTTCCAGAGGGAGAAGGGCTTTCAGTTGAAACCTATAATATATTCTATGTGACAGAGGATATGTATAGAAATGCCCTTATTACTGCAGGAGTTGAGGATGCAAGGATTATAGTTGCAAGCCCCAGGAAAGCTTCAGGGACAGCAGCCCTTACGGGCATTCTAAAGGCCTTTGAAGATGCAAGGGGAGAGAATATTTCAGAAGAGGAAAGAAGGACAGCCAGTGAAGAAATAGCCAAAACTGCAAAGCTGGGAGAGATAATAGGGAAGGATAAGGCTCAGGAGCTTATTAGAAATGTGAAGATATATACAATCAATAACAATATCAAGGATAAAAATACCATAAGAAAGGTAATAGAAGAAACAGCAAAGGACCTGTCAATAGAGCTAACCAGGGAGCAGATTGATGAGATAATTTCCCTCATGCAGAAAATATCCAAGCTTGATTTGGACATAGATGAAATAAAAGAACAGCTTAAGGATATTCAGGGAAAAATTGATGAGATCATAAACCGGAACATTGAAGTAAGGTCATTGCTTCAGAGAATCATAGATGCCATAGTAAACTTTTTGAGAAGGATATTTGGTTGATTTATAGCGTTTACAGGGATAAAATGTTCAGATATAATATAGTAGTGATTAGTGGTGAAGGGAGGAAGTATAGTTGGAAGGAGTTAGAGTAAGATTTGCACCAAGTCCTACAGGGTACTTACATATTGGTGGCCTTAGAACAGCATTGTACAACTATCTGTTTGCAAAGCACAATAACGGCAAGTTCATACTGAGAATAGAAGACACTGATAGAACAAGATATGTGGAAGGAGCTATTGAAAATCTGATAAATTCTCTAAACTGGGCTGGCATAAAATACGATGAAGGAGTATTTGTAGAAGAGGGGAAGATTGTTCAAAGAGGAGAATATGGACCATATATTCAATCGGAAAGGCTGGATATATACAAGAAATATGTAGATGAGTTAATTGAAAAGGGATATGCATATTATTGTTTCTGTACCAAGGAAAGATTGGATAAGGTAAGAGAAGAGCAGAAAATAAAGGGACTTATACCCAGATATGATGGACTATGTAGAAGCTTAAGCCTGGAGGAAGCAAGAGAAAAAATAGCCAATGGAGAGGAATATGTAGTCAGGCTTAAATTGCCTCCAAACAGGGACATAAAGTTTAAAGACCTTGTGAGAGGAGATATAATAATAAATACTGAAGATTTAGACGACCAGGTATTGCTAAAATCAGATGGATTCCCAACATATCACCTGGCAGTTGTGGTAGATGACCATTTAATGGGAATAACCCATATAGTAAGGGGAGAAGAATGGCTGCCATCCACACCAAAGCATGTGTATCTGTATGAAGCCTTTGGATGGGAAAAGCCAACCTATGTACATCTTCCTACGGTGTTAAACAAAGAAAGAAAGAAGCTGAGCAAACGCCATGGAGATGTATCTGTAGAGGATTTCAGGAAAAAAGGGTATCTTCCTGAAGGGCTGGTAAACTATCTGGCATTGGTAGGATGGACTCCTGAGGACAACAGGGAGATACTTTCCATGGAAGAGCTAATTGAAGAGTTTTCCTTTGAAAGAGTATCAAAAACTGGAGGAATTTTTGATATAGATAAGCTGAATTGGGTAAATGGACATTATATAAGAGGCTATGATTTAGATAAGCTTACGGATATAGCTATTCCATTCTTAAAGGAAGCAGGATTCATAGACGATGAATTCATAAATGAAAGGTATGAATGGCTGAAAATATTAGTTGCAACTGTAAGAGAAGGCCTTTCAAATGTATCTGAAATAGTTGACAAGGTTGATATATTCTTTAATGATAAGGTGGAAGTGGAAGACGAAGAGGCTCTTGAAGTGTTGAAATGGGAAGAAACACCAACAGTCTTAAATGCATTAAAAGAAGAAGTGGAAAATGCTCAGGAAATCACTGAGGAGCTGTCAAAGACCATAATGAAGAAAATACAGAAATCAACCGGAGTGAAGGGCAAAAAGCTGTTTATGCCCGTTAGAGTTGCCTTAAGCGGAAAGATTCATGGGCCGGAACTGGTAAGTATAATATACTTATTGGGTAAACAAAATGTTTTGAAGAGAATAAAATATATAGAAAATAATCACTTAAAGTAAGGCTAACTTTAACATAATGTAAATTTAATCAAATACTTTAAAAGTGAGGATAAGAAGAGTAGACTATAGCCTGCTTACAGAGAGGAGTTCCTATAGGCTGAGAGGAACTTTAAGATTAGGTTATGGTTGAAGTGCACCTTTGAACTTATTGCTTGAACATTAAGTAAGGCAATACGGGTTACGGCGTTATACGTAATAAAGCTGGGATTATTCCAAATAGAGTGGAACCGCGGGCTAGCCGTCTCTAAATATATAGAGGCGGATTTTTTATAAGACAATAAGACAATAAGACAAGGGGACGGTTCTTTTGTCTTATAAAGTTGGCTCTTATATTTGCTTAATATGCCTGGCAGCAAGAAAACTAGCTCATATTGGTAAATAATAGCCTTATGGTTTTACTTCGCCGGATATTTCAAACAAATTCTCCATAGTCGAACCTTTTCTTTACCAATATGAATCCAAATCTGTCTTATTTGACTTAAAGAACGAGTTTTAATCTAAGATTTGTGAAGTGTGCAAATCTTTCTGAATTCTAAAACTGGAAAGAATAGGAGGTTTTATTATGAAGCTGTATAATACTCTGACAAGAAAAAAGGAAGAGTTTAAGCCTATAAAGGATGGACTGGTAACCATGTACGTTTGTGGCCCAACAGTATATAACTACATCCATGTAGGCAATGCAAGACCCCTGGTAGTATTTGATACTTTAAGGAGATATTTTATATATAAGGGATATGATGTAAAATATGTAGTAAACTTCACTGATATTGATGATAAGCTGATAAACAAAGCCAGGGAGGAAGGGACAACAGTAAAGGATTTAGCGGATAAATATATAAATGAGTTTATAAAAGATGCCGAAGGATTATCTCTATATGAAGAGAATACCATTCATCCCAGAGCTACAGAATATATTAACATGATAATTAAATTTGTAGATGGTCTGATTAAAAAGGGAGCAGCCTATAATGTTGATGGAAATGTTTACTTTGACATCACCAAGGCTCAGGACTATGGAAAGCTGTCCAGAAAGAATATAGAGGAATTAAAAAGCGGAGCCAGAATAGAAGTAAATGAAGAAAAGAAGAACCCTATGGATTTTGCTCTCTGGAAGAAGGAAAAGGAAGGTGAACCTTCATGGGATAGCCCCTGGGGCAAGGGAAGGCCTGGCTGGCATATTGAATGTTCAGTAATGGCAAAGGAACTACTGGGAGATACTATAGATATCCATGCCGGCGGAGAGGATTTGCAGTTTCCGCACCATGAAAACGAAATAGCCCAGTCTGAAACACTGACAGAAAAGCCCTTTGCAAACTATTGGCTGCACAATGCAATGATTAATGTAGAGAACAAGAAGATGTCCAAATCAGAGAAGAATTTCTTTACAGTAAGGGAAATAAGTGAAGAATATGATCTGGAAGTATTAAGGTTCTTTATACTGTCAGCTCACTACAGAAATCCTGTTAATTTCTCCAGAGACCTTATGGAGCAGTCTAAAAAAGCTCTTGAAAGGCTATACAATGGAAAGAACAACCTGGAATATCTATTGTCAAAGGCAGAGGATAGGGAACCAGATGATAAGGAAAAGGAAATGATGAATCAAATAAGCCAGTATGAAAACAGCTTCATTGAAAGCATGGAGGATGATTTAAATACAGCAGATGCCATAGCCAGCTTATTTGATATTGTTAAATATTCCAATTCCAATTTTAATGAAAAAACTGCAAAAGCTGTGATACAATATACCTATAATATATTAATGAAGCTTTCAAAAATATTGGGAATACTGTCCAAGAAGGATCAGATTCTGGAAGATGAGATACTGGAGCTGATTGAAAGGAGAAATATTGCAAGAAAGGAAAAGAACTATCAGCTGGCAGACAGGATTAGAGATGAACTAAAGGAAAGAGGAATTATACTGGAGGATACTCCAAGTGGAGTTAAGTGGAAGAGAATATGATTAGCATATAAGGGGGAAATTATGAAGGTAGAACTACTCAGGTATACACCAGATGGTGAAAAGCTGGTGGCTGCAGCTGCCAAGCTTTGCTACTCATCTGTGGGAATAAACGACATTGAAGACAATTTAAATGAAGAAAATACTAACAGGTTTTTAGATTTGCTAATGAGCTTAGGCCATGAGTCTCCAATAGAGCATATCAGCTTTACCTTTGGCATAGAAGGAGTATCCAGAGCATTGACCCATCAGCTTGTAAGGCATAGAATTGCAAGCTATTCACAGCAGTCTCAGCGATATGTGAAACTGGATCAATTTGAATATGTAATACCTCCTTCCATTGAAAATGATGAAGAAGCAAAGAAGCTGTTTATAGAGGCTATGGAAAAGGACCAGGAATACTATAACAGGTTAACTGAAATACTGTTTAATAATCATTATGCCAGGATGATTGAAGAAGGGCTTCCGGAGAAGGAAGCAAAGAAGAGGGCTGAAAAGGAAGCCATAGAAGATGCAAGGTACGTATTTCCAAATGCGTGTGAAACAAAGATAGTGGTTACAATGAATGCAAGAGCCCTCCTAAATTTCTTTAAAATAAGATGCTGCAACAGGGCCCAATGGGAAATCAGAGCATTAGCTACAGAGATGCTGAGGCTGGTTAAAAGCGTGTACCCTACGCTGTTTAAGAAGGCTGGGCCAAGTTGCATATCCGGACCCTGTTCGGAGGGGAGTATGGCTTGCGGTAGAATATCTGAAGTAAGGGAGAAGTTTAGAAACCTATAAAAGCTAGTAAAAGTGAGGAATAGATATGAAGGAAATGTATGTGGTAGGAAGAAATCCTGTATTGGAAATGTTGAAATCAGACAAGGAAATAGAAAAAATATATGTTGTAAAAGGAGAACTAAAGGGTTCTATCAACAAGATAATAGGAATGGCCAGGGATAAGAACATAATAGTACAATATGTGGATAAGAAGAAGCTGGACCAGATATCACAAGGGAGCAGCCATCAGGGGGTAGCTGCGCTGGTAGCACCATATGTGTACTATTCGGTAGACGATATTTTGAAAAAGGCCAAAGAACTGGATGAACCTCCATTTCTGCTGATACTGGATGGAATTGAAGACCCGCATAATCTGGGATCAATAATAAGAACTGCAGAGTGCAGTGGAGTTCACGGCATAATAATTCCAAAGAGAAGGTCTGCCCATGTTACAGAAACTGTATATAAGAGTTCAGCAGGAGCTGTTGAGCACATGCTGATTGCAAAGGTGAATAACATATCTGATACCATTGACATGCTGAAGGAAGAAGGACTTTGGATATATGGAGCTGACATGGGCGGAAAGGATTATTATTTCAATGTTGACTTAACGGGAGCATTGGCTCTTGTTATAGGGAGTGAAGGCAAGGGAATATCCAGGCTTGTAAAGGGAAAATGTGATTTTTTAATAAAAATACCCATGGCAGGAAAGATTTCTTCCCTAAATGCTTCCAATGCTGCCTCAATATTAATGTATGAAGTGGTAAGGCAAAAACATGAAAAGAAAAGATAAGTACAACGAATATCTGTTTGTGGATGGCTATAATATTATAAACTCATGGGAAAATTTAAGAGAATTAAGTAATTTAAGCTTGGAGGTAGCTAGGGAAGAACTGATAGACATAATGGTAGAATATCAGCATTATACAGGTATAAAAGTTATTATAGTTTTTGATGCCCACATGGTGAAATCCAACAGTGGGAAAAGTGAAAATATAAAGGGGGTTGATGTGGTATTTACCAAAGAAAACGAAACTGCAGACCAATACATAGAAAAGGTATTGGATGAAATTGGACGAGTTAAGTCTGTCAGAGTTGCCACTTCAGACTGGATGGAACAGCAGATAGTATTAGGCCGCGGGGGAACAAGAATTTCAGCCAGGGAGCTGGAGGCAGAGATAAAGGGTCATAAAAGGATTATGAAGCTGAAAAAGACTACAGAAAAGATGAAAAACGAGCTTCTCATAGGAAGACTTGATGAAGAGACATTAAAAAGGCTCAATAAGTGGAGAAAAAACAACTTATAAACTTGACTATTGTACATTATTTAATTATAATTTAGTTAATTGTGGGGTATTTCAAACATACTTTGGAGGGATGTTTGGTGGCAATAGGGTCATATAATCAAGCTGGTGCAAGCATTTATGATGGCATGGAAGATGAAGACATTGTAGAAGAAGCCAAAACAGGCAATCCCTATGCAATGGAGTATCTGATATCAAAATACAAAAACTTCGTCAAGGTAAAGGCAAGGGCATATTTTCTAATAGGTGCCGACAAGGAGGACATTATTCAGGAAGGAATGATAGGGCTTTACAAAGCTACCCGTGACTACGACAGGGACAAGCTTACTTCCTTTAAAGCCTTCGCAGAACTCTGCATAACCAGGCAGATAATAACGGCAATAAAAACTGCCACAAGGCAAAAGCATATTCCATTGAACTCATATATTTCATTGAACAAGCCTATATATGATGAAGAATCGGACAGGACTCTTCTGGATGTGGTGTCTGAAATAAAAATTACAGATCCGGAGGAGTTAATAATAAGCAGTGAAGAGCTGTGTTCAATGGAAAGCAAGATTGTTGAGCTGTTAAGCGATTTGGAGTGGGAAGTGTTGATGGCTTACCTGGATGGCAAATCATACCAGGAAATTGCCAAGGAGTTACGCAGACATGTAAAGAGCATAGATAATGCCCTTCAGAGGGTAAAGCGTAAGCTGGAAAGATATCTGGAACTAAAGGAATCTTAAATTGACTATTGACAATGATACTGCTAGGTAGTAAAATAATTTTTAGTGGTTTTGATGCCCATGTAGCTCAGGAGGTAGAGCACTTGCATGGTAAGCAAGAGGTCACCGGTTCGAGTCCGGTCATGGGCTCCATACTTATAAGAAACACCCGGGAGAGTTTTCTAAAGGGAACTAATAATTTACTATTAAGGAGGAATAGAAGATGGCAAAAGCTAAATTTGAAAGAACTAAGCCTCACGTAAATATAGGAACAATAGGCCACGTAGACCATGGTAAGACAACATTGACAGCAGCAATAACACTGGTATTGAACAAGAGATATGGCTCAGGAGAATTCATAAGCTATGACAATATAGATAAGGCACCAGAGGAAAGGGAAAGAGGAATAACAATATCAACAGCTCACGTAGAATATGAAACACCAAACCGTCACTATGCACACGTAGACTGTCCAGGCCACGCTGACTACGTAAAGAACATGATAACAGGAGCAGCACAGATGGACGGAGCAATACTGGTAGTATCAGCAGCAGATGGACCAATGCCACAGACAAGAGAGCACATACTGCTATCAAGGCAGGTAGGAGTACCAAAGATAGTAGTATTCCTGAACAAGGAAGACCAGGTTGATGACCCAGAATTAATTGAATTAGTAGAAATGGAAGTAAGAGAACTATTATCAGAATATGAATTTGATGGAGACAATACACCAATCGTAGTAGGCTCAGCATTAAAGGCATTGGAAGACCCAGATGGAGAATGGGGAGACAAGATAATAAAACTAATGGAAGCAGTAGACGAATACATTCCAGCACCACAGAGAGATACAGACAAACCATTCCTAATGCCAGTAGAAGACGTATTTAGCATAACAGGAAGAGGAACAGTAGCAACAGGAAGAGTAGAGAGAGGAACAATCAAGGTAGGAGAGAGCGTAGACATAGTAGGACTAGTAGATGAATCAAGGACAGTAGTAGTAACAGGGCTTGAGATGTTCAGGAAGATACTTGACCAGGCACAGGCAGGAGACAACATAGGAGCACTGTTAAGAGGAGTGCAGAAGACAGAGATAGAGAGAGGTCAAGTATTGGCAAAGCCAGGTTCAATAACACCACATACAAAGTTTGAGGCAGAAGTATACGTATTGACAAAGGAAGAAGGAGGAAGACATACTCCATTCTTTAACGGATACAGGCCACAATTCTACTTCAGGACAACAGACGTAACAGGAAACATAGAATTGCCAGAGGGAGTAGAAATGGTAATGCCAGGAGACAATGCAAGATTTACAATAGAGCTAATAACACCAATAGCAATGGAAGAAGGATTAAGATTTGCTATTCGTGAAGGCGGAAGAACTGTTGGTGCTGGAGTTGTCACTAAGATTCTTGCATAATGTTGTTGAATTGAAGGGAAGGCTAGGCTCTTTAAGCCTAGTCTTTTTTAAGACTTCAATTGGATAATTTTAGCTTGAATTGGGCAGAATTATAGCGTATAGTAAATATATTCGGATATAATTTTGTTGACACAAATTTTAATTTATGATAGTTTATATACGTAATAAAATCAATAATGGGTTATTGCGTCCTTAAGCCATCCTGATTAACATATATTTTCGCGTAGGAGGTGTAGCAAGTGCGAGAAAGAATAACATTAGCTTGTACTGAATGCAAACAAAGAAATTATGTAACAACAAAGAATAAGAGAAATAATTCAGAAAGAATAGAGCTAAAAAAGTATTGCAAGTTCTGCAAAACTCATACTGTTCATAAGGAAACAAAATAAGTAATTATTATTAGGTAAGGATGTGAGTTTATGTCAGCTCAAACCAGCGCGAATAGAAGTGGGAAATTAAAAGCATACTTCAAAGGCGTTAAGTCAGAAATGAAGAAGGTCACATGGCCAGGTAGAAAAGCATTAATAAATCATACAGTGATTGTTATTTTAATAAGCGTTATTATAGCTCTTATTGTATGGGTACTGGATATTGGGATACATCGTGTGTTGTCGCTATTTATATAATGTAATGAAGGAGGGAAGGACCTGCTGGTCCCCGATAGTATGACGGATAAGCCTGAAAGTAGAATGGAAAGGGCCAAAAAAGCAAAATGGTATGTGGTCCATACTTATTCTGGTCATGAAAACAAGGTTAAAGCAAATATTGAAAAGATGGTAGAAAACAGAGGCATGATTGACGACATATTTGAAGTTGTTGTACCAACAGAAGAATATGTTGATACAAAAGGCGGGAAGAAGAAATTCAAGGAAAGAAAACTTTTCCCTGGGTATGTTCTTGTAAAGATGATAGTTAACGATGTATCATGGTATCTTGTTAGGAATACAAGGGGAGTTACAGGATTCGTAGGGCCAGGTTCTAAACCAATTCCTTTGTCAGATGAAGAAGTCAGGGCTTTGGGAGTACAGGACAAGACAGCACTATCAGTGGACATAAAGGCAAAGGATGTTGTAAAGGTTACTACAGGTCCTTTTGAAAACTTCATGGGAACTGTTGAAAGTGTCAACCTTGAAAAGAGGAAAGTTAAAGTGTATGTTTCCATGTTTGGCAGAGAAACCCTTGTAGAGCTGGATTTTGACCAGGTAGAAAAAATATAATATTGTTAATAAAAGCTAATGAGCTTTTTTAGATAGATTTATTAAGTGGGAGGGTTTATTTCCCGCCAAACCACATTGTAATATAGGAGGTGCAAGGATTATGGCAAAAAAGGTTATAGCTGTTGTGAAATTGCAGATACCAGCTGGAAAAGCTACTCCAGCACCACCTGTAGGAACTGCATTAGGACCTCATGGAGTAAATATCATGCAATTTACTAAAGAGTTCAATGCAAGGACTGCAGATCAGGCTGGAATGATAATACCAGTAGTTCTTACAGTTTATCAGGATAGATCATTTACTTTCATTACTAAGACACCACCTGTTGCAGTATTGATTAAGAAGGCTGTAGGAATAGAATCAGGTTCTGGAGAACCAAACAAGAAGAAAGTTGCAACTATTTCCAAGAGCAAAGTGAGAGAAATTGCAGAGCTTAAGATGCCAGATTTAAATGCTGGCAGCATTGAAGCTGCAATGAGAATGGTGGAAGGTACAGCTAGAAGTATGGGAGTTGCAGTAGAAGAATAGTTTAAAATTTAGTGGGAGGATATTCCGTTAACACCACAAGGAGGTAATAATATGAGAAAAAGAGGAAAAAAATATCAAGAAAGCATAAAGCTAGTGGATAGAACAAATCTATACAATCCAAAAGAAGCACTTGAATTGGTAGAAAAAACTGCAAAAGCAAATTTTGATGAAACTGTACAGCTATCAGTTAGACTTGGAGTAGACCCAAGACATGCAGACCAACAGGTAAGAGGCGCTGTAGTTTTACCAAATGGAACAGGTAAGACAAGAAGAGTATTAGTATTTGCAAAAGGAGATAAAGCAAAGGAAGCCGAAAGCGCTGGATCTGATTATGTAGGAGCAGAGGAGCTTGTACAAAAGATTCAAAATGAAGGTTGGCTGGATTTTGATGTAGTAGTTGCTACACCTGATATGATGGGCGTTGTAGGAAGATTAGGAAGAATACTTGGACCTAAAGGATTAATGCCAAACCCAAAATCTGGAACTGTAACATTTGAAGTAGAAAAAGCTGTTAAGGAAATTAAAGCTGGTAAAGTAGAGTACAGAGTAGATAAAGCTGGTATAATAAATGTTCCAATAGGAAAAGTTTCCTTTGGCATAGATAAACTGATTGAAAACTTCAATACTATAATGGAAGCTATAATCAAAGCTAAACCAGCTGCAGCAAAGGGAAAATATTTAAGAAATGTTGTTGTATCAAGTACAATGGGACCTGGCATTAAGATTAATCCACAACAGCTAGTTGATAGTTTAGGTGCAAAAAAAGAATAATTTATATTGACTAATACTTTATTTACTGATATAATTTGAACGTTAATTAAATAGGCTGCCGTAGACAGTAGGGACCGCAAGGTGTAAAAATCCTACCGAGGTGAGATTTTTCACTAATCTAATATTTGAGATTAGGGTCTCTTCGTGTCTACGGAGAGACCTTTACTTGTTTGGCCCTTTAGGAGGTGAAATTGTTGAAGGACAAGGTATTAGAGGAAAAAAGGCAAATAGTAGAAGAAATCAAGGAAAAAATCAAAAAATCCCAGAGCATAGTATTAGTAGACTATAGGGGTTTAAATGTAGATGAAGTAACTCAGCTAAGGCGTAAATTCAGAGAAGCAGGTGTTGACTACAAGGTATATAAAAATACATTAATGAGATTTGCCTTTAAAGATGCAGGTTATGAAGAATTTAACCAATACTTAACTGGACCAAATGCTGTAGCTTTTGGAATTAATGATCCAGTATCACCAGCCAAGGTAACTCATGAATTTGCAAAAGATCATGAGAAGCTGGAAATAAAAGCTGGTATAGTAGATGGAAAGATTGTAGGACTAGATGAAATCAAGAGGCTAGCTGACTTACCATCAAGAGAAGTATTAATTGCACAGGTATTAGGAGGATTCAATGCTCCTATTACTGGATTTGTTAATGTTCTTCAGGGAACAATTAGAAGTCTTGTATATGCATTAAATGCAATTAAAGAAAAACAGGAAGCTCAAGGAGCATAATAGAGAAAATTAAGAAAAATTAATGGAGGGATATAATAATGGCAAGTGAAAAAGTTTTAAATTTAATTGAAGAGGTTAAGAGCTTAACAGTATTAGAGTTATCAGAATTAGTTAAGGCATTAGAAGAGGAATTTGGAGTAAGTGCAGCAGCTCCAGTTGCAGCAGTAGCAGCAGTTCCAGCAGCAGGTGCAGCACCAGCACAAGTTGAAGAAAAGACTGAATTTGATGTAATATTAGCTAATGTAGGAGCAGAAAAGATTAAGGTTATAAAAGTAGTTAGAGAATTAACAGGATTAGGATTAAAAGAAGCTAAGGAATTAGTAGACAATGCTCCAAAGCCAATTAAAGAAGGCGCATCAAAAGAAGAAGCTGACCAAATTAAGGCTAAGTTAGAAGAAGTAGGAGCAACTGTAGAAATTAAATAGTTAACTGATAAAAAAGGCTTTCCAAAAGGAGGCCTTTTTTTATAATTTTTTGAAATACTAGATAAATATTCTTGACATATTGAAATTGCTATGATAATATATATAGTTGCAATTATGCGTCAAAAAAAGTAGTTTTGTATAAATTTTGCTGTAAATGTCAATATTATAATATGTTTAATCTATACGCATTACCAAAAGCTTGTCCTATGCTTTTGGCTATTTTAGTTTAATAAGGGGTGAATTATACATGGTACATCCTGTAAGGTATGGAAAACGTGTCAGAATGAGCTATTCCCGTATCGAGGAAATATTGGATTTGCCCGACTTAATAGAAGTGCAGAAGGACTCCTATAACTGGTTTATAAAGGAAGGGCTTAGAGAAGTATTGGAAGATATTTCAACGATACAAGATTATACTGGCAATTTGATTTTAGAATTTGTAGATTATCATATCAGCGAAGAACCAAAGTACACCGAAGACGAGGCAAAAGAAAGAGATGCTAATTATTCAGCACCGCTAAAGGTAAAGGTAAGATTGATAAACAAGGAAAATGGCGTAGTAAAGGGAGTAAAGGAACAGGAAGTGTTTATGGGAGATCTACCCTTGATGACGGAAAAGGGAACCTTCATAATAAATGGTGCAGAAAGAGTAGTAGTAAGCCAGTTGGTTAGATCGCCGGGAGTATACTATGCAGAGGAAATTGATAAAGTAGGGAAAAGACTCTATTCTGCCACTGTTATTCCAAACCGTGGGGCGTGGCTTGAATATGAAACTGATTCCAATGATGTGATCTATGTTAGAATTGATAGAACCAGAAAGCTTCCAGTCACAACCTTGCTGAGAGCTTTAGGATATAAGACGGATGCGGAAATCATAGAGCTGTTGGGAGAAAGTGAACATTTATTAAAAACATTGGAAAAGGATAATACAAGTTCCGACGAGGAAGCGTTGATTGAAATATATAAAAGGTTAAGACCAGGTGAACCTCCTACAGTGGAGAGTGCACAATCGCTGTTAAATAATCTATTCTTTGAACCAAGAAGATATGACTTGGCAAAGGTTGGAAGATATAAGTTTAACAAGAAGCTAGCTCTATATAATAGGATTACTGGGAAAAGAGCAGCAAAAGATATAGTAAACGCGGAAACAGGTGAGCTTTTCGTATCAGAAGGAGAAAGAATAACAAGACAAAAAGCCATAGAAATTGAAAACAGCGGTATTAAGCAGGTTGATGTATTAACTGATGACGGTAAGGTAGTTCGTGTTATTGGAAATCATTTTGTAAATAATAAAGCCTTTGATTTACCCTTTTCTTTAGAAGAGCTCGGTTTAAAGGAAAAAGTCTACTATCCGGTAATGAAGGAACTAATTGACACCTATAAAGACCCTGAAGAATTAAAAGAAGCAATAAAGGAAAGAATCAGGGAAATTTCCCCTAAACATATAATTGTGGAAGATATAGTAGCCAGCATAAACTATCAATTTAATCTATTTAACGGAATTGGTTCAACGGATGACATTGACCATCTAGGAAACAGAAGGCTTCGTTGTGTTGGAGAGCTGTTGCAAAATCAGTTTAGGATTGGTTTGTCTAGAATGGAAAGAGTGGTTAGAGAAAGGATGACCATTCAGGATATCGATGTAGCCACTCCTCAAGCACTAATCAACATCAGGCCAATAGTAGCTGCCATAAAGGAATTCTTTGGAAGCAGCCAGCTATCCCAGTTTATGGACCAGACAAATCCATTGGCAGAATTAACCCATAAGAGAAGAATGTCAGCATTAGGACCTGGAGGTTTAAGCAGAGACAGAGCAGGATTTGAAGTAAGAGACGTTCACAACTCTCACTATGGAAGAATGTGTCCAATAGAAACTCCAGAAGGTCCAAACATAGGGCTTATTACTTCACTGGCAACCTATGCAAGGATTAATGAATATGGATTTTTGGAAGCTCCTTATAGGAAGGTGGATAAGGAAAGAGGAGTAGTATTAAATGAAGTAGAGTACTTAACGGCAGATTTGGAAGATGAGTTTATAATTGCCCAGTCCAATGAAAAGCTGGATGAGGAAGGCAGATTTGTAAATAAAAGAGTTGTAGCAAGAGGTAAAGGCGGAAATATTGATATTTATCCAAGCAGTGAAGTAGACTACATGGACGTTTCACCTAAGCAGATAGTATCTGTAGGAACAGCCATGATTCCATTCCTGGAAAATGACGATGCTAACAGGGCGCTGATGGGTGCCAACATGCAGCGTCAGGCAGTACCTCTTTTAAAGACCGAAGCTCCTATTATAGGAACCGGCATAGAATATAAAGCAGCCAGGGATTCAGGAGTTGTGGTACTTGCCAAGAATGCAGGTACTGTAGTTAGGGTAAGCTCCAATGAAATACTCATAAAGAGAGATGAAGACGGACAGATTGACAAGTATAAGCTTTTGAAATTCAAACGTTCAAACCAGGGAACTACAATAAATCAAAGACCAATTGTGAGAAAAGATGAAAGAGTGGAAAAAGGTCAGGTCATTGCTGATGGGCCAAGCACTGATTTAGGAGAAATTGCTTTAGGCAAGAACCTGTTGGTAGCTTTTATGACCTGGGAAGGCTATAATTACGAGGATGCTATTCTATTAAGCGAAAAGCTTGTTATAGATGATACTTTGACTTCCATCCATATTGAAGAGCATGAGTCAGAAGCAAGGGATACCAAACTTGGACCTGAGGAGATTACAAGAGATATTCCAAATGTAGGAGAAGACATGCTGAAGGACCTGGATGAAAATGGAATTGTAAGAATAGGTGCTGAAGTAGAATCCGGAGATATATTGGTTGGAAAAGTAACTCCAAAGGGAGAAACGGAGCTGACAGCTGAAGAAAGGCTTTTAAGAGCCATATTTGGAGAAAAGGCAAGAGAAGTAAGGGATACATCCCTGAGAGTGCCACACGGTGAAAGCGGAATAGTTGTAGATGTTAAGATTTTCTCAAGAGAAAATGGAGATGAATTATCCCCTGGAGTCAATAAAGTTGTAAGAGTATATGTAGCTACTAAGAGGAAGATAAACGTAGGAGACAAAATGTGTGGACGCCATGGAAACAAGGGTGTTATATCCAGGATTCTTCCAGAAGAGGATATGCCTTTCCTGCCAGATGGGACACCAGTCCAGGTTGTATTGAATCCACTGGGAGTACCATCAAGAATGAATTTAGGGCAGGTACTGGAAGTTCACTTGGGATTGGCAGCTAAAAAGCTTGGCTGGTATGTAGCAACACCTGTATTTGACGGTGCAACTGACCAGGATATAATAGAGGCACTTGAAATGGCTGGATATCCTAAGAGCGGAAAGATAATGCTAAGGGACGGAAGAACTGGAGAATATTTTGATAACCCAGTTACTGTGGGATATATGTATATGCTGAAACTGCATCACTTAGTTGATGATAAAATACATGCCCGTTCTACTGGCCCTTACTCCTTGGTAACACAGCAGCCTCTTGGAGGAAAGGCTCAATTTGGAGGGCAGAGATTTGGAGAGATGGAGGTTTGGGCTCTGGAAGCATATGGTGCAGCACATACCCTTCAGGAAATACTTACAGTTAAATCTGATGACGTAGTTGGCAGGGTTAAAACCTATGAGGCCATTGTAAAGGGAGAAAATATTCCTGAACCAGGAATACCAGAATCATTCAAGGTTTTAATAAAAGAGCTGCAGAGCCTGGCTTTGGATGTAAAAGTATTAAGTGAAGAAGATGATGAAATAGAAATCAAGGAATCCATCGATGATGATCAGGATTTGGAATTGACAGGCGATGAATTTATAGACAATAGGTATCTGGAAGACGAAGAAACTGATGAAGAAATGGCAGAAAGATTTATAATGGATGAAGAAGAAGAGGATTTGGAAGAAGAACCTGATGAGGACTTTGATGCGGACTACTTTGAAGATGTAGACGATGATGATCTAGTTTAAGTTTAGGATTGGCAACATTAGAATTTTATTATAGAAAGGAGAGAAAGCTCCTTGTTTGAATTAAATACTTTTGATTCAATTAAAATTGGTCTTGCATCCCCTGAAAAGATAAGACAATGGTCAAGGGGAGAAGTTAAGAAGCCTGAAACAATTAACTACAGGACTTTGAAGCCAGAAAAGGAAGGGCTTTTCTGTGAAAAGATATTCGGACCTGTAAAAGATTGGGAATGCCATTGTGGTAAGTACAAAAGAGTAAGATATAAGGGAGTTGTCTGTGATAGATGCGGAGTTGAAGTAACCAAGTCAAAGGTTAGAAGGGAGAGAATGGGGCATATTGAACTGGCTGCCCCTGTATCCCATATATGGTATTTTAAAGGAATACCAAGCAGAATGGGACTTATATTGGATATGTCTCCAAGGTCCCTGGAAAAAGTGTTGTATTTTGCCTCCTATATAGTAACAGACCCTGGAGATACCCCATTATATGAAAAACAGCTTTTAACTGAGGGAGAATATAGGGAAGCCTTAGAAAAGTATGGAAATAAGTTTAAGGCTTCCATGGGAGCAGAAGCCATTAAGGAACTATTGGCAAAGATTGACCTGGAAAAGGAATCCGCAGATTTGAGAATGCAGCTTAAGGATGCCACCGGCCAGAAGAAGATAAGAATCATAAGAAGGCTGGAAGTTATAGAAGCCTTTAGAACCTCGGGAAACAGGCCAGAGTGGATGATACTGGATGTAATACCGGTGATACCACCTGATTTAAGGCCTATGGTTCAATTAGACGGAGGAAGATTTGCAACATCAGACTTAAATGACCTTTATAGAAGAGTAATCAACAGAAATAACCGCTTAAAGAGGCTATTGGACTTAGGGGCACCAGATATTATAGTCAGAAATGAAAAAAGGATGCTTCAGGAAGCAGTAGATGCCCTAATTGACAATGGAAGAAGAGGAAGGCCTGTAACAGGGCCTGGAAACAGGTCTTTAAAATCCCTGTCTGACATGCTTAAGGGGAAACAGGGCAGATTCAGACAGAACCTGCTTGGAAAAAGGGTTGACTATTCAGGCCGTTCCGTTATAGTTGTAGGGCCAGAGCTTAAATTCTATCAGTGCGGTCTTCCTAAGAAAATGGCGTTAGAGCTGTTTAAGCCTTTTGTAATGAAAAAGCTTGTACAGGAACAATATGCCCACAACATTAAATCTGCCAAGAGAATGGTAGAGAGAATGAAGCCTGTAGTATGGGACGTACTTGAAGATGTTATAAAAGACCATCCAGTGCTTTTAAACAGAGCACCTACACTTCACAGGCTGGGAATTCAGGCATTTGAGCCAGTACTGGTAGAAGGAAAGGCTATAAAACTTCATCCTCTGGTATGTACCGCATACAACGCAGACTTCGACGGAGACCAAATGGCTGTACACGTTCCTCTATCTGCTGAGGCACAAGCTGAAGCAAGGCTTTTGATGCTATCTGTAAACAACATACTGGCACCAAAGGATGGAAAGCCAATAACAACTCCAACTCAGGACATGGTACTGGGAAGCTATTATCTGACTGTGGAAAATCCCGGGGAACCTGGGGAAGGCAAGATATTCATGGATTATGACGAAATGCTTAAGGCATATTACAATGGATATGTTGGAATACATGCAAGAGTAAAGGTAAGAAGGAAATTGGATAAAAATGATAGAGGAGTATTGGTAGAAAGCACTGTTGGAAGATTTATATTCAATGAGCATATTCCTCAGGATTTAGGATTTGTAGACAGAAGTGTGGATAAGTATTCCCTTGAAATAGATACGCTGGTGGATAAGAAGGTATTAGGAACAATAGTGGAAAAATGCTATATAAAACACGGAAATACTGTAACAGCTGCAGTATTGGATGAAATCAAGGAACTGGGATTCAAGTATTCAACAAAAGGCGCTATTACCATCAGCATGGAAGACGTTATTGTACCAAAAGAAAAGGAAGAGCTAATAAGCAAAGCTGAAGAAGAAGTAGATAAGTTTGAAAAATCCTACAGAAGAGGATTAATTTCAGATGAAGAGAGATATGAAAAGGTAACTGAAATATGGAACAAGACCACTGAAGAGGTTACAGAAGCCCTGATGAAGAGCCTGGACAGGATGAACAACATATTCATAATGGCCCATTCCGGAGCAAGAGGTAGCAAGAACCAGATAAGACAGCTGGCAGGAATGAGAGGATTAATGGCCAGCGCTACAGGAAAGACTGTGGAAATTCCTATTAAGTCCAACTTTAGAGAAGGGCTGGATGTGTTGGAGTTCTTCGTATCCACCCACGGTTCCAGAAAGGGCCTTGCAGATACTGCATTGAGAACTGCGGACTCAGGATACCTGACCAGAAGGTTAGTTGATGTCAGCCAGGACGTAATAGTAAGAGAAGAAGACTGTGGAACTGATGAATATATAGTAGCCAGAGCTTTTATGGATGGCAAGGAAGTCATAGAAGACCTGAAGGATAGAATAATCGGCAGATATTGTGCTGAAGACGTTATAAATCCTGAAACAGGTGAAATAATAGTCAATAAAGGCGAAATGATTATGGAAGACCATGCAGAAAAAATAGAAAAAGCAGGAATCAAGGAAGTAAAAGTAAGGTCTGTGCTATGCTGCAGAACTCGCCATGGCGTATGCGCCCGTTGCTATGGAAGGAATCTAGCAACTGGTGATCCTGTAAATGTAGGCGAAGCTGTAGGAACTATTGCAGCCCAATCCATTGGAGAGCCTGGAACTCAGCTTACAATGCGTACATTCCATACCGGTGGAGTTGCAGGAAATGATATTACTCAAGGTTTGCCTAGAGTTGAAGAGCTGTTTGAAGCGAGAAAACCAAAAGGCTTGGCTATTATTACTGAAATATCAGGAGAAGTTAAGATTAACGATGCCAAGAGGAGAAAAGAAGTAATAGTTACATCTAAAGATGGCGAAAGCAGGACATACACTATACCTTATGGTTCAAGGCTAAAGGTAAAGGATGGAGATTTCCTTGAAGCTGGAGATGAAATAACTGAGGGTTCTGTAAATCCTCATGACATTTTGAAGATTAAAGGAGTTCAGGGAGTTCAGAACTACTTAGTAAAAGAGGTTCAAAGAGTATATAGGCTTCAGGGAGTAGATATCAACGATAAGCACATTGAAATAATAGTAAGGCAGATGTTAGGAAAGGTCAAGGTTGAAGATGCAGGAGATACTGAACTGCTGCCAGGAAGCCTGGTAAATCTGCATGACTTTGAGGAAATAAATCAAAAGGCCATAGCCAATGGTCTGGAACCTGCTGTAGGAAAAAGGGCTCTATTAGGAATTACTAAAGCATCCCTTGCTACGGATTCCTTCCTGTCTGCAGCAAGCTTCCAGGAAACTACCAGAGTATTAACTGATGCAGCAATAAAAGGAAAAGAAGATAATCTAATAGGGCTTAAGGAAAATGTAATAATAGGCAAGCTGATTCCTGCAGGAACCGGAATGAAGAGATACAAGAATATAGAAGTGGTGTTAGAAGGGGAAGAAACTGACACAAAGGAAGAAAATACTGTTGACACCAAAAATGAGTGATGATAAAATATATAAGTGCGTAAAAATGCAGTTAACTCTTTGAAAACATTAAGATTATGTGGCTTTTAGCCACATAATCTTTAAAATGTTTAATGAGGAGGGGAAACTCATGAATGTGTCTATAGAGGCAGGCAAAAGGGTAGTTGGAACAAAGCAGGTAAAAAGGGCATTATTGAATGACAAGGCAGAAAAGGTATATATTGCAAAAGATGCTGACATCAGAGTAACAAAGGAAATAATAGAACTCTGCAACCAAAAAGGAATCGAGATAATATATGTAGATAGCATGAAGAAACTGGGACAGCAATGCAACATAGATGTAAATGCAGCAAGCGCTGCTTTATTAAAATAAAAGCAATGCAAAGGAGGTGCACAAATGCCAACAATTAACCAATTAATTAAAAAAGGTAGGAAAAAGGTAGAATACAAATCCAAATCCCCAGCATTAGGATTTAACTACAACTCCTTAAAGAAGGAAACAACTGAAGGTAATTCACCTCAAAAAAGAGGAGTTTGTACAGTAGTAAGAACTGTTACTCCTAAGAAGCCTAACTCAGCTTTAAGAAAGATTGCAAGGGTTAGACTTACAAATGGAGCAGAAGTAAACGCTTATATCCCTGGGATTGGACACAACCTGCAAGAACACAGCGTTGTTCTTATAAGAGGTGGAAGAGTTAAGGACCTACCAGGAGTTAGATACCATGTTATTAGAGGTACATTGGACGCTGCTGGAGTTGCAAATAGAAAACAAGGCAGATCCAAGTATGGAGCTAAGAGAGGTAAAAAATAATTGTGCAATAATGCAATGGAATTATTCCATTTAATATAGATGCATTAGTGTGCACAACGGCAGAATTTCTGTCGAGTACCTGTGATTTACTTTTGATAGTTAAGGAGGGAAGCAAAGTGCCAAGAAAAGGATATGTAGCAAAAAGAGAAGTATCACCAGACCCTATATACAATGATAAGGTTGTTACTAAATTAATCAACAAGGTAATGCTGGATGGCAAAAAAGGAATTGCACAGAAAATTGTATATGGTGCATTTGAAATGGTAGCAGAAAAAACTGGCGAAGATCCATTGGAAGTTTTCTACAAGGCTTTAAACAATGTAATGCCAGTTCTAGAGGTTAAAGCCAGACGTATAGGTGGTGCAACATATCAGGTTCCAGTAGAAGTAAGACCTGAAAGAAGAGAAACTCTAGGAATCCGTTGGCTTGTAGCATATGCAAGGACTAGAGGAGAAAAGACAATGAAGGAAAGACTGGCTAAAGAGATCATGGATGCAGCCAATAATACTGGAGCAAGTGTTAAGAAGAAAGAAGATACTCATAAGATGGCTGAAGCAAATAAGGCATTCGCACACTACAGATGGTAGTTCTATGATTCTCGTACAAGAAGACGTAGGAGGGGACATACATTCAGGAAGGAGGAAAATTTGTGCCTAGAGAATTTCAGTTAGAAAGAACACGAAACATAGGAATAATGGCCCATATCGATGCAGGGAAAACAACTACCACAGAGAGAATACTATTCTATACAGGGAAAATCCATAAGATAGGAGAAACTCATGAAGGTGCTGCCCAAATGGATTGGATGGAGCAAGAACAGGAAAGAGGAATCACCATTACATCTGCTGCTACTACTTGTCACTGGAAAAATCACAGAATTAATATTATTGATACGCCAGGGCACGTGGATTTTACTGCAGAAGTAGAAAGATCCCTAAGAGTGTTAGATGGTGCAGTAGCCATATTCTGCGCAAAAGGTGGAGTAGAACCTCAATCAGAAACAGTTTGGAGGCAAGCTGATAAATATCATATTCCTCGAGTGGCTTTCGTCAACAAGATGGATATAATTGGAGCAAACTTCTACAGAGTAGTGGACATGATCAAAGAAAGACTAAAAGCCAACCCTGTCCCCATACAGTTACCCATAGGAAAAGAAGATAGTTTCGTAGGCATAATTGATTTAATTGAAATGAATGCCAGAATTTACAAGGATGACCTTGGCCAGGAAATTGATATAGTTGAAATACCAGAGGATTTAAGGGACTTAGCAGAAGAATATAGGGAAAAATTATTGGAAAATGTAGCTGAATATGATGAAGAATTAATGATGAAATACCTGGAAGGAGAAGAAATTTCTCCTGAAGAAATTAAAAAAGCATTAAGAGCTGCAACTATTAGTGTAAAATTAATTCCTGTTTTATGCGGTTCTTCATATAAGAATAAGGGAGTTCAACCTCTATTGGATGCTATTGTGGATTTACTGCCATCACCAGCGGATATTCCAGCCATTAAGGGATTTGATGATGATGGCGAGGAAACTCTGGAAAGACATCCATCTGACGATGAACCCTTCGCTGCATTAGCATTTAAAATTGTAGCAGACCCATATGTAGGAAAATTAGCATACTTTAGAGTGTATTCAGGAACTCTTAAAGCAGGTTCTTATGTATATAATCCTACAAAAGGCAAAAAGGAAAGAATTGGCCGTATTCTTAGAATGCATGCCAACAAGAGAGAGGAAATTGATGAAGTATATGCTGGAGATATAGCAGCAGCTGTAGGACTTAAATTTACAACTACAGGAGATACATTATGTGATGAAAACAATCCAATAATATTGGAGTCAATGGAATTCCCAGACCCTGTTATTGAAGTTGCTATAGAACCAAAGACTAAGGCAAGTCAGGAAAAGATGACAATGGCATTAGCAAAACTTGCAGAAGAAGACCCTACATTTAAAACATTTACAAATGAAGAAACAGGCCAAATCATCATTGCCGGTATGGGAGAGCTGCATTTGGATATAATTGTAGATAGGCTTCTGAGAGAATTTAAGGTAGAAGCCAATGTTGGAAATCCACAGGTAGCTTATAGAGAATCAATTTCCATACCATCAGAGGCAGATACCAAGTATGTAAGGCAATCTGGCGGTCGTGGTCAATATGGTCATGTTAAGATAAGAGTTGAGCCACAGGAGCCAGGTAAGGGATATGAATTCGTCAACCAGATTGTAGGAGGAGCTATACCAAAGGAATATATACCAGCAGTAGACAATGGAATCCAGGAAGCTATGCAATCAGGTATACTTGGAGGATATCCTGTAGTAGATGTTAAGGTAACCCTCTATGACGGTTCATACCATGAGGTAGACTCTTCAGAAATGGCATTTAAGATTGCAGGTTCCATGGCATTTAAGGAAGCTATGGCAAAAGCAAAGCCAATACTGTTAGAGCCAATAATGAAAGTTGAAGTAATTGTGCCTGAAGAATATATGGGTGATGTAATAGGAGATATTAATTCTAGACGTGGTAGAATTGAAGGTATGGAGTCAAGAGAAGGCGTACAGGTAGTAAGGGCATTCGTACCTTTGGCAGAAATGTTTGGATATGCTACTGACCTTCGTTCCAAGACTCAAGGTAGAGCAGTTTATACAATGCAATTTGATCATTATGCTCAAGTACCAAGTAATATTTCAGAAAAAGTATTAGGTAATAAATAATTTATCAAGGAGGAATAGAAGATGGCAAAAGCTAAATTTGAAAGAACTAAGCCTCACGTAAATATAGGAACAATAGGCCACGTAGACCATGGTAAGACAACATTGACAGCAGCAATAACACTGGTATTGAACAAGAGATATGGCTCAGGAGAATTCATAAGCTATGACAATATAGATAAGGCACCAGAGGAAAGGGAAAGAGGAATAACAATATCAACAGCTCACGTAGAATATGAAACACCAAACCGTCACTATGCACACGTAGACTGTCCAGGCCACGCTGACTACGTAAAGAACATGATAACAGGAGCAGCACAGATGGACGGAGCAATACTGGTAGTATCAGCAGCAGATGGACCAATGCCACAGACAAGAGAGCACATACTGCTATCAAGGCAGGTAGGAGTACCAAAGATAGTAGTATTCCTGAACAAGGAAGACCAGGTTGATGACCCAGAATTAATTGAATTAGTAGAAATGGAAGTAAGAGAACTATTATCAGAATATGAATTTGATGGAGACAATACACCAATCGTAGTAGGCTCAGCATTAAAGGCATTGGAAGACCCAGATGGAGAATGGGGAGACAAGATAATAAAACTAATGGAAGCAGTAGACGAATACATTCCAGCACCACAGAGAGATACAGACAAACCATTCCTAATGCCAGTAGAAGACGTATTTAGCATAACAGGAAGAGGAACAGTAGCAACAGGAAGAGTAGAGAGAGGAACAATCAAGGTAGGAGAGAGCGTAGACATAGTAGGACTAGTAGATGAATCAAGGACAGTAGTAGTAACAGGGCTTGAGATGTTCAGGAAGATACTTGACCAGGCACAGGCAGGAGACAACATAGGAGCACTGTTAAGAGGAGTGCAGAAGACAGAGATAGAGAGAGGTCAAGTATTGGCAAAGCCAGGTTCAATAACACCACATACAAAGTTTGAGGCAGAAGTATACGTATTGACAAAGGAAGAAGGAGGAAGACATACTCCATTCTTTAACGGATACAGGCCACAATTCTACTTCAGGACAACAGACGTAACAGGAAACATAGAATTGCCAGAGGGAGTAGAAATGGTAATGCCAGGAGACAATGCAAGATTTACAATAGAGCTAATAACACCAATAGCAATGGAAGAAGGATTAAGATTTGCTATTCGTGAAGGCGGAAGAACTGTTGGTGCTGGAGTTGTTACTAAGATTCTTGCATAATTAAGAAATTACGACAGAAATCACCTGCTTTTATAAGTAGGTGATGAATGTCGTTATAAAAATGGTGAAATAAACAAAAAATACTTGAGTTTTTGCTTGATTTCATATAAACTATATAAGTGTGATTTTTTAGGCATTGCGATGATACAAAAGGTTGCCCAGCACTCAATCCAATAAATAAATGATATTAACAAAGGATTGAGAAGCACTCAAATATCAATATTTGTTTACTGGATTGAGTGCTGGGGTAATTTTTGTTGAGAATGTCCGGTTTTAAATCGGGCGACTGGAATTGTCATTATGACATATATGGCTTAGGCCATTTATATAAAAAAAGATTACAACACGCCAGGGAGTGTGTATCGGCAATTCCATGTTGCATGTACTATAATAACATGCGATAGAAGGAGGGAATTAAATGGCAAACAAGGGTAAACAAAAAATCAGAATAAGATTAAGAGCTTATGACCATGAGTTATTGGATTCTTCAGCTCAAAAAATAGTGGAAACTGCCAAGAGAACAGGGGCAGAAGTATCTGGCCCAGTACCATTGCCAACAGAAAAGGAAATCATTACAATTTTAAGAGCTGTTCATAAGTATAAGGATTCCAGAGAGCAGTTTGAACAAAGAACACATAAGAGGCTGATAGACATCATTAATCCAAATCAAAAGACAGTAGATGCGCTTATGAAGTTGAACTTGCCAGCTGGCGTTGACATTGAGATTAAGTTATAGTTCTAGTATGATTGCTTATGGGCAATCCGCTGTAGAAAAATAGGAGGTGTAGTGAGATGAAGAATATATTAGGTAGAAAACTGGGAATGACTCAAATATTTGCTGAAGATGGAACGGTGATTCCTGTTACAGTTGTAGAAGCAGGACCAGTAAAAGTAGTTCAAAAGAAGACTGCTGAAAAAGACGGCTATAATGCAATTCAGGTTGGATTTGGCGACATTAAGGAGAAAAAGGTCAACAAGCCATTAAAGGGTCATTTTGACAAGGCTCAGGTAGAGTATAAAAAATATCTGAAAGAGTTTAAGGTTGATAATGTAGATGAATTTGAAATAGGTCAGGAAATAAAGGTTGATGTATTTGAAAATGGAGACAAAGTGGATGTAACTGGTACATCTAAGGGTAAAGGAACTCAAGGACCAATTAAGAGACATAATTTTGGAAGAGGACCAGAATCCCACGGTTCAAAATACCACAGAGCTGGTGGTGCTAGAGCAGCTGCTACTTATCCAGGAAGAGTATTTAAAGGAAGAAAAGGAATGGGAAGAATGGGTAATGAAAGAGTTACCGTTCAAAACCTTGAAGTAGTTAGAGTAGATGTAGATAGAAACCTGTTGTTGATAAAGGGAGCAGTACCAGGACCAAAGGGTGGATTATTGATAATAAAGGAATCAATTTACAACAAATAGTAAAGTACTAGGAAAGGAGGATGTAGCATGCCTAAGGTTAATGTTTACAATATGTTAGGTGAACAGGTTGGAGAAATGGAATTAAGTGATAATGTATTTGGCGTTGACGTAAATCATGATGCTATTCATTTAGTAGTAAAAAGTCATCTTGCCAATAGAAGACAGGGAACCCAGTCAGCCAAAACAAGAGCTGAAGTAAGTGGTGGAGGAAGAAAACCCTGGAGACAAAAAGGAACAGGTAGAGCTCGTCAAGGAAGCATCAGGGCACCCCAATGGACTGGCGGTGGAATTGTGTTTGCACCAAAGCCAAGGGATTACAGTTTAAAGGTGCCTAAAAAAGTAAAAAGGCTTGCTATGAAATCTGCTTTAACTTCAAAAGTATTGAGCAATGAGATAATAGTATTGGATGAATTGAAACTGGCAGAGCCAAAGACTAAGGAAATGGTAAATATACTGACAAATATTAAGGCAAGCAAAAAAGCTCTTATTGTTATGGATGAAAAGGATGTAAATATCATTAAGTCAGCAAGAAATATACCTGATGTTGAAACAACACTGGTGAATACATTAAATGTTTATGACATTTTGAAATACGACTCCTTTATCATAACTAAAGATGCGGTTAAGAAAGTGGAGGAGGTGTTTGCATAATGAATACTCCATATGATATCATAATTAAGCCACTGATTACTGAAGAAAGCATGAACGCTATGGAAAAGCGTAAATATACATTTAAGGTTGATAGAAGAGCCAATAAATCAGAAATAAAAAAGGCAGTAGAGAAGATTTTTGGAGTTAAGGTAGAAAAAGTTAACACTATGAATATGACTGGCAAGACAAAGAGAATGGGAGTTAACGTTGGAAAGAGACCAGACTGGAAAAAAGCAATAGTTACTCTGACTGAAGACTCTAAAGAGATAGAATTCTTTGAAGGCATGTAGTAAAGTTTACGAAGAAGGAGGGAATAATAATGGGTATTAAAAAATATAAGGCAACTTCCCCAGGAATTCGTCAAATGTCTGTGTTAACATTTGAGGAAATCACAAAAAAAGAGCCTGAAAAATCATTGGTTGTAAGCTTAAAGAAAACAGGCGGCAGAAACTCACAAGGTAGAATAACATCACGTTTTAGAGGCGGTGGAGCCAAGAGGAAATACAGAATTATAGACTTCAAGAGAGACAAGGACGGAATACCAGGAAAGGTTGCAGCTATAGAATATGATCCAAACAGAACTGCAAACATTGCTCTTATCCATTATGCAGATGGAGAAAAAAGATATATTATTGCTCCAAATAAATTAAAGGTTGGAGATGTAATAGAGTCAGGAGAAAATGCTGATATTAAGGTAGGAAATGCATTACCTTTAAGAAATATTCCTGTAGGTACTACAGTTCACAATATTGAGCTTGTTCCTGGAAAGGGAGGCCAATTGGTTAGATCTGCAGGTTCCGAAGCTCAGCTTATGGGTAAGGAAGGCAAATATGCGCAATTAAGATTGCCATCAGGAGAATTTAGGCTTGTACTTTTGGACTGCCGTGCAACTATAGGCCAGGTAGGAAACTTGGACCATGAAAATGTAACACTTGGTAAAGCCGGTAAATCAAGACACTTAGGAAGAAGACCTTCAGTAAGAGGTAGCGCCATGAACCCTGTAGACCATCCACACGGTGGTGGAGAAGGAAGAGCACCAATAGGTAGACCAACTCCAGTAACTCCTTGGGGTAAACCTGCACTAGGATATAAGACAAGGAAGAAGAACAAGAAGACCGATAAGTATATAATTAGAAGGAGAAAGAAATAGCTTATTCCATTAGACGAAAGGAGGAATATTAATGGGTAGATCCTTAAAGAAAGGTCCATTTTGTGATGAGCATCTTCTGAAGAAAATAGAAGAATTAAATAAAAATAACGAAAAAAAAGTTATTAAGACATGGTCTCGCCGATCCACCATATTTCCCCAAATGATTGGTCATACCATAGCAGTTCATGATGGAAGAAAACATGTACCTATATATATAACAGAAGACATGGTAGGACATAAGCTTGGTGAATTTGTTTCCACTAGAACATTTAGAGGACACGGCGATAAAACAGAAAGGTCAACAGCGTTGAAGTAACGAAATAAAAATGGTTGATAAAGGAGGGAATTAGCATGGAAGCGAGAGCTATAGCCAAATATGTACGAATCTCACCTCTAAAGGTAAATTATATATGCAAAGAGATAAGAGGCAAGCAGGTAGACGAAGCATTAGCTATATTGAGATTTACTCCAAAAAAAGGTGCAAGGATTCTGGAGAAGGTTTTAAATTCAGCTATTGCCAATGCAGAGAACAACTTTAATTTAGATAGAGATAACCTTTATGTTAAGGAAGCTTATGCTAATGATGGTCCAAGATTTAAGAGATGGAGACCAAAGGCAAGAGGAATGGCTTATCCAATACTGAAAAGAACTAGCCACATAGGAGTAGTAGTAGAAGAAAAAAAGTAGAAAAGGAGGGATATAATGGGTCAAAAGGTTAACCCACATGGATTGAGAGTCGGAATAATTAAGGATTGGGATTCAAGATGGTATGCGAAGAAGAAAGATTTCAATGAGCTATTGATTGAAGACTATAATATCCGTAAATATATTAAAGAGAAACTGTATATTGCTGGTATTTCAAAGATAGATATTGAAAGAGCAGCCAACAGAGTTAAGGTATCAATATATACAGCCAAACCAGGTATGGTTATAGGAAAATCTGGAGCGGGCGTTGAAGAATTAAGAAAAGAACTGGAAAAGATTACCAAGAAAAACGTAGTGGTAAATGTAGAAGAAGTAAAGGTACCAGAGCTGGATGCGCAGCTGGTGGCAGAAAACATTGCAGCACAGCTTGAAAGAAGAATTTCTTTCAGAAGAGCTATGAAACAGGCAATCCAAAGAACTATGAGAGCAGGAGCCAAAGGTATTAAGACTGCCGTATCCGGAAGACTTGGCGGAGCAGATATGGCTAGAACAGAAAGATACAGCGAAGGTACAATACCTCTTCAGACTTTAAGAGCAGACATTGATTACGGATTTGCTGAAGCAATGACAACCTATGGAAAACTGGGAGTAAAGGTTTGGATATATAAGGGAGAAGTTCTTCCTACTAAAAATGTAGAAGAAGAAAATAGTGCAGAAATAGGGGATTCAAATAAGTAGCTAATAAAAGCTTGCAGGAAGGAGGAAGGTAAAATGTTAATGCCTAAAAGAGTAAAATATCGTAGAGTTCATAGAGGAAGATTGAAAGGTAAAGCAAGCAGAGGGAACAAACTGGCCTATGGTGAATATGGTTTACAAGCTCTTGAACCAGCATGGATAACTTCCAATCAAATAGAAGCAGCAAGGCGTGCTATGACAAGATCAGTTAAAAGAGGCGGAAATGTATGGATAAAGATATTCCCAGACAAGCCAATTACTGAAAAGCCTGCAGAAACAAGAATGGGTTCCGGTAAAGGTTCACCTGAATACTGGGTAGCAGTAGTTAAGCCAGGAAGAATACTGTTTGAAATGGGAGGAGTACCAGAAGAAGTTGCTAAGGAAGCAATGAGATTGGCAGCACATAAGTTACCTATTAAGACTAAGTTTGTGACTCGTGAAGATGTGCAGGAAAAGGGTGGTGAAGCAAATGAAGGCTAAAGAAATTCGCCAGATGTCTGACCAAGAATTAAACACAAAGTTAATGGATTTAAAAAATGAATTATTCAACTTGCGTTTTCAATTGGCTACTGGTCAATTAGATAACCCTATGAGAATTAAGGCCGTTAGAAAAGATATTGCTCGTATAAAGACAATCGTTAGAGAACGAGAATTAGGCATAAGAAAGGAGGGCTAATCCCAAATGGAAAGAGGGAACCGAAAAGTAAGAGTTGGAACAGTTGTAAGTGACAAAATGGATAAAACAATAGTGGTTGCTGTTGAAACATTTGTGTCACATCCTTTATATAAAAAGCAAATAAGAAGAACAACAAAGTTTAAGGTTCATGATGAAAATAATGAATGTAAAGTTGGCGATAAAGTTCGTATAATGGAAACCAGACCATTAAGCAAAGAAAAGCGCTGGAGATTAGTTGAGATTATAGAAAGAGCAAAATAATCCTTATACCTGGAAAGGAGGGTACCATATGATTCAAACAGAGAGCAGATTAAAAGTTGCTGACAATTCAGGTGCGAAAGAATTATTGGTTATTAGACTATTGGGAGGTACTAACAGAAAGTATGCCACAGTTGGAGACATTGTAGTATGTTCTGTTAAAAGTGCAACACCTGGAGGAGTTGTAAAAAAAGGAGACGTTGTTAAGGCTGTTATAGTAAGAACAACAAATGGAGTAAGAAGATCAGACGGTTCTTATATTAGATTTGACGATAATGCAGCAGTTATAATAAAGGATGACAAGAATCCTGTTGGAACTCGTATATTTGGACCTGTAACTAGGGAGTTAAGAAGAGGAAACTTCATGAAAATAATATCCTTAGCACCAGAAGTACTGTAAGAGGAGGTGTAGAATATGCATGTTAAGAGCGGAGATACTGTAATAGTTATTTCAGGTAAAGATAAAGGCAAAAAAGGTAAAGTATTGAGAGTGTTACCTAAGGAAAACAAAGTAGTTGTTGAAGGTGTTAATATGGTTACAAAGCATATGAAACCTCAAGGAGCAAACCAACAAGGTGGAAGGATTACTAGAGAAGCACCATTACATGCGTCAAAGGTAATGTATTACTGCGATAAGGATAAAAAAGGAGTAAGAGTAGGACACAAGATATTGGATAATGGCTCAAAGGTTAGAGTATGCAAAAAATGTGGGGAAGTATTGGATTAATACATGTAATTGAAAGGAGGTAACAGGAATGACTTCCAGACTGAAAGAAAAATACAGAAATGAAGTTATACCAGCTTTAATGGAGAGATTTCAATATAAGAATGTAATGGAAGTGCCAAAGCTTGAAAAAATAGTAATAAATATGGGTATAGGAGAAGCCAGAGATAATCCAAAGGCATTGGAAAACGCAGTTAATGAATTAAGTTTAATTACAGGACAAAAACCAATAGTTACAAAGGCTAAGAAATCAGTTGCTAACTTCAAAATCCGTCAGGGAATGAATGTTGGCGCAAAGGTAACATTAAGAGGCGAAAAAATGTATGATTTTCTTGATAAATTGATGAATATTTCATTACCAAGGGTAAGAGACTTTAGAGGAGTAAGTTCATCAAGCTTTGATGGTAGAGGAAATTATGCCTTAGGAATAAAGGAACAGCTGATATTCCCAGAAATAGACTATGATAAGGTAGAAAGCGTAAGAGGTATGGATATAGTAATAGTTACAACAGCCAAAACAGATGAAGAAGCAAAGGCATTTTTAGAGTTAATGGGTATGCCCTTTAAAAAATAATGAAGGAGGGAGAACATTTTGGCTAAGAAATCAATGATTGCAAAGCAAAAGAGAAAGGCCAAATTCAGTACTAGACAGTACAATAGATGCAAAATCTGTGGAAGACCTCACGGATATTTAAGAAAGTTTGGAGTATGCCGTATTTGCTTTAGAGAATTAGCATATAAAGGTCAAATCCCTGGAGTAAAAAAAGCGAGCTGGTAGAATTAACGTTTTGAAAGGAGGTAGCCAATTATGATGACTGACCCAATTGCAGATATGTTAACAAGGATAAGAAATGGAAATAGCGTAAAGCATGAATCTGTTGATGTTCCTGCCTCAAATATCAAGAAGGAAATAGCACAAATTCTTTTGGATGAAGGTTTTATAAAGGGATATGATGTTATTGAGGATGGAAAACAAGGGATTATTAGAATAGAATTAAAATATGGAAGCCATGGAGAAAAGGTAATAAGCGGAATTAAAAGAATATCCAAACCAGGATTAAGGGTTTATGTTAAAAGCGATGAAATTCCAAGAGTATTAGGAGGACTTGGAATAGCAATCCTTTCAACATCAAAGGGTATCATGACCGACAAGAAAGCAAGAAAAGAAGGAATAGGTGGAGAAGTTCTCTGCTATGTATGGTAATAATAGATGCTTAATCTTAAGGAATAGGAGGTGCACTCATGTCAAGAATAGGATTAAAACCAATTGAAATCCCAAATGGAGTTGAAGTTAAGGTAAGTGATAAAAACTTAGTAGAGGTTAAGGGACCAAAGGGTACATTAAAAGAGCAATTTGACCCAAATATGGATATTAAGATAGATGGAAATGTAATAACTGTTAACCGTCCAAATGATTTGAAGAAATACAAGTCATTACACGGATTAACAAGAACTTTAATTGCCAATATGATTGAAGGAGTAACCAATGGTTACTCAAAGAAGCTGGAAATAGTGGGAACTGGATATAGAGCGCAAAAACAAGGCAAGAAGCTGGTGCTGAATTTAGGGTATTCACATCCAATTGAAATGGAAGACCCAGAAGGAATAGAAGTAGAAGTGCCAGCTCAAACACAAGTAATAGTAAAAGGAATTAATAAACAACTTGTTGGAAATTATGCTGCTAAAATTAGAGACTTAAGAAAACCAGAGCCTTATAAGGGTAAAGGTATTAGATATGCTGATGAAGTCGTTAGACGCAAGGTTGGTAAGACTGGTAAGTAGAAGGGAGTGAATGGAAATGCTAAAAAAGGCAAGTAGAAACGAAATGAGAAAAGTAAGACATAGAAGAGTAAGGCAAAAAGTAAAAGGAACTCCTGAAAGACCAAGATTGAATGTTTATAAAAGCAATAGCCATATATACGCTCAAATAATTAATGATGTAAATGGTCATACTTTAGTTTCAGCTTCAACTTTGGATAAGGAACTTAAGGAAAAATTAAGCTCCACAGGAAATAAGGAAGCAGCAAGGCTTGTAGGACAGCTAATTGGTAAGAGAGCTATTGAAAAGGGAATAGACCAGGTAGTATTTGATAGAGCAGGATACATTTATCATGGAAAAGTAAAGGAACTTGCTGAAGGAGCCCGTGAAGCTGGACTTAAATTTTAGGAAAAGGAGGGAAATGAATGGAGCGTTCATATATAAATGCTAATGAATTGGATTTGAAAGAGAGAGTCGTTAGTATAAACCGTGTAACTAAAGTTGTTAAAGGTGGTAGAAATTTTAGATTCAGTGCTCTTGTAGTAGTAGGGGATGAAAAAGGCCACGTAGGAGTTGGAATGGCTAAAGCCCTGGAAGTACCAGAAGCTATTAGAAAAGCTATACAGGACGCTAAGAAGCACATAATTGAAGTTCCATTAGTAGGAACAACTATACCACATGAAGTAGTTGGAGAATTTGGTGCAGGAAAAGTATTATTGAAGCCATCCAAGGAAGGTACAGGAGTTATTGCCGGCGGAGCAGTACGTGCAGTATGTGAGCTTGCAGGAATAAGAGATATAAGGACTAAATCTTTAGGTTCAAATAACCCTAGAAATGTTGTAAATGCAACTATTGAAGCTCTGACAAATCTTAAGAGGGCAGAAGATGTTGCCAAATTAAGAGGAAAAACTATAGAAGAAATAATAGGTTAGGAGGGGAGTATGATGGCTAAAATAAGTATTAAGCTGGTTAAATCCGTCATAGGAACACCAGAAAAACACAGAAAGACAGTTAGAGCATTAGGATTACACAAAGTTGGCCAGGTAGTAGAAAAAGAAGATACTCCTCAAATCAGAGGTATGATAGCTCAAGTAGACTACATGGTTGAAGTAATAGAATAATTCTTTAGAGGAGGTGTAGTTATGAAACTTAACGAAATAAGACCATCAGAAGGTAGTAAAGTTAAGAGCCGCAAAAGAGTTGGTAGAGGAACTGGATCAGGTTTAGGCAAGACTTCCGGTAGAGGACAAAAAGGCCAGAAAGCAAGGTCCGGAGGTGGAGTCAGACCAGGATTTGAAGGTGGTCAAATGCCTCTATTCAGAAGAACACCAAAACGTGGTTTCACTAATATTTTTGCTAAGGAATATGCAATCCTGAATGTTGAGGATTTAAATAGATTTGATGACAATACAGTGGTTACTCCAGAACTGTTAATAGAAACTGGAGTTATAAACAGCAGAAATGATATTGATGGGATAAAAGTATTGGGTAATGGTGAATTAAATAAAAAACTTACTGTTAAAGCCAATAAGTTTAGCAAACAAGCTGCTGAAAAAATTGAGGCTGCAGGGGGAAAGGTAGAGGTGATATAGATGATTTCAACCTTAAGAAACGCCTGGAGGATACCAGATATAAGAAAAAAAATCATCTTTACACTATTAATGCTATTAGTAATTAGACTTGGTGCAAATATACCAGTACCATATATGGATAAGAACATAATAAAACAGATATTTGAAGCTGGTGAAGGCGGGTTACTACAATTTCTTGACTTGATGGCAGGCGGTACTTTAAGCGACTTCAGCATATTTGCATTAAATATATATCCATATATAACTTCTTCAATTATAATTCAGCTTCTTACAATTGCAATTCCAAGGCTGGAGGAATTGGCAAAGGAAGGAGAGGAAGGAAGGAAGAAGATCAACAGGTATACAAGATATGGTACAGTTGTATTGGCTTTAATTCAGGCCTGGGGTACTACATTTGGAATATTCAGCAATGCGCTGGTAGCAGATAGTTTCATTCAAAAGGCCATAGTAATAATATCCTTGATTGCTGGTACCAGCTTCCTGATGTGGATTGGCGATAAAATTACTGAAAGAGGAGTAGGCAATGGTATCTCCCTGATAATATTCATTGGTATAGTATCAGGACTGCCTTCTACAATAATCAACTATATTGCATGGGCAAGGCTTGGATTAGTAAGCTGGATTAAATTGGTATTGCTGGCTATAGTAGCTGTACTGATAGTCCTGGTAGTTGTGGCATTGCAGGAAGGAGAAAGAAAGATACCAGTTCAATATGCAAAGCGTGTTGTGGGTAGAAAGATGTATGGAGGACAAAGCACTCATATACCTTTGAAGGTATCAATGGCAGGAGTTATTCCTGTAATATTTGCCTCATCACTATTATCTTTCCCACAAACAATAGCCCTATTCTTTACTGGAAAAACTCCAGAATGGATATTAAAGTACTTAACTGTACAGGGTAGTGTTGGAGTTTGGGTTTATTCAATACTGAACGTAATACTAATAGTGTTCTTCACTTACTTCTATACAGCTATTCAGTTCAATACTGTAGAATATGCAAAGAATCTGCAGCAGTATGGCGGATTTATACCAGGAATAAGGCCTGGAAAGCCAACATCAGATTATCTAAATAAAGTGTTAACAAGAATAACTTTTGTTGGTGGTATTTCATTAGCTTTATTAGCATCTTTACCAATTATTTTGTCTTATATATTCAAATTAAATATAAACTTTGGCGGAACAGCTATTATAATTGTAGTAGGAGTTGCACTTGAAACAGTAAAACAAATTGAGTCACAGCTGTTAATGAGAAATTACAAAGGATTTTTGAAATAAACTATAGGAGATGATTTTATTGAGACTAGTGTTACTTGGACCTCCTGGCGCAGGCAAGGGTACACAAGCATCAGCTATAGTTAGCAAATATAGCATACCACATATATCTACAGGAGATATATTTAGAGCAAATATAAAAAATGGAACGGAATTGGGGAAACAAGTGGAGGCCTATATGAAAAAAGGCCTGCTTGTACCTGATGAATTAGTAGTATCAATAGTAAAGGACAGGTTAACAAAGGAAGACTGCAAGGAAGGTTTCCTTCTGGATGGTTTTCCAAGAACTGTTAACCAAGCGGAAGCCCTTGATAAAGAGTTGAAGGATATGAACCTTAAACTGGATAGGGTAATAAACATTGAAGTTGGCAAGGAAATCCTAATAGAAAGAGCAATAGGAAGAAGAATCTGCAAAAACTGTGGAGCTACTTATCATGTAAAATTTAGTCCTCCAAAAGTGGAAAATACATGTGATAAATGCGGCGGGGAACTATACCAAAGAGATGATGACAAAGCGGAAACAGTTGAGAAGAGAATTGAAGTCTATCAGGAACAGACCAAACCTTTAATTGATTATTATAAGGAGAAGGATTTATTGTTAAATATAGACGGGACTAAATCAATAGAAGAGATTTTCAATGATATTGTGGCTTCATTGGAAGGAGATTTTTAGCAGATTGGATTCATATTCTATTGGTTGATGAGCAGCTCATAAATAATGTGAAGAGGTGAAGTCCATGGATTCAACTAAGGACATAACCGTAGGCCAAGTGGTTAAGTCAAGAGCTGGTCGGGATAAAGGAAATATATTTCTAGTATTGGAGATTATAGATGACAAGCATGTGTTAATCGTAGATGGTGACACAAGGCGATTAGATAAGCCCAAAAAGAAAAAGATAAAACATCTTATAGTCTACAATACTGTGCTATCTGAGTTCAAAGAAAAAATAGACGGAGATGTAAAGATAAACAATGCTTATGTAAGAAAACTGTTAGAACCTTTCAAAGAGAGCTTTTAATTTTATGTTAGGAGGTTCGATAACTGCATGTCTAAAAAGGATGTAATTGAAGTTGAAGGTACGGTAGTGGATGCCTTGCCAAATACTATTTTTAAGGTTAGACTGGAAAATGGACACGAAGTATTGGCCCATATTTCTGGAAAGTTAAGGATGAATTATATCAGAATACTTCCTGGAGATAAAGTAACAGTTGAATTATCACCTTATGATTTGACTAGGGGTCGAATAACCTGGCGCAAAAAGTAGCATAGGAGGGATATAGGTGAAAGTAAGACCATCGGTAAAAAAAATGTGTGAAAAATGCAAGATTATTAAAAGAAAAGGAAAAGTAATGGTAATCTGTGAAAACCCAAAGCACAAGCAAAAACAAGGATAATAAGTACCTAGGAGGTGTAGATAATAATGGCTAGAATTGCAGGTGTTGACCTACCAAGAGATAAGAGAATTGAAATCGGGTTAACTTATATCTATGGAATTGGCAGGTCCAGAGCAAATGAAATATTGAAAAAAGCTAATGTTAATCCTGATACAAGAGTAAAAGATCTGACAGAAGCAGAAGTTAATGCTCTAAGAAGCGTTATAGACGGCTATACTGTAGAAGGAGATTTAAGAAGAGAAGTATCCTTAAATATAAAGAGATTAAGAGAAATCAACTGTTATAGAGGAATAAGACACAGAAGAGGCCTTCCAGTTAGAGGACAAAGAACCAAGACTAATGCAAGAACAAGAAAAGGCCCTAGGAAGACTAGCGGTAAGAAAAAATAGAAATTAAAGGAGGGAAGATTAAGTGGCAGCAAAAAAAGGCAAAAGTACACGTGTTAGAAGAAGAGAACGTAAAAATATAGAGAGAGGTCAGGCACATATTTCGTCAACTTTCAATAACACAATGGTTACATTAACTGACATGCAAGGTAATGTAATCTCCTGGTCAAGTGCTGGCCAATTAGGATTTAAAGGCTCTCGTAAATCAACTCCTTTTGCAGCACAACAGGCTGCAGAAGATGCTGCAAAGAAAGCTATGGAACATGGATTGAAGAGCGTTGAGGTATATGTAAAAGGACCTGGGGCTGGAAGAGAAGCAGCAATAAGGTCACTTCAGGCAACAGGTTTAGAGGTAAGCCTGATTAAGGATGTTACTCCAATTCCACATAATGGTTGTAGACCACCAAAACGCAGAAGAGTGTAATATAGGAGGTGTAGATAGAAAAGATGGCTAGATATACAGGACCGGTATGCAGATTATGCCGTAGAGAAGGACAAAAATTATATTTAAAAGGTGACAAGTGCTATACAGATAAATGCCCAGTTTCAAGGAGAAACTATGCTCCTGGACAACATGGCCAGGCAAGAAGCAAGGATACAGAATACGGAAGACAGCTAAGAGAGAAGCAAAAAGTTCGTAGATTCTACGGCATTCAGGAAAATCAAATGAAAACTTATTTTGCATTGGCAGATAAGATGCAAGGAATTACAGGTGAAAACTTGTTGAAGATATTAGAGTTGAGATTGGATAATGTAGTATACAGAATGGGATTTGCTTCATCAAGAAAGGAAGCAAGACAGCTTGTAAGACATGGCCATTTTACTGTAAATGGGCAGAAAGCAAATATTCCATCCATATTGATGAAGGTTGGAGATGTAGTAGAAGTTAAGGAAAAGAGCAGAAGCAGTGTTAAATTTAAGGAATTAATTGAAAACCATAAAGGTAATACTGTAAAATGGCTAGAGGTTAGCCCTGAGGAATACAGGGGTAGAATTGTAGCTGAGCCAACAAGAGAAGATATTGACATTCCAGTAGAAGAACACTTGATAGTAGAGCTATATTCTAAATAATGAGGCCTATAACAGAATCAGTTACCCTCGTTCTTTGATAATATAAAAATAAGGAGGGTTTATAATTAATGATAGAAATAGAAAAACCAAGAATTGAGATTGTGGAGGTAAATGAAGACAACACTTATGGGAAGTTTGTCGTAGAACCTCTTGAAAGAGGATATGGTATCACTTTGGGGAACAGCCTAAGGAGGGTATTGTTATCCTCATTGCCTGGAGCTAGCATATCCTCTGTAAAGATTCAAGGCGTGTTGCATGAATTTACTTATGTTCCAGGTGTATTGGAAGATGTTCCTGAAATAATATTGAATATTAAAGGTATAGCAGCTAAAATGTACACTGATGAACCTGTAATACTGAGGATTGAAGCTGAAGGTCCAAAAGAAGTAAAAGCAGGCGACATTATAACTGGACCGGAAGTAGAAATAGTAAACAAGGACCATCATATAGCTACACTTAATGAAAATGGCAAGCTATATATGGAAATGGAAATGATAAAAGGCAGAGGTTATAGTGTTGCCGAAAAGAACAGGCGGGAAGGTCAATCCATAGGTGTTATACCAATAGATTCTTCATTTACTCCTGTAACAAAAGTTAATTTCACAGTTGAGAATACAAGAGTTGGGCAGATAACAGACTATGATAAGCTAACCCTTGAAGTATGGACAAATGGAACTATGACTCCACAAGAAGCAACTTCCTTGGGAGCAAAGATACTAACCGAACATTTGAATCTGTTCATCGGATTAACAGACCATGTTGAAGATGTGGAGATAATGGTTGAAAAAGAGGAAGACAAGAAAGAAAAGGTACTGGAAATGACAGTAGAGGAACTGGACCTTTCAGTCAGAAGCTACAATTGTCTGAAGAGAGCAGGAATCAATACAGTAGATGAGCTAATCCAGAAAACAGAAGAGGATTTGATGAAGGTTAGGAATCTTGGTAAGAAATCTCTCGATGAAGTGCAAAAGAAGCTTGCTGAATTAGGATTATCACTAAAAAAAATAGATGAGTAGCAGACATGAAGGAGGGATAATATGGCTACATTAAGAAAACTTGGTCGCCCTACAGATCATAGAAAAGCAATGCTCAGAAATCAAGTAACAAGTCTACTACGCAACGGCAGAATAGAGACTACTGTTACTAGAGCCAAGGAAACAAAGAGAATGGCTGATAAAATGATTACCCTCGGAAAAAGAGGAGATTTGCATGCCAGAAGGCAAGCATTAGCTTATATATACGATGAAGACGTTGTAAAAAAACTGTTTGATGAAATAGCACCCAAATATGCCGATCGCAATGGTGGATATACTAGAGTGTTAAGAGTAGGTCCACGTAGAGGTGACGGTGCCGAAATAGCAATTCTGGAATTAGTATAAAGGGTGGGGGATTAAGTAGGGGAGGCTTAAGTCTCTTAGACTAATTACTTAGTCCCTTTTTTATAGATTGCTGTTAATTGGAAAATATAAAAGTAGGCGGTTAAAATGTCAGAAGAGATGATTCGAATAGAAGATGTAACATATGAATATGGTTCTTATGGTGAGGCAAATTACCTGGTAGCAGTCAGCAATGTAACCATGCAGGTTAATAAGGGCGAATACTTAGTCATTCTCGGACATAATGGCTCAGGAAAATCCACTTTGGCCAAACTGATGAATGGCCTTTTAGTGCCAACTAAGGGAGATGTATTTGTAAACGGAATCAATACGAAGGATAAGGAAAGAATATGGGATATCAGGAAAACTGCCGGCATGGTATTTCAAAATCCTGACAATCAGATAGTAGCAACTATTGTGGAAGAAGATGTAGCCTTTGGGCCTGAAAACCTTGGTATACCTCCGGATGAGATTAGAAGAAGGGTTGATAAGGCATTAGAAATTGTTGAAATGTCTGAGTATAAAAAGCATGCCCCACACCTTCTATCTGGCGGTCAGAAACAGAGGGTTGCCATAGCAGGAATACTGGCCATGAATCCGGAATGCATAATACTTGATGAACCCACTGCTATGCTTGATCCTGTTGGAAGAAGGGAGATAATTTCAACTCTTCGCAAATTGAATTCCCAGGAAAAGAAAACAATAATACACATAACCCATCACATGGATGAAGCAGTAGAAGCAGACAGGATAATAGTTATGGAAAAGGGCAGAATTGTAATGGAAGGAACCCCTAAGGAGATATTCTGTCAGGTGGATAAAATAAAAAAACTGGGGCTGGATGTACCGCAGGTAACAGAGTTAGCCTACGAACTGCGCAAAGAGGGATTTGACGTGCCATGTGATGTATTAACTGTAGAGGAATTGGTGAATGTTCTATGATAATAAAAATTGAGGACTTAAGCTATATATATAATCAAAACACTCCCTTTGAGATGAAAGCATTGGACAATGTAAATCTGGTTATCAACGAAGGGGAGTTCATTGGTCTTATAGGACATACAGGTTCTGGTAAGTCTACTTTGGTACAGCATTTAAATGGTCTCATAAGGCCTACATCAGGAAGAGTAATAGTAGACGGAATGGATACCAGCGGAGATAAAAAAAACCTTCTAAAAATAAGGCAGAAGGTAGGACTCGTGTTTCAATATCCTGAACATCAGCTTTTTGAGGAAACTATTTATAAGGACATAGCCTTTGGCCCTATAAATCTGGGGCTTAATGAAGAGGAAGTACAGCAGAGAGTTAAAAAGGCCATGGAATCCGTTGGATTGAGTTATGAAAAACTGAAGGACAGATCTCCCTTTGAATTAAGCGGCGGCCAGAAAAGAAGGGTTGCCATAGCAGGGGTACTGGCAATGAATCCAAAAGTGCTTATATTAGATGAGCCAACAGCTGGATTGGACCCCAGAGGGAGAGATGAAATATTAGGAGAGCTTAAGAAGCTGTACGAGGAAGAAAACATTACTATTATACTGGTATCCCACAGCATGGAGGAGATAGCCATGCTTGTAAACAGGATAATTGTAATGCATAAAGGCAAGGTAGCCATGGACGGGAAAACCAGAGAGGTTTTTAAGGAGAAGAAAAAACTTGAAGAATTAGGGCTTGGTATTCCTCAGATTACCCAATTTATGAGAGAATACAGGATGAAAGGAAATCCGGTAGATGATACTGTAATAACAGTAGAGGAAGCAAAAAATGAGTTAATAAAGTATTTAAGGAGTAAAGGAAATGATTAGGAATATTACTATAGGGCAGTATTTTCCTGCAGATACAGTGATTCATAGGCTAGATCCCAGAATTAAAATATTAATAGTATTTATGTTTATTGTTTCTCTGTTTTTCATCGCCTCCTTTTATCCTTATGCGCTTATTCTGGCATTTATAGTGTTAACTGTTAAACTTTCAAAAATACCTTTCAGATATGTATTGAAGGGATTAAAACCTCTTTGGTTTATAATTATCATAACTTTTATAATAAATGTTTTCATGACCAAAGGAGAGGTAATACTGGAGCTTGGTCCTTTAAACATCACAAAGGAAGGCATAAGGCAAGCAGTTTTCATGGCACTAAGGCTTATATTCCTGGTAATAGGTACATCCCTTTTGACACTGACAACATCACCTATATCATTAACTGATGGAATAGAAAAGCTTCTGTCACCTCTTAGAAAGGTTGGAGTGCCAGCTCATGAGCTGGCTATGATGATGACAATAGCCTTAAGATTCATTCCTACACTGCTGGAGGAAACAGATAAGATTATGAAAGCCCAGATGGCAAGGGGAGCTGACTTTGAAAGCGGCAATATAATCAACCGTGCCAGGAATCTGGTACCATTACTGGTTCCGCTGTTTATTAATGCCTTCAGAAGAGCAGATGAGCTGGCTATTGCCATGGAGGCAAGGTGTTACCGAGGTGGCGAAAACAGAACCAGAATGAACGAATTAAAGCTTAACAGGAATGACATATTAGCCATAAGTTTTTCAACCATATTCTTTTTATTGATAATTCTTACAAGATATATAGGCATAAGGGGAATACTATGATAAATGTAAAGCTTACCATTCAATATGATGGTACAGATTACTGCGGATGGCAAAAGCAAAAAAATGGCAGGAGCATTCAGGAAGAAATAGAGAAGGCAATTTACAGAGTTACAGGAGAAAGGGTGGATCTGATAGGCTCAAGCAGAACTGATGGAGGGGTACATGCATTAGGTCAGGTAGCTAACTTTAAAACAGAATCCACAATACCTCCAGACAGGTTTAAATACGCCTTGAATTCATTCCTTCCGCAGGACATAAGCATAATTTCATCAGAGCTGGTGCCTGACAGCTTTCATTCACGATTTGATGCCAAAGGAAAGATGTACAGGTATACTATATATAACAGGGACATTAGAAACCCTATTTACAACAGATATGCATATCATGTGCCCAGAAAACTGGATTTAATCGCAATGGAAAAAGGCGCAGAATGCTTCTTGGGGAGCCATGATTTTAAGGCCTTTATGGCATCCGGAAGCAATGCCAAGTCAACTGTAAGGACTATTACGAGTATTTCTCTGGATAAAAGTGAAGACTTAATATTCCTGACCATAGAGGGAAATGGTTTCCTGTATAATATGGTAAGGATAATTGCTGGCACATTAATTGAAGTAGGATTTGGGAGAATTAAATGGCAAAGTATTCCCCATATTATAGAGTCAGGGGATAGAACTAGTGCTGGACATACTGCTCCACCTCAGGGGCTATGCCTGGAAAAAGTCTATTATTAGCAGAAAAAACGTATTGACATCGATATTTCCTTGTATTAGAATATACTAGAGTGTTTTAAAAAGGCCCCGGAAATCTTTTTATAACCAACGCTGAAATAAGGAGGGAAAAAAGTGAAGAGTTATCTAGCTAAACCAAATGAGATTGAAAGAAAATGGTACCTAATTGATGCAGAAGGAAAAGTGCTAGGTAGGCTAGCTTCAGAAGTTGCTAAAATACTGAGAGGAAAGAATAAACCTATATATACACCACACGTGGATACTGGGGATTATGTAATAATAATTAATGCAGATAAGGTTCAATTGACTGGAAATAAATTAGATAAAAAGTATTATAGATATCATACAGGTTATCCAGGTGGATTGAAATCTATATCATATAGAGAAATGTTAGCAAAGAAGCCAGAAAAGGCAATTGAATTAGCAGTTAAGGGAATGCTTCCAAAGAACAGACTGGGAAGACAGATGTTTAGAAAGCTAAAGGTATACAGAGGAACTGAACATAAACACGAAGCTCAAAAACCAGAAGTATATGAATTTTAACATGGCTTAGGAAAGGAGGACTGTCATTGGCAACTGTACAGTATATAGGAACAGGAAGAAGAAAGACTTCCGTAGCAAGAGTAAGGCTAATTCCAGGTTCCGGTAGGATAATAGTAAACAAGAGAGATATAGATGATTATTTTGATTATGATACATTGAAAGTTCATGTAAAAGAGCCACTAATTTTAACAGATACACTTGGGAAATACGATGTCATAGCCAATGTAGAAGGTGGAGGATTTACAGGTCAAGCTGGAGCTATTAGGCATGGAATCGCTAGAGCTTTAATAAATGCTGATGAAGAACTAAAGCCTGTATTGAAGAAAGCAGGATTACTGACAAGAGACCCAAGAATGAAGGAAAGAAAGAAATACGGCTTGAAGAAAGCAAGAAGGGCTCCCCAATTCTCAAAGAGATAATTGGCTTTGTTTCTTTACACTCGAGTTTGTTCAAACTTACAAAGTTTGTTTGCGAGTTTAC
>ENA-UPSA01000570-UPSA01000570.1-bioreactor-metagenome-genome-assembly--contig:-NODE-570-length-51340-cov-231.748893_pt1 | contig 51340 bp, 47 predicted proteins | sample MGYA00238183_ERZ773288 | MGnify/ENA primary metagenome ERZ773288 (study PRJEB29028, sample SAMN07631243) | bioreactor metagenome | isolation source: Switchgrass digestor | place: USA: Dartmouth... | reverse complement strand
TTTATGCTAACATATTCGCATTTTTTCTCCAAACCTATTAGGGGGCTAAATAGCTATTACAAGAAAATTAAGATACCTTATTTATTTCGTAGTTTATTATTTTCTGTGAAACTAAAAAAGTAATCAAATAAACTAACGATATTGAAAATGAATAAAGTGATACTGCATACAATGAATTTAAATTTAAATAATTAGTTATTGTAAATACTATGATAACTAATATTACTCTTAAAGCATCCATTAGGAATGCCTCTTTTTGTCTTTCAAAAATCGAGTAAATCCTACTAACAGGTATAAAAATTAATCTTGCATATGCTAGAAAAGATATTATTCTTGCATATATACCTACCTCTTTCCATTCAACTCCAAATATAAACAAAAATAAATAAGGACCGAATAAAACAATTATTATTAAAGGCACTAATCCAATAATCATTAATTTTTTCAATACTTCAATTGATAGTTGTTTTAATCTAAGAGGATCTTGATTTCCTACACTAGCAGCTTCACCATAAAAAACATCGCCTACTGCATTTCCTATTAAAGTAGTTGGTAAATTAATAATACTATTAGCTAAACCATAAAATCCAATAGCTTTGTTTCCATATTGTGAAGATATGAATAAAACTGGTAGCTGGATACTTGCAGTATTAAGAAACTGACTTATCGAGGAAATTAATGGAAATTTTATATATCTTTTTGCACTCCAGAAAATATCTTTTCTATTTATTTTTTTAATCAACTTTCTATCCTTATCCAAGAAAGGTATAGCTAGTGTAATTGTACCTGCACTTTGCCCTAAAATACGCCCAATAATAAGGGCAATGGGACCCATATTAAAAAACCCAAATAGTATATGAATTAAACTTTGCACAATGCTCTGACTTACTTTTGTTTTTGATAACGCTTTAAAATTTTTTTCCTTAAAGCCCATTGTGTTAAAATATTGTATATACCAATAAATAAAAATCCTATCGGAATAAATAACCTATACTTATATAAGTTCTCTCCATCCATAATTACCAATATTTCTTCTCCGTAACCGTATAAAATTAGCGCTAATAATCCTACAACTACGAACAAAACTAAAAAACTTAATGCTGTAACATTAATTGCTTTATCGTCATCATCAGCTATAGCTATTCCCCATTCATATTTCAATGAACCAACAACTGCTAACATTCCCAATACTGCTGTAAATGTAGTTAAAATTCCATATTCTTCTGGAGAATACAATCTCGAAATAATCGGAAAAGATATAATGATAATTGCTTGTCCAAAAGCAGTTCCACCTGCTATTAATATTACACTTCTGAAAAATTTGTTATCGATTAACTTTTTTATAATATTCAAGTTTATCACCTATTTCAACATATAATTTCTTGTTATAGTAATGCTATTTTATTTGTTTTTAAAATAATGATTTAGTAAAATATCTTCATCAATAAAATAAAAGTCATTTTGAATACCATTTTCTATAGCTTTTTCTAATATATGTTCCCATTCAGCCCATCCACCTGAATAAAAAGAAGTATTATGCCATAATAAAGTAAAGATTCCATTATATTTTTTAACTTTATGCATTAAATTTATAATTTTGCTAAGTCCTTCTTCTGGCGAAAGATTCATATATATATTACTTTTCAGTGTAGTATCCATAACTATTAAGGAACTTCCAATACATTATACATTCTTTTTTCTTTAAAATTATATGGTATAAATGGATAACTCGTCCCGAATCTAAATCCAATTGCATCTGCATATAAACCGGTAGTATCTATTAATATTCCATATTTTTCATATAAATCAAAACTTTTGGTAATATCAAATTTTAAATAATGTGCTCTACCTGAAATGATTTTTATTTTAAATATATCTTCAAGCTTTTCAATATCGCTTTTCAATCTATCAGTTTCTAAATATCTCGAATCATAATGTATTCCAATATTGCAGTTTGCATGAACTATTTCTTCTTTAATTTCTTTTAATCTATTCTTTTCAGTATAAAGATTATAACCACCTTTTGTATTGCTTGGCTGAAAATCGGTTAAGAAGAAAAAAATGCCTTTAGTATTATATTTTTTATGTATATTTAGTAATCTTGAAATAGAATGTGGATCATCTTTATTTATCTTTTTTCGTACTTTATCTAAAGCCATTTTTAAATTTTTCCTTAATAATATATCTCCACCTAATGAACTTATAAATCTTTTATTATCTAGCAAACTTAAATAGTCAATATCATGCGTAATCAAAAATTTAGGGCTGCAAAAAATTCTCTATAAGCTAAATTTAATTTTTGAGATATTTTATTCACAATAATATCAACAATTGGTTCTTCTAAAATGTTCTTTTTATAAGAAAAACTTTCTTTTGATGGAAATCTACCATGTATATCTCTTTTATCGTTATTAATATATTCCCAATAGCCTGATAAAAAGAAAAAAATAGTACCTATATAATCATTTTTAAAACTATATCCTTCAAAATCTTCTAGCAGACTTTTATAGTCTTTTTCCCAAAATCTATACATTTTTACATTTAGCTTATTATTTATTAAATATGATTGTTCTTCAACTTTTATATTTATTTCGTCTTTAAATACAAAATTTAAAAAATGCTCAACATAATCTTTAACTTCTTGTGCTTCTAACATTATTAAACTCCACCTTCATACTTACAACTATTAATTTAACTATTATTACAATTTTTTGTGTTGTTAAATAATACTCCAATAAATATCCAAAACTTAAAATCAATAAGATATGAACTACTTATAAATAAATGTATAAATCCTATTGAAGACCATATTAAAATTATATCTAAATAACTTTCATTTTTACTAAAGAGAGACTTTATCCATTTTATTCCTAAAACAGACAAGAGTAGTATTCCTAAGATAATACCAAAATTACTTATAACTTCAATAACAATATTATGAGAATAACTTCCTTCAAGTAAAACTCTATCACCTGCTATTCCGATTCCTAATATAGGATTTTTAGCAATTGCCTCAATAATTAAATCTGTTATTACCTCTTTTGTCAAAGTCATCACAAAAGTGAGCTATCATTAACACATCTTTAGCCATTATTATTCTCCTTATTTATCATGATAAATAACTTATAAATTATTTATAATTTACTTTACTTCCCTTAAACGGTTCCATGGTCACTGACGTTTCTGAACTGATTCCTTCTCTTTTCAGCACCTTTTTTATCGTCATGAAAATGATTTTACAATCCAGTATAAAACTTATATGATCTACATACTCAACATCATAATCAAATTTTTCTTCCCAGCTGATGGCATTCCGGCCATTTACCTGGGCCCAGCCGGATAAGCCAGGTCTTACTTCATGCCGGCGTTTTTGGTGTTCGTTATACAAGGGTAAGTACTGCACCAGTAAAGGTCTGGGACCTACAAAACTCATATCTCCTTTTAGAATATTAAATAGTTCCGGAAGTTCGTCTAAGGAAGTTGACCTTAAGAACTTACCAAATTTAGTTAACCGGATTTCATCTGGGAGTAATTCACCTTTTTCATCCTTTTCGTCAGTCATGGTTCTAAATTTATACAAAGTAAATATTTTTTCATTTAAACCAGGTCTTTTTTGTTTAAAGATTACTGGACTGCCCAGTTTAATCCTTACCAGTACAGCGATAAGTATTAAAAAAGGGCTGAAAACGATAAGGGCAAAAAGAGCAAGGATAAAATCCAAAGGCCTTTTTAAATATTTGCTGTAAAGTATGCTCTTCCCGGGCAGTTGGGATAAGCCTTGTTGTTTTTCATCCTTAGTACGCATTAATTCCACAACCCTTTTATAATATCACAAACACGTTTTAAATCTTCATCGGTCATTTTTGTATCACTTGGAAGGCATACGCCATTATTGAATATATCCTCAGAAACTCCTTCACCGATAAAATCATATTTTTCATAGAAAGGCTGCATATGCATCGGTTTCCATATAGGTCTGGATTCAATATTTTCGGCTTCCAAAGCTTCTATAACGTTTATAGGTCTGACTTTACCTCTTAAAATAATACAGCTTAGCCAAAAGTTTGGCTGATTCCACTCATTTACTGGCATCATTTCCAAACCTTCAAGGTGTTCAAGTTCTCTTTTATAAAACTCAAAAATATATTTTTTCTTTTCTACCCTTTTATCAAGTACTTTTAGCTGGCCTCTTCCTATGCCTGCTACCACATTACTCATACGATAATTGTAACCCAATTCACTGTGTTGATAATGTCTTGCCGGATCTCTGGCCTGTGTAGCCCAAAATCTCACTTTTGCTATTCTTTCTTCATTGTTGCTGACCAACATACCACCACCAGAAGTGGTAATAATTTTATTACCGTTAAAGGAATAAATTCCGTAATCACCAAAGGTCCCTGTATATTTGCCCTTATACAAGGTTCCTAATGATTCTGCCGCATCTTCTATAAGCATAGCATGATGCTTTTTACACAAACTTATTATTTCATCCAGATTTGCAGCAAGACCGTAAAGATGAACAACTACAACGGCCTTTGCATTCGGATATTTTTCAAAGGCTTCTTCTAATTTTTTGGGGTCCATATTCCATGTTTCATAGTCACTGTCTATGAACACTGGTGTAGCATTTTGATAAATAATGGGATTGGCTGAGGCAGAAAAAGTTAAATCCTGACAAAGGACAATATCTCCTTCGCCCACTCCTGCCGCCTTTAAAGCCATATGGATAGCTGCTGTTCCTGAAGATAACGCTGCTGCAGCTTTGATTCCAACCTTTGCTGCCAATTCTTTTTCAAATTCATCGACGTTTTTACCAAGAGGGGCTATCCCATTGGTATCGAATGCTTCTTGTATATATGCTTTTTCATAGCTTTCATCACTCATATGAGGCGATGAAAGATAGATCCTTTTTGCCATCTTAATTCTCCTTTACATTAGCTCGTTTTAAGCTGTTAAATGAACGCTCACTTAATCTTTAAAATAATTGATTTGTTTTTTTACAGATTCCTCTATAGTAAACAAGTCCAAGACTCTTTTTCTTCCATTTTTTCCTTTAGCCTTTGCTTCCAGAGGATTTTTCAGTAAATACTCCAGTGCTTTTACTAAGCTGTTAACATCAGCCTTTGGAACCAAAATACCACAAGTTCCATCAACTTCTTCTCTGCAGCCTCTGATATCCGTAGCCACCACTGGCAGTTCCATGGCCATAGCCTCCAGCAAGGATACTGGCATGCCTTCACGATAAGAAGGAAGGACAAAAATATCCATGATACTTAATAGTTCTGGAATATCTTCCCTATGACCAGGCATAATGATATCTTGTTCTAATTTATTGTCTGCAATATACGCTTTTATTTGCTTCAGGGTATTTTCGTCTCTTTCACCCAACTCTGCAGAACCCACCAGCAGAAGCTGACAGGGAATCGCTTTTCTTACTTTAACAAAAGCTTCTACCAGTTCCAAAACCCCTTTTTCTCTTATCATTCGCCCGACAAAACCAATCAAGGGCTTTTTTTGTATCTTTAATTCCTGACGCAGACGATTTTTAATGTCCTCATTAAAGCGCTCAGGATTAAAGACATTGATGTCAACACCAACACTGTTAATATTGATTATTTTATCAGCAGTTTTTATTTTGTTTTCTAATAAATAATCCTTGTCTTCCTGATTAACTGTAAAAATGATATCCGTGCAATACTTGCACATGAATTTTTCAATTTGGGTAAAAGGAAACTTCATGTATAAGCCATGAATGGTATATATGATTTTTGGTACACCCGTCATTTTTGCTGCCAGTCTTGTCAATATTGAAGCAATAGGCGTATGAGTATGAATGATATCAGGCTTTTCTTTTTTAAATAAGGAAATTAACTTTAGAAAAGCTTTAATATTGGCTATAGGAGAAAGCTTTCTGGGCATATGAACATTGTGAACCTTAAAACCTTCTTTTCCCAAACTCTCCGTATAGCCCACATTTTGTGCAGCCACATGGACTTCAAAGCCCGATTTTTTTAGTTCTTTCATCAAAGGCAGAACAAATTTATATATGGTAATATCAACTGCTGCTATTTCGATGATTTTTTTCATAATGCATTACCTACTTTATTTTATATTTTTTGCAGCTGAATCTTTTATTTATTAAAATTTTTCTTTGTTCATCTTTTGAACATTTAATTGTATTTTAAACTTCCATTTTTTTGTTGTCAATATTTTTCTGATTTTTTATAAAACTATCCATCACTGGCGGTTTTTAAAAAAATCTTATCGACATTAAAATTATATATTTTATTGATGAAACGTTGTAACTGAGGTAATCTTTCTATGATTAAAAATAATATCATCATCAGAAGGCAGCCAATTAAAGCACCTTTTCCATCTCTTATAACATCTTGCAGTTGGGCTGATCTGCCTGGTACAAAATACTGATGAATTTCATCACTAATGGCAAAGAGGATAGTCAATAACCAGGAAATTACTCCTGATTCCAAAGCTTTCCCGGCATAGCCATATATAGAAGCATATATAAGCATTGCCAGACTGGCAAATAATATAATATGATCAGCTTTTCTGATTTTTCTTTGCACAACCATGGCCTGCATATTGCTTGTATCTAAAGCTTCTTCTTCATCCATGATTTTTGCTTTATCCAGGAACCAGGCTGAATCTTGTATAGAAAGGTCTCCTGGTCTGGATGAAAATATAAAAATGACAGTCATTAATAAAAAAGTCAAAATCCAAAAGATTTTTCTTGCTAACATATAAACCTCCGTTAAAGTTCTTTTGCTGGCACACCTACAACTATTTTTCCTTCTTTTACAGAATGAACTACAACTGCTCCAGCTCCAATGACTGCATTTTTTTCTATGGTTAAGCCTTGTTTTACAAAAGCTTTACTGCCTATTTCTACCCCTTCTTCTACTGTAACATTACCAGATATATTGACACTCCAATATAAAGTAGAAAAAGCTCCAATCCTCGAATCATGACCTATACCAGATTGGGGATTAATATGCACATAGTCCCCTATTATAATATTGGTTGTCAGGGTGCAATATGGACTGATTAATACCCCTTTTCCTATTTTAACCTGAGGAGAGACATAGGAAGCAGGATGTATGATATTAACTGATTGAATCTTGTAATCCTCCATTTTTTGAACAAGTCTTCTTTTAATTTCTGGCTTAGCCACTGCACAAAAGCCATAGATGGGTTCAACAGAATTCAATTGATCTTTTAGCTCATTAAAATCTCCCAAAACAGGTAAATTATCAAAGCATATATTTTTTTTATCAGGATCACTGTCTATAAAACCCAGCAACTCAAAGCTTGGCTTTATCTGATTAATGTCTTTTACATATTGTGCAACTTCTCTTCCTAACCCACCAGCACCTATGATTAATAATTTTTTCATAAAATCACCTGCATTAATTGATAAATTATATTACAGATAAGATATTAATATATGGAATTTCTTTTTCTTTTAACTTTTCTTCTTCCTCTTCATTCCATATTAATAAAATGTATTTTTCTTCTCTAAGGATAGCATCAAAATCATCAATGAGCTCATATTCTATTTCCAGCGTTCCAATAATATCCGATACAGCCATTCGTAATATATTATAGACCTCATCCTGATTACCGTACAGATATATCTTCTTAATTCCTTTATCTTTTTGCTTTTCAATAATCACTTTGACAGCAGCCTGAATACGGACAATGTTTTCATAAGTCTTTACGATATAGCGATAAGTTTTTGCAGTTTTTTCTTTTATACCTTCAGGTGTTAATATGTACTTTAATGTTCTGGCATTTAACCTTTCGATTTTAACCAGACCCGTTTTTATCATTTTTTTAAGCAATAAATTAACAGCACCTAAAGACAGACCTGTTTTTTCTGCTATTTCCCGCTGAGTAATATACTCATTTTCCTGAATATGGGTCAGGATTTCTAATTCTTTTTCCATGTATACCGCTCCTTGTTCATGGTTTGAACATTCTTATTGTACTTTACCTGAATGCCTTTGTCAATGAATATTCCCTTTAACTCATCCACTGGACAAATTTTTCATATTAAAAAGGCCTTCCTGATAGATTTACTTATTTTTCCATCTGGAAGGCTTAATGTTTTTATTTTTAGTATATTTTTTTTACTTCTGTTCCGGGATAATAATGTTTAAGAATTTCTTTATAGTTATACCCCTTATCCACCATGCCTTTTACACCATTTTGGCTCATACCAACCCCATGACCATTGCCTCCGCCATAAAAAGTATAGCCCATGAGTTTGCCATCTTTATCTTCTATAGGTTCAATCACAAAAAAGGCACTGGGCATAATGCTGTAATTGGACATTTTGTTTCCGTTATGCAAATAGATGATAATATTATCCCTGCCTTTTATATACTGTTTGGGCTGAAGAAGAAAACGAACATTATATTCTGTGACGACCTTTATAGTTGCCTCAGAACCTATCAAAACCATTTCCATAATGTTGCCACCCTCGCCCCTTTTTATAATATCGATTTTTTTAAGCTGGCCAATACTTTCTATGGGACGGCTTCTAAAAATATTATTTTCATCTAAGGTTTTTATCAGTTTTGGATTGGCTTCGTACCTGCTTTTTAAATTTGCATTGATAGAAGCAGATAATTCTTCCAGGCTCATACTGACTTGCCATCTGAACCAGCCAAATTCCTTATCAAAAGCATCAATGTCTTTTGATTTTAAAAAGCTTTTAATGTTTTCTTCTTTCCTTAAATCTCCAAAATCTTTTCCTTCAAATTGTTTTTTGGCAGTCAGATAAGGTGGTGTATAACTCGGAAAAGATTTATCCACAGAATCTGCCCAGACTTCTCCTGAATTGGCTGTATAACCACAGGAAGTGGAAAAAAAGTTGGCACTGACAACGTTACCTTCATAAAATAAGGCCTCATTTTGAGTGGCTTTTACGGCTTGTATGGAAATATCGTTTTCGGGAACATTATTATAAACTTGACAGGAGACTGAATCATCTACATTGCCCCCATAAGCATGAAAGCGGTTGGAATAAAACTGGCTATAAGCATAACTTCTTGCTGTAACTGCCTGAACTTTAGCCGCTTCAAGACCATAAGAAGAAGGCATTTCACTTGGAATAACGCTATATAAATATTCTTCCAGAGAAAGCTCATTGATGATGCTATAGTTGCCTCCCGACAGTTTTACTATATCTATTGTTCCTCTGTATTGCGGATTGTCTCCATTTCTTTGAATGGATAAAATTTTTATTTTATTATCTGGAGAATGGGTAATAATTCTAACTCTGGGCGTAGAATCGGATAATTTAGCTTCAACAGATTTAATATCAAAGACCTCACCTGGTTTAAAGTTTATTTCTTCTCCCCCTATACAGACTTTAAAGCTATCCTCGGAACTAATCCTGACATCAGAATGAGTTAAGCCAGAAAAGTTCGTCTTATGTAAGACGACCCGCATCTTTTGAGGAACTGCTTTTTTATCAATTAGGGCAGCAGCGATTTTATCGCCTTTCATAATAAATCTTGCGATATCTTCTCCAACAATTAAATTGCTTAAACTGCTCCATTGAACCTTATTTGCAGAAATATTATATAGTTTATAATCGTTTGTCAGAGGAATATTGCCTAAGTCTTCTATTTCTATCGTGCTGGAATCTGCTCTTAAAACCTTTCCTCTTATTTCTTTTTCAAAGGTTTCAAGATTGGTAATTTTTCCTGTTTGGATTTCTATATCTGCAATTTTTTCTTTTGCCATGGAAAAATCTTTAATTGCTTGATAAGTCCTGTTGACGCCCCCTACAAATATAGAAACTTCTTTATTGTTACAATCTGTTATGTAGACATTACTGATTTTTGGGGCATCGCTTTCTATACCTAAAAAAGCAAAGATTTCATTGTCTTTTAATAAAACTTTTATTTGCTTGTCAATACAAGAATCCATAGAAAAGCCTGAAAAACTATAAATGCCCTTGTCAGTTCCCATCTGCCATGCTTTTACTTCTGTACTATTGGCAGGAGTAGCCACAACAACCAAATCCCTTTCTTTAATACCATAAGCTTCTTCTATACTTTTTTCTTCAGCCAGTTTTGCAATTAATTTCAGATAAATATTCAACCAGTCTTTATAAGTAATGTACCTTTTGCTTTCTTCCTGGGATAAGTTCATTTTGATTTTGTATTTGCCTTTTCCTAGCCTTTCTAAAAGCGTTTGAGCATCGGCATAAGTTAAAGGTTCTAGGGGTTCAAAGGTATCACCTTTTCCATTCATAAAGCCTTGAACAGTGACAGCATTAATATAAATATCATACCAGTCCCCGGGTTGGACATCTTTATATTTGATTTCCCTGTCCATACTTTTTATATCTCCAATATCGTTATAGGTCAAAGCAATCATTTTAGCTGCCAAAGCTCTTGAAACCGTCATATCTCTGCCTGTCTCCAAAGAATAACGATCTTTGCTTTCTGTGCTGGGAATACGATTGTTTTCTTCATCAATTGTTTTATTTTTATTTTTTTGATTGAAATTTAAACAAGAAGTAAGCAGTAAAATAGCAACCAAAAGCATCAACAGGCAATTAGACTTCTTTTTTTTGATTGTCATCTGTATTGACCCCCTTATATAATGAAAGCAGAACTACTATTTTTATAGTAATACAACTGCCATTTTTTGTAAATACCTCGCCCTGTCGCAAAAAAGGACAAAAAAACTTATAATTCTACAGATTAGCAATTTATTTATTTGTAAAAACAATGTATAATATAGATAAGGAGAATTTTAGTAAGGGGGGGGAGAGCAATATGTCAAAGGTCATTTTTTCAAATGATTATATTAAATTAATCGAAGAAGATGATGGATTTTATATAGAGTCTTATAAAAAAGGTTACACATTAGAAGAGTTTAATCAAATATTATCAGACTTCCCGCAAATCCGGATTACCAATTTTGTTGTCTTAAGAAATACCATCCTCAATGCACCAAAGTTTCAGACAAAATTTGCTGAAAAAAGAGAGCGGGTCGAAATTACCGTTACCAAAGACCATTTAAAAGCATTTGCTACTTTATATATTCCAGCATCTGAATTAACGGAAGAAAACAGAGAAAAAATAGCCCTCGAAATCTTAGAAGCCTTACAGGACAAAGGCATTGTTTATGGTATTATCCAGGACGCCCTGTTAAAAGAATTTAAGCCCAAAATAAGATTTCTTATTGCTCAGGGAAAACTTCCTGTTGAAGGGAAACCTTCCGTTATTAAAATGTATGAAATTCAGGAACCACAACCTAAAATTACTGAAGACGGCAAGGTAAACCATTATGAGCTCAACTTAATTAATAAAGTTGAGAGAGGCGGTTGGCTTGGTGAAAGAATTGATGCTACACCAGGAGAACCGGGAAAATCTGTTTTTGGTGAAGAAATTCCTGCAAAACCGGGGAAACAGCTTCCTCTGCTCTATGACAGAAATTCAGTAGAAGAAGTCTATGATAAAGAAAAAGGCATAACAACACTCATTGCAAAAAACCCGGTGCCGTATTTTATAAAGACGATGTCATCTATGTGTACGATTACTTAGAAATTGAAGGTGACGTATCCTTTGAAACAGGAAATATTAATTTTGATGGTTTTGTTAATATCAAGGGAACCATTGAAGATAATTTTTCGGTTGAAGCAAAACATGATATTGAAGTCCTGGGTTCTATGGGTATTGGCGGTATCAATAAAATTTACAGCAAAGACGGCTGCATCTATATCCGCGGCGGCATTGCCGGTAAAAATAAAGCCCGTATCTATTGCAAGCAAAACCTATATACCAAGTTTGCCTCCGACTGTATTATAGAATGTGAAGGAACCGTTCATATCGGCTTTTATGCAATCAATTGCTATATAAAAGCAAAACAAGTCATCTTTGAGTCTAAAAACAGCAGAATTATTGGCGGAAGAATTGACGCTGAAATAAAAGTTGTTGCCAATGAAGTCGGAAACCGTACAGAAATACCAACTTATATCCATGTTAAAGGCTTTAACCGTAAAAAATTTAAAGATACTTTTGATCAAATCAATGATTCTATAAAAGAGATTAATGAAGATTTAGCCCAGTTAAAACACCGGGCTGCTATATACAGAGGCAGCGGCAACCTCTCAGAAAAACATCAATATGAATTTAAAAGAATTTTAAAAGATATCTCCAATCTAAGAGAAGAATTAAAAAGATTACAGGCAGAAAGAAAAAACTATTTATCTTACCTGCGTGCTAAAGGTGAAGGTGAGATAACCATTTATGGTATAGTTCATGGCAATACGACTTTTGAAATAAAAAATATTCAAAAGAGATTTATGGATCAAACCAGAGGACCTATTACATATTACGTCCTTGAAAACGAATTAAAATCCAGTTAGAAATCCGGGCGCTAAGAAGGGAGGATAGATATGAGCTATGATGATGTACTAAAGAAAATTAAAGATGACAAACAAAAAGCAAATATTACAAGTAAATTATATCGCTATACAGGTTTAATCCATGCTATAGAATTTTTTTCACAAAAATTTAGCATTGATCAAATTTTAGAATTTGCTTATGACTTTGTGAACGAACTGATTCTTGTAGATCAGATTGCTATTTTTTATAAAGAAAAAAATCAATATACTTTACTTAAATCAAAAGGCTATAATATCCATCAATATTCAACGGAATATACGCCTAAATATGATGAAATTGCTTTGTTTCATGGTCATATCTTAAATAGTCATGCTTTAGAGGAGTATCTTCCCTCAAAAGTTCTGACAGACTTTCCATCAAAATTAGCTATTCCTCTGATTATAGAAAGTGAATTATATGGATTTATCTTAACCAACCGTTTTGAAGATAAGCCAGCCTTTGACGAAGAAGATTCCATTGTTGCAGAAGCCCTGATGCAGCTTTTTAATACCTCTTTAAATAATTATAAGAGCTATCAGAGTCTGCAAACTGCAAAAATGGAATTGGATGAAAAAGTCTTTAATCTTTTTGCGATTAATCAGTCCTCTAAGGTACTTCTTAGCGAATTGGATTTAACGGTGCTTTATAATCTTTCTATTGATGTTTTTGCAGAACTGACTCAAAGTTCTATTACTTCTTTCTTTTTATATGATGAAAAGGGAGAAAATTATGTTCTAAGAGGAATGAGGGATACTTTTAATCCTTCTAACCAACTTACAATGTCTGTCTACTTAAAAAATGATGCCCTCTTTGATTATTCAAAATCAATTTTAGATATGAGTATTCAGGAAGACTATCAATTATTTATGGATTCTTTCCAAAACAGTGAAGCGGTTATTAAAAATTTAAGACCTCTCTACATTGTCCTTTTAATAAAAAATAAGGTGCTTTTAGGTTTTGTAACCCTTGGTAAGAAAGTAACAGACAAGCCCTATAACAAAGGCATTTTTGAACTCATTGAAAGCCTTGCTTCTTCAACTTATATTGCTGTTTCTAACGCCAAATACTTTAAAGAAACCAATGAGCAGAAATTGCTCCTTCAAAAGAAGTTTAACAGACTGGTTTCTTTAAATAATTTAATGAAAAATATCAATAGTGCGGCAACCACCGAAGAACTGGCTAATTTGACTTTAAGCACCCTGAATATTTCTTTTGGTATAAAATCCGGTATTTTTGCCCTATACGATAATGAAAAATTTGAAGTTATAAAGTCATTAAATCTTGAAAACTGTCCTGCTTCTTTCAAACTGTCTGATAAGTTCTCTTGTCTGAAAGAAGGAGATTATTTCATTATTAACAGTAACGAAAAAATCCCTCAGCTGCTTGATAAAGAATTTGCTGAATCTATAAAAAACGGGGCTGGTGCCTTATTTGTTCCTATATGTATAGAAGATGCCGAAACGAAATTACTGGGACTTATATGTGTTTTTGAACTGTCCAATGCCATACTTTCAGATCAGGAAAGCTTACTTACCGTCGACACCATTGCAAATCATATTGCACCCGTATTGTATCATCTGTTACGAATTAAAAACCAGGCTGAACTGTTGACCCCAAACCATGAAAAAATCTTTTTAAATGCATTAGAAAAACACATCCAGGAAGCCGAAGATCTATTCTTAGATTTGACCCTTATACATATCCATAATCCTGATTTTTCTTTTGAAGCCATCGATGTACCAAAAGATATTAAAGACAACTATAAAGATATTTATTTCCTTACAAAAAGTGATGTGTTTGTCGTTGCTTTTGAAAAAGCTGATGAAAAAACCATAAGGGACTTAGTAGATGAAAAATACCTTCTATCTTTCTACCGCTATAAAAAAGACTTTTCATCCCTGGAAGAATTTATGAATTTATTTAAATAATCCTCTTCCTCTTATCCCTCTTTATAAAGCAAAAAGAAAAACCTGCACATACGTGCAGGTTTTTCTTTGATACTTGTTACCCAAAATGCCGTTTCCCTGATTTTTGACGCCCTAGCTCATGCCAGGTGGGTGTCCTCACTGGAACCTCTGCCTTCCTCTGTCCCAAAGGGAAAAAATGAGGCCTGACATTAACTCCAGGATATAGAACTCCCATATTAACGGTGTAGGTTCAAAATACCAGGTTTTCGGTCATCCCAGGAAACAAATGTGATTATGGTTAACTTTATTATATCATATTTATAACAAAAATCAAGTAGCTAAAATATGTATTTTAGTAATAATTTGTATTTTTTATTACCCTTTTATATCAGTTCTTCAATGGTCAAATCTTTTTCCATGCTTAAGTCCACCAAAACATTATCGATAGAAACAATCGGTCTTGAAAGGTTATTTTGATTGATAAATACAATTTGCCCTTCTTCACCTGAAGAAAGCCTTACCCAGCAATCTAAATAGTTATAAGCAATATTTTTCAGAAAAATAAGCAAATACTTTGTATCTAACTTTCCATAGCATTCCTGTTCAAAAGTTTGAATCACCTTAAAGGGGCAAAATCTATCTCTGTAAGATCTGTTAGAAGTCATGGCATCATAAATATCGGCTATGGCTACAATTTTTGCAAGATCGTTAATTTGATTACCTTTTGCACCTGTCGGATAACCCGAGCCGTCATATTTTTCATGGTGCATTAAAACAGCCAGTTTAATATCCTTGTGCATATCCGTTTTTTCTATCATCCGATAGCCATAAACCGGATGTTTTTTTACTTCTTCAAATTCTTCAGGGGTAAGCTTCCCAGGTTTATTCAATATATTGGGATCAACTTTAATTTTTCCGATATCATGAATCAGACCTGCAACTGTAATATTTTTTAATTTTTCACTGTCAAAACCAAGCCACTGACCGAAAATATTGCAAAGTAAAGACACATTAACAGAATGGGTATAAGTATGGTCATCAGAGACTTTCAGATTATGCATAAAAGCTAAAATATCACTTTTGGTCTGTACTTCTGATACGATTTCCTGGCTTAAGGAAAAAAGATCCGTAATACTTACATTTTTCCCTTCCCCTATAGTGGTCAGGTAATCTTGAAGTGTATTAACATTTTTTATGTAAGAAGACTTAAAAGCTTTAAACTCATGAACTTTTCTAATGCTTTTGCTTTCTACTTCAACCTTCGCCTTAACATAATCAATATTGACATCTTCATAAATTAAAACAAAATCTATTTCGTACATTCTGATTTTTGCAATACTCTTGTCGTCAAGCCTGGTTCCTTCACTAAAAAGTCTTAAACCAACCGAATTAAAAACATCCTCTGCCAGTACCATCCCGGGCTTTAATCCCTCGGTAGATATTGTCTGGGCTACCCTATCCGACATTTTTATCCCTCACTTTACTCTCCAGCAATTGGATTTTTCTTAAATAAAACGGTTAATTGTAAAAGAATCACGCCAAAGATAATAAAAATATCAGCAATATTAAAAATGGGGGATTTTTTAATCTTAAAGGCAAAAAAATCTACCACATATCCCTTTTTGCTTCTATCAATGATATTTCCTATTCCACCTCCTATGATAAAACTTAAACTCAGTTTTGTCAAAAAAAAGGCATTATTTTTTATTGCTTTCAATAAATAAAAAAGGAGTAAGGACATAGCAATGACAGAAGAACCATTAACAAATTTAGGATATTTCTCAAACAAATTTAAAGCAGCCCCCTGGTTCTTGCAAAGGGTTAAATAAATCTTATTTTTTAATGTCGGCCTCCAGTCACTTAACTTTAACTTTTTCTCTGCCCAGGCTTTGCTGACTTGATCTATAAGAACAATAACAAGTATCACAACAATAAATAACATCCTATCTAACCTTTCTTCAACCTTTTTAATCTAAAGAATTCTTCCCTTTCTTTTTCTTCTAATACTTCTTCAATATATTTAACTTGTGCTTCATATTTTGGTATTTGAATGTTATCTAAGGCATTGGCACGTTTTGTTGTTTTTTCAATTTCTTTTGCCAATTTATATATAGAATTTTCCACTTCCGCCAACTCATAAATTAAATATTTTATTTCCTGAAACTCCATCACAGCAATATCCAGAGCAGAATTGGTCCTGTGAAAGGCATAGCTCGGTTTGAGTTCCTTTTTTTCATAAATAATAGAAGGAATATCAACACCCATGACGCTTTTTACTAAAATTTCAAATTTTTCATCCCTGGGAATCGAGTAAGCAATTTCATGAACGTTTTGGATACCTAAGGTAATGTTGGCTACCATTAAGGCTTGATAAGCTTTTGCAAATGCCTTATCCATTTTATCGTGTAAATCTTTAGCCTTATCAATAAGAGCCATGATTTCCCGTATTAATACATTTCTTTTTTTATCTAAAAGTTCAAAGCCCTTTTGGGAAAGCGCCAGGGCATTTTTCGCTTTAATCAGATTGGCCTTAGTCGGTGCTACATTTACAGCCATCAAATCACCTTCTGTAATATTTTTGGGCTATTTTCGGATCAACTCTGTCTAACTCTTCTATTGGGAGGATGGAAAGCAATTTCCAGGCCAAATCAAGGGTACCCTCTATAGAACGGTTTTCATCCTTTCTCTGGCTTAGGAATTCCTCTTCAAATTTCCGGCCAAATTCCAAATACTTTCTATCAATTTCCGACAAATCTTCTTCACCAATAATCTGGGCCAAATCTCTTATTTCTTGTACTTTAGAATAAGAGGAAAAAATCTGATTGGCTACATCGGCATGATCTTCTCTTGTATACTTTTCCCCAATACCATCTTTCATCAATCTTGAAAGTGAAGGTAAAACAGCAACTGGCGGATAAATATTTCTCTGATATAATTCTCTTCCCAGCACAATTTGTCCTTCTGTAATAAAACCTGTTAAGTCTGGAATCGGATGGGTAATATCGTCATTGGGCATCGTCAATATAGGTAAAAGGGTAATGGATCCACCTTTCCCATTAATTTGACCTGCTCTTTCATAAATACCTGCTAAATCACTATACATATATCCGGGATAACCTTTTCTGCTAGGCACTTCTTCCCTGGCTGCAGACATTTCTCTTAAAGCCTCACAATAACTGGTCATGTCCGTTAATATAACAAGAATATGCATGTTATGTTCAAAGGCAAGATATTCTGCTGCCGTCAGGGCACATCTGGGGGTAGAAATCCTTTCAATGATGGGGTCATCAGCCAGGTTTAAAAACATAACCACTCTTTCTAATACCCCGGATTCTTTAAAGCTCTTTATAAAATAATCAGCATCATCGTGCTTTACACCCATTGCCCCAAAGACAATGGCAAAATTTCCGCCTTCACTTCCTCGTATTTTGGCTTGTTTAACAATCTGAACGGCTAATTCATTATGAGGAAGCCCATTCCCTGAAAATATCGGCAATTTTTGTCCTCTTATTAAGGTCATAAGCGCATCAATCGCTGAAATTCCTGTATTAATATAGTCCCTTGGATAAACCCTGGCTACAGGATTCATTGGCCTTCCATTAATATTGTATTTTTCTTTTGAAAGAATTGGCGAATTAAAATCAATAGGCTCTCCAATACCGTTAAAGGTCCTGCCTAAAATTTCTTTGGACAAAGGGATTTTAAGAGGATTACCTGTAAATCTAACCCTGACATTTCTTGTGGAAAGGCCTGAAGTTCCTTCAAAAACTTCGGCAACCACCTTATCTTTTTCGATTCTTACAACTTTGCCTTTTCTTAAAGTCTTATCATCCACCAGAATGTCTATGATTTCTCCATAAGAAACGCCATCTATATTTGAAAGTATAATTAGAGGACCATCTATTTTATCTATCTGAAGAATTTCTTTCCTCACGACATCACATCCTATTTTAAGTTATCCTTATACTTTTCTTCTAGTTCATCAAAATATAAATCAATGTCATCATTCACTTTATCAATCAATTCAATTTTGTCATTTTCAACGGTATATTTAATCTTTATAATTTCATCAAAAAGTTTTTCATCTTTTATCTGTGATATAGGAATACCAAGTTTTATACATTTATATGCCCTTTCGTATAAATGGTAGATTGTTTTTACCATTTTATATTGCTTTTCTAAGCTGACAAAAGAGTCTGTCTTATGCAAGGCATTTTGTTGTAAAAAGCCATTTTTTATGACTCTGGCAATTTCTAAAATAAGCCTTTGGTCATTAGGCAAGACATCTTCTCCTACCAATTGAACAATTTCCATCAGTTTCTTTTCTTCCTGCAAAATGCTAAGCAGTTTCGCCCGTAAGTCTAAAAGATCTTCCCCGACATTTTCTTTATACCAGTCAGAAAGCATATCGACATAAGCACTATAGCTGATTAAATAATTAATGGCCGGATAGTGTCTTGCATAGGCCAAAGCTCTGTCCAGAGCTAAAAAAGCACTGACAAAGCGTTTGGTGCTTTCCGTAACGGGTTCGGAAAAGTCCCCTCCAGGAGGGGATACTGCTCCAATAATGGTAATCGAACCTGTCTCACCATTAAGAGATTCTGCAACACCAGCTCTTTCATAAAACTCGGCTAATCTGGAAGGCAGATATGCCGGGTAACCTTCTTCTGCCGGCATTTCTTCAAGTCTTCCTGAAATTTCTCTAAGAGCTTCCGCCCATCTGGAAGTTGAATCTGCCATAATGGCCACATCATAACCCATATCCCTATAGTACTCTGCCATGGTTATGCCAGTATAAATACTTGCTTCCCTGGCTGCAACAGGCATATTGGAAGTATTGGCAATTAATATGGTTCTTTCCATAATCGGTCTTTGAGTTCTTGGATCAATTAGCCTTGGGAATTCTTCCAGAACATTGGTCATTTCATTTCCACGTTCTCCGCAGCCTATATAAACAATAATATCTGCATTGGACCATTTAGCAAGCTGGTGCTGGATAACGGTTTTCCCTGTACCAAAGCCGCCTGGAACCGCTGCTGCTCCCCCTTTTGCAATGGGGAAAAAAATATCAAGAACTCTTTGACCAGTGACTAATAATTCTTCAATGGCTCTTCTTTTGGATACTGGTCTGGGAGTTCTGACAGGCCATTCTTGAATCATATTGAGCTCATGAACTGTTCCCGTCTTGTCTTCAAGTTTTATCAATACTTCCCTTATGGGATAGTGTCCATTTTCTTTTTTAAAAATGACTTTCCCTTCAATCCCTGGAGGAACCATGAGTTTATGGGTAATAACAGACGTTTCAGGAACATGGGCAAAAACTTGCCCTTGTTTTAAATATTGCCCTTCTTCGACTAAGATATGAACTTCCCACTTCTTTTCTTCATCTAAAGAAAGAAGCCCAATGCCTTCGGGAATAAAATCAGGAGAAATTTCATCGATTCTTTTTAAAGGTCTTTGAATCCCATCAAAAATATTCCCAATCATGCCAGGGGCCAGTTTTACAGAAAGCGGGCTGCCAGTAGACTTTACGGTTTCACCAGGCTTTAAGCCTTCTGTCTCTTCATAAACTTGTATGGTGGCCTCATCATTTTCTATAGAAATCACTTCACCAATAAGGCGTTGCTGACCTATAGTCACCATTTCCCTAACCTTAAAAAGAGACATGTTTTCTGCCTTTACAACTGGGCCATTAATAAAGGTTACAATTCCTTCTTTATGCATCAATACCATCACCAGCTTTTTTTAATTCTTCATCTAATTTCTTCATAATAAACTCTTTTTTATCTTCTATTAATGCCATAATACTTGCATTATAACATATGGCTGCTCCTTCATCGGATACCATCATCCCTCCGATAATCTCCTCAGGGGCATCCTGATAAGTTATATTGGCTGGCAAAAGTCCTTTTTTCTTTGCCAGCTCTTCAATAAGAACCTGAAATCTTTGCCGGTCCTGCTTTGTTAAGCTAATCGCTATGCTTTTTGCATTTTTTAACTTATCCAGTACAGTTTCCAGGGTCTTTATAAAAAATGCTTCATACGCCTTCGTCTTTGTAAATTCTTTTGCTTTTTTAATCTGTTCATCAATTAAACAGTCAAAGCATTCCTGCTTTTTTATAAGTATGTTTTGCTTAACTTCTAAATTTGCTTTACTGATCATTTCATTTTTCTTTTGACTGATTTTATTTTCCATATTCCGATGGATACTTGTGACTCTTTTTTCTAATTCTCTTTTATAGCTTTCTATATAAGTCCTGTTTTCTTCTTCTATTTGTTTTAATTCTTTTTCATTCTTTTCAATAACATCTTGATAAAGCCAATCTGAAAAAAGATTTAATTTTTCTTTTATGGTTACCATTTTTTGCACCTCACTTACCAACGCCAATGGCTTCATTAATATAATCCAGTAAGTTTTCTTTCTTTCTGAAGCCATGACGGTCAGGTATTTCAACAATAAGAGGGTATCTTCTTTTCATCTTTAATTCCATTAACTCTTCTCTGGCCATTTCCATGATTAATTCGGTTACAATCAAGATACCTGTTTCCTGATCTTGAAGAACCTTATCAATTTCTCTTAAAACCTCTTCTTTTTCACTGACAACAATACCCTTAATGCCTGCCAACTGCAGGCCAACTAAAGTATCTTTATTATCACTAATTAAATATGACTTCATATTATAACCTTCCTAAAATCATAATGGATATAATAAGACCATAAATTGCAATACCTTCTGCCAATCCAACAAAAATAAGCGTTTTACCCAAGATTTTGGGATCTTCAGAAACTGCACCTAAAGCAGAAGATCCAACCGCACCTACTGCATAACCAGCACCAATGGTTGCAAGACCTGTACTAAGGGCTGCTGCAATAAATCCTATGCCTGAGCCTGACGCTGTTTCTGCAGCAGCTGTTTCTGCCGCCATAGCCATATCGGGAATAAGCGTCAAAATGGCTCCAAGGATGGTTACAATAAAAGAGCTTATGCTAAGACCTAAACTTTTCTTAAGACCTGATTTAGAAACTTTAATTTTCTTAAATAAACCTGCCAAACCTGAAGCAATTGTTAAACATGCAATGATAACAGCAATGATTAAAAATATCCTCATAATATTCCTCCTCTTATTTATTACAGCTTAACCGGGTTAAATTCTATTCCTTCACCCTTAAAATATTTACCAAACAGTTCATAATATTGAAGGCGCAAACCTTGAATGAAGACAATCAGTCCTTCTAAGCCTATTACAACAATATTCCCTATTATCAGGATAATAAAGCCTGAGATACCCCCATGGGCCATCTGTGCCATGGTTTTAAACGCTAAAAACAAGCCCACATGGTTTAAAGAAAAGGCTCCAACCCTGATAAAAGAAATGGTATTGCTGGCTAAGCTTAAAATGGTTTCTATGATATTAAATCCACTTTCAACATAGTAAGCAGATACTTCATCCTCATACAGATGAGACTTATTTAAAATTTTATTGGCCAGAGGTTCCCTGATGACTATCAGCAGCATCGCGATAATCATTAAGATAATAATAACCACTTTAGGAATAACAGAAATACCAAACGCAATATCGCCCACTAAAAGTAATAAACCAATATAAAAGATCAGTCCGGATACCCCGTTTCTTCCAAAGAGACCTTCTTTTATATCATGTACTTTCAGGGCATTGATAATGCCAAAAATAAAGCTGATTAATATAAAAATGATACCCAGTCCAATGGCCAGAAGTAAGATTAGATTGATGTGTTCCATAGGATTGATGACAATCTTTGAAAGAAAGCTTGTCTCTCCAAATATATTCTTAATTCCCCATGGGATTAATTCTTCATTTCCAAAGATACTGCCATACAAAACGCCAAAAAACATCGAACTAACCCCTAAACGGGTTAAAAGTTGACCAAAAAAAGAAGCCATATTCTTTTTTTGAAGGAAAAGTCCAAACAGTATAAAAATCAGCCCCTGACCCACATCTCCAAACATAGAACCAAACATAACAAGATAAGATATACTCAAAAATGCGGTCGGATCTAATTCATAATAATTTGGAATGCCATACATCTTTACTAAACTTTCGAAAGGCTTAAACAGCTTTGGATTTTTTAATTTAGTGGGTGGCAAGACATCTAAGCCAATCTCTTCAACATCTTTAAAACTTATTTTAAAATTATCACTGACTGTTGAAAGTTTATTTTTTATTTCATCCATTTGGCTTTTTGGAACCCAACCAGATAAAATAAAGGCATTATTCTTTCTTATAATTTTTTCTTTGATGCTTTCAATCTTCATGATAATCTTTAATTCAACAAACACTTGCCTAATAATATCCTGATACTCTTCTTTTATCTTGTTTATTTTCTGAAAAAGTATTTCTAATTCAATACTTTCCTGATGAAGCACTTTTTCTATCTGCTCTTTCATTTCTGCCGCCGTTCCATGTAATGCTTCCGGAATTATTATTTCTTTGAAATTAAGAGATTTTAAAATTCTTTCGGTTTCAGTTTCATATCCCTGAGGATAAATAATAAAGAATACTTCCAGATCATCCCTTGTTCCAATATCGTAAATAATAGCTGTCATATTCTCGATATTTTTGATAATTTTCATTTTATTTTCATGGGACAGCAAGCCGATTTTATACTTAAAAAAATTCAACTGATTCAACTGATTAAAATCAATCTCTGAATCAGATATATATTTAATACTTTCCTTATAAGCCTTATACTCTTCAATTTTTTCTTGTTTTTGTAAAATTGCTTCGTAAATAGGATAAATTTCATGATAAAGCTCACAAACTTTACTTTTACATTGACTATAGTCAATGTTTTCATCAACAGAAGAAAAAACCGCGTCAGAATCTACTTCTAACGCTTGTGCAATATATTTTGCCTTTTGGAACAAATCATTAAAATCGTTGTTATTATTTGGATCAGTTTGTTCTTCACCAGGATGATTGTCCCTGGCAAGACTTTCTTCTAAAAGATTAAGGGCAAAATAATTTTCATAAATGTTGCTTATGTCGGTTTGCAAATGAACATTGCCCATCAAAATAATTTGCCTTAGAAGTTTGTTCTCATCTTTTAAGGCACCCACTAAATTCATGGTTACCATTTCTTCGACTGCCATAAAAAAGACCTCCATCGCTTTTATCATTCTCGTATTAAATACCTTTTTAAGAGATTTTTATCTAAATTATAACGGATGGATTCTATCACACTAATGATATCTTCAACTTCACATTTTAATAAATGAATATATGAAATTGCCTCCATGATGTTCATCCGGTTTTCTTTTTGCTTGTTTAAATATAATTTATAAAGATATCTGTTAATTCTTCTTTCTATAAATACATCTTCTTCATTGGGAAAAATGAAAGCATACTTTGAAGCCTTGATTTGTTCAATAAAATCTTTCAGGTTTGGCGCATAAACAAGCTCTTTTAATTTTTTATAACTTAACCGATAACCACCAGGGATACAATAGATTAATATTTCTTCCGGGGGAATATGAAAATATTTCTTACCCCTGTAAATCCACTGGATATTATTTAAATCAATATTAATCCCTAAACATTCTTTAATAATCTTTTCATCTTCTTTGGATAAAGTTTCTGCCCTTTCCAGTAAAGTTTTGTATAAAATAAGCTCCAACTGCATTTCAATGTGGAATTCTCTTTTTAATATGTCTTCTTTATTATCATTTTTTATAGGAATGTAATAAACCGTATCTTTAAGGTTTTCAAAGAAACTTTCCATGTCTTTTGAATTTAATAGCCTTTCGTAATCCAAACGGCTATATTTTTTTGAATGAATCAGTAACTCTTCAAGCATAGAACTGTCTTCATTTCTGTTAATCGTTCTCAGGATTAGCTTTAAATCTTCAATTTCATATTCACATAAAAGGGCTAAAAAAAACTTCTTATAATTTCCTTGAAAATAAGGCAGAAAATCTTCTATCTGCTTAACAATATTTCTGTACAACTCTATCTCAACTTGCCCTCTGTGAATCGTCTGAGGATTCGTATTTTTAAATAATTCACCATAACCTGTATTATTTTTAAGATAGGCCACAATCTCCGAAACATTTCTCTTCGATAGAAGCATTTTATAATCGTTTTCATTTAATAAATATCTTTTCTTTGCCTGTATTTTAGTGTTAATTGCCGCAAAGTTCGTTATGCTTCCCATTTGTAAAATCTCCTAATCAATTTCAAATATTTCTTTAAAGATCGATTCAGAAAGTCCCTGACGAATTTTCTCAAAAGAATCATTTAATCTTTTTATCTTTTGTTCCCCTTCTTCTAAAATGGAATTTACAAGTATATTACACTTTTCGATTTCCTCTTTATATTTATTATCTGCAGTTCTTCCGGCTTCCTGAATAATGTCTTCTTCCATTTGCCTGCAGGTCTCTTTAAGCTTTTTTTCATTTTCCTTTTTTATTTTTTCGAACTTTTGTTGACTTTCCATAGCTTTTTGATCCATTTGGATGATTTTATTTATAATTTCTTCTATCTCAAGCTTGCCCATTTCCCTTACTCCTTATAGCTTTTTATAGATTAGATAATAATTTCCATATAATGGTACTTCCCAATCATCAACTACATTCTACTCCCATTTTTTTATGAATTCAATACAAAAATTTTGAATAAAAAAAGACTGATTATTCCAGCAATTGTAGGGGTTCCAAACCAGGCAAAAACAATATTGCGAATGGTTTTAAAACTAATGGTATTAACCCCTTTTACAAGACCTATTCCAATTACAGCACCAACAATTGCCTGAGATGCAGATACGGGAATACCTATTTTTGCATAAATAAATACAACAATTGCTGAAGTAAAAACCGATATTAAGCCAGAAACAGGAGAAAGAGTCACCAGGCTTTCCCCTACCGTTTTCATAACGCCCTTACTATAGGTAAGAACACCAGTAGCTATGGTAATCCCGCCTATTATAACAGCAGCTTTTACACTTAATATGTCTAATTTTCCCACATAAATACCTGTCACATTGGCAACATTATTGCCACCTAAAGAATAAGCTGCAAAAATACCAGAAATATAATAACCAATGATGATAACTTTATCATAAATTTCATAATTACTAATACTTTTTTCGACATACTTTTCAAAAATTTTATACAAAACAAATGAAATGGCGATGGCACCAAAAGGAGTTGCAAACCATGCAATAAAAAATTTAATGCCCTCCGTAAAATCAGGCTTGCCTCCAAGCAGGGCTCCACCAATAATAGCACCTATAACAGCCTGAGATGTTGATACAGGTAAATGCAGTACCGTCATTAAAGTCACCGTTAATGCCGCAGCAAGCATTACAAAAAAAGCTTTGGTTGATGTATCAATTCCGCTGCTATAAGCATAATCTCCTATTTTAAAGATCCCTTTTGCTCCTTCTGCATAAGCGCCAATAATTACAAAAATTGCAGTTAAAATTACAGCTGTTCTGTATTTAACAATTCTTGTGGATACTGCAGCAGCAAAGCAATTGGAAGCCCCGTTGCTGCCCAGGGCCCAACCTAAAACTGCCCCGGCTAATACTGACGGCAAACCCATATTATCAAACCTTTCTAAGTACCATAATCATTTCTAACATGTCAGATATATCCTCTGCTATATCAGAAATATCTGCTATATCTGCTATGATAGATTTTAATTGGTTTTTTCTTGCCAGTTCTACTTTCATTCTAAACAGTTTATATATTGCATTATATTCTTCATCGTCGACTTCTGACTCCAGCCTTTCAATATCGATAAGTTCATCTTGAAGGCTATGGGCTTTTGTCATATTGCTAAATACCATATTGACTAATTCTCTTATTTTTATCAGTTGAATTCTGGTTTTTTCCGTAATTTCCCTGATATGCGGTTTTATTTCTTCCATAAACTCTATTTGCTGCAGGCAAATTTGTTTAATGATTTCTTCGCATTTATTTGCAATTTCATCGGTTAATTCAATTAATTTTAATAACTCTCGTCTTGATTCAGGAAGTAAAACGCCTTTAAGAAGCGACTGAATGATTTCGTGCCGGACAGAATCTGCTTTAGATTCTGCTTCTCCTACCTTTTTTGCCAATATTTCAACTTTATTATTTAATCCCTTTTCATTTAATTCTTTAAGACCTTCAGTAAATAATTCATAACATTCCAGCACAGCCTCCTGATGCTTATCGACCAGACTTAGCATTTCTCTTTCCTTTTTAAAAAGTAACATTGCCTTCACCTTCTTTTTTATGACTAATTTATATTTTTACTATATCACAAAAAATTATGAAAGTAACCATTTCATTTTAAGTGATAATCATTGTAAATTTATTTATTATATGTTATAATATACCAAAAAAGTATCTAGTTTTACTTTTATTTAAAATTAAAAATGTTGTAATATATTTTGTGAACTATTATAATAAGGAAGGAATAAAAGACAAGTGACTTCCAAAAATAATTAATCATTTTGAAAGGTGGAATAAAAATGGCATTAGTAACAACAAAAGAAATGTTTAACAAAGCATTTGAAGGGAAATATGCTATTGGTGCTTTCAACATCAATAATATGGAAATCATTCAGGCGATTACCCGCGCCGCTGGCAGATTAAAATCTCCAGTTATTCTTCAGGTATCCAAAAGTGCTATTAAATATGCCGGACCTGGATATTTAAAGAAAATGGTTGATGCGGCTATTGAAGAAACCGGCATTGATTTAGCCCTTCATTTAGACCATGGTCCTGATTTGGAAACCGTTAAAGAAGTCATTGCAGCTGGTTTTACTTCTGTTATGTTTGACGGTTCTCATTATGACTATGAAACCAATGTAGCAAAAACAAAAGAAGTGGTTGAATATGCTCATGCCAGAGGTGTTGTTGTAGAAGCTGAATTAGGAAAACTGGCAGGCGTAGAAGACGATGTTAAAGTTTCAGCTGCAGATGCTACATATACCGACCCTGACCAGGCAGTTGACTTTGTAAGAAGAACTGGTGTTGACTCTTTGGCAGTGGCTATTGGTACAAGCCATGGTGCATATAAATTTAAAGGAGAAGCAAAATTAGATTTTGACCGTTTAGCTTTAATTACTGAAAAATTAGAAGCAGCTGGCTTCCATAACTTCCCCATTGTTCTTCACGGTGCTTCTTCTGTTGACCCTGAATCTGTTGAACTTTGTAACAAATACGGCGGACAAATTCAAGGAGCTGCCGGTGTACCTAATGAAATGCTAAGAAAAGCTGCTTCCATGGCTGTATGTAAAATTAATATGGACACAGACATCAGACTGGCTATGACTGCAGCAATCAGACAAGTATTCGGGGAACAACCGGCTGAATTTGACCCAAGAAAATATCTTGGTGTAGCCAGAGAAAGAATTGAAAAATTAGTAGAAGACAAAATCATAAACGTTTTAGGTTCTGCTAATACTCTATAATTCATTTTAATAAAGCCTAAAATATATAAGACACCCGCTTTAGCCGCGGTGACATAAGAAAACATGAAGAAACCCAGTAAAATCAATGTTTTTATGGCAGCGGGCAAGCGGGAACGGTACTAAAAACTGAATATCGAACGAAAAAGGGATACTATGTGGAATGGTATCCCTTTTTCGTTGTCCGGCTGCGTCGCAGATTTTTATGTAAAAGTCTGCGGCGTTTTTTGTGCTATTTTTCAGAGCGAAAGGAGGTTTTACCCTATGGCAGTATTCCGGGTAGAGAAAAACAAGGGCTATACCGTAATGAGCAACCACCACCTACGCAACCGAGATTTAACCCTGAAAGCAAAGGGGCTGTTGTCGCAAATGCTGTCCTTGCCGGAGGATTGGGACTATACCCTTGCCGGTCTGTCCCATATCAACCGGGAAAAAATTGACGCTATCCGCGAAGCCGTCCGAGAACTGGAACGCGCCGGATATATTCAGCGTTCGAGGGAGCGCGACGAGAAAGGCCGCTTGCGGGGCGCGGATTATGTAATTTACGAGCAGCCGCCGCCTATATCGGATTTACCTACATTGGAAAATCCAACATTGGATAATCCAACGCAGGGAAAACCTACGCAGGAAAATCCAACGCAATTAAATAAAAAACTATCTATGACTGAAAAATCAAATACGGATTTATCAAGTACCCATTCCATTCCTATCCTTTCCCCTGACCCCTTTCCTTTGGAGGGCGGGGCGGCAGAGCCGCCGGAACGGAAACGAATGGAAACGACCGACGCATACAGGATTTATGAGGAAATCATAAAGGACAATATCGAGTATGACATACTCGTACAGGATACGCATATCGACAAAGACCGTTTGGACGAAATCGTGACCCTTATCCTTGAAACCGTCTGCACGGCGCGGAAAACAATCCGCGTCGCCGGTGATGATTACCCCGCAGAGCTTGTCAAAGCAAAGCTTATGAAGCTGGATAGCAGCCATATCCAGTTTGTTTTCGATTGCATGAAAGAGAACACAACCAAAATCCGCAATATCAAAAAATACCTGTTGGCGGTGCTTTTCAACGCGCCGTCCACTATGGACAGCTACTATACCGCCCTTGTCAACCATGACCTTTACGGCGGGTAATAGCCGGGAAAGGAGGACGTTTTGCTACATGAAGAAGTGAACCGTGAGGAAATGCAGCTTGGGGCGAAAGTCGCAAATCTGACCGTCGCGGAAATCCGCAAGGCTATTGAAAAGCTGCTTGCCGAGCTAAAGCAGCAGGGCAAACAAAAAATGCCCGCCGTTCAGCACGGCAAGCAGAGCTTAAAGGAGCTTGCCGCCCAAAACGCCGGGCTTTCCAGTTTGGAGCTTAAAGACCCGAACTTGCGGCAGCTTAACCGGGAAATGAAGCGGTGCGGCATTGATTTTTCGCCGGTCAAGACCGGCAAGGGCGAATACCTCTTGTTTTTCAAAGGCCGGGACGCGGACGCTATGACCCATGCTTTTAACCAGTACACCAAAAAATTAGTCAAACAGGCCGAAAAGCCGTCTATTCGCAAAATGCTTGCCGCTTTCAAGGAAAAGGCGGCGCAGATGAACGCGCAGCGTGCCGTTACCAAAAACAAGGACAGGGGGATTGACTTATGAAATCCCTTGATGTAAAAAAGCTGATTATCAAGGTCTTGCCCTTTGCCCTGTTCTTTTACCTGTTCGGCAAATGCGGGCAAGCGTTCCGGCTGGCACAGGGCGTTGATTTAAGCGGGAAGCTCCTGAACATAAACGGAGGTTTTGCCGCCGCCTTTCAAAATCCTTTGCCGAGCTTTCATGTTCAGGATATGCTTGTCGGGCTTGTGGGCGCGGCGATTATCGCCCTTGCGCTGCAAATCAAGCGTTCCAATCAAAAGAAATATCGTAAGGGCGTTGAGTACGGTTCTGCCCGTTGGGGAACAGCGCAGGACTGGAAACCCTTTATCGACCCGGTTTTTGATAATAATATCCTACTGACAAAAACCGAATGGCACTCCATAAACGGCAGACACCCCAATGCAAAGGACGCGAAAAACAAGAATATCCTTGTCATTGGCGGCAGCGGCACAGGCAAAACGCGCTTTTTCGTGAAACCTAACCTTATGCAAGCCCATTCAAGCTATGTCGTGACCGACCCAAAAGGCACGGTGCTTTTGGAATGTGGGAAGCTCTTGCAGCGTACCCACAAAATAAAAATCCTGAACCTTATCAACTTTGCTAAATCCATGCGGTACAATCCCTTTGTGTATATCCGCAAGGAGCAGGACATTTTGAAGCTCGTCAATACGATTATCGTCAACACCAAAGGCGAGGGCGAAAAGTCCACAGAGGATTTTTGGGTAAAGGCTGAACGACTGTATTACTCCGCGCTTATTGGCTATATTTGGTACGAAGCCCCGGCGGACGAGAAAAACTTTATTACCCTGCTGGATATGATAAACGCTTCCGAAGCCCGCGAGGACGACGAGGATTTCAAAAATCCCGTTGACCTTTTATTTGACCGGCTGGAAGAACGGGAGCCGGAGCATTTCGCCGTCAAGCAGTATAAAAAATACAAGCTGGCGGCGGGCAAAACGGCAAAATCAATCCTTATCAGTTGCGGGGCGCGGCTTGCGCCCTTTGATATAAAGGAACTCCGCGACCTTATGGAATATGACGAATTAGAGCTTGACACGCTTGGCGACGAGAAAACCGCCCTTTTCGTTATCATATCCGACACCGACGACACTTTTAATTTCGTCGCAGCCATGATGTATACGCAGATGTTTAACCAGCTTTGCGACAAAGCCGACGACGTATACGGCGGGCGGCTTCCTGTTCATGTTCGGTGTATTTTAGACGAGTTTGCCAATATCGGCAAAATCCCAAAGTTTGGTGCGCCGTGCAAAGCTCTAATGTCAATTCAAGGGTGCAATCCCCTTGCCGCATAGAATTAACGTCATTATGACGGTGCGCGTACTAATCTCCACTATGCGCCATATGGCTGTAACCATACGGTGTATAAAGCGTGGTGAAGCCGTAGCCTGAACCCTGCCCCCGCTTGGTAGTGCGGGAATGGTCTAATGGTGCGGGTATCCAAAGCCTATGGTGAATTATTGAAGTTGCGTATAAGCTGCGTTAGGGATACCCCGGAAACGGGGAAACGTTGAAAGCGGTCATATGTTGTCAAACTTAGCATATTACCTATGCACTTGAAATAGTGCATAACAGCTTGTGAACAACTGTAATTCAAACACAAGTGTGAGCTTTTCGCAGTATAGCAACCACCTACGGGTTTTTATTTCAGGATAGACATTAGGGAACACGGGAGAGCCTATGTGTGGAGCCTTACAGGGCTATGAAGCATATGGGAAGTCGGAAACCTCGTAGTAGTCCGCGACAGGGAAAGCCTGTTACATGGCGAAGGAGGTTAGACGGCGTATTTATTACGTCGTTGGAAAGCCGTGTGCTGGGAAACTGGCACGCACGGTTTGGCGTGGGGGAAAACGCGGCGATTTTTTCAAAGCGTTACCTATCACGACAAAAGTTGATTGCGACGATACGAAGCCGTGAAATATCGGCTTCTATTATTTTGCAGTCACTTTCTCAATTAAAGGCCATTTATAAGGACGACGCGGACACCATTATGGATTGCTGTTCTACCACCCTTTTCTTGGGCGGCAAGTCAAAAACAACCCTCAAAGAGATTTCGGAGCTTTTAGGCAAGGAAACAATCGACTTGCTGAACACTTCCGAGAACCGGGGGCAATCACAGTCCTACGGCCTGAACTACCAAAAAACAGGAAAGGAGTTGATGTCTTTATCGGAAATAGCGGTCATGCCGGGCGGCAAGTGTATTTTGCAGCTTCAAGGATTGTACCCGTTTTACAGCGATAAGTACGATATTTTGAAGCACCCGAAGTACAAATATCTGTCCGACCATGACAAGAAAAACGCCTTTGACCCTGAAAGGTATCTGTCCCGATTGCGGCGCAGTACGGCAGTATTCAAGCCGGAAGATATGTTTACCGTCGTTGACATTGGAGCAGATACACCCACAGACGCGCCCGCCGTTTAGCACCATTCTCCATAAACGGCGGGCGCATTTTTTTGTTTCCGGGGAATGAAACAGACCACAAATACAATTTGAAAGCGAGGAAAAGTTTATGTCATTTTTCAATAGTGCAATTGATGTTTTACAAACGCTCGTTATCGCGCTTGGCGCGGGACTGGCAATCTGGGGCGCAATCAATCTCTTGGAGGGGTACGGCAGCGACAACCCGGCGGCAAAATCGCAAGGGATTAAGCAACTTATGGCCGGGGGCGGCGTTGCCCTTATCGGCCTTATGCTCGTGCCGCTTCTCTCCGGGCTATTTGGCTCCGCGTCGTAAGTAAAAGCCTATGCAGAGCATATTTGACGCGATAACCGAATGGATAAAGGAGCTTCTAATCGGCGCAATCGAGGGAAACCTGTCAAATATGTTCGGGGACGTAAACGACAAGGTAGGCACGATAGCCGCAGAGGTTGGCGCAACCCCGCAAGCGTGGAATAGCAACATATTTTCCATGATACAGACCCTTTCTGAAACGGTCATTATACCGATTGCGGGAATTATCATTACCTATGTGCTTTGCGTGGAGCTTATCGGCATGGTGACGGAGCGTAACAATCTCCACGATATTGATACGTTCATGTTTTTTAAGTGGTTTTTCAAGGCGTGGGTGGCGGTGTTTATCGTCACCCATACCTTTGATATTACAATGGCGGCGTTTGATGTGGGACAGCATATCGTATCAGGCGCGGCTGGCGTGATAGGCGGCAACACAAGCATTGATGTTGACGCGACCCTTGCAGCCATGCGAAGCGGCCTTGAAGCTATGGAAATCCCCGAACTACTTTTATTGACAATCGAAACAATGTTAATCGGCCTTTGCATGAAAATTATGGCGGTGCTGATAACCGTTATCGTGTACGGGCGTATGATTGAGATTTACCTATATTGCAGCGTTGCCCCCGTCCCCTTTGCAACCATGACAAACCGGGAGTGGGGACAAATCGGCAACAACTACCTGAAAGGCCTGTTTGCGCTGGCATTTCAGGGATTTTTCATCATGGTATGTGTCGGCATTTACGCGGTGCTTGTCAACGATATGATAATCGCGGACAACATACACAGCGCGATTTTTTCTATCGCCGCATATACCGTCATTCTCTGTTTCAGCTTGTTCAAGACCGGCTCACTGGCTAAGTCCGTTTTTGGGGCGCATTAAGGAGGGCGCAGCATGGAAATAACGAAAGAAACCCGCCGCGAAAGTTACGGCGCGGCGAAACAGGACGCAGCCGCACGGCGGCGCTTTATTCTTGAAATCCTGACCGAGCGCGGGCAGCTTACGGCGCGGGAGGTTGCCGCCGAGCTTCACCGGCGCGGAATTACCCCGTCCGACGAGCGCAACTATTCCGCGCCCCGGCTTACGGAACTGAAAGCAGCCGGGCAAGTCGAAGTGACCGGCAAAACGATATGTGACCGTACAGGCCGCAGCGTCGCGGTATGGGCGGTCAAAAAGGAGGTATCAAAGTAAATGGCATATGTGCCTATTCCAAAAGACCTAACGAAAGTACGCACAAAGGTTGCGCTTGGCCTTACCAAACGGCAGCTTGTGTGTTTCGGAGCGGCGGCAGCTATCGGCCTACCGCTCTTTTTTCTTTTACGGGGCGTTATGCCGTCCAGCGCGGCGGCTATGCTCATGGTTATTGCCATGTTGCCGTTTTTCATGTTCGCCATGTATGAACGGCACGGGCAACCCCTTGAAATGGTGCTTAAAAACATCATTGAAACAAAGTTTATCCGCCCCAAAGTGCGCCCCTACCAGACGGATAACCTTTATTCAGCCACAGCGCGGCAAGCAAATCTATACAAGGAGGTAAAAGCGATTGCCACAGGTAAAAAAGCAGCCCGCAAGGGCAACCCACAAGTTGACCGCCGCCGATAAGCGGCAGATAAACGCGGTTATCCGCAGGGCAAAGGGCGACGGCAAGCCCCGCACGGCGCAACAGTCTATCCCTTACCTTGCCATGTACCCGGACGGCCTTTGCCGGGTGACGGATAAGGTTTTCAGCAAAAGCATAGAGTTTTCCGACATAAGCTATCAGCTTGCCGGGAACGACGAGAAAACCGCTACCTTTGAAAATCTTTGCGACTTCTACAACTATTTTGACAGCAGTATTGCGGTGCAGTTTTCTTTCGTCAACCTGTTTGGGAACCCGGAGGACTACCGGGCGGCGATTGACATACCGCCGCAGGGTGACGACTTTGACGACGTTCGAGCCGAGTATTCCGGCATATTGCGGGAGGGCTACGACAAGGGCGCAAACGAGATTATCAAGCGCAAGTATCTTTCCTTTGCCATAGAAAACGACAGCCCACAGGCGGCAAAAGCCCGCTTGGAGCGTATCGAAACCGATATACACGGGCATTTCCGTGTGCTTGGCTCAAAGGACGCGACGCTATCCGGGCATGACCGGCTGAAAAGCCTGTTTGACATTTTCCACCCGGACGGCAAGGAGCGTTTTGCCTTTGATTGGGGCTGGCTTGCTAAAACCGGCCTTTCCACAAAGGATTTTATCGCCCCGACTTCCTTTACCTTTGGGGATAGCCGGACATTCCGCATGGGAAACAAAATCGGCGCGGCGAGTTTTTTACAAATCCTTGCGCCGGAGCTTAACGACCGGCTTCTTGCGGATTTCCTCGATATGGAAAGCAGCGTGATTGTATCACTGCATATCCGCAGTATCGACCAAACCGAAGCTATCAAAATGGTAAAGCGCAAAATTACCGACCTTGACAGCATGAAGATTGCCGAGCAGAAAAAGGCCGTCCGCAGCGGCTACGATATGGACATTCTACCGTCCGACCTTTCCACCTATGGCGGCGAAGCAAAAAACCTGTTGCGTGATTTGCAATCCCGCAATGAGAGAATGTTTTTGACGACCTTTCTTGTGATAAACCTTGCCGACACCAAAGAACAGCTTGAAAACAACGTCTTTACGGCGGCGGGTATTGCACAGAAACATAACTGCGCCCTGTACCGGCTGGACAATCAGCAGGAAAAAGCCCTTATGTCCGCTTTGCCGCTTGGCATGAACTATGTACCCATTGAACGGGGCTTGACGACTTCCAGCACGGCAATTTTCGTGCCGTTCACCACGGGCGAACTTTTCCAGACCGGCGAAGCCCTGTACTATGGGCGCAACGCCCTATCCGGCAATATGATTATGGCAGACCGCAAGCGGCTGAAAAACCCGAACGGCCTTATTTTGGGAACGCCGGGCTGCTTATGCGGTGATGTGCGCGTCCGGCTTGCGGACGGCGGGACGGCTTCTTTTGCTGAACTGCTGGAAAGCGGCATAAAAGAATTGCAAGTAAAAGCCTATGATGAACAGTCCGGGCAGATTGTTGACGCAAAGGCCTTTGACGTTCGCGTATCAAAGAAAACCGACGAATTGAAACAGATATTCCTTGAAGATGGTTTTGTACTGCGCTGCACCGGCAGCCACCTTGTTATGGACGACAAAGGGGAGTTTGTGCAATCGTCGGACATTTGCGAGGGGCAGAGGTTGAGCGGCGGGCATATCGCCGTTAGGGTATCCTTTTTGAAACTACCCGAAAAAATCAACGTGTACGATATGACCGTCCCCAAATATTTTAACTTTGTTTTGGAAAACGGCCTGATTGTCCACAACAGCGGCAAGAGCTTTTCCGCAAAACGGGGAATCACCAACGCTTTCCTTATCACCACGGACGACATATTGATATGCGACCCGGAAGCAGAGTACGCCCCCCTTGTAGAACGGCTAAAAGGGCAAGTTATCCGATTGTCCCCGACCGGCAGGGGCGCGGACGGTAAGCCGCAGTATGTGAACCCTATGGATATAAACCTGAATTACAGCGACGTGGAAAACCCGGTTGCGCTGAAATCCGACTTTATCCTTTCCTTTTGTGAGGTTGTGGCGGGCGGCAGGGACGGTTTGCACCCTATTGAAAAGACCGTTATTGACAAGGCCGTGCGGAACGTCTACCGGGAATACCTTGCCGACCCCGACCCGGCGCGTATGCCGATACTGGAAGATTTGTATAATGCCCTGAAAGAGCAGCCGGAAATTGAAGCGCAGCGCGTCGCCGCAGCCCTTGAAATCTATGTGCATGGCAGCTTGAACATTTTTAACCACAGGACGAATGTTGACATTAGTAACCGGCTTGTATGCTTTGACATTAAGGAGCTTGGCAAGCAATTAAAAACGCTTGGTATGCTCGTCATTCAAGACCAAATCTGGAACCGTGTCACCGTAAACAGGGCGGCAAAAAAGGCCACCCGGTACTATTGCGACGAATTTCACCTACTCCTGAAAGGCGAATTAGGGGGTTGGAGCGTTGAAATCTGGAAGCGTTTTCGCAAATGGGGCGGGATACCGACCGGCATAACCCAAAATATCAAAGACCTGTTGGCAAGCGCGGAAATCGAAAATATCTTTGAAAACAGCGATTTTCTGTATCTTCTCAATCAGGCGGCGGGCGACCGGGAAATCTTGTGCGAAAAACTCCGCATATCGCCCAAACAGGCCGGGTATATCACCCACTCCGAAGCTGGCGAGGGGCTTATTATCTACGGCAGCGTGATACTGCCCTTTGTTGACCGTTTCCCCACCAATACGCGGTTGTATGAGATTATGACGACGCGCCCGCTGGAAGCGTCGGGAGCCTAACCCGTTTCCTCTACGAGATTGGAGGTGATGAAGTATCGACAGAGAATTAAAACCCCGTGATAAACGGGTACAGAAAATGACCCGTGACGGTGCTTTTGAGGAAAACCGAACCACCGGCACAGCCGAGCGTATCAGCCAAAGGGACACCGAGCCAGTATTTTCAAAGCCGCAGGACGCGGCGCAGCCCTTGACCCCGGAGCCGGAGCAGCTACTAAAACCGCCCTTGCCTTTAACACAGGGCGGCACGAAGCAGGACAAGGGAACCGCTGAGCGCGTCTTTGACCGGCTGGATACCGAACATACCCGCCATAAAAACAAAAAAGCCGTAAAAAAGGCGAATGAGCTTATCCGGCAGCAAAGCCGGGAGCCGGAACCGGGGCAGCTTTCCCGGCAATCTTCCCGTTTGCAGTTCACCGACGAGGAACGCGCAGACCCCGCCCTTTCAAAGTATATCCGTAAATCCGACGCGGCGGCTGATAAGCTGGACGCGGCGCGGGCGAAAATCCCCAAACAGAAAAAGCCTGTATTAGAGCGCACTTTTGACGAGCCGACCGGCAAATCGAAAGTGCGTTTGCGTTTTGAAGATACCGGCAAAAAGCCCGTGGGAAAAATGCGCCATAATCCCGTTGACCGACCGGCGCGGGAGCTTGGCGGTGCTGTTCATGGCGAGATACACCGGGTAGAGCATGAAAACGCCGCCGTGGAGGGAGCGCACAAAGCCGAACAGTTAGGCGAACGTGCCGGAGGGTACGCCGTCCGCAAGGTGAAAGAGGGCTACCGCAGCCACAAGCTCAAACCCTACCGCGCCGCCGCCAAAGCCGAGGACGCAGCTTTTAAGGCTAACATCAATGTGCGCTACGGGCAGGCCTTGCGGGATAATCCGCAGCTTGCCGGGGCAAACCCGCTTTCAAAGGCGTTACAAAAGCGGAAAATCCGTAAGGAGTACGCAAAGGCCGTTCGGAGTGGTACGGCACGGGGAGCGCATGGCGCAGCCGCCACAGCGAAGAAAACCGCCCAAAATGCCACTAAAGCGGCACAGAAAACCGCCGCCTTTGCCGCCCGCCACTGGAAAGTCATTTTGATAGCCGTTGCCGCTATCCTTATCCTTGTGCTTCTGTTCGCCGGTCTATCCTCTTGCGGCGCAATGCTGCAAGGCGGCTTTACTTCCATAATCGGCACTTCCTACACCGCCGAGGACGAAGCCATAAACGCCGTTGACCGGGATTATTCAGACCTTGAAATCGGCTTGCGGCGGCAGATTGACAATATCCCGCGTGATTATCCCGGCTATGATGAATACCGCTACTTTGTGGACGAAATCGGGCATGACCCTTTCGAGCTTGCAAGCTACCTGACCGCAAAATACCATGATTATACGCGGGAGGAAGTACAGGCCGAGCTTCAAGCCCTGTTTTCGCAGCAGTACACCCTTTCTATTCAAGAGGTTGTCGAAGTCCGTTACCGCACGGAAACCCATACCGATACATGGACAGACCCCGAAACCGGCGAAACCCATACAGATACCTATACCGTGGAAGTGCCGTACAACTATTACATTCTCAACGTAACCCTGAAAAATAAGTCTTTGGGGAGCGTCGCCGCCGCCAATCTCACGCCGGAGCAGCGGGAAATGTACGATATTTACAGGGAAACGCAGGGCAACAAACCCTATCTGTTTGAGGGAAACGCCAATGTCAACCGGGGCGAATATACCGACTACGATATACCGCCCGAAGCCCTGACCGACGCGAGATTTGCCGCCATGATTGCCGAAGCGGAAAAGTATTTAGGCTATCCTTACGTTTGGGGCGGCAGCAGCCCGTCAACGTCTTTTGACTGTTCAGGCTTTGCGTGTTGGGTAATCAATCAATCCGGCGTTGGCAGCGTTGGGCGCACGACGGCGACGGGGCTATTTAACTACTGTTCCAAAATCCCGCCGAGCGAAGCGAAGCCGGGCGACTTAATCTTTTTCCATTCCACCTACGACAGCGCGGGGCCGGTTAGCCATGTCGGGATTTACGTTGGAAACGGCATGATGATACATTGCGGCAACCCCATAAGCTATGCGTCGGTGACTTCAAAATACTGGACGGAACATTTTTATGCTTACGGCAGATTGCCATAACGACTATGAAAGGAGTCTTTAAAAATATGAAACTTGATAAAATCGAACGGGAAATGCAGAAAACGCGGGAGAAAATCACGGAGTATCAAAACCGCCTGAAAGAGCTTGAAGCGCAGAAAACCGAGTGTGAAAATCTGCAAATCGTCCAGCTTGTACGTTCTTTGCGTCTTTCCCCGCAGGAGCTTAAAACATTCTTACAGGGCGCAGCCGAGCAGCCCGCCCCCGCGCCGGTCACGGCGACCGGCTACACCACTACCGAACAGGAGGACAACGAAGATGAAGAATAAAAAAATTCGTATTTTGACCGCGCTTTTCGCCGTCGTGCTTTGCATGGCGGCTTTTCCTTTGACGGCCTATGCTGGCGGCGGCGAAACCGAGCCGCCCGCTGAAACCAAAGCCCCGGAGCCGGAGCAACCGGCGAACCCGAACCCCGTTTCTCTGACCCCGGACGGTAATTTGACCCTTGTTGATGATATAGAGGGCGAACAATCCGAGGATAAGCAGTTTATCACCGTTGTCACGAAAAACGGCAATTACTTTTACATCATCATTGACCGGGCGGGCGATACCGATAACGTGTATTTTCTGAATATGGTTGATGAAACTGACCTGTTAGCTTTGATTGAGGATATGGATACCGTACCCCAAACGCCGACAGTCACCCCACCGGCTGACCCTGAACCCGACCCGCAGCCGACCACCGAGCCGGAGCCGGAACCCGAAAAGAAAGGCGGCGCGGGCGGTATCTTGATTTTCCTTGTGGTGCTGGTGGCGGCTGGCGGCGCATTTTACTATTTCAAAATCTTTAAGCCTAAACAGGCCGTGCAGGGCGGCACAGACCTTTCCGAGCTGGACGAGCTGGACTTTGACGACGGGGACGACGAGTATTTGAGCGCGGAAGCTAACGAACAGGAGGACGACACGGAATAACGGCAGAAACGGAAAACCCGCCGTCCGTGATGGGCGGCGGGTAATAATTCCAACTAACGCGATATAGTTACCTTATTATTAAAAAGGTCATCTAAAGGCACAATACTTGATTTAGTATTCTTATACTCCACATAGTACTCTTTTGGTGCAGAAATGCTTTGTTCCGGCAATAGAACCCTATACTCTTGTTCGTTTGTAAAGAAAACATCTTTGCAGAAAAGCGCCCTATACACATAGTCTGCATTAAAAGAATACTGCAACCCCTTTCCTGCTTTTTGAGGCGGTGTATCTTGCGATAGATATTTAAAATATTGTAAATCCATAGAATAACCACCGTCGTCCATTGGGAAACCCTCAATATGAAAGTAGTTTACTAACTCTGTTTTACACGCTCCACTAAAAGCACTATGAACATCAGAAGCAAATGCAGCCGGATTATGAATGATAACAGCGGTATCAGCTTTTTCAAAATGCGATGAAATATCCTCTTTGACCTTATCATCAAGAGTAATCTTATAAGCGTTTGCCGATACTGCCATGCAATCTTTATCAAAACATGAGAACAAACACAATACAGGAATATTGTTAGCCGGTTCGTATGTGACAGTCACATTTGCCCGGCTTGCCGTCCCAACCTTAGATGGTTCATCGTGACTTTGCATAGTAAATTTTTGCGCAAAAATTTTTGACCCACCCTCTAAACGGTCACCTTGACCTTTAATCTTCAAGGTGTTTTCATATTCTCTGAACTTCAAAGCATGAGAAAAATACAGGTATCCACTTGCAAATCGTTCCATATATGTACGCTCACCAAATTTAATTAAAAACTGAATATTATCCACTGTATCACCCCTTGTCTACTATGATTATACACTACCCCCACTCCCAAAACAATCAAAAGGAGGACAACCAATGCGACTTATTATCGCAGAAAAACCCAGTGTTGCACAAAGTATAGCTGCCGTTCTTGGAGCCGCCCAAAAGCGCGACGGCTTCATTGAGGGCGGCGGATATATTGTGTCCTGGTGCATAGGCCACCTTGTTGGCCTTGCGCCCGCACACGATTATGACGAACGCTATTCCAAATGGCGGCAGGAGGATTTACCCATTCTGCCGGGCGATTGGCAGTACACCGTTGCCGCCGATAAGAAAAAGCAGTTTGCCACCTTGCGGGAGCTTATGAACCGCAAGGACGTTGAAAGCCTTGTATGCGCCACCGACGCGGGGCGCGAGGGCGAATTGATTTTCCGTTTCGTCTACCATATGGCGGGCTGCAAAAAGCCCTTTGCCCGCCTTTGGATTTCCAGCATGGAGGAAAGCGCAATCAAACAGGGTTTTGACAATCTGAAAGACGGGCGGCAATATGACGACCTGTACCATTCCGCGCTATGCCGGGCAAAGGCCGATTGGCTTATCGGTATCAACGCGACCCGGCTTTTCAGCGTCCTTTATGGCAAGACCCTGAACGTGGGGCGGGTGCAGACCCCGACCCTTGCCATGCTCACCGAGCGCGGCGAAAAAATATCCGGCTTTCAAAAGGAAAAATATCATCATGTGCGAATTGCAGCGGGCGGCGTGGAAGCTATCAGCGAGAAAATCCCCGCCGCCGAGGACGCACAGGCCATGCAAACGGCTTGCCATGAACGGCAAGCCGTTTGCGTTTCCGTGAAGCAGGAGCAGAAAACCATATCCCCGCCAAAACTGTTTGACTTGACGAGCTTACAGCGTGAAGCTAACCGGCTGTTCGGGTACACGGCAAAACAGACCCTTGACTTGGCGCAAACGCTCTATGAAAAAAAGCTGCTTACCTATCCCCGGACGGACAGCCGCTTTTTAACGTCGGATATGGAAAAGACCGCGCCGGTCATTGTCAATCAGGCCGCGCTCACCGTGGGCTTTATCCGGGGCAACGTCGGCATACCGGCTGACTATTTCGGCAATGTGATTGATGATAAAAAGGTATCCGACCATCACGCCATTATCCCCACCATGACGATAAGGGACTTTGACCTTTCCACCTTGCCCGAAACCGAGCGCAACATACTGACCCTTGTTTGTACCCGGTTGATGTGCGCCGTCCATGAGAAGCACGTTTATGAAGCTGTTACCGCTTCCTTTGAGTGTGCCGGGTATCCCTTTACCGCCAAAGGCAAAACCGTTGTCCGCGAGGGCTGGAAAGCGGTTGACCGGCTTTTCAGAAACGCGCTGAAGCTCAAAGACGAGGACGGCGGCGGTGCTGAAGCTCCTGAAGCTGACAAGGCCTTGCCGCCCATCAGCGAGGGACAGACCTTTGAAAATGCCGCCGCTACCGTGACCGAGCATTTTACACAGCCCCCGAAGCCTTATACCGAGGACACCTTGCTTTCCGCTATGGAACACGCAGGAGCCGAGGACACCACCGACGACGCGGAACGGAAAGGATTGGGAACACCCGCCACCCGTGCCGCTATCATTGAAAAGCTGGTATCGTCCGGCTTTATCCAGCGAAAGGGCAAGCAGCTTATCCCCACCACGGACGGCATAAACCTGATTGCCATTTTGCCGGACGTTCTCACTTCCCCGAAGCTCACCGCCGAATGGGAAAACGCCCTGACCCTGATTGCCAAAGGCGAAGCGTCGCCGGCAGACTTCATGCGGGATATTGAGGGCATGGCTAAAGGCCTTTGCGTCAATTTCTCCCGCGCCGACGACGACAAAAAATCCCTGTTCAAACAGGAAAAAGAGGTTGTCGGCATTTGCCCCCGTTGCGGTACTCCCGTCTATGAGGGCAAAAAGAACTTTTATTGCAGTAACCGGGATTGCAGCTTTACCATGTGGAAAAATGACCGCTTCTTTGAGAGCCGGAAAAAGGCTTTAACAAAGCCGGTTGCCGCCGCCCTGCTGAAAGACGGCAAAGCCAAAGTTAAGGGTATGCACTCCGAGAAAACCGGAAAATCCTTTGACGCGACGGTGCTTTTAGCCGACACTGGCGGGAAATACGTCAACTATCGTTTTGAGCTAAAGGGAGCAAAAGAAGTTACGCAGCAAGCATAGGAAATGTAGCCACATTTCCGTAAAACCCCCGTTTTCGCCTGACGGCGGCAGCGGGGATTTTGCTTGTTGGGAAGTATCCCAAACCCTCTTTTTCTTTTGACGGAAAGGAATGGATTGGATTATTCACAGCAGTAGGCGTTGTGGGGCTTGTGGGAAAGTGCTTTGAGCATAGCAAACGCCGGTTTTCGGTTGTGCGTAAAAGGTGTGGGAAACCCTGTTTTCCATGCCTTTTTCCATGACCGCAAAACCGCAGGCGGCTACTTGGCGAAAGGTGCTTTTCCATAAATCCACGGCGCAAATCATTTTCACGAAAGGAGCGCAAAAATGGCGAGTTTACGCGACGCAGTAAAAGACAATGCAAATGAATTGCGCGACGGTATCCCGTGGGTAGTGTTCTGGCGCGAGGGGCGTTCATGGCACAGCGAAGCAGTTTTTTTCAGTATGGATTATGCCGCCGATACGATAGACCCGGACGACATAGGCCGCTTGGAGCATATCAGCCGCACCGACCCCCGCGCTGTTGCGCTTAACGGTTATTATTGCGGTCATTTGGGCGAGGACATGACCCTTGACGAGCTTACAAGCGGCGTTCGCTGGCACTATGAAAACGGCTTTAACACGCTGGCGGCTTTCATAGAAAACCATGACGGACGGCTACCGCCTGAATTGCTGGAGGAAGCGCGGCAAGCCGCCCATGCCGCAGGGCTTCCGTTTTCCGAACGACCTTACGACGGGCAGGAGTTTGACCCCTATTCTTACGACGGCAGCATGACCCCCGAAGATTATGAACTATGGCAACAACTGATTGCACAGGAAAGGAGCGCAAAAATGAACGACCCTTTATCTATTCAAATCCATAATAGGCAACGCTTTGAACAGAACGAACCCGGCGAATGGCTGAAACTTCCCGCCACCGCCGAGCAACTACAAGAAGCCCTACGGCGCGTCGGCATTACCGCAGAGAACCGGCAGGACTTTTTTATAAACGGTATTGAAAGCCCGATAGAAGCCGTCGCCCGTCTTTCCTTTGAAAACGTACAGGCGGTTGGTATAGATGAACTGAATTACCTTGCGGCGCGGCTGGAAGCCCTTGACCCGGCACAGATTGAAAAGCTGAATATTAACAGCGATATGCTTTCCTATTGGGACGACGTTCACCACCTGACCGAATATGTCCAGAATACAGAGTGTTTCTTATATATCCCCGGCGTGACAGACCATGCCGCATTAGGCGATTACTACCTGAACAAATCCGGGCTTGTGCAAATGTCGGAGGGCTGGAAAGCCGCCGTTAATGTAGAACGCTTGGGGCAGCTTGCCGCAGAGCAGGAAAAAGGTGTGTTTTGGGATAACGGGTATATGCTTCAAACTGGTGACGAATGGGAGCCGGTGAATGAAATACCGCAGGAATACCGCATTATGAGTTTTCCGCAGCCGGAGCCGAGCCATGACGACCCTATTGATTATGACGCAATTTCCACCCGCGCCCCGGCCGTGGCCACCACTCCCGCCCCGGAGCTTGCGGCCGTCCCGCAGCCGGTAAAACCTATCGTGCTGGAAAGTGAAACCGCCGCCGACAAGCTAAAGGAAATCACTGACAAGCTGGAACATGGCATTGCCGGTATCTTTGAGAGTGAACAATACGCCGACTATCTCAAAACCCTTTCAAAATTTCATAATTACAGCCTGAACAACACAATTCTCATTGCCATGCAAAAGCCGGACGCTTCCCATGTGGCGGGCTTCAATACATGGAAAAATGAGTTTGAGCGCAACGTCCGCAAGGGCGAAAAAGGCATTAAAATCATTGCCCCGTCGCCATTCAAGGTTAAAAAGGAAATGGAAAAAATCGACCCTGACACGCAGCGTCCCGTCGTTGGTGCAGACGGGAAACCCGTCACAGAGGAAATCGAGGTCAAAATCCCCGCTTATAAAGTTGTGTCCGTCTTTGATGTTTCACAGACAGAGGGCAAGGAGCTACCGACAATCGGTGTTGATGAACTCACCGGCGACGTTGAACAGTATAGGGACTTTTTCGCCGCCCTTGAAAAAACGTCCCCTTTTTCGATTGCCTTTGAGCCAATCGGGGGCGATACAAAAGGCTATGCCAATTATGAGGAAAAGCGCATTGCCATACGCGAGGGCATGAGCGAATTGCAAACCCTGAAAACGGCAATCCATGAAATTACCCATGCACGGCTGCACGACCACATAAACACCGAACAGGAGCAGCCCCGCGCCGACCGGCGCACCCGTGAAGTACAAGCGGAAAGTATCGCCTATACCGTCTGCCAGCATTACGGGCTTGATACGTCGGACTATTCTTTCGGCTATGTCGCCGGTTGGAGCGGCGGCAAGGAGCTTGCCGAACTGAAAGCGTCCCTTGAAACTATCCGCACTACTGCCGCCGGGCTTATTACCGAGATTGACGGTCATTTTGCAGAACTCCAAAAAGACAGAGAGCATACCGCCGAGCAGGAGCCGCCCACGCCGGAACAGGCCGACAGCGTATTTCACCGTCTGCCCCCGGAGCAGCAGCAAGCCCTATCCGACGAGGTAAAAGCGACCCTACAATTTTTTATCGACAATGATTTGAAAGAACACGGGGAGCTTTCAGACGGTACACTTGAAGCTATCGCCGTTCAAGGTTACGCCTACCGGGACGGGAAACTTGAAAAGCTGGCAGAGCCGCAGCCAGTCCAGCAGGAACCGCCCACCGAGCAGCAGCCCGGTTTTGAGGAATGGAGCGAACCCGCCACCGCTGAAAACGCCCCCGAAAATCCCGGTACACCGTCTGATGATATAGACGCATATTTGACGGAGCAGGACGACCAACCCGCACAGGCGGCTACCCCAACAGAAACCAAAGCCACCTACTATACTATCAATGAGCAAGCCGCACGGAGGGCAAAGGAAGCAATCAGCTATTCCGATTACAGGCCGGGCAGCGCGACCGCTGAATATCGGCAATCTGTTGATAAAGCCGTGGAAATGGCAAAACATCAAAAGGCGCGTGTTGACCCTATGTACCATGCCAAAATTGACGGGCTTTTGAATACCTACGCCCGGAAACTGGCAGAGAATATGAACAACGGGTATTCCATTACGGCGCGTGTACCCTCTATCCTGATTGCCGGGCCGTCTAATTTCCCGGTTAGACGGAAAGAAAAGCAGAACGCCGCGAGTGATAGGAATATGCAGGAATGGCGGGATATTCAGGGCTTGCTTGATAAAATCCGCAGTACCGGCATGGGCGGTATCAGCGCAGACGACCCCAACGCAGTACAAAAGCTGCAAGCCAAATTAGCCGGTTTGGAAAAATCGCAGGAAACTATGAAAGCCGCTAATGCCTATTATCGCAAACATAAGACCCTTGACGGCTTTCCCGGCCTTTCGTCGGAGCAGATACAAAAGCTCACGGCTTCCATGAAAAACAGATGGTATGGGCGAGAAGCAACCCAACCTTTTGAACCGTATTCGCTGCAAAATAATAATGCGGAAATTAACAGGGTAAAAGGGCGCATTGCGGAATTAACACGCAAGAGAGAAACCGCTTTTGTCGGCTGGCAGTTTGAGGACGGCAAAGTTGAAGCCAACACACAGGATAACCGCTTGCAAATCTTTTTCGACGGGAAGCCTGACGAGGCCACCCGCACCGAGCTTAAAGGCAACGGTTTTAAGTGGGCGCCGAGCGTCGGAGCGTGGCAACGGCAGCTAAACAATAATGCTTTTTTCGCCGCAAACTACGTCAAAAGTATTCAGCCGCTTACCGGGGAAAAGCCCACGGATTTGCAAAGACGGGAGCGGCGGGAAGCTACCGCGCAGCCCGTCCAGCAGGAGCAACAGGCCGCGCCGGAGCAGGAACGGCAGCAAGGCGACACCTACGCTATATATCAGTTAAAGCAGGACGACAGCACGCGGGATTTTCGTTTTGAGCCTTACGACCGCTTACAGGCGGCGGGGCTTACCGTTGACCCGGCAAATTATGTGTTTATCTATGCGGGGCAGCTTGGCAAGGACGAAACCCTTGAAACTATCTTTGAACGCTTCAACATCAGCCACCCGGAGGACTTCACGGGACATTCCCTTTCCGTTTCCGACGTTGTAACCCTGAACCGGGACGGCAAGGAAACCGCCCATTATGTTGATAGCTTTGGTTATAAGGAAGTGCCGGAGTTTTTGAACCCCGCCCCGGCCTTTGATATGCAGCAGACAGCCGCCGAACCCCCCGTGCCGGATAACTTTTTGACCGGGGAAAAGATTAAAACGCCGCGAGGGAGTTTTTCTCTAACAGATATGACACCGGCGCAGATGGAAGCCGCCGGATACGGATTTCACCATAGCTCTGATGATGGCAGATACCATATCATGGGGAACGGCACACGGGCATTTGCAATAATCAACCCATTGCGAACCGCCGAAATGAGTACCGAGCAGAATTATAACATGATAGATGGTATCCCCAATAACCGCCCCACTGTTGACGAACTGGAAAAACGAGCAAAGGCCGGGGAGCAAATAAGCCTTTCCGACCTTGCCGCCGCTATCAAGACGGACAAGGCCGCAGCCGCCCATGACACCGGCAAAAAGCCGTCTATTCGGGAGCAGCTAAAACAGACCGGCGCGGATCTGTCCCATAAGGACAGATCCGCGCCGAGCCGGACACGGGATAAAAACAATTATTTGGAGGTATGAGTATGAACCGATTTTCCGTTGAAGAAATAAACCTTATTAGCATTTACCATACCGGGACGCGGGGCGCGGTTATCGAGGAAATGACCGCTGCCCTGCCTGATATGGACAGTGAGTTTCAGGAGCTTGCCCGGCGCACGCTGGATAAGCTACACCACCTGAACGACGACGAATTTTCACAGCTTTCCATTGACCCCGCCGACGAGGGCGACGGGTAAATACCATGCCGCGACTTTCTAAAAAAGCAAAATTGGAATGGAGCTTATTTATCGGGGAAAACGGACGGCGGCAGTACAACGGGCTTTGTCGTAAATGCCGCCATGAGTGCAAACAGGCTTTCCGTGTTATCGTCGTGGAATGTCCGAGATATGAGAGTAAGCGCAGGATAACATAATCAGAGCCGGGACGCAGCAGCCGCAAGGTTGCCGCGTCCCGGCTTTTTTGCGTTTATAGGCGTGATTACCTTTCCACGCCGGGTATAGGGTAAATAGGCAAAAATCTATATCAAAAAAGTGCTTATATCAAGAAAAAAGCCGTCTGTATGGGCTTCCCCAACAGGCGGCAATCTCATTCCCTTGCCCGGCACAGACCGGGCATTTTGTATTGTTTTGGTGCTTTCATTTATCATCTTTAAGCTCTTTCAGAGCTACTACCGCGTCCCCGATTATATAACCTTGTCTGGCATAATAATTACTTAATGATTTTTCAAAATATGCCATTGAAGTAGTACACCCGGATTTGCTTTCAAGCGTTGCAAGAAGTTGCCGCCCAATTCCCTGTTTTCTGTATTGAGGGTCAACATATAAGTATTGTGGTAAGAGTGCTTTGTTTGGTAGTACATAACCATAAACAAATCCAATGATAAGGTCATCAGCAAAGGCAGCGTAGGTATAGCTTATACCATCGAAGCCGTCTTTGATAGATTTTGCGATACTTAAAAACATACCCCGCATGATTTCATCATCAGGGACGATTTCCATTAGCAGTAAATATTCATCTTGCTTTAATAAGCGAATGTCCGTAGCTGTCACTTCCAATTCTTTTAATTTATTCGCTGATAGGGTATGTAGCGACGATTTCACGGGCAATGCGGTTGCTTTCGCTGTTGTAGGTGACGAGCCGGTAAACCGTCAATATCGTGTACCATGCTGCAACAAGGAGCCGCCACACAACCACAACCCCGCCTATCAAACCGCCAATGATGATATTTAACGCCCACACGCCCACCGTGCCGCCAATATCAAACCCGCGAGGGATAAGCCACACGCGCAAACGCCATATACCGAACGGAACACCACAGGCAAGCCATACCTTGAAATAGTCGGTTACGCCGTCGTTGGTAAACACCGGCTTGAACATGGCAAAGAGCAGCCACGCAAGAAAAACCGGCAATACAACCTTTGTAAAAAAGTCTTTCGCTATTTCCTTTCGCGTCATTTTTTATCACCCCTGTTCAACGACCATCACCAAATATCTACACTTTAATTATACAGAATTTTCCGCAAAGTGCAATAGAAAGTCGCCCCGATTGATATAGCAGTTCCTACAACTCCGCGTCCCTGCCTTTCGCCTTATCCGCTTCCGACTGGCGCAAAATACTATCCACATTGGCCTTGATAATGCCGTACTCTTTCACTTGTTTTTTCAGCTTGCCATATTCGGACGATAGCTTTTCCTTTTCAGCTTGCAGCCGTGCATACTCTTTTTGCAGCCCGGCAGAATTGGGGAGCTTACCGCCCTCTGCCTGTACCGCCTTTAACGCTTTGGTTGCGGCTTCATGGAGTATCAACGCGCTTTCATTGGCGGCGCGGTATTGTGCTTTATCCTTTGCCGCCCGGTATCCGTCATAAGCGGGCTTTGTTTGCTGATAGGTAGTAATATTTTTGATAAGCAAGGCCATATCGGACAACCGCTTTTCAACGCCTTTCAATGCAGCCCCGGCCTGTTCGCTGGCGGCGGCGACTTCCTCAACCTTTGCCCGTAAATCAGCATATTGCAGGATATTGTTTTCGGTTAGGAAATTGACCGTCTTTGCGGCCTGTTTCAGATTGTGGATTTTAGCCCACTGTTCATAGCCCCGGCTTTGCTGTGCCTTAATACTGTTTTCAATATCAATAACAAGGCTGACCGTTTTACTGTCGCGCTTGGGTGCGGATACCGCCCGTTTCTTGCCCTGTATGCGCTCTGTAATCCGTTGGGCGGTATAATCTTCACCGAGCGTATTTCCACGCAAGCGGGTAAACTTTTCTTGACCGGGAGCGCGGAAAGAAATTGTTTCGCCCCGTCGCTTGACTTCATATCCGGCAGCTTCCATGCGCCGCAAGAAATCCTCAAAATCGGACGATAGGGGAATGGTGGTATCAATAACGATTTTGAGCTTGCCTTTCCAGCTTCCTCCGGCTTTATCGGCGGCGTACTCTGCATAGCTGCGCCCTTGTTCCTTTGCCTGACGGGTGTGCCGCTGACCGTCCTTGCCGGTGTATTCGATTTGCTTTCCGGGCTTCACAATGGACAATCCGCTTTCCCGGCATATTCTATCGCTGGCGTTTCGGATTTGGTAATAGCTCTTTTTGTTGCTGTTGTACTTGTGGTAGTCCATGAAGTTGACGGCGCAAAATATGATGTGATTATGCACATGGCCTTTATCAATGTGCGTCGTCAATACATATTCATATTGCCCTTTGGTGGTTTCATCAGCAAGCCGCTTTCCTATTTCGTGCGCCTGTTCCGGCGTAACTTCGCCGGGGTCAAAGGCCTGTATCAAATGATGGGCAAGGTTGCTGCCCTTGTCTATTGCTTGGGACAGGGTAAAGCCAAACTCAATATCAGCCGTTTCATGGGAGCAGCCATAAGAAGAAATCAGGATTTTTTCGTCGGTCTTGGCAGGATTGCAGATATAGTCAAGGGCTTTCTTTAGGGTGCTTTTAATAGGCTTAATCTTTGTAACCGCCATATTTCAGCCAACGCCCCCTTTATCTCTGCTATATCCTGTTCGTACACGTTGCCGGTTGCGTTCACACGCTTTGCAATCTGATTGACGTTCGCGCCGATTTTCTGTATTTCGGCGGTGACGGCCTTTAGCTCCGAGTAGTCAACCTTTATTACATAGCCATCAATCAGCATCTTCCGGGCATACGCGGAAAAGTTTTTTGTCGGTATCTGCTCCATTTTTTGATATATCAAGTCGCGCTCCTGTTCGGTGACAGGGCAGCGCAACACAATAGGCCGTTTCCTGTTCGCCATGCACTCACATTCCTTTCCGTCCTTTAGAGGGTTTGGGATACTTCCCAACAAGCATTTTCGCCGGGGCAGGCCGCAGCCGAACCGGGCGAAAATACGGAAGTGTGGCTACACTTCCTATGCTTGCTATGTTTCTTTTTCTACTACTATTACGGTGGAAACCGTCAAATTGCCAAACGTCCCGAACAAAAAGGAAAACGCCGCAAACAATCAAGTTTGCGACGTTCACAAAGAGTACATAAAGCAAAAGCGAGGTTTTTTATTCTCTCGCTTTCTTTGCGTCTTTCAGGCCTTTTGCTGTAGCTTCCATTACGATATAGTCCCGTTCGTCCAGCCCGTCAAGCTCTGCGTCGAGCTGGCGGCGGCGCGCGGATTTTTTGCTTTCTTCATCTGGAAAAAGGAATTGGTCTACCGAGATATGAAAAAGCGTCATTAACGTAATGAACACCTGAAAACTTGGGTGCTGGCCTTTGTTTTCAAGGGACATGATATATCGGGGCGCAAGGTCAACTTCCTGTGCTAATTGTTCTCGCGTCCAGCCCTTTTTTAGGCGGGCTTGCTTTATGGCCTGACCCATAGCCTTAAAGTCATATTTTGCTTGGTCTTTCGACATAGTAATATCACCCTATGTCATTGTACATTTCCCATAGTAAAAGCTAAACGATTACATAAGATACATAATGTATTTTTTAAGCTCACATAAGCCGCAAAAAAGCTTACAAAAATCTGTTGACTTTCAAGTCAATACATGTTATGCTTTAATCGAGTCATTGACTAAAA